>PPYF01384842.1_pt1 | contig 58680 bp, 51 predicted proteins | sample 1559871 | NCBI WGS metagenome assembly PPYF01 (sample SAMN08240021, study PRJNA423297) | Human gut metagenome, whole genome shotgun sequencing project. | reverse complement strand
TCATCTGGGATGAGCTGCAAAGCTTTCATCGAGATGAGAGGCGAAGGGAGCAGACCAATGAACGGGTTCGCCGCTATCGGGAGAGGCAGCGCTTGGCTCAAGAAGAAGCTTCACAAGATGGCCTTCCGGAAGAAAGCCTTATCGTCGAACCTTCCGGGGAAGACCATACGGATACTCCGGAAGAAGAACCGGTTGCCCTGCCCATCGATGAGCTCGTCGAAGAAGCTGTCGTAGCTGAAAAGGCGGATGACATGCCACTGGAAGATCTTCCCGCTTCCCATGAAGGGGAAGCGACTCAAAGAGAACCGGAAAGCCTTACAGGCGAAGCGGTGACGACGCCAAAGGCCGTGACAGGCTATGCCTCGGTCCGGACGTATCAGAACCTCTTTGGACCCATGCAGGGCGATTTTGCCCATCGATTGATTACCTTGGAAAACATGTGGGGCAGCGAGCCCACTTGCACGGCCATTGAGATGGCTCACGAGAACAAGGTCAATAATATCAACTACATTGCCGCCATTTTGAAGAACAGCAACGGACGACCCATGCGCGGCAAACGAAAAGAAGATAAGTATAATGGCTATCCCAACTTTGAGGCCTATATTGACGGCGTGCTGCGGGGCGAACCGGAATACAAACCCCATCTTCAGCGAAACGGTGAAAGAAAATCGGGACTGCGGCATATCAGCGACACCGGAGAAGGTCTTCTCTAGGCGAATCATGGAAGGCGGTGCTTTTTCGGATTATGACGGACTTTTCGCATCGGTTCCCAGACAGCCTAAGAGATAGCGGATGATCTCGGAAGGAAATTCTTTCCGTCGAAATGAAAAAAATTCTCCAAAAAAAGCTTGACAGGTAGTTACTACCGGTTGATATCCTTAGTTCATGAAGAGCGATGAGCCTCTTCTTAGAAGATAATGAATGAAAAGATATTTTATAAAAACAGATATAAAGGAAAATATTCGTTTTGACAGGAGAATTGATAGTTATGAAAATGAATGGAAATACGGCAGCCGCCGCTTCGCCGAATGGGAATCCCTTCGGCCTCGTTTACGGCAATGCCATTGAAAAGAATGAACCGGGCAAGGTGAATATCCGCCCTGTAGCATATGAAGTGGACGGTATCAAAGTGTCTGCCAACCTCTATTTGCCGGCCGATTACGACGAAAAGAGCGATAAGAAGTATGCCGCCATCACTGTGGCGCATCCCAACGGAGGCACGAAGGAACAGGTAGCCGGCCTGTACGCCCAGCGTCTGGCGGAACTTGGCTATATTACTATCGCTGCCGATGCTCGCTATCAAGGGGCCAGCGGCGGGACACCGCGCCTTCGCGATTATCCGTCGAACCGAATTGAAGACGTGAGCGGCATGGTCGATTACCTTTCTACGCTGAGTAAAGTCGATCGGGCTCGCATGGCCGCCCTCGGCATCTGCGGCGGCGGTGGTTATACGCTGGCAGCGGCCCAGACGGATAAGCGCATCAAGGCTGTGGCAACCCTGTCCATGTTTAATTCGGGTCGGGTACGGCGCAATGGCTTCCATGATGCCGATATCGCAGGCATTCCGGCTCGCCTTCAAAAAGCGGCCGATGCCAGAGAAAAAGAACTTTCCGGTGAGATCGTCTATGAAGGGTTCCTGCCGCCCAATGCGACCGATGACGATCTTCGGGCTAAGATGGCAGAGCTTCCGGAAAATACCCTCTACCATGACGGTATCGAATACTATGGCCTGACCCATCGTCATCCCAATGCGACGGGAAGCTACACGACGGAATCGTTCATGAAACTCATGGCATTTGACGTCGAAGACCGGATGGATCTCATCGATCAGCCTCTGTTGATGATGGCCGGCGATAAGGCCGACACCCTCTACATGACGGAAGATGCCATTGCCAAAGCCAGCGGTACGAACGATAAGGAATTGTTCCTCATCAAAGGCGCCAGCCACATTCGGACCTATTGGGTACCGGAATATGTCGATGAAGCTGTCGATAAACTGGCTGATTTCTACGGGAAGCGTCTGTAAGAGTAAGACCCTGAATTTGAACCATTTCAAATCGGTGTGGAAAGCCCGGCCAGTATCGGCTCAGGGCTTTTCCCTGCCTTCTATTATGGCGACGGAACGCCTTTGCCCGTCGGCTTTCTGACAGAGATGCCGAACGGGAATGGGGCACCCTGTTTGCCCGATGGATGGGGCCGCAGATTGTTTGGTAAATGATAGAAGAAGGAGGTGATGGAAAGATGAAGGAAGAAACGTTTTCGTTGAATTCAAAAATCAGTGATGTGATCCGGGACGAGGCCTTTTCCGGCTTCGGCCGTCTACTGTTTCCCGTCGATCTGGCGTTATCGCCTCAGATGACGTTGAAGGATTTGGGAAAAGCCCTTCTTTGGTACAGCTATGTAAGACCGGAGCGGACGGTGAGCCTCGTCAATGAGCTGAAAGAAAGGGTCCTTGCCGGGAAAACGATTTTTTATGATATCTACAGTCCGGCAGAAAAGGCTGCCGATCCGAAAAAGAGGGACACAGGGTTATTTTTCTTCCGCGGCAGGCCTCAGGGCAAGACGGCCATTCTCAGTGCCGGCGGCGGGTTTGTCTATGTCGGTGCCATGCACGACAGTTTTCCCCATGCTCAGGAGCTTGCCAAGCGAGGGTACAACGCCTTTGCCCTCATCTATCGCGTCGGCGCCCAAACGGCCTGTGAAGATTTGTCCCGGGCCATCGCCTTTATCCATGACCATGCATCAGAACTTGACGTCGATGTAAGCGATTATTCCCTCTGGGGCGGCTCGGCAGGCGCTCGGATGGCGGCCTGGGTCGGTACCTATGGGACGGGAGCTTTTGGCGAAAGGCCATACCCTCAGCCGGCAGCGGTCATCATGGAGTATACCGGCCTGTCCGACGTCACCGGAAGGGAGCCGCCTACGTATAACTGCGTAGGGACGGCCGACGGCATTGCCTGGTATGGCACGATGAAACGACGGATTGAAGGCATCCGGGCCAATGGAACCGATGCCGACATCGAAATTTTCCCGGGGCTGCCCCATGGCTTTGGCCTCGGCGAAGGAACCGTTGCCGAAGGCTGGCTCGATCGAGCCGTCTCTTTTTGGCAGCGGCAGATGAAAGATTGAAACAGATATTTATGATTAACGTTGAATGGTGCAGCTCATGCTGGCCGGAAAGGAAGATACAATGAACATTTTATTTATAAACGGAAGTCCTAATGAAAAGGGAAATACGGCCAAGATGGCCGCGGAACTCCTTAAAAATCAGACCTATGAAACGCTGAACCTCGTCGATTACCGGATCAATGCCTATGGACAGGACCTGCCCGGCGATGAGTTGGACGCCGTTCTTGAAAAGATCGAAAGGGCCGATGTCCTCGTCATCGGGTCGCCGGTGTACTGGCACAATATCTGCGGTTCCGTACGAAATGTACTGGACCGATTTTATGGGAAGGTTTCCCAAGGAAGCTTATCCGGGAAAAAACTCTTCTTCATCTTCCAGGGAGCGGCACCGGAAACGTGGATGCTGGAAGCAGGAGAATTTACGATGAAACGCTTTGCCGCACTCTATGGTTTGACCTACATGGGCATGGCCAAGAACGCGAAAGAAGCGGGGAACCTGGCCGCTTCCTTATAAGTTAGAAAGAATCCTGTCGGACAGGTGTGCCTAAGAAGGCGGGAGAAATGTGACTGTTTTTTAAAAAAGAGGTGAAGAGAGACGGTAAGATGGATTTTGTTTTTTATGGTGATGCTGTCGTCCCTGTTGCCGGTTATGACCATCGATGCGGCCGAACCGCACAAGATGCCTTTTCCCGTGGGGAAGGATATTTCTGACCGGTTTGTCGGGACCGTTCATCGGAATGATTTAATCGAGGCTGATGATGTCTATCAGGTTCCTCAGACCAATGTCATTACCTTCGAACCGGGGAGCTACAGCGGCTGGCATGCCCATGGGGCTATGACTGTCATCGGTGCCGCCGGGCAAGGAATTTACCAGGAATGGGGAAAGGATGCCGTTCGTATCAACCCCGGTGACGTCGTCGAGATTCCCGCCGGCGTCAGCCATTTTCACGGTGCTGTTAAAGATTCGGCCTTTCAGCAAATCGTCATTTACGATAAGAACTGGCAGGCTCCGAAGGATGCCGCTGCCGTCCATACGGGAGCGCTGAGCCCTGAGGAATATGAAAATATCCGTTTTTCCGATACGGGCAAGACGAAGGCTGCCGAAAAAAGGGATGATGCTTTCCTGTTCCCTTATTCACCGGAACCGTATCCATCGCTGAATTTCAATCACCCCGTCTATTTGGGGAAGGTACTGACAAAGCCGAACGCTGCGGGTTCTCCGGAATGGACGTATGTCGTCTTTCCTAAGGGAACCTATAACCGTTGGCACAGCCATAAGACAGGACAGATTTTGATCGCCACCGACGGTGTGGGCTACCATCAAATACAAGGCGGTAAGGTAGAAATCCTTCATCCCGGAGACGTCGTTTACTGCCCGCCCGGCGTCGTCCATTGGAATGGCGCTGCACAGGACAGCACCTTTGCCCATATTGCCATCAGCCCGCACGATAACCATGACGTGACCTGGTACGGTTTTCCTGAGGCAGAATATGCAGCTCTTTTGGCCTCGTTTGATAAAACAGCCGGGAAAATATAGCTTAAATCAAAATTACAATCCAGCTGATGAGCCATGAATGAACAATTTCATATTGCCGTTCCTAAGTAGGGATGGTGGAGCGTAAAGGAGACTTGCCATTTGATGGGAGGGTCTCCTTTTTTTTGCTCTTGGACAAAGGTTGGGATGGCCTCTTTTTCAGAGAGAGCTTTTAAAGAAAATTCTTTCGTAGTGACGGCCGCGGAAAGTATTTCAATACCAGACAAAGAATTTCAAAAGTATGGTATAATATAAATATATTTCATGGGTTTTATACCATTCTGCTCCAATGTGATGAAAAAGCGGTATTTGAGGATTTTTGAAAGCAAATTTCAGCGAAAATCCAGAAAAAAGCCGAAACATAAAATCCGCCCCGCAAACGCTATTTTCGATGGCGTAGTTAAGCCAGTTGTAGAGGGGCTGTTTAGAACCATACTCCCCGTAAGGGGACGGAAACATTATAGCTCCCCAATATTTTGCAGAGCCGCCGGACTCGGTTTAGAACCATAACCCCCGTAAGGGGACGGAATGAGGACGGCTAACAGGCGTAAAACTGAAGAGGGTATGAGAAAAGCCGATACAGGCATCTATTTTGTGATGTCCGGTACCGGCTTTTGTATATTTGGGGTTATTCTATTGATCCACGGGTAGGGGCAAAATGAGGGTATTGCAGTCTTAAATAGAGGAGCTCCGGAGCATACATTGAGATTTTCTTTTTCATGGGGCAAGGCTTTTTTATGACAGATAGGAAAGAAATGACCGATTGAACTGAGGATAAAGGAAGGGCTATCAGGCAAGCAGCATATTTGACAGTGACATATTCTGTCATGGCGGTTCTGTATAATAGAGATTACAACAGAAATGGAATTCGTGAGAAATTCGCTATCAGGGAATTGGGAGGAATGGGATATGATCGTATCAAGATTTCGTTTTTTGGAGCAGGATTTTCCTCAATTGTATGATCTCTGCGTCTGGGCCGAGGAAGCTTCCGAGCCTAAGGAAGCCATGGATGAGATGCGCCGGGCTATGAGATGGATGATTCGTGATTTAGGGGCTGCCTATCTTAATTTGTTTCAGGGAATCAATGAATTAGAAGAAAAAAAGCTCGTGGATCAAGGCTTGAGCCGCCATTTCCAGGATGTCCGCCGTATGGTTGAGTCCTATGGCCGGGAGGATGGGGATGTGCCGTCGTGCTTGGCCCGGTTGTTGATCCTGACGGTAGCCTATGGGCTGTATAAGGGAAAATCCTACAGGATGGAAGACTTTTTGTCCGCTGATGTCCCCGCCGTGAGCCGCTATTTGACTCAAGGCGGAAGACTGTCCGGAGACACCGAAAAAGAGGTACAGCCGATGCAGTCCCTTTCTCGCCGGGTCTTTGAAACACCGAGTGCCTTCCGGCAGCGGATAACGGCTATGGAGCCCGTTTATATTGGCTGTGCTATTCTTGATCCCAGTAAAGGCGACGGGTATGGGGACAGCTGTTTTTTGAGGTACCATATCGATCATAATCCGGATATCCGATTTTCGCCTGTCCAAGCTTTTTACGTGACCGGCGTGACCGATGACAAGGCCATCGACGGGGAGTTGGTGGCAAAATTAAGGATCCATGAGGATGAGGTCTGTTGTGATTACAGCCGGGTTTATTTGAAGCATGGCGACGAGTTGATCGCCGTGCAGTCCCTCTGTTGGGAGCCTTTCTCGTATGAAACGGAGGTCGCTTATGAAGAAAGAATCCGTCAGATGCCCTTCCTGCCCTTTGGTAGGGTGACGGCGGTACTTGCAGACTATGATGCCGAGGCAGAGAGGCTGCCATTTTTTATTCGGCCCTTTTGCTTTTGTGCAAAAGATGATTATGCAGAAACAATTTTGAAAAATGTAGGATTGACCAAGACCCGGGTTGTCAATTCTCGGGTTTATCTTCCCTGTAACCGTGATATGGTAAAAAAGATTTCTCGTTCGCCAAAGCAGCTCACCCTTTTTTTGAAGCTCCATACGGTCGAGGTGGTTGCTGAATTTGTAGTGTGGCGAGACGATGTCGGGGAGATTTTCCGCAGCGTGTATGAGAATCAGCGGGACTGGGGCGGTGCAATATGGCATCAGAAATGGTATCGGGAAGCCGTTGAACTGGGAGATCCCATGGCACAATACAATTTGGGAGTAGAAGCATCGTGGGATGGAGATGAGCACCAGGCCTTTTCTTGGTTCCAAAAATCAGCTGAACAAGGATATCTCTCTGCGCAGTATGGGTTAGGAGACTGTTATTATATGGGAAAGGGCGTCGCACAAGATTATAGCAAAGCCGCAGCATGGTACCAAAAAGCGGCGGATAAAGGCCATGTCGATGCACAGTGTGATTTAGGAAGGTGCTATTACTTTGGCAATGGCGTTGAACAAGATTATCGAAAAGCTATAGAATGGTTTCGAAAAGCAGCGAATCGGGAAATTGGCAGTGCCGAAGCCATGTGTTATTTGGGAAACTGTTATCGTTACGGTAACGGCGTTGAACCAAATCGTGAACAAGCCATAAAATGGTATAAAAAAGCGGCTATGGACGGCGAGTTCGATGAGGACTTGCAGGAAATTGTACGGCAGGCCTTAGCCGAGATGCAGCCTTCTTAGGGGAAGGGGCCATAAATCTCGGATTATGATGAAGGCGTCTTTGGTGAGAGACGTTGCTGCCTGAAACGTGATATAATTAAAGTTAAGTTGAAAATGCATTATTCAAAACACGATATAAGGCGGTATAAGGACATGTCTCATGAAGAAAAACGCGTATGGGGTATCCATACAACGGATGATAATTTATTTTTGCAGCGCCATGTCATTGCCATTGGCTGGGAGGATATGGGTGATTTGAGTCAGCTCGAAGCCAATCGGGATGCTTTCAAGGAAAAGTACGCAGCCGTTTATCCCGATGCCCGGAAAGGCCGGATTTCAACCCATGCCGGCATGCTCTATCGATTTGTCCACGAGGTCGGGATTGGCGACTACGTGGTATTCCCATCGAAAATCGATCGCCGGATTAATATCGGCATCATTGAAGGGGGATATGAGTTTCATCCGGGCGATGCATCGTATGGCCAGCAGCGTAAGGTGACATGGTTGAAGCATCTTCCCCGGACTTCCTTCTCTCAAGGTGCGCTGTATGAAATCGGTTCTGCCCTGACCTTCTTTTTGGTGAAAAATTATGCCGACGAGTATCTTTCTGCCCTTGATAAGGGATTCGAGAAACACACGGAAGCCATCGGGGATGAGGACGATGAAAGCGTGGGGGCTACGGCAGCGGATATCGTAGAGGCGACGAGAGATTTCATTTTGAAGGAATTGAGCAAGCATCTCAAAGGATATGGTTTAGAGGACTTTGTGGCTGACCTCTTACGGGCCATGGGGTATCGTACCATCGTGTCGGCCCATGGCGGAGACAGCGGAATCGACATTACGGCCTATAAAGATGAACTGCCGCCTCGCATTCTGGTCCAGGTCAAAAGCCAGGACGGCGCCATAAGGGAAGCAGCCATCCAGTCCTTGAAAGGCGCCATGCGAGAAGGGGACTACGGCCTTTTTGTAACCTTATCTAACTATACCCGGAATGCTCAAAAGTATCTGGACAGCACGCCCATCATTCGCGGCATCAATGGAAACGAGCTGGTCGATTTGATTTTGAAATACTATCCGGATTTGAGTGAAAAGTACCAACAGATGATTCCCTTAAAGCGAGTGTATATCCCCGTTAGAAAAGAGGATTCGCAGCCCTAAGCACATCATTTTTCTATCTGATCATCAAGCGACATATCAACCCGCCTTTTGGTTTTCGCAACAGCGAGGCTGAAAGGCAGGGGAGATATGTCTTTTTTTGTGCCGCAAATCCGGCGAGGCAGAAGGACTTTTATGGCAATGATTTCGCTGCCGATGGCACATCCTGAATACCGGTGCAGGTATCGGCCGTCGGGAGCATAGATCGAGCAGCCTTCTTATATAAAATAGTATAACAAAGTTGCCTTTATTTTGTTATAATGAAAATAGCTATAAATCGCAGATATAGTCAGATGACTAAAAAATAGAGAATTCATTGTGACCGGAACGGACACTGAAAGGGGGAAAACGTCGGCAGTACAGAGCCTTTTGCACATGACTTCTATGAATAGAGACAATTTTTGTCACGATGGCTTTGTATAATCGGAAGTATATAGAATCGAATGGAGGGGTTTTGCGTATTTGCTACCAGTCAGATGGCTGCTCAATTAGTTGTTCTGTCGTTCGATATTCTCTATCATGACGAGTACTGCGATGGCGTATTGTTATGAGGATAGGTCGTTATTTTTAGTAAAGGGGATGAAGCGGGTGAGAAAGTTGGCTAAGGCATTGGCCGTCTTTTTGTTGATATATCTGATTCTGTTCGGCTGCGCCGGTCCTTCTAAGGCGGCCGACGTTTGGGTCGATCATTGGGCGTCGGAAAATGTGGATTTGTATGTCATGGATGATATCTTAGCTTCCGGAACAGACTCACAGGGACCGTGGTTTGCCGTAGCTGTCAAACGGGTTCAAAATGGCAAATTGGATAAAGTGGTGACTTGGCGGTTCTTTAAGGTCGATACGGTGTGGCAATATTATACGAGCACCATGGTCAGCAGCCGTCGTACCGGAGTCCTGGTGCCTAACAAAATCTTTGAATATGGGATGAAGCAGTTGGGGTGGTCCTATTCGAGTGACGGCATGCATTATTATTAAGGCACTGCTATGTATGATTGACAGGATATTCTATTCACAAAGGAGATGAGGTCGTGAAACAGTTGTGGAAGACGTTGTTGATTTGTTGTGTGGGATGTATGTGCTTCTTTGCCGGCACCGGTCCTTCAAGGGCTGCTGACGTTTGGGTCAACCATATGGCATCGGAGAATGTAGACGTCTATGTCATGGATGATACCTTAACCTATGGGACGAGTGCGACCGGGAAATGGTTTTCAGTCTCTGTAAAAAGGGTTCAAAATAGGAGATTAGATCAAGTGATGACTTGGCGTTTTTCTCAGTACAAGACGGACATGTGGCGGTATCGGACCAATACCATGTCGGGAAATCATACGACAGTGCTCATGGCTCCCAACAAAATTTTTGAATACGGCATGAATCGGTTAGGCTGGTCCTATAGCCTCAACGGGACGTATTATTATTAAGCAACTATGGTCTGATTTGTTGTCAGAAAAAGGGATTGAAACAATTCTTTTAAATAAGGCATGAAAGCCGCGGGTCCGTGTACTTGCGGCTTTTCTTTTGGGAGGGGGCTCCTTGCAGGGCGGTTCGCTAACGAAGTCTGAGCCTCGCCGAAATCAGACGTTCAAGGGTTCTTGCAGAAAACGCGTAATTTCTTCGAGTCTTTCCGGAGAGATAGCCAAGACTTTATCGAAAGGAGGCTCTAGGGTTACGACTTGGAGGACGTCGGGCTTGAGGGATTGGACGGCCTTGTGGAAAATTTCGAGAGAGTCCGCATCGTCACTGTAGCCTTTTACGATGGTGATTTCCAAGTGGAAACGGCCGCTGTAGTTTTTTCGGAATCGGACCATGTTGTTTATGTGCTGATGAAGTGTGTAGCCCGGAAGGGGGCGCTGTGCCTTTTGGAAGGCCGCTTCGTGAGCCATTTTCAGTTTGCCAATGACTTCTTCACAGTGACCGGCCAGTCTGGCGTATTCCGGCTTTCCATAGAGGTACCCGTTGGAGAGGAGGCGTATGGGAATTCCGGCTTCGTGAATGGTATGGATGATCTGTTCGAGTTCCGGTAAGAGCAGGGCTTCTCCCAGGGAGTTAATAAAGACTAAGTCGGGACGTATGTCACGGAGCCGTCGCTGTAAGTCGCCTATGGCAGGGGCCATGTCGTCCAAATGGACGGTTTCTTCCGTTTGTACGTGGGTTAACTTTCGGCTGACCGGGCAGAAGATGCAGTTGAAGTTGCAGTATTTGTTCGGGAAGAGATTGACCTCTAAGACTATTTTTCCATTTTCTTCATAAGGTTCCTTGTAAAAGAATGTATCCATCGTGTTTCCTCCTAACATAAAAAAGGCGCCGCGTCCTCATCTGCTAAGACCTGACGATGAGGAACACGGCGCACTCTGACTACTCGGCAGCAGTCAGTACCATTACATATGAAGTTGAACTGATTATAGCAAAAGTTTGGGAAAGAATCAATGGGAATTTCTTTTTCGGAGGCTCATCCCTTATCGGTAGCGAGGAACTTCCTTTGATGGTATAATCAGGATACGGAAACATGTGTTTGCTAACGAGTTCGTCAGGACTGCCGCCTTTGTCTCAAGGAATACCATGGCTCTAAACCTCTGATTTGATGGGGACCGAGAAGAGAGGGCAGCCTTTCGGGCTAAGAAAGGGGAGAGAAAGATGGGATATTGTGAATGGGCCAATACGGATCCGCTCAATACTACGTATCATGACAACGAATGGGGCGTTCCCGTTCACGACGATGGGCAGATGTTCGAGCATTTGACGATAGAAAACCTGCAGTGCGGCCTCAGTTGGCTGATCGTTTTGCGCAAGCGGGACATTTTCCGGCAGTGTTTCGACAACTTTGATTACGATAAGGTGGCTGCTTACGGCGACACCGATGTGGAACGCATCCTAAATACCGAAGGCATGATCCGCTCGCCTCGGAAGATACAGGCTGTCATCAACAATGCCCGTTGCTGTCAGAAACTGCGCGATGAATTCGGAAGCTTGTGCGACTACTTTTGGAGCTTCACCGGCGGAAAAACGATCCTCTATCAAGGCCATGCCAAGGGAGAGATTCCGGTCCGCAACGGCTTGTCGGAACGAATCAGCAAAGATATGAAGAAGCGCGGTTTTAAGTATGTCGGCGGTGTCACTATTTACTCCCACCTCCAAGCCTGCGGCATCATTAACGACCACGATGCCACTTGCCCGCGCCGCCAAATCATCATCGACAGCCATCCGAACGTGACCAAACGAAAAGATAACGAAGTCTATTAAAGGATAGGAACGCCGTGAGTTTAGAGGACTCGCGGCGTTTTTGCGTATGGCCTTGTTTCCCGAGACGGCCCTCGATACTATTTTATGATTTGAGTCGGAACCCTTTGAGAAATCATAAAGAGTGTATCGACATCGATCATGCCGTCGACGGGAATCGGCTTACTCAAACGATTAGAACGTCAGCGTCCTGTGAGGCGGGGCCTTTCAAGATAAGGGGGCGTGGCTGTACTTTGAGCCATCTCTTTTATAGGGATACGGCCGGTAGAAGCGTCATTAAATCTTTTTTAAAAAAATAGTTCATATAAGTTGTAGTTAAAATAAAATCGTGCTATAATGAGCCTAAAGGATACATGACATGTCGATTTATTCTTATTGAAGGCAACGTCGTGAACCGGACGTTAGCTTTTATATCATTCATTGAAATTACTTGAGAAAAGGAGAGGATGTACGGGGAGGATTTTTATCTAATTCAATGCATATACTTTGTGAAGATTATTACATAGTGGTATAATGAGTTTAAAAGATACCTATATGTCAAACCTTTCTTGTCAGGTGTAGCATCATGAACCGGTCCATGGCTTGCAGCTTACAGTCATGGACGTGCCTGACGGCGTATCGATAGGAGATTATATGGAAAAAATTATTGCCCATTTTCGAAAGGATGAGAACGGTCGGATCGTGGTGCAGCCCCTTCAGGATCACTTGGTGAACGTTGCCGAGAAGATGGAAGCGGCGGCGACACCTTGGGGCCTGGGCGCCTTGGCAAAATTGACCGGCCTCTTGCATGATTTTTCTAAGAGTCGCAGTCAGTGGATTGAAGGTCAGAAGCCTTTTCAGGTATATATTCGAGAGATGATTGCCGATGCTGAAAAGGCAGCTCGTGATCGTGGCAAAGTCGATCACTCTACTGGGGGAGCTCAGTTTTTATGGAAGCGTTATGGCAGTCGAAGTGAGGAGACGGCAAGGAAGACAATCAATTTAGCCGGCTTGTCTGTTATGTCTCATCACGGTGGCTTAGCAAATTTTTTGAGCGAACGCGGCGAATCAGATTATGTACGGCGTATTCAAAAAGAAGGCGTTGAGACGGCAGAGGAGGAGGAATATTTCTTTAAATCTATCCTGGCACCGGCGGAATTGGATGATTTGTTCGCGTTAGCCGTTGCCGAAGTCGAAGAAATCAAGAACCGCATTGAGAAGTGCTGTCCGTCTAAAAATAGGGAAAACCGCCAAAAATATTGGTTTTATTGGGGCATGGTCGAAAGGCTGCTTTTTAGCTGGTTAGTCGATGCTGATCGATTGGATTCGGCAGAGTTTGAAGGGAACTCCTCTTTGACGCAGGATTGGGATTACGATAAGCTGTGGAATCTCTTTTCCGGGAAATTGGAAGATAAGCTTCACTCCTTTGCCCTGCCGGCAGAGGGTAAGGCCAGGGCCATTGCCTTGGAACGGCAAAAAATCAGTGATGCCTGCCAACACTTTGGAACGGAGAAACCGGGCATCTACACCTTGTCGGTACCGACAGGGAGCGGCAAGAATTTTGCTAGTATGCGCTTTGCGTTAGCTCAGGCCAAAAAGTACCATAAAAAGCGGATCATCGTCGTCATTCCTTATACGTCGATTATCGATCAAAATGCCAAGGAAATCCGTGACGTATTCCAATTTGATGAGGCCGTGTTGGAGCACCATTCCAATGTATTGTCCAAGGAAGATATGAGTGATGAAGAACGGGATTGGCGGAAGTTATTGACCGAACGCTGGGACACGCCGGTTATTTTTACGACCCAAGTTCATTTCCTTGAGACTTTATTTGAAGGAAGCTGCCAATCGACCCGCCGGCTTCAGGCCTTGATCGACAGTATCCTTATCTTTGATGAAATTCAGACCCTGCCGGTGAAATGTACCTATATCTTTAATCTGGCTATGAATTTCTTAAAGCACTTTGCCGGCGTCACGGCCGTTCTTTGCACAGCGACGCAGCCCCGATTAGATAACATGAAGATGCATTGCATTGAGTCTGATGGGGAAATAATGGATGATCTAAAGGCTGTTTATGAGGCTTTTCAGCGAGTAAAATTCGAGTATTTGAAAGATACCTTGCATACGGCTGAAACGCTGGCCCCCTTGCTGCTGAAAGATGCGGTGGAATCGGGCAGTGTCCTCTGCATCGTCAATTTGACTCGCCAGGCTCGCGACATCTATACGGCTGTAAAGAATCTGGCTGCCAACAGCGAAGACAAAGTCGAGGTGATTCACTTGAGCACCAAAATGTGTCCAGCCCATCGAATGGATAAAATTAAACGCATGAAGGAGGCCTTGGCGGCCTTTCATAGCGGAACATCGAAGCGCAGGCTCATCTGTATCTCGACGCAGCTGATTGAAGCCGGTGTCGACGTGTCCTTCACGACGATATACCGTGCTCTGGCCGGCTTTGATTCCATTGCCCAAGCGGCAGGCCGCTGTAACCGTCATGGTGAAATGGAATCAGGCCTAGTCAAAATCTTTCAGATGGAAGGGGAAAATCTCGATAAACTGCCCGACATCCAAATCGGCATCAAAATGGCCCAAGATCTGCTTCATGGTATCGATATTCAGGACATTCTAAAACCGGAGAATTTGGATGCCTATTTTAAGAAGTATTATGACGATCGAGGGGATCTCAAGAAATCCTATGAACTGCCGCCGAGGAATCACACTGTGTTAGACCTTATTTCAGCGAATGATACCGGATATCTGGCCTGTGGAGAACGAGACAAGAGGGAAATAAGCAAGTACCTTTCCTTTATGCATGCTTTTCGCGATGCCCGCAATGCCTTTTCGATCATCGACTCGGACACCATCGGCGTCATCGTTCCGTATGAGAAGGGGAACGATTTCATTAGGGCCCTGAATGGCTCCGTTGAAAATCCGAAGGAACTCTTGAAACTGTTCAGGAAGGTTCAGCCCTATACGGTCAATGTCTTTTCCTATGAACTGGAACAGCTTGAGCGAATGGGGGCTGTGTACCAGACGCGGCAGGGACTGCTGGCTTTGAAAGAAGCGTATTATGATTTGGCCATCGGTATCAAATTCGAAAAATAAACCGTACATTTTATGAGACGTAAGGAGGGGATATTTTGCGAAATGAAATAACCTTTAAAGTATATGGAAGGATGGCTTTATTCACCGATCCCATTACCCGCATGGGCGGCGAAAAGGCCTCTTATTCCGTGCCGACGTATCAGGCCTTGAAAGGGATCGTTGAAGGGATTTATTGGAAACCGACGATCATCTGGTATATCGATGAGATGAGGGTCATGAAGGCGATTCGTACCCAGTCCCGCGGGGTAAAACCAAAGGGCTATAGTAAGAAAATGAATACCTTGTCTATTTATAAGTATTTGAGCGACGTTTGCTATGAAGTGAAGGCTCATTTTGAGTTCAACCTCCATCGGCCGGAACTTGCCTGCGACCGCAACGAAAATAAGCATCATAATATTGCCAAACGGATGGTCGAGCGAGGCGGGCGCCGCGATATTTTCCTGGGAACGCGGGAATGCCAGGGTTATGTAGAACCCGTCTCTTATGGGGAGGTCCCCGGCTTTTACGACGATACGCCGGCCATTCCCTTAGGGACGATGTTCCACGGCTTTAATTATCCCGATGAAACGGGGCGCGACATGATGCAGGTTCGGCTTTGGCAGCCGGTCATGGATCACGGCGTCATCCGCTTTATTCGCCCGGAAGCCTGCACCCTCGTGCGGAATATTCACAAGGTGAAGGCCAAAGTCTTTACCCCGGACGATATCTGCTCCGTTGACAGAGAAGCGGCGGTGTTGGAAGGAGACTTGCCATGAGCTGGATTATGGAGTTAATTAAAACCTACGATACTCATGAAGACTTGGTGGGGAAAGAGAATATCGAGGGGAGTAAGGCCGTTTTAATGCCAATCTGTCATGTCGTACAGAAGGCCCAAATCGAAGTGACCATCGACGGCGAGGGCCATTTTAGTCATGCCGGCGTCCTTCCTAAGGCAGAACAGTCGACTCTCCTTCCCTGTACTCCGGCTTCGGAGGTGAGGACGTCGAACTTGGCACCCCATCCGCTGCATGATAAATTAATCTATATTGCCCGTGACGGTGACGTATATCGAGAAGAAAGGGATAAAGACGGAAGGAGCCCTTACTCACTCTATGTGGAACTACTGGGCAAATGGGTTCAATCGCCGTATTGTAATCCGAAGGTAGAAGCGGTCTATAAATACGTTACTCAGCATGATATCATCGATGACCTGTGCAGGGCCAATCCGCCCGTCCTCTATCGTGATGATAAGGGCAATATCATGGAAAAATGGCCTTATAACGACCGACCTAAACCGGATATCTTTTCGGCGGTAAGCGGCGACATGTTAAAAGCCTTAGTCCGGTTTCGAGTCATTAATATCCCCGGCGATGATGAACCTGATTTGTGGAAGGATCAGGACTTGCAGCGGCAATATATAGCCTTTTTTGAGCATGAATTTTCTAAAGATTTGGAGCTTTGTTATGCAACAGGGAAAATGATGCGTCCTGCTGGCAAACAAGGCAAGGGAATCCGTTCTCCAAAGGATCAGTCTAAGCTCATTTCATCCAATGATAAAAATGATTTTACCTTTCGAGGGCGTTTTAAAGATGGTCGTGAATGTTTGTCACTCGGCTATGAAACCTTACAAAAAGCTACCAATGCCTTGGCCTGGCTTATTCGCAACCAAGGTCATGATTGTGATGGCCGCGTCTTTTTGGCTTGGAGTTCAGCGCCGATTCCCGGTATTTTGGCGGCTACGAACGAGGTTATTGGCGATGACTGGAGTACTCCTTTAGAAATTACGCAGCCTCAGACGTTAAATAAATGGGTAGAATGCTTTGATAACGCCATTAAGGGATATTACCATAATTTTGCAAAGGATCCGAATGCGAAAGCGAATGTTATCGTCCTCGATGCGATTACATCAGGGCGATTATCCATTTGTTATTACGATGAATTTTCGGGAAGGGATTTTATTCAACGTATTGAAAATTGGCATACATGGGGCCGCTGGATTCAGCATAGAGAGGTTCCGGCCAATAAAGAAAAAAGGGATAAAATTAGCCGTAAATCTAAAAACAAGCTCCTCGGCTATGTGGGGGTACCTTCGCCACGAACCCTCATTAAGGCCTGCTATGGCGAAAATGTCAGCAAAACTAAAATGAAGATGGAGCTCGAACGCATTTTTAATTGTATCGTACAAGGACGTCCCTTACCCCTCGACATGGAACGATGCATCGTGCGGCGCGTCGTCACGATGGCCAATACGGTATCCGGCAATAAGTACTATCCGTGGAAACAGGGGATTGTAGAACCGGCTTGTACCGTCATTTGTAATCGATGGAATGGAACGCATTCAAAGGAGGAAGCATATAAAGTGGCACTTGATGAAAAAAACTGCAATCGTGATTATCTCTTTGGAAGACTGTTGGCTGTAGCCGACCATATGGAACGATCTACTTTTGAAGACTATGAATACGGCTCGCGGCTTACGAACGCGATGAAGTATATGGAAGTCTTTTCCATGCGGCCGGCGAAGACATGGGTGACCATTCACAACCGACTGATTCCATATATGCAGAAACGTGAAAAATATGGCGGCAAGGAGCGGCTGCTTTTGGGCGAAATCACATCCCTCTTTACAAAAGAAGACTTTGACTCCGACAAACCCTTGGGCAGTCTGTTTTTGTTAGGGTTCTACAATCAGCAATTTGCCATTCAGCAGCTCATTGAAAAGCAAAAGAAAGACAAAGCGAAGAGAAAAAGCAAGGGCGAAGAGAAGAACACAACGAGTCAGTCCGCTGAAAACAAATAGGGAGGAAGTATCATGACTATATTAGCAAATAAAATTGACTTCATCGGCTTCATCACTGTAGACCATGCTAATCCCAACGGGGATCCTTTAAACGGCAATCAGCCGCGCAGCGACTACGACGGCTACGGCGAAATCTCAGATGTCTGCATTAAGCGAAAAATTCGTAATCGCCTGCAGGACATGGGAGAACGGATTTTGGTCCAATCGAATGACCGTTGTGACGATGGCTGTGATAGTATCCTGACCAGGGTTGAGAGCGTACCTGGAATGAAACAGGCCTTATCGGCGGTAAAGGGGAATAACTTTCAAAAAAGAAAAGAGTTTGAAGAAAAGGCTTGCGGTACCTGGATCGATGTCCGTTCCTTTGGGCAACTTTTTGCCTTTAAGGATAAGGATGATGACAGCGGCAGTAACACGGATTCCGTTTCGGTAGGTGTGCGCGGCCCCGTAAGCATCCATACGGCGGTTAGCTTGAATCCGATACTTATTACCAGTATGCAGATCACGAAAAGCGTGAATAGTAAACCCGGAAAGAAAAAGGGATCCGATACGATGGGGATGAAACACCGTGTCGACTTCGGCGTCTATAAAGTCGTCGGCAGCATCAACGTCCAGTTGGCTGAAAAAACGGGTTTCGCTGAAGAAGATGCGGAAAAGATAAAAGAAGCGCTCATTACCTTGTTTGAAAACGATGTCTCGTCGGCCCGTCCCGAAGGTAGTATCGAAATGACGAAATTCTATTGGGTCCGCCACGATAATAAAACGGGCAACGCCTCATCGGCTCGCGTCCATCGCAGTGTCACGGCCAGCTTAAAAGAAAATGTTACGGCAGCCCATACCTTTGAGGACTACGTCATCGACGACAGCGCCTTGAAGAATATTGCCGGACTCAACATTGAAGTCTATCAGGAAGGCGAAAAAATCCAGTAAGGGATGCTGGAGAGAAACCGAGAAATTTGACCATAGTCGGCTAACATGACGTTACATATTAACCCTATGACGGAACTTGTGCATCAGAACTGGGGGAAGGCATAGACTGACAGTGCGAAGATATAGTGAACATCGTATTGGCCGCCAAAAATCTCGATTACGATAGAAAAAATTGATTAAATCCCTAATTTAGTAAGAACAAACTGTATCAGTGGGGAAATATCCCCATCGATACACGCAAAAGAGACTATAAATATGTCCTTTTGCTGTCGCACCTCGCAAGAGGTGCGTGGATTGAAACACATAGGCTATATATACAAACCCACCAGATGGAACGTCGCACCTCGCAAGAGGTGCGTGGATTGAAACTTTATACCACCACTCCTGGGTTCTTAACAACAGATGTCGCACCTCGCAAGAGGTGCGTGGATTGAAACAATCTTGCTCTCTGTGAGCGTATGCAGACCATAAGTCGCACCCTTCATGGGTGCGTGGATTGAAACTAGGTTGATTTTCTTTAACTTTATCATGTAAATCGTCGCACCCTTCATGGGTGCGTGGATTGAAACTTGTACAAGTTGATTGCCTGCCCGGCTGCCAGTAGTCGCACCCTTCATGGGTGCGTGGATTGAAACACTGTGAAAATTGCTTATTTCGTCCTCTCTGCGGAGTCGCACCCTTCGTGGGTGCGTGGATTGAAACATTAAGTGGGAAATGCATGTACTGTGGCCCAACGTCGCACCTCGCAAGAGGTGCGTGGATTGAAACGCAATCAATAATAGAGGAGGTGGCACGCATGAATGTCGCCCCCTCAGGGGTGCGTGGATTGAAACAGCTATGATCAAGGAAGCACATCAGTTGTTATTTCGATGCATAGAAGGAGGTTGAAACAAATGATTGAACTGATAGTCTTATACTTTATTGTTGATTTCTTCACTGTACAAGCTTATCTGACTCAACGAGCCGTACTTGATATACAACGGGCGCTTATGTTACCCTTTGATTTCAGGCCAATTGTTTGCCCTCTGTCAAAATGGTACAAATTCCGTAGGATACCTCAAGTCATTGACTTTGCTATTCTTATCTTCATAGCGTATCAGTATAAATGGTATTATGCAGCAATTTTACTTATCCTTGATTTTGCAATAACAACATTCATCCCTGTTCCAAAAAGCAAGATGGATTGGGCAAAAGATAAAATGGATGAAACAGCACTACAACTCGCGAAGTAAGTGTTAATGTTCTTTATCCATAAGTTCATGGATTGAAACATTTACCTTGAGTATTTGTTGTCGGATTGTTATAACGTCGATGAACGTCTATTGCAAGTTGTACCAATAAATAAGGGGGATTATGATATACAAGGAAACTCATCAGTTATTATGTAGATGTATTGAAGGATATAGGAAGGTGTTATTATGAATGTTCTGCGTTGGATACTTGTTTTACCGTCTTTTATTGTTTCTTATGGCCTTGTTCGTTTTATTGCCTTAGCACTCATTTTAATCTTTGCCGGGACGACGGGCCTTCTCTATGCATTTTGTTCCATCGTTGTTGAAGGGATACTTGCCACCATGTTTGCACTGGCCGCTTCCGTTTGGGTAGCACCGTCGAACCACGACAAAGTAGTATATGTGTTGTCGGCATTCGTCGTAATTGTATCAGCCATTAGCTTGTTCATGGGAGTTGGAAAATATGGTTTTGGAAATATGCCGGACTGGCAAGGAGCTATCACGGTTGCAGCAATGGCCGTTACTTGTTTATATATATCTCGTCTCACGCACAAGGAAGGGACGGTAAAAGTTTTCGGAAAATAAAAAGCCCACATAATAAGTATCGTGTGAGTATAATACTATGGTCGCACCCTTCATGGGTGCGTGGATTGAAACAGCATATTCGATGTCCGATGCATCATACACCATGTCGCACCCTTCATGGGTGCGTGGATTGAAACGACAGTGGGCAGATGGATTATGCCAAGAAAAATGTCGCACCCTTCATGGGTGCGTGGATTGAAACGTCCGAGAAAAGAAAATATTCTGCGGCCAAGAATAGTCGCACCCTTCATGGGTGCGTGGATTGAAACGATCGGCACTCATAGACGCACTAAACTATGGAGAGTCGCACCCTTCATGGGTGCGTGGATTGAAACTGCCCTCGCTTGGTACACGCTACCCGATAGCCAGGTCGCACCCTTCATGGGTGCGTGGATGAAATACCCAGAACTTCGGATAACGTTAAATTATCGTAAGTTGCACTACCATGTGCGCGAATCGAAAATGGCAAAAAGAATGCCCTCTCTACATCAGTAGGGAGGGCATTTCTATGCTTGAATCAGTCTTTGAAGTAAGGCTTGAATACGGAGCGATTCGGTTCTTTATGTTGTTTTTTTTCGGAGCGCTGGTTGTTGCGGAAGGTGCCGTGGTTATTGGAGTCGCGGTTTTTAGGAGCGAAGTGACGACGGCGTTCGCCTCGTTCTTGGCCGTCTTCTTTACCGTTACGGCGGTCTTTCCGATTGCGGTCGTTACGGCGATAGTTGCGGTCGCGGTTATTTTTCCCTTGGCGGCTGCGATGGACGCGGAGGGGGGCTTCTTCGGTAATTTTGACGGGCGTCGTGTCCGGTTCTTTCGTGAGCAGCTTGATAGCGGCTGCGACGAGGGACGCCGAGTCATAGTTGGACAGAAGTTCTTCGGCATTTTCTTTGTAGCTGCCGAAATTGCCTTCTTCTGCGGTAGCGGCCAGGTTGCGGATGGCTGCCTGCTGGGCGCCTTCTAAGGCTTCGGAGAAGGTCGGTGCTTTGCGGCGGGCGATGCTGCGCTTAATGAGGCGTTCGATAGTGCGCAGGTGTTCCATTTCACGGGGAATGACGAAGGTCGTAGCTTCACCGCTCTGGCCGGCACGACCGGTACGGCCGACGCGATGGACGTAGCTTTCCGGGTCCTGGGGCAGGTCGTAGTTGAAGACATGGGTGACACCGCTGATGTCGAGGCCGCGGGCGGCGACGTCGGTAGCGACTAAGATGTCAATCGTCTTTTCGCGGAACTGGCGGATGACGGTATCGCGCTTGGCCTGAGTCAGGTCGCCGTGGATGCCTTCCGACGAGTAGCCGCGTTTCTTTAAGGCTTCTGAGACTTCGTCGACGCGGCGTTTGGTGCGGACGAAGATGATGGCCAAATCCGGTTCCTGCAGGTCGAGGAGACGGCAGAGGATGTCGAACTTCTGGCGATCCGGTACTTCAATGTACGACTGTTCGATGAGGTCCATGGTGACTTCTTTGGTCTTCATGCGAATCATGAGGGGATCGTGAAGGAAGGTTTCGGCCAATTGTCGGATCGGTTTCGGCATGGTTGCCGAGAAGAGCAGGGTCTGGCGCGTGTTGGGCGTCGCTGCCATGATGAGGTTGATGTCATCGATAAAGCCCATGTCCAGCATTTCATCGGCTTCGTCGAGGACGATGGTCGCAATGTGGCTCAAGTCGATGGTGCCGCGCTTCATGTGGTCGATGAGGCGGCCCGGGGTGGCGACAATGATCTGCGGGCTTTTCCGCAGGCGGCGCAGCTGGCGTTCCATATCTTGACCGCCGTAGATGGGCAGGGCCTGGATGTTGGTGAATTGAGCCAAGTGGTTCAGTTCTTCGGCGACCTGCATGGCAAGTTCACGGGTCGGGGATAAGACGACGGTCTGAATTTCTTTGGAAGGTTCGGCCTTCAATATTTTTTCCAGGACAGGAATGCCGTAGGCAGCAGTCTTACCGGTACCGGTCTGGGCCTGGCCAATCATGTCGGAGCCGCTCATGGCGACGGGAATCGATTCGGACTGGATCGGCGTCGGTTCTTCAAAACCCATTTCGTTCAGGGCACGGATAATGACTTCGCTGATATTTAAATTTTGGAATTTCTCTAACATGTACTTCCTCCTTGTTGTGTAACTTATTTATTATAGCATTAATGATTGAAAAAAGATAGAGCCGGTCTTGTTCCCGGACGGGAAGGTGCCTTTTAAGCAATTCATTTCAAGATAAACGTTAAACTAGAATCATTTAGAAATTATTAACATAAGTTTGACGTTTAACTTTAAAATATTTTGAAAAAAGCCTTGCCAAACGGGCATGATGGTGGTAAGATACGAACCATCAACAAAACAATCCAAAATAAAAATGCGTTGAAGAGAACTAGTAGGTTCCAGAAAGCTTACAGAGAGCTGTCGGCAGGTGCGAGGCAGCAGCGGCATGGAACGGAACTCCTCTCTAAGCAGCTCGCTGAAACTAAAGGAGTAGGTGGAGCCGGGGCCTGGCCGTTAACAGACAGGAGGGTATCGACCTAAAGTCCGTACCTGTAGAGTGCCTATGGAAGCATAGGAATTAGAGTGGTAACGCGCAAGTGAAATCTTTCGTCTCTTTGGAGGTGGAAGATTTTTTTTATTTTGATTGTGTAATGAGTTGTTTTAATTTATTTCATAATCATAGGAGTGATGACCATGGAACATGTAGAACATTATCAAAAAGGTTATTTTATGCCGCCCGTCGTCGATATGTCTTGGACGCAGCGGGAATACCCGGAACAGGCACCAATCTGGTGCAGCGTCGACTTGCGCGACGGAAATCAGGCCCTTATCATCCCTATGAGTTTAGAAGAAAAAGTTGAATTTTACAAGGTCTTGGTCGCCATGGGCTTTAAGGAAATCGAAGTCGGCTTCCCAGCCGCTTCGGAAACGGAATTCGAATTCCTGCGCTACTTAGTCGATCATAATTTGATTCCCGACGACGTCACCGTTCAGGTCCTGACCCAGGCGCGGGAGCACATCATCCGCCGGACCTTTGAAGCCTTGAAAGGGGTCAAAAAGGCCATCGTCCACGTCTATAACTCGACGTCCTTTGCCCAGCGCCAGCAGGTCTTCCACAAGTCGAAGGAAGAAATCAAGCAGATTGCCGTCGAAGGGGCTGCCTTGCTGAAAAAATTGACGGAAGAAGCCGGTGCCGACTACCGCTTCGAATATTCGCCGGAAAGCTTTACCGGGACGGAACCGGAATACGCCCTCGACGTTTGCAACGCCGTCCTCGACGTTTGGCAGCCGACGGCGGACCGCAAGGCCATCATCAACTTGCCGTCGACGGTGCAGATGTCCATGCCGCACGTCTTTGCCTCACAAATTGCCTATATCTCGCAGAACCTGAAGTACCGCGACAACGTCGTCTTGTCGGTTCATCCCCATAACGATCGGGGAACGGGCGTGGCCGATGCCGAAATGGCCATCCTGGCCGGCGCTGACCGCGTCGAAGGAACTTTATTTGGCAACGGGGAACGGACGGGCAACGCCGATATCGTGACCATCGGCATGAACATGTACGCCTTGGGCGTCGATCCGGGCCTCGATTTTTCTCACATGACAGACCTCGTCGATACGTATGAACGGGTGACACGCATGGAAGTCCACCCTCGTCAGCCTTACGCCGGGAAACTGGTCTTTGCCGCCTTCTCGGGATCTCATCAGGATGCCATTGCCAAAGGCATGCATTATCGGGCCGAACAGCACCAGCCATACTGGAATTGCCCCTACCTCTACATTGATCCCCACGATATCGGACGGACCTATGATGCCGACGTCATCCGCATCAACAGCCAGTCCGGCAAGGGCGGCATCGGCTTTATCATGGAGCAGCATTATGGCATTGCCATGCCGAAGAAGATGCGCGAAGATTTCAGTTACTTTGTCAAAGAAGTGTCCGATCACGCTCATCAGGAATTGAAGCCTCATGAAATTTACGACGTATTCCAGAAACATTACCTCAATACGGAAAGCCCGCTGAAAGTCGAAGACTTTTCCCTGCAGAAGAAGGGCAATCGCTGGATCGGAACGGTCTTGGTCCGGGCCAATGGCGAAGAAATCGTCCTCCAAGGCGACGGCAACGGCCAATTAAATGCCGTCAGCAACGCCATCTGTAAGGCCTACGGCATCGAGTTTGAAAACCTCGTCTACAGCGAACATGACCTCGACGGTGATTCCGATTCTCGGGGCATTGCCTACTTCGGCCTGACCGATAAAAAAGGTCAGACGACGTGGGGCGCCGGTATCGACACCGATACGATGACGGCCTCCATTCGGGCCTTCGTGACGGCGGTCAATCGCATGGAAGGCATGGATCAGCGCGTTCGCTTTCGCCATTTCGCCTCGGCCCCAACAGAAGTAGCTGCCTTTAAGGCGGCTGCCAGCCAGCATTGATTCTATTTTAGAATTCCGCATTTTTTTGAATATTCATCCCTTTCGAGAAAGACTGCGTTTCCCGAAAACAGGATTTGTAAGGAGTGGTATAGATTATGGGAATGACTATGACCCAAAAGATTTTAGCCAAACATGCCGGCGTGCCGGCCGTAGAGCCTGGCAACTTAATTGTTTGTAACGTCGATATGGTACTGGCCAATGATATTACGGCGCCGCCGGCCATTGCTGAATTTAAGAAAATCGGCCGTCCCGTCTTTGATAAGACCAAGATTGCCTTAGTGCCCGACCATTTTACGCCCAATAAGGACATCAAATCGGCAGGGCTGGCTAAGATCGTCCGCGACTTTGCCAAAGAAAACGGCATCGTCCATTACTTTGAAGTCGGCCGCGTCGGCATCGAACACGTCCTCTTGCCGGAACAGGGCATCGTCGGACCGGGCATGGTGACTGTCGGCGCCGATTCCCACACCTGTACTTATGGGGCGCTGGGCGGCTTTTCGACAGGCGTCGGTTCGACGGACCTCGGCGTCGCCATGGCCACCGGTAAGGCTTGGTTTAAGGTCCCCGATGCCATTCAGGTCCGCTTGACCGGCGAAAAACCGGAAGACATTACCGGAAAAGACGTCATGCTGACCCTCATCGGTATGATCGGCGTCGACGGCGCTCTCTATAAGTCCTTAGAATTTACGGGACCCGGTGTAGCTTCTCTCGACATGACCGACCGCTTTACCATTTCTAACATGGCCATTGAAGGAGGCGCCAAAAATGGTATTTTCCCCGTCGATGAACAGACCATGGCTTATGAAAAGGGGCGTTTCTCCGACGACTACGAAGCCGTTACCGCCGACGCCGACGCCAGGTACTGCCGGACCGTAGACATCGACTTGTCGACATTACAGCCTGTCGTCGCCTTTCCGCATCTGCCGGAAAATACCAAGGTCGTCGGTACCTTTGGTGACATCAAAATCGATCAAGTCGTCATCGGTTCCTGCACTAACGGCCGCTTAGAAGACCTGCGCATTGCCGCCGAAATCTTTAAAGGCCGCAGCGTTCATCCCGACGTCCGCTGCATCGTCATTCCCGGCAGTCAGTCGGTCTACATGGAGGCCATGAAAAAAGGCTATATTGAAACGTTCATCATGGCAGGCTGCGCCGTTTCGACGCCGACCTGCGGGCCTTGCCTTGGCGGTTATATGGGCATCCTCGCCGCCGGTGAACGCTGCGTTTCGACGACGAACCGAAATTTCCGCGGCCGCATGGGCCACGTCGACAGTGAAGTCTATCTGGCAGGTCCGCAGGTTGCGGCAGCCAGTGCCATTCTCGGTAAGATTGCCGCTCCCAAGGAGGTACGATAAGATGGTTTTACAAGGAAAAGTATGGCGCTACGGCGACAATATTGATACGGATGTCATTATTCCGGCCCGTTATTTAAATAGTTTTGATCCGAAAGAATTGGCGTCCCACTGCATGGTCGACATCGACGAAACCTTTGCCGGAAAGGTGCAGAAGGGCGACATCATGGTCGGCGGCCACAACTTTGGCTGCGGCTCGTCGCGAGAACACGCGCCCATTGCCATTAAAGCTTCGGGCATTCCGGTCATAATCGCCGCCAGCTTTGCCCGCATCTTTTACCGCAACGCCATCAACGTCGGCCTGCCGGTCCTTGAAATCGGCGATGCCGTAAAGGCCATCAAGGCTGGCGACGTCGTCGAAGTCGATATTGCCAAAGGATCAATCGTCGATGTGACGACGGGCGATACCTTTCAGGCGCGGCCCCTGCCGGGCTTCATCCAGGATATTGCCGCTGCCGGCGGCTTAATCAATTATATCAAGGGGGCAGAGGCTCATGAGTAAACACATCGTCGTCATCCCCGGCGACGGCATCGGGGAAGAAATTACGGCCAGCGCCGTAAAGGTGCTGCAAAAAGTAGACGAGGTCTGCCGGTTAGGCCTGACTTTTGAACGGCAGATGGCCGGCGGTACGGCTTACGACGCCTGCGGCACGCCCCTTCCTAAGGAAACGGTGGAAGCGGCTAAAAACGCTGACGCTATCCTCTTTGGCGCCGTCGGCGGCGATAAATGGGACGACGTCGAACCGACCCTGCGGCCGGAACAGGCTGTCTTGGGCCTTCGTAAAGCACTCGGTCTCTACGTCAATCTGCGTCCCGTTAAGGTTCCGCCGGTCTTAGCGGAATATTCTCCTTTAAAGGCCGATATCGTTACCGGGACCGACGTCCTCATCGTCCGCGAACTCGTGGGCGGCATCTACTTTGGCGACCGCTGTGAATCGGAAATCCATAACGGTGTCGAACGGGCCTGGGACCTTGAAAATTACAGTGTCCCTGAAGTTACGCGCATCGGCACCTTTGCCATGAAGGCCGCACAAAAACGTAGGCGTAAGGTGACCTCCGTCGATAAGGCCAACGTCCTGGCTACGTCCCGCCTGTGGCGGCGCACCATGATCGACGTGGCCAAAGATTATCCGTCGGTCGCCTTGAATCATTTTTACGTCGACAACTGCGCCATGCAGCTGGCCCTCAATCCGAAACAGTTCGACGTCATCGTTACGGGCAACCTCTTCGGCGACATCTTGAGCGACGAAGCGGCCGTTCTCGGCGGTTCCATCGGCATGATGCCGTCAGCCTCTATCGGTGAATTGACCAGCCTCTACGAACCGATCCACGGCTCGGCGCCGGATATTGCAGGCAAGGGTATTGCCAATCCATGCGCCACCATCTTGTCGGCGGCCATGCTGCTGCGCTACTCCTTCGGTGAAGAAGAAGGGGCAGCCCTCATCGAAAATGCCGTCGATGCTGCCTTGGAAGAAGGCTGGCGCACGGCGGACCTTTATAAAGAAGGCTTCAAAAAAGCCGATACGAAGACCATGACCGATGCCGTCCTCGGCCACATCGGAACCACAAGAAAATAATTTTTCCTTCCGTCTTCTCTCCGTATCATACCATAGGAAGGAAACGAAAGGCAGTCTTTGCGACTCGGTTGCAAGGCTGTCTTTTTAGCGTGTTGGCGAAAAAGTCGGAAAAGAGGGCGATTCGGCCTAAAGAAGGGGATTTCTTTACCAAGACATTACGCCATTATAATGTATATAAGGGGCTGACGCTTGAAAGGTCGCGGCGAATAGTGTATTATGAAAAATAGTTTAAATAGATTTTCACGATTCGTGTACAGCGAGAGGCAGGATTAAAGATAGATGTTAGAATTTCCCATTAAACGCACGATTATCATAGACGATTCAAAAAAGAAGAAGGGCCGTAAAAAGAAGGGTGACGGTGAAAAGACGGTCATCCGCGGTACGGTCAATCTTCCCAAGAAAGAACCTCTGAAGAAGCTCGACAAGCTTCCTAAGAATGCTAAGAACCTGGTCATCGTCGAATCGCCGGCGAAAGCCAAGACCATCGAACGGTTCCTCGGCAGCGGCTATAAGGTCATGGCCAGCCGCGGTCATCTTCGCGACTTGCCGCGCAACCAGTTCGGCGTCAACATCGAAGAAGGTTTCGTGCCGACCTATACCAATATGTGGGATAAGCGCAAACTCATCGACGACTTGCAGGAAGAATACGTCCGGTCGAAAAAAGTCTTTCTGGCAACTGACCCGGACCGCGAAGGCGAAGCCATTTCCTGGCATTTGGCCCATTTGCTGGACATCGATCCCAAGGACAAATGCCGCATCATGTTCCACGAAATCACGAAAAAAGCGATTCTCGAAGCCATCAAGAAGCCGGAAGCCATCGACATCAAAAAGGTCGACGCCCAGCAGGCCCGCCGCATCTTGGACCGCATCGTGGGCTATAAATTAAGCCCGCTGCTCTGGAAAAAGGTCTGTAAGGGCCTCAGTGCCGGCCGCGTTCAGTCCGTTGCCGTCCGTTTAATCTGCGAACGAGAAGAGGCCATCAAAGCCTTCGTTCCTGAAGAATATTGGACCGTCAGCGGGACGTATCAGACGGAAGACGGCTTGACCCTTCCGACGGAGCTGACGAAAATCGACGGCAAGAAGGCTGAAATCCAGCATGAAGACGAGGCCAAGACCATTGCTCACGACCTCAGTTGGGAAAGCCGCGGTGAAACGCAGGACCCCGATAAGATTGTAAAAGTCGAAAAACGCAAGCGTAAACGTCAGCCTCAACCGCCGTTTACGACGTCGACGATGCAGCAGGAATGCGTCGGCAAGCTCAATTTCGGCGCCAAGAAGACGATGATGCTGGCCCAGCAGCTCTATGAAGGCCTCGATATGGGCGACCAGGGCCACGTCGGCCTCATCACCTACATGCGTACCGACTCGGTCCGTATCAACGACGACATGGTCCAGGCGGCGCGGGATTTCATTACGGCCAACTACGGTGCCGAATACGTCCCTGAAAAGCCGCGGACCTATAAGACCAAGCAGTCGAGTCAGGATGCCCACGAAGCCATTCGCCCGACGTCATTGGAATTGACGCCTTATAAGGTTTCCGACTTCCTGTCGCGGGACCAATTGCGCCTCTACACTTTGATTTGGAACCGCTTTTTGGCCAGCCAAATGGAATCGGTCGAAACGGAACACATGGCCATTGTCATTGAAAGCGGCAAGTACGAACTGCGGGCCGCCGGCTACAAGGTCCTCTTCAAAGGCTTTACGGAGCTCTATGAAGATGCCAAGAAGGATAAGACCTTGGCCGAACTGCCCCATATTTCAGCCAATACCGTCGTCCATAACAAGGCCGTAACGCCGCAGCAGCACTTTACCCAGCCGCCGGCACGCTACACCGAAGCCAGCCTGATTAAGACTCTCGAAGAAAAGGGCATCGGCCGGCCGAGTACGTACGCGCCCATTATGGATACGATCCAAAACCGCAATTACGTCGAAAAGAAGGATAAGCAGTTCATCCCGACGGAGCTCGGCGTCATCATCGTCGACCTCCTCAAGAAATACTTTGCCCGCATCATCAACGTCAGCTTTACGGCCCATATGGAAGAATCCCTCGACGCCATCGAACAAGGCGACGATACGTATCCCCACGTCCTGCAGGAATTTTATGACATCTTCAAGCCTGAAATGGACGAGGCCGAAACGAAGATGGAAAAGGTCACCATTTCCGGACAGGAATCGGGCCAGATCTGCGAAGTCTGCGGGTCGCCCATGGTCTATAAATTCGGACGCTTCGGCAAATTCCTGGCCTGCTCCAATTTCCCGGAATGCCGCAACACCAAGGCCATCGTCGAAGATTTGGGCATTACCTGCCCGAAATGCGGCAAGGGGACGCTCATCAAGCGCAAATCGAAACGAGGCCGCGTCTTTTACGGCTGCAGCCAGTATCCGGACTGCGACTTCGTCCTCTGGAACCAGCCTGTCGACAAGAAATGTGACTTGTGCGGCAGCATCATGATTGTCAAACATTATAAAAAAGGCCCCGACAAGCTCTTTTGCAGCAACGGGGACTGTGAAAACCATAAAAAAGGTGAGGTAGTGAATGAAGAATAGTGTCTTAATCATCGGCGCCGGTCTGGCCGGGTCGGAAGCGGCCTGGCAGCTCGTCAGCCGCGGCATTCCCGTCGAACTGGTCGAAATGCGGCCCGTTAAATCGTCGCCGGCCCATCATACGGAATATTTTGCCGAACTGGTCTGCAGCAACTCTCTACGGGCCGCCAATATCGAAAACGCCGTCGGCCTGTTGAAGGAAGAAATGCGCCGCCTGGGCTCGCTGATCATGGAATCGGCCGATATCAACCGCGTTCCCGCCGGCGGGGCCCTGGCCGTCGACCGCCTGCCCTTTAGTCAGTATGTGACGGAAAAACTGGCCGCTCATCCCTTGGTTACCATTTGCCACGAAGAAGTGACCGAGCTCCCGACGGACCAGATCTGCATTGTCGCCAGCGGTCCCTTGACCAGCGACGCCTTGTCCGACACCATCGCCCAATTGACCGGGGAAGGGTACTTCCATTTCCACGACGCCGCAGCGCCCATTGTCACCGTCGAATCTCTCGATATGAACAAGGTCTATCGGGCAGCTCGTTACGGTAAGGGCGGCGCCGATTACTTGAACTGCCCCTTTACGCAGGAAGAATATGAAGCCTTCTGGCAGGCTTTGACGACGGCCGAATGTGCCGAACTCCACGACTTTGAAAAGGACGACAGCGTCTTTGAAGGCTGCATGCCCATCGAAGTCATGGCCGGCCGCGGCATCGACACCATGCGTTTCGGTCCCATGAAACCCGTCGGTCTTGAACTTCCCGATACGGGAGAACTGCCCTACGCCGTCGTCCAGCTGCGCCAGGATAACGGCAGTGCGACCTTGTACAACATCGTCGGCTTCCAGACTCATCTTAAATTCCCGGAACAGAAACGGGTCTTCTCCATGATTCCCGGCCTGGAAAACGCCGAATTCGTACGCTACGGTGTCATGCACCGCAACTCCTATATCAATTCGCCGGAGCTCCTCCTGCCGACCCTCCAGCTTCGCAAACAGCCGAACCTCTTGTTCGCCGGTCAATTGACTGGTGTCGAAGGCTATTTGGAATCGGCGGCCATGGGCCTCTTAGCCGGCATCAACGCCGCACGCCTCTTGGCTGAGACAGAGCCCTTGACCTTCTCCAAGCGGACGGCCATCGGCGGCCTAAGCCAATATATCTCCAGTGGCCCCAATAAGCATTTCCAGCCCATGAACATCAACTTCGGCATCATGGAGCCCCTGGGCATCAAGAAACGCATGAAGAAAAAAGAAAAAAACGCCCTCTTAGCACAGCGGGCGCTCGATGAAATTGAACAAATGAAGGGGGACATGACCCATGTCTAACGGAATGACTACAGAATTTCACGCCACGACGATCTGCGCCGTTCAGCGCGATGGCAAGACGGCTATCGCCGGCGACGGCCAGGTCACCATGGGCAACGCCGTCATCATGAAGGGGACGGCCCAAAAGGTTCGCCGCCTCTATCACGGCAAGATCATCAGCGGCTTTGCCGGCTCCGTTGCCGACGCTTTTACGCTCTTTGATCACTTTGAAGAAAAATTGAACGAACACAACGGCAACCTGGTCCGCAGCGCCGTCGAACTGGCTAAAGAATGGCGGTCCGACAAGGTTCTCCATAAACTGGAAGCCCTGCTTCTCGTCGCCGACAGCCAGCGCATCCTGCTCATTTCGGGCAACGGCGAAGTCATCGAACCGGACGACGGCGTCTTAGCCATCGGTTCCGGCGGCAACTACGCCCTGTCTTCGGCGCGGGCCCTCATGCAGAATACGGATCTCTCGGCCCGTGAAATCGCTGAAAAATCCCTGCATATCGCAGCTGACATCTGCGTCTATACCAACCACAACGTCATTGTCGAAGAAATTTAAGAAAGAGGTACTTTATGGAACAAGCATCATGGACGCCAAAACAAATCGTGGCGGAACTGAACAAATATATCGTAGGCCAGGGAGAAGCCAAGAAATCCGTGGCTATTGCCCTGCGCAACCGCTGGCGCCGCAAACGCCTGAGTGAAGCCATGCAGGATGAAATCATCCCCAAGAACATCCTCCTCATCGGCCCGACGGGCGTCGGCAAAACGGAAATTGCCCGCCGCCTGGCTAAACTCGTCGGGGCTCCCTTCATTAAGGTCGAAGCGACGAAATACACCGAAGTCGGCTACGTCGGCCGCGACGTCGAACAGATGATCCGTGACCTCGTGGCCAACGCCATTCGCATGGTCCAGGAACAGGAAAGCCAACGCTATGAAGAAAAGGCCGAAACCGAGGCCAACAAACGGATTTTGCAGGTCTTCTGGCCGAAAAAATCGGTGGCCGAAAAGGTCAAGAATCCGATGGATGTCTTCTTTGGCAGCGATGACGATGAAGCCAAGGAAGAACCGAAACAGCTTGAAGAAGGCAATTCCGACCGCCGTCAAAAGATGCTCGAAGACATTTGCGCCCATAAAATGGATGAACGGGAAATCGAAGTCGAAGTGGCCGAACAGAGCCCGGGCTTTCAAGGCATCCTGACGGGAAATTCGACGGAAGAATTGACGAATAACTTCCAGGAAATGCTGGGCAGCATCATGCCCAAGAAGAAAAAGAAGAAGAAAATGACCGTCGCCAAGGCTCGGGAAATCTTCAAAGAAGAAGAACTCGAAAAATGCCTCGACATGGATACCATCGTAGACAAGGCTGTGGCTGCTACGGAAGAATCGGGCATCGTCTTCATCGACGAATTCGATAAGATTGCTGAAAAAGGCCGCACCAACGGTCCCGACGTATCCCGCGAAGGGGTCCAGCGCGACATCCTGCCTATCGTCGAAGGGGCTACGGTCAATACGAAATACGGGCCGGTCAAGACCGACCACATCCTCTTTATCGCTGCCGGCGCCTTCCACGTATCGAAGCCGAGCGACCTCATTCCTGAACTCCAAGGCCGTTTCCCGATCCGCGTCGAACTCCAGTCGCTGACCGTCGAAGACTTCCGCCGCATCCTGACCGAACCGAGCCAGTCCTTGGTCAAACAGTATACAGCCCTCCTCGAAACGGAAGGCCTGACTTTGGAATTTACCGACGACGGCATCAATGCCATTGCCGAATACGCCTACCGCGTCAACCGGGAAACGGAAAACATCGGCGCCCGCCGGCTGCACACGATTTTGGAAAAGATCCTCGAAGACGTAGCCTATGAAGCACCCGATATTGATGAAAAACACATCGTCATCAACCAAGAGTTCGTTGCCGGCAAACTCCACGACGTCGTCCAGAACGTCGACCTCAGCCATTACATTTTATAAAGGACGCGACTGATGAGACCTTACGCAAAATTATATCTGACCAAAAAAGGGGAACGGGCTGCCAAAACGGGGCACCCTTGGGTATACGGCGAAGAAGTGACCCGCGTCGACGGAACCTATCAGACGGGGGACATCGTCGACGTCTACAGCGATAAAGACCGCTACCTCGGCACGGGTTTTGCCAACGACATCTCTAAAATCCGAGTGCGCATCGTATCGCGCAACGCCAACGACCGCTTCGACGAAGCCTTTTGGCAGCGCCGGGTGAAATACGCTCTCGACTACCGCCGGACGGTCATGGGCGAAACGGACTTTGCCTGCTGCCGCCTCATTTTCGGCGATGCCGATGAAATGCCGGGCCTTACCGTTGACCGCTACTCCGACGTCCTCGTCGCCCAGACCTTATGCTACGGCATGGATCAAGTGAAGCCCATCATCTTCAAGGCCTTGGTCGATGAATTGGCAGCCATGGGCGTTACCATCCGCGGCATTTACGAACGAAACGACGTCAAAGTCCGCGAACTGGACGGCATGGAGCAGTATAAAGGCTGGTTTGAAGCCGATTACCTGCCCGAACCGGGAAGCGTCATAACGACCATCGAAGAAAATGGCATCCGCTATGACATCGACGTCGAAAACGGTCAGAAGACGGGGTTCTTCCTGGACCAGAAATACAACCGCCTGGCCGTGGCTAAGATCGCTGCTGGAAAGCATGTCCTCGACTGCTTTACCCATACCGGAGCCTTTGCCCTCAATGCCGCCAAGGGAGGCGCTGCCAGCGTCACCGCCGTCGACGTGTCTCAAGAAGCCGTCGACATGACGACGACCAACATTCACCGCAACGGCTTAGAAGCTGTCGTGACGGCTAAACAAGCTAACGTCTTCGACCTCTTGACCGAGATGGCCGACCAAAAGAACCACGACTACGATTTCATCATCCTCGACCCGCCGGCCTTTACCAAGTCCGGTCATACCGTGCACAACGCCATTCGAGGCTATAAGGAAATCAACCTGAAGGCCATGAAGCTCTTGCCCCGCGGTGGCTACTTAGCTACCTGCTCGTGCTCCCACTTCATGCGCGACGACCTCTTCCGCCAGATGCTCCACGATGCCGCTAAAGACGCCGGCGTTCACCTTCGCCAAATCGAAGGCCGCCAGCAGTCGCCGGACCATCCGATTCTTTGGAACGTCCCGGAAACGAATTACTTAAAATTCTACCTATTCCAAGTCGTATAAAGGATAACGCCGCTGTTTCAGTGTTTTGCTGAGACGGCGGCGTTTTTGCATAACCGGCCTTTTGGCTAAGCGTCGGGGCGGCAGGGTTGCTTTTTCGGTATGGAGAAAACATAACGTAATGAGTAATTGATATGGCCGTCTGTTGAATTTATGGAGGCGGCGATATATAATCGGCCTAAGAAGGGAATCTATACGATTTTTATCATCCTTGTCAGCAGGCGGGTCAGAGGTACTTATCCTGCTTGATGGGGATGGATGAGTGACAAGACGAAAGGAGTAAGCTATGAAACCTATTGTGATTACCAATTACAGCGACCCGGTTTGCGTCTGGTGCTGGGGAACGGAACCCATTTTCCGGGCCATGGAAACCCATTATCCCGATCTCTTTTCCATTCGCTATGTCATGGGCGGCATGGTCCGCGATTTGAGTGACTTTAATGATGAAGAAAACGGCATCGGCGGCGGAGATGCAGACAAGATCAACGCCCAGCTTCGCGAGCATCTGGCCGAATCGACGGCGGTCCATCATATGCCCGTCGCCGTCGACAAGTATCATTTATTTTCAGAACGCTTCAACTCGTCCTTCCCCCAGAATATCGCCTATAAAGCGGCCCAGACAGCAGCGCCGGACAAGGCCGATTATTTCCTGCGCCGCATCCGCGAAGCGACCATGACCGAAGGGGCTGTTACCGGGGACTATGCCGTCTTAGAGAAACTGGCAGAAGACTTCGGCCTTCCCATGGATGCCTATCGTGAAGCTCTCAAGAGCGGCGAAGCGGAAAAGGCCTTTTGGAGCGATGTCGACGAAGCCATTGCAGCCAAGGTCCAGGTTTTCCCGACGGTGACCCTGTCCGTTTCCGGTAAGGAAGAAACTTTTGGCGGATATTATACCTTCGCCGACTACGTATCCCGCATTCGCAAGCTGAGCGGGGGAACGATAGAACCCGTAAAGCCCGACGTTTCTATTGAACACCTGCACCGGATGCTGACCGATTACCGAAGGTTGGCGGCGGAAGAGATTCGCTGTGCTTTTGCTTTTGAATCGAAGGCGGCTTTAGAATCGTGGTTAACGCCTTATCTTTCGGAAGGAAACCTGAAGAAAGAACCGTGCGGAACGGATGATTATATGATTTCCCTGGCTTCCGTATAATCCCTGCATATTTTTTGAATCGTGAATAAGCCGAGTTGACCGGCTTTGCAGCCGAAAACCTCTGTCAACTCGTATTTGAAACGGAGCTGATGGAGGTTTTCTTTTAGAAATCTGTCTGTTTGAAGAGAAGGGAAGACAACATTTGAAACTGAATAGAAATCAATGAATTAATTTCACTGAATAATATTCATTGACTTTAGTTCGGCGTATGTGATACAATGAGTTCATCCCAAAAAGCTTGAGGTGATATGTATGACTAATCGACAGATGGCGGCTCTTGAGACACGGCGAAAACTCCTCGATGCGGCCAAGAAAATCGTCTGTGAAAAAGGGATGGTCAACACGTCAGTGGCTGAAATTACCAAAGCCTGCGGCGTGGCCAGCGGTACCTTTTACACCCATTTTAAACGAAAAGAAGATATCATCTATGCCTTGAGCCGTGAGATGTATCAAGAAATCTTAGACAAGGCCAAGGCCTTTGACGGACCTTTCATGGCCCGATTGGTATTTTTTATGACTAACTTTTCAGGCTACATTGAAAAGAGCAGCCTGAAGCTTTGCCAGGAATGGGTGCGCAATACTGTCGATCCCGATTTAGTCGACGACGGAGAGGATAAGCCCAAGGTCTACGTCGATATCGATGCCGTGACCGGTCTCATTCTGGACGGAATCGAACGAGGCGAGGTCAAAGCCGACGCACCGGTAGCCGTTCTGGCACACACCCTGGTCGACGTCCTCTACGGTCAAATGCTCTGCTGGGATATGTCCGGCGGTGCGTACAGCCTCGAATGGCGGACCAAAGAGTTCTGCCGCATCTTTCTGCCGGGCCTGATGGCGCCGTACTTGGCGTAATGTTATAAGAAAAACGGAAAGTTTCCTTTTCTACTAACGGCAGGCAGCGTTGGAGCGTTTCCTTTACGGTAGATATTTTTTAGAAAGGATGGATCATAATGACGACTAAGATTGAAAGCGTAACCTTAAATGATGGCGTAAAAATTCCGGCCTTTGGGTTCGGGACCTTCCAGATTCCGGCTGACGGCAGCACCTATCAGGCTGTAAAGGAAGCCCTTAACTTGGGTCTGTATCACATCGATACGGCAGCGGCCTATTTCAATGAAGCTGAAGTCGGCAAGGCCGTTCGCGACAGCGGGATTCCCCGGGAAGACATCTTCGTGACCAGCAAACTCTGGCTCCAGGACTATGGCTATGAAGCCGCTAAGAAGGGCATCGATACGTCCCTTCGTAAACTCGGGTTGGACTACATGGACTTATACCTTATCCACCAGCCCTACGGCGACGTCCCCGGTGCCTGGAAGGCCATGGAAGAAGCGAAAAAGGCCGGTAAGATCCGTTCCATTGGGGTCAGCAACATGACGCCGAAAATCTGGAACTCCTTCGTACCTCAGTTCGATACGGTGCCTTCGGTCAACCAGGTCGAATTTAACCCCTACTACCAGCAGAAAGAAATCAGAGCCATCATGGCCAAAGATAACGTCTATCTCGAAGCCTGGGCTCCGCTCGGCCAGGGCAACCCGCAGCTCTTTAGCGAACCGACGATTACTAAAATCGCTGAAGCCCATGGCAAAGATGCCGGCCAGGTCATCCTCCGCTTCGAATACCAGGACGGAGCCATCATCTTCCCGAAGACGACCAAACCGGCTCGCATGAAGAGCAACATGGACATCTTTGATTTTGCCCTTACGGATGAAGAAATGAAGGCCATGCGTGCCCTCGACACGGGGAAAAGTCGCCATGATCCCGATGCTCCGGGCGTTGCTGAAATGCTGTTAGCAAACTTCGACGTCCACGCTGACGACTAAAAATAATCATAGAATCGAGGAAAAACCATGCCTTACATTGCTATCAAAGCCTATCCGAAAGACGAAGAAACGAAGAAACGAGTCGTCGAACAGATCCAGGAAATCTTCTTGAAAACCTGGGGTTGCCCGGCACCCGCTATTACCATCTCCATTGAAGAATTTCCGCCGGAAGACTTCGATAAAAAAGTCCGGGAACCGGAAATCCTCCCGAAACTGGACAACATGATGATCCTCGACGGAGAAAAAAAGTATAAGTAGCAACGAGAAAGGACCGATACCTGACATGGTGTCGGCCCTTTTGCCTTTCCTTGTGTGTGTGCAAATTTATAGAACTTTCCATTCATATCTGATGGTAGAAGGCTTATGAAAAAGCAAGACTATTTATTGACAAATCAAGTCCACTATTTTAAAATGATACGAAAATTAAGAATGAATTAAATTCCACCAGCCATTCTATTCTTTCCGCACTGTACGAAAGTGAAGATTGTACTCAGAAGGTGCTGTGTGACCCGTGTTTTCTGCCGAAGCAAACCGTTCATATGGCCGTAACGGCCTGTTATAAAAAGGGATGGATTCGGATGGAGGAGCGGTAATGGGCCTTTTCTATTCATTCAGTGATATCTGAGAGAGACCTGTGAAGGAGTGATGATTGACTGTGCTTTGGGGACTTCTGTTCGGCGGGCTGTTTTTGCTGTGCCTCGCCGGGATATACTTTTTGATTTACAGCGTACATACATTCCGATTCATATCGGTCCTGGCCCGTGGAAACAGATTGGCAGGCTGGCTGATCAGCGCCGCTGTGATTCTGATACCTTCCGCACTCATTTGGCGGGCGTGGGGCTATATGAATACCGTCATTGTGCTGTTGCACCTGGCCGTGTTCTGGGGCGTTGCGGCCTTGATTCAATGGGGGCTTCAAAAACATCGAAAGAAACCATTTCAGCGTAATTATGCAGGTCTGGCTGCCGTCCTTGGTACTGTCCTTTATTTGGCCGTTGGCTTTGTCCAGGCCAATCATGTCTGGCAGACGGACTATACCGTAACCACGGCAAAACCTGTCGGATCCCTCAGCGTGGCACTGCTGGCCGATTCCCATGTGGGAACGACCTTTGACGGAGAGGGGCTGGCAGCCTATATAGCCCGGATTCAAGAACAGAAACACGATGTCGTCGTCATTGCCGGTGACTTTGTGGACGAGGGGACCAGCAAGGCCGATATGATTGCCGCCAGCCGTGCCCTGGGCCAAATTGATGTACCCTACGGTGTTTATTACGTCTTTGGCAACCATGACAAGGGACGCTATGCTAATGGTCAGCGCGGATACGACGGCGATGACCTCATTGCCGAACTGCAAAAGAACGGCGTGACCGTATTGCAGGACCAAAGCGTCTTGATTGACGGCCGCTTTTATCTGGTCGGGCGGCAGGATGCTTCTGAAACCAAGGCTTTCGGCGGCAGTCGTGCTGCTATTTCCGATTTGACAAAGAACCTGGACAAAGATAAATATACCATCGTCCTCGACCATCAGCCCAATGATTATGAGGCCGAGGCCGCAGCCGGCGTAGACCTAGTGCTGTCCGGCCATACCCACGGCGGACAGATGATCCCCATGGTGCAGCTCATGCGTTGGTTCCATATCGGAGGGGATAATGTCTATGGCTTTGAGCAGCGAGGAAACACGAATTTCATCGTGACCTCTGGCATTTCCGATTGGGCCATCCAATTCAAGACCGGGACCCGGTCAGAATATGTGATCATCGACGTTCAAAGCGAATGATGTGAAAAAATGAAAATACACTGACACGTTTACGGGTGTAAGAAAATACAGGCAAAGGAAAAGCCCCCGAGAGGGGGCTTTTATAATGGAAATATAATCATTACTGGACTTTGATTCAGTGACGCCTTAGCGTGCGGAAGAAGAGGGAAATCTTTATAGGGGGGTGATCCAATCACCGGTTACATGGGGGATAATTTATCATTAATAATCTATCATGTTTATATATTAATCTTTTTCCTTAACGAGCATAACATGGATTTTTATAGTATACTTAAGTAAAGGAATGTAAAAGATATTGTTTTTTTCTTACCATTATGGTCGCCTTGTCCGTTATTGGCCAATTACGACGCTTTGTAAGCAACGAACCGGATTCTCTTGTAAAAGGTTGATATTGCGGGCCAGGGGTATGGTTCATCGGATGAAATGAAGGTAGTGGTGCAGAAAAGTAAGCCCCCAGCATTTCTGCATGATGTTATGGGAAAGAAACACAGGGAGATGATGCCTATGCCGGGAAATGTAACCGGTCCCTTTATGTGCGGTGGTACGCCCCCGAATTATAGGTACTGCCCGACTTGTGTATTTGCAGACGGAAAGCCCTTATTAGGCACCTGTATGATGTATCCGGGCGGCATGCTGCTCAAGCCGAATCACGTGTATAACGGTAAGCCCTGCGGATGGTATCAGAAGATAGACGGAAAGAACTCGCCATGAATAGAGCGTATCCTGACGTTAGACGTTGTGCTTTTGCTTTAGAAGACTGTTCAGAGAGGATATAGTACCTTGTTTTTTTTGAACGGGAGTGGCTTATAGATAGAAAGGAGTGCTGCCTATGCCGGGAAATGTAACCGGACCCTTTATGTGCGGCTGTACGCCACCGGAGTATAAGTATTGCCCAACTTGTGTCTTTGCAGAAGGGAAGCCTTTATTGAGTACTTGTATGATGTACCCGGGGACGTCTATAAAGCCGAAAGTGGTGGACGAAGGCGGGCCTTGCGAATGGTATTTAAAGATAGAATAGAAGGATTTATCATGAATGGAGATGCTGCCTATGCCAGGAAATGTAACAGGTCCTTTTATGTGCGGCTGTACGCAGCCGGATTATAAGTATTGCCCAACTTGTGCACTTGCAGAGGGCAAACCCTTGATTAGTACTTGCCTCATATATCCGGATCCTTACGGGAAGCCAAAAGCGATTGACGAGGGCGGCCCGTGCCAATGGTACATGAAAATAGAATAAAAAGCACGCCTAACATGAATCGTTTTCTTCATGCCGGAAATGCTGCCGTGAAAGGTATTTTTTCAGAAAGTAAAGGGGCATCCGTTGTTTGTTGAAACGATAATCATCTTAAATAGCGAATCATGAGCATATTTTTCACAATGATTAAAGCGATTAAAATGAGGTGATGATATGTCGTTAGATCGTGTAAATGCATATGTAAAAGAAAAGGGCTTTGATAGGGCTGAAAAAACGGGGAGGTGGAAGGACTATACGGTATATACGCCTTTCTTTGAAAAAAAGGATGGAATGGCTGTACCAACCGGACTGCCTGTCTTGATATTGGAGAAGAATGGACATTTAAAATGGATAACCGGGAGAAAAGTTTTTATGATTTGTGATGAAATTTTTCGTCAGGCCAGGAAGACTAAATGCGTTATGCATAATTCTGATTAAATTTGGTCAATATATAATATGGTAATATAAAGGGCGGATACCTGTCTTAAGATACAGCAGACGGGTATCCGTTTTTTCTTAACCATGAGTGGCAGAGCGATTTTAAGGCGGTAAGAGAATCGATAGGGGCTATGAATTTTAGAAGATGATGTCAAAATGATGTCAAAGACGCCGGATTTTGTGGGGGCAACAAAAAAAGACAACCACGCTAAAGCCGCATGGTTGTCCGATTGGTGCGAGTGAAGGGACTTGAACCCTTACGTCGTAAGACGCCAGATCCTAAGTCTGGTGCGTCTGCCATTCCGCCACACTCGCAAGTACCCGTCCATTTTATCACGTTTTTTGGCTGTCGGTCAACTGAAAATTGTCTCTTCCGGAGATATTCGTGCAAAAATTCACAATATTTGAAAAACCTATTGTCAAGGCCTTCCCAGTGTGCTATACTACGCATGACACAAAGGCAGGTCCTTCTTTAACGTCGGATGGGTACCGGAATCGGACTGATACTGGCGGAGGCCGGCCGTGTTTTTATATGCGCGACTTGTATCTTGGAGAAAGAACGAGAACGGGGGAGTATCATGGTACATCAAAAGGCACCGGGCCAGCCGACGTTTTTGTCGATTCGTCAGTTGACCATTGCCGCTTTTTTATCGGCTATTACGATTTTTTTAGGGATTACCGGTTACGGATTCATTCCACTGGTCATCATGAATGCGACGATTCTTCATATTCCTACGATTATCGGCAGCCTGTCGGCAGGCCGCAAGGTCGGGATGATCGTCGGCTTTATGTTTGGGATTTTTTCCTTTATCCGTTCCTTACAGGCACCGAGTGCACTGCTCTTGTTTGCCGTGCAGTACAACGTCATTGCCGACGCCTTTATTTGTATTGTACCGCGAATTCTTATCGGCCTCATTGCTTATGAATTGTACCGTCATTTGAAGACGCGCGAAGTTGTGCGCGTAGCTGTGACGGCTGTCGTGACGACGGTGATTCATACGGTTCTCTTCCTGGGTTCCTTTACGGCCCTCGTCGGTGTTCCTTATGCCGAAGCTCAAGGGATTCCCTTCATGAACGTCATCAACATCATGCTCGGCATTACGGCTGTCAACGGAATTCCCGAAGCCGTCGTTTCCGGCCTGATCGTTACGCCGATTGTCATGGCTCTCCAGCGTGCCGGCTTAAAGGCGCAGTAACAGCAAAATATAAGGATTATGAATCAAACGGGGCTGTCCCCCAAAGGGCGGTCCCGTTTCTCTATTCTATGGAAATTTGCTAATGCGAAAGTTTGCGCTATGTGGTAAAATAAGCAATGAATGGCTGTTTACGTATGACAGCATATATGAAAGGAATAGAAGGGATTATTTGTTATGGCTTCGATTTTTTCTCCATTAACTAAAAATATAGGCATCGATTTAGGGACGTCTACGGTCCAGGTCTATGTGGAAGGCCGGGGCGTCGTCTTGTCTGAGCCGTCGGTCATGGCAACGGACGAGCGAAACAGCAAGATGATTGCCGTCGGAAGATCGGCAGAGGATCTCTTGTCCCGGTCGCCGGAGACGGTTAAGCTCCATCGGCCGCTCGTACACGGCGTCATTGCCGATTACAGTGTAACGCGGACGATGCTGGGCTACATCCTCAGCAAGTGTGTCCGCAGCGTTCAGCGGCTGCGCATCATGATCGGCGTGCCGTCGGCGGCTTCAAACGTCGAAAAAAGGGCCGTCATGGAAGCGGTGTATCAGGCCGGTGCCAAAGAAGCCTTCGTCATTGAAACGGCGGCAGCGGCGGCGCTCGGCGTCAATTTGCCGGTCTACGATCCGGTTGGCAATATGGTCATCGACATCGGCGGCGGTACGACCAATGTGGCCATGCTGTCTCTCGGCGGCATCGTCGTCTCCAAGTCACTTCACTTGGGAAGCCTTGATTTCAATGCCGCTATCCGCGATTATCTGCGCTACCAGTACGACGTCGTCACTGATGATACGACCATTGAAGAGATGAAGGTTACCAACGGTTCGGCCGTCCTGCCCCTTGAAGATCGGGGCTATTATTTCCTGGCCCGCGGTCTCGACGACGGGCTTCAGCGTGAAGTGGCCGTCAAGTCGAGTGAACTCTATCATGTCATCGGCAAGCCTTTAGTGAAGATCCTCGACGTCGTCAAAGACGTCCTGCGCGAGACACCGCCCGAGCTTGCTGCCGACATCATGGAACACGGCATCGTCCTCACCGGCGGCGGCGCCAAGCTCAAAGGGATGGATCAGTTCTTTACGCAGGAACTAGGCGTTCCCGTCCTGATGGCAGCCGATCCGGAACTGGCCGTTGCCAGGGGCACGGGGATTGCCATCAACGATCGTGATAAGTTATCGGCCCTCATTGAAGGGGCGCAGCGCATATATAGGAGGAGATTTTAAAATTGTTTTCGTTCGGTAAAAGAAGCGTCGTCTTCGTACTCGTCTTATTCATCATCATTGCTGTCGTAGGCTGGGCTTGGCGCCAGCGCGATTCCCTGCCTTTTATTACGAAGCCTCTGATGACGATCATGTCGCCTTTTGAATATGGGGCCAGCAGCATCATGAATGTCCTCGCTTCCAATATTCATATCGTCGACGTCAGTTTGAAGAACCGCATTGAATGGGAATCGCTGGAAAAAGAAAATGCCGACCTGAAAAGCCGGACCGTCGACTACGATGAAGTCGTCGCTGAAAATGACCGCCTGCGGGCGCTCCTCGACTTTAAATCGAGCCATAACCAGTATCAACTGTTGGCCGGTTCCGTCATTTCCCGTGATTACGGTACTTGGACTAATACCATGATCATCGACGTCGGCAGCGGCGAAGGCGTTGAAAAGAATATGCCCGTCATTACCCCGGCCGGTGTCGTCGGCTTCATTAGCGACGTCTATCCTCATTCGTCGCGGGTACAGCTCATGACCGACCCCCGGACCAGTATCGGGGCTATCGTTCAGCGTCCGGAATCGCGGGTATCGTCGGTCGTCCGCGGTAACGGCAATGTGCCGACGGAACCGCAGTTCGTCAATATTGCCAAAGATGCCGATATCCTTGAAGGGGATACCTTGGTCACGTCGGGCTTCGGCTCCATTTATCCGAAGGGACTCTATATCGGCACCATCGTATCGATCCATCAGAATGAAAATGATTTCGTAAAATATGCCGTCATTCGTCCCGGCGTCGATTTCTCGAAATTAGAAGAAGTCTTCGTCATCTTGAAATCGGCCGATACCGGCTCTTATGAAAAACCGGACGTCACGCCGAAACTCGTTCCGCAGACGAATCGCGACAAGGTGGAAGGCATTAAAGGAGCCGCTGCGTTATGAAGAAATTGAACTGCATCATCACAGCCTTCATCGTCTTTATCCTGCAGGCTGCGGTCTTGCCTTTTATCTTTAACGGTGTAAGCCAGCCCAATTTGATTTTCGTCTTCGTCGTCCTCATGGGCCTCCATCACGGCCAGCGCGTCGGCATTGCAACGGCTCTCTTGGGCGGTTTTTGCCAGGACGTCATCATCGGCAATTTCTTTGGCCTGCACCTCTTGGTGTATCTCATTGTCACCCTTGTTTGCAGCTATCTCGGCCGCAACATCGATAAGGATCAGTGGATCTTGACCCTGCTCATCGTCCTCGGGGCGACGGAAGCCGGTCTCATCCTGACCTGCGGCTTCCTGTTTCTGGCCGGCCAGTACATCAATGTGGCGGCGTACTTATTGGAATTCAGTATACCCGTACTCGTTTATCACGGAATCTTGGCCTTGCCCGTGGACCATGTCGTCTGGCGCCTGCGCCGGTCCGACACCTTTTATGGCTTTCCGGGCTATCGCTGGTAACTAAAGGAGACACAGATACATGCTTGAAGCGTTATTAAAAAAGAAAAATCAAGACGGCCGCTTCCGGTATCTTTACTGGGTGGTCATTGCGATTTTTGTGATTCTCGTCAGCCGGCTCATCTATTTACAGCTTTTTGCCGGTGAATATTATCATTCCCTGGCCGAAGGGAACCGCCTGCGGGCCATCCCGATTGCCGCCATGCGCGGCATCATGTATGACCGCAACGGCCAGATTCTGGTCGGATCGCGGCCGAGCTTCATGGCGACTTATGTACCGCCGAAGGGCGGCATGAGCGACGAGGAACTGGCCAAGTTAGCCGGTATCCTCAACGTACCGGAAGACAAGCTGCGCGATAAGATTCAAAAGGTAAAGAGTTCTTACGTGCCCACGGTCCTGGCCAATGATTTGACGCAGGATATTGTCACGAAAATCGAAGAACAGCGTAACGACTTGCCCGGCGTTTCTGTCGAAGTCCAGCCGATTCGCTATTATCCCTATAAGACGATGGCGGCGCAGGTTTTCGGCTACGTCGGTCAAATCGATGAAGAAGATGCCAAACGGCTCGAAGGTGTGGAAGGCGTCTCCAATATTACCCAGATCGGGCGGGCCGGCCTTGAAGCCTATTACGACGATCTCCTGCGCGGTCAGGACGGCGGCCGTCAGGTCGAAGTCGATGCGGCCGGCAGTCCGGTCACGGAAATGGAACGTAAAGAACCGGTGGCCGGCCACAATATGCACCTGACCTTGGACCTTAATTTACAGGAAGCGACGGAACAGGCCATGGACCGCCAGATTGCCAACGGCGTCGGTACTCACGGCATAGCCGCCGTTGCCATTGACCCCAATACGGGGGCCGTTTTGGCCATGGCCAGCCGACCTGCCTATGACCCCAACTGGTTTACGCGGGGCATTACGGAAAAAGAATGGGCCATGATCAATGATAACCCCAACCATCCTATGGAAAACAGGGTCATTGCCGGTGAATATCCGCCGGGCTCTACCTTTAAGCTCATTACCGGTTCGGCCGCCTTGGAATTGAAAAAAGTTACGCCTGATGAAATGATCTTCGACAGCGGGCGCCACTGGCTCGTCGATATGCGTAACGCCGGCGGCGAAGCCTTGGGCTGGATCAATTTCGTCGAAGCCTTGGCCAAGTCCGATAACGTCTATTTCTATGAAATGGGCCGCCGCGTCGGCATCGATGAATTGGCAAAATACGCCAGCATGTTCGGCATGGGCAAGAAGACCGGCATCGCCCTTCGCGGCGAAGCGACGGGCCTTGTCGCCAGTGAAGAATATAAGATGAAGACCTTCCACGAAGACTGGTACTTAGGGGATACCTTTAACTCCGCTATCGGCCAGGGCTTCCAGTTGGTTACGCCCCTTCAGGCGGCGATGATCGTCAGTGAAGTGGCTAACGGCGGGATTCAATACCGGCCGTTTATCGTCAGCCGTATCGATAATCTCGACGGGACGCCGTATAAGATCTTTGCGCCGGAACAGATAGGGACCTTGTCGGTTTCCAAATCGACGCTGGACCTCGTCCGCGAAGGGATGCGCAACGTTGCGGAAGAATCAGGGACCGCCGGTTCGTTGTTTGCCGGTTTCCCCATCCAGGTCGCCGGTAAAACGGGGACGGCAGAAAACTTCGGCGGTACGGACCACGGTTGGTTCGTCGCCTATGCACCGTATGAACATCCGCGTATCGTCATCGCCGTCTTGGTAGAACAAGGCGGGTTCGGGTCCGTTTCGGCAGGCCCGATTGTCCGTTCCATGCTGGAAGAATTCTTCCACATCGGTACCTATGCCGACGGAGCGAAGAATGCGAACGGTACGCCGGCAGCGTCGAATCAGGCCAACAGCAGCGGCCCGACGGCTGACCCAAACAATAACTAATGATACTTTAAGAAGGGTGGTAATTCCATGTCTCGACTCATCGCGATTGCTTCTGGTAAGGGAGGCGTCGGCAAAACTTTGATTACAGCTTCTCTTTCCGTACTGCTCCAGCGCCGCGGCTATCGGGTGCTGGCTGCCGATGCGGACATGGGACTGCGCAACCTCGATTTGCTTTTTGGCATGGGCGATGCCGTCCGTTACGACGCCAGTCAGGCTGCCCGGGGGAAATGTCTGCCCCGACAGGCCTTGGTATCGGTCTGTCCCGGCCTCGACGTCCTGCCGGCCAGTCAGAAGCGGACTTGGGAAAAAGTCGACGTGCCGTCTTTTCACTACGTCTTGGAATCCTTGGCCGGTGAATACGACTACGCCTTCGTTGACTGCCCGCCGGGCCGCGATGAGGCCTATCGGGCGGCGACGGCCCTGGCCGACCAGATTCTGTTCGTCGTCGAACCGTCGCCGTCGTCACTCCACGATGCCGGACGGGTCATGCAGTATTGTACGAAACAGAAACGCTTTCACTACGACGTCATTCTCAATAATTTTTACGCCGACGGTGTCATTTCGGCAGCCTCGGCGAAATCGACGCTTGGCGTAAAGACCGTCGCCGGGATCCTGCCTCATGACGAGGGCATCGATCAGGCGGCCAGTCAAGGCCTGATTCACGAAGCTTCGGACAGACTGCCTTTCATGAAGGCCTTGTCGGCTACGGCGGACTGGCTTGAACAGGGGACGGCTATTGATGAAGCCGGGCTGACAAGCCTGCTGCCGCGGCGCTCTGTCGGAGACGCTGCCGAATCAGGCTTATCGGTGCGGCGCCGCCGGCAGGAATGCCGGAATTGGCGCCATCATCGTCGATAGGAGAGGGAAATGTTTATTAAACGTGAATGGAAGAATTTAGATAAAGTTATGCTCCTGGTGAGCTTTTTCATCGTCTGCATCAGCCTGGCTATTATCGGCAGTGCGACGCATATCAATAAAGGGGCGATTAACTATGATTTCGTCATTAAACAAGGCGTAGCCTTCGTCGTCGATTTCATGATCGTCATCTTTTTCAGCCGCTTTGACTACACCAAGTTAAAGAAGTACGGCAAACCCTTATATGTCATTAACTTACTGATGCTGGTGGCTGTCATGTTCGTCGGCACGTCGGCTCTCGGGGCCCAGCGCTGGATCCAGTTAGGGCCGATTACCCTGCAGCCGTCAGAATTTTCGAAACTCATCATGATCATCTGCACGGCGGCCATTCTCAGCGACCGCGTCGGCCAGCTCAATAAGTGGCGGCAGGTGCTTCCCATCGGCCTTTACGTCGGGATTCCCTTCCTCTTGGTCTTGAAACAGCCTGACCTGGGGACCAGTCTCGTCTTTTTGGCCATTACGTTAGGCATGCTCTTTGTCGGCCGCATCAAGATGTCCCTTTTGCGCAACGTCTTTTTGGCCGGCATCGTCCTGGCACCGGTGGGCTGGCACTTTCTGAAGGACTACCAAAAGTCTCGTATTACGGTATTCCTCAACCCTAACGCCGATCCTTTCGGGGCCGGCTACCACATCATCCAGTCCAAGATCGCCATCGGTTCGGGCATGCTCTTTGGCAAGGGCTTGTTCCAGGGGACGCAGAGCCAATTGAACTTTTTGCCGGAAAATCACACGGACTTCATCTTTTCCGTTATCGGGGAAGAATTGGGGTTTTTAGGCTGTATTTTTCTCTTGTTCCTCTATTTTATCCTCATCTACCGAGGCATCATGATTGCCAAGGAATGTAAGGACACCTTCGGCATGATGCTGGCTACCGGCGTCGTATCCATGTGGGCCTTCCAGATCCTGGTCAATGTCGGCATGACCTGCGGCATTATGCCGGTTACGGGGATTCCGCTGCCCTTCATGAGTTACGGCGTCAGCGCCTTGACGACGAATATGATGGGCATGGGTATTTTATTGAGCATTTACATGCGTCAGCAGACGATGATCTTTTAGCGATTCCTGAAGGAGGAAATGAATTGTCACATCCTGTGGAGATAGATCCGATTTTATTGAGCAAAGTCAGTAAACCGGCCCGCTACGTCGGCGGGGAATGGAACAGCGTCGTAAAAGACCACGACCGGGTCAAACTGACCGTTGCCTACTGTTTTCCCGACGTGTATGAAGTGGCCATGAGCCACTTAGGCCTGCGCATCCTCTATGCCCTGCTCAACGAACGCCCCGATGTGGCTGCTGAGAGGGTCTATGCGCCTTGGCCGGATATGGAAGACCTCATGCGGACCAAAGGCTACCCGCTTTTTTCGTTGGAAACGAAGACGCCCGTCCGCGATTTCGACATGGTCGGCTTTACCCTTCAATATGAAATGAGTTTTACCAACATCTTAAATATGCTCGATCTGGCCGGAATGCCGATTTTTTCCAAAGACCGCGGCGACGATATGCCCTTAGTGGCCGCCGGCGGTCCTTGTGCGTATAATGCAGAACCCTTGGCCGATTACATCGATATCTTTTTCCTCGGTGAATCGGAAGAATCGACGCAGTTACTGGCCGATACGATCATCGCCTGGAAAGAAGGCGGAAAGCCCGGCGGCAAAAAAGGCCTCTTGAAACAATTGGCCAAACAGCCGGGAAACTACGTACCGTCCTTCTATGACGCCGAGTACGACGAAGCGGGGAACTTTAAAGCCCTGGTGCCGACAGAACCGGAAGCCAAGGCGGAAATCGAAAAATGCGTCGTTTCCGACGTGGAACACGTCTTTTTCCCGACCAAACCGATCGTTCCTAACATCGACATCGTCCATAACCGGGCCGTTCTCGAATTGTTCCGCGGCTGCAGCCGGGGCTGCCGTTTCTGCCAGGCCGGCATGCTCTACCGTCCTATTCGGGAAAAGACGCCGGAACAGTTGGTAAAACTGGCCAAAGACATCGTGGCCAACTCGGGCTACGATGAAATTTCTCTCATGAGCCTGAGTTCGGCCGACTATTCCTGTCTGCCGGAACTGGTCGATCAGCTCCTCGATGCCTTTAAGGGCCAGAAGGTCAGCGTCAGCCTGCCGTCGCTCCGCGTCGACAGCTTTTCCGTCGACATCGCCAAGAAGGTCCAGCAGGTCCGTAAGAGCGGCCTGACCTTTGCCCCTGAAGCAGGGACGCAGCGCCTGCGTGACGTCATCAATAAGGGCGTCACCGAAGAAGATCTCCTCTCGGCCTGCGAGAATGCTTTCCAAAACGGCTGGTCGACGGTAAAACTCTACTTCATGATGGGCCTTCCGACGGAAACGGACGAAGACTTGGCCGGCATTGCCGATTTGGCCTATAAAGTGTTGAACTTATACCGCGCCGTGACCCATAAGAATAATGGCAAGGTGACGGTCTCGGTCTCGAGTTTCGTACCCAAGTCGCACACGTCCTTCCAGTGGTTCGGACAGCTGCCTATTGAGGAAATCGAACGCAAACAGCAGTACATCAAGGGACTCATTCGCGACAAGCACATTTCCTACCACTACCACGATGCCAAGACGGGCCGCTTAGAAGCCACCTTTGCCCGCGGCGATCGCCGCATGGGGAAGGTCCTCTACGAAGCCTGGAAACTGGGCTGTAAATTCGACGGCTGGACGGAAATGTTCGACTATGACCGCTGGATGAAGGCCTTTGAATTGGCCGGCATCGATCCCGATTACTATGCGGCCAGAAACCGCAGCCTCGATGAGGCCTTGCCTTGGGATCACCTGACCAGCGGAGCTGCGAAAAATTATTTGAAGCAGGAATGGCGACGGGCCGAACGAGCCGAACTGACCCATGACTGCCGCCGTCTGTCCTGCACGGGCTGCGGCGTATGCCCCAATTTGGGCGTTTCGATTATCGATAGAAAGGCAGGGGACGCTCATGGCAAGAATACGTTTAGCTGTTAAGAAAGACGGGGCCCTGCAGTTTTTATCGCACCTCGATTTTGCTCGGGCCGTGCGCTACGTCATCATTCGGGCCAACCTTCCCATTTGTTATTCCGAAGGCTTCAATCCCCATATGAAACTCAGTTTTGCCTCCGCTCTCGGCGTCGGTGTGTCGGCCGATATCGAATACCTCGACATGGAACTTGCCGAAAAGATTCCCGTTTCCGACGTCATGGAACGCATGAACGAGATGTCGCCTCAGGGCTTTGCCGTCCTCGACGGCCGCTATGTCGACCCCAAGGCGCCGAAATTGATGGCCATTGCCAATTACGCCGTCTATACCCTGCGGGGGCCTTTGAAAGAAGACCTCAGCCAAGACGGGCTGAATGCGATTTTGCAGCGCTTCAACGAGGCCCCATCGGTTCCCTATGAAAAGGTGTCCCATAAGGGTAAGCATCGCGTGCGGATCATCGAGGTCAAAGATCACGTCATCGACGCCATTCATGGGAATGTCAAAGACGGCGACGTCTATCTGACCGTCGGCATCTATCAGACGAGTGAAGGGGCCATCAAGCCCATTCAGGTTTGGGAAGTCCTTGAAAAAAACTTTAACCTTCCCGTCCATGCCGACATGATGCTGGCTCGTCGGACGGGGATCTTCGTTCGCAAAGACGACGGCAAGACGGCGTCACTCTTTGAGGGCTATGATGAAAGGTAAACTGTACTGCGTCGGCATCGGCCCGGGGGACCCGGAGCTGTTGACCTTAAAGGCGCTGAAAACCATCGGGGCTTGTCCCGTTTTGGCCGTTCCCAAGAGCGGCAGCGGCCCTTTGACGGCCAAAGATATCTTGCTTAAAGCCTTGGACGGCAGCGACCTCAGCCTGTCCGAGAAAAAGGTCCTGACCTTAGACTTTCCCATGACCCGCAAGGATGAAGTTCTGGCCGGGGCTCATGAAAAAGCGGCTCAATCGATTCAATCTGAACTCGATGAAGGCCGGGACGTGGCCCTCATTACCCTGGGCTGCCCGACGGTGTATGCGACCAGTATTTACGTTCACCGCCTCGTTCGGGACGCCGGCTATGAAACGGCCATCGTCCCCGGTGTGCCCAGTTTCTGTGCCGTGGCCGCTAAACTGCAGCAGCCGTTGTGCGAAAAAGACGAGGCCTTGATGATCATTCCCGGCAACCATGAAAAACGCCGGCAGTTACTGGCTCTCCCGGGCAGTAAGGTCATCATGAAACCGTCGGGAAAATTGGGGCCCATCCAGGATGAATTGAAAGAACTGGGCCTCCTCGAGCGGACGGCGATGATTGAGCGCTGCGGACTTTCTGGCGAGAAAATATATGAACAGGCTGCCGATGCAGAGGAGACCGGGTATTTCGCCGTCTTATTGGTGAAATAATCGGCTTTAGAAGGACCTTTCGGCAGCCATTTACAAGGAGGAGTGACACGATGAAAACGATCGTTGGCAATGTCATGCCCGAAGAAACGCGCATGGCTATCCTCGAAGATGGTCGTCTTCGCGATTTCGCGGTGGAACGCGACGATGACATGCATATCGTCAATCATATCTATAAAGGCACAATCCAAAATATTCTGCCGTCCCTTCAGGCTGCCTTCGTCAATATCGGCCGCCGTAAAAATGCTTTTATCTATATGGGGGATATGTTTCCTCGAGCGGCGACGAAAGAAGAAATCCAGCAGATGCATCTGTCCGTCGGCCAGTCGGTCTTAGTCCAGATCATTAAGGACGAACAGGGATCGAAAGGACCGAAGGCGACGGCCAATGTCAGTTTGGCCGGCCGCTATGCTGTACTGATGCCGACCGTCGACTACATCGGCGTATCGAAAAAAATCCGCGATGAACAGGAGCGGGACCGCCTGCGAGACATCGTGTCTGAAATAAAACCGGACGGCATGGGCCTTATCATCCGCACCGTCGCCAAGGGCGTATCACGGGAAGAACTCTTAGGTGACCTTCAGTATTTGCTGCGGACGTGGGACAGTATCCGCCAGCGTTACGCCCTGGCTAAGAAGCCGACCCTCTTGTACCGCGAAGCCGATTTGGTCATGCGCATGGTCCGCGACCATTTTACGGCCGACGTCAAACAAGTCGTCGTCGACAGCCGTGAAGCCTATGAACGCATCTGTCAGGTCTTTCCCGGTTCGCAGTGGCAAAGCCGTATCCGCCTCTACGAAGGGGACGAGCCGGTTTTTGAACACTATGGCATCGAAGAAGGTCTCAAAGGCCTGATGTCACGCATCGTACCCCTGCCGTCGGGGGGCAACTTGGTCATCGATCATACGGAAGCCTTGACCGTCATCGACGTCAACAGCAGCAAGTATACGGGCAACGGGACGACCCTTCAGGATACGATTTTTCACGTCAATAAAGAAGCGGCCATCGAAATCGCTCGCCAATTGCGCCTGCGCGATATCGGCGGCATCATCATCATCGACTTCATCGACATGGCCCAGCCTTTGAAACGCGATGAGATTTTGCAGATTTTGATCCGTGAAACGGCTATGGACTGCACCAAGACTCGGGTTCTCGGCATGACGGCCTTGAACCTCGTCGAAATCACCCGCAAAAAAGCCCGCCAAAGCTTGTATCAGGTACAGTTCGATCCCTGCGACGTCTGCGGTGGATCGGGATACCTCTATTCGGCCGAAACGGTGGTCCTGCAGATCATCCGCCGCCTGCGCCATATGGCGGCGAATCACCAGCTTCGCGGCGACGTCCTCATCGAAGCTCATCCTGACGTCTTGGCCCTCTTAAAGGATAAGAAGCGCAAAGCCGAATGGGAACGGGAATTGAAGCGGACCCTCTATTTTGAAGCCTCAGATCATCCCAATCGGGAAGTATTCTCTATTTTATCGTATGCACCGTGACAAAAGCGGGCTTAGACGACCTAAAGGGAGGGAAGGCCATGTTTGGGAAAAAAGTATTCATCCTATCGCTTTGTTTCGTGCTGACGGCCTTGTCGGTTCTGGCGTCGTCGCCGCAGGAAGGATATGAACAGGCACGCCGAGAAGTCCTGTCAGCCTGGCTGTCCATGGCCTCTTATGACGATAAGCCCGGTGAAGCTGCCCGTCAGGAATTGATCCGCCGCGGTTGGGATATCGACTATCGGATACAAAAAGACGATAAGTCCGAGTCGAAATTTAGCCTGGCTCGTAAGGGCAGGGATACGTTCGTCGCCGTCACAGGGACGGAAAGTTTGGCCGACGTCAAATCCGATTTGAATCTCCATTCGATTCCTTATAAAGAAGGGGATACGGGCGATTTACGGAAAGTCCATGCCGGATTTTCTTATTATACGACGAGCCTCCTCGATACCCCGTATAAGGGGACGACGCTGAAACAGGCTTTAAAAGCCGACGCGGCATCGCAAAACGTGACTTTGACCGGTCACAGCCTCGGCGGGGCTGCAGCTCTCCTTGCCGCAGCCCGCCTCTATGACGAGGGCCTGCCGCAGATTCAGGTTGTCACTTTCGGAGCGCCGGCAGTGGGAAATTCAGCTTTTAATGAGACGTATGAACCCCTCCTTCACGTGGACCGCATCGTCATGGTCGGTGATCCCGTGAAGGGAATTTTACAGACCGTCGATGGGACGTACAGCCAATTTTCCAAGGAAACGGTGTGGGACAGTGCGCCGTCAGTGCAGCGCTTTGCCCATGACATTGTCGGCTATGCCGATGCGGCTTTGCGCCATTATTACGATGCTAAAGGGGTCTATGAATCCTCTTTGGGACATCCCTTGGCGGCCGATGTGGCCCGAGCAGCGGAACCTTCCGTTTGGGTCCTGCCGCTGGCCGTGACCGTCGATACCGCTCTTTCCGGCGATGTGCCCTATATGAGGCAGGCTGCTGACGATCAGTTGGCCTATCGCCTCCATCCCTTATACGGGACTTCTGAAAAAGACTTGGCAGAGAATTTGAAATCGGCTCGGGATAAGGGCTGTGAAGCCATTTTAGTCCGCCGCCTTACGGGAAAACGAGCGAAGGACAAGGATTATGATTTTGTCATGACCTATGAAGAAGTGTGGTACGACGTACAGAGCGGCGCTGCCCGGTCCGCTTTTTCCATGACCATGAATACCGAAAAGATGACGCCCATCTTGGCGCTTCTGGCCATGGCCGGCACGGCATAGGCTGAAGGGAAAGGGGCGGATATGGCAGCTGTCCCTTTCCGACGCTTCGTCTTTCGCCGGGCTGTTAATGTGATTCTTAGGAGGAGGTTTTTCCTTTGCGCATAGTTGTCGTAGGGGCCGGCAAGCTGGGCTACAGCATTGCCGAGCTGTTATCGCATGAACAATTTGATATCGTCGTCGTCGACCATGATGAAGAACGGCTGGAGGTCGTCCGCAACACCCTCGACGTACTGACCATTCTGGCCAACGGTGCCAGTCCGGTTACGATGGATGATCCCGATATTCACGGATCGGACCTCCTCGTCGCTTGTACGGCAACGGATGAAGTCAATCTGGTAACCTGTATTTTAGCCAAGAAACACGGCATTAAATACACGGCCGTCCGTATCCGCGACATGCAGTTCCTGACCGGGGCCAAGGATTATCTGAAAAAGAATTTTGATATCGACCTGGTCATCAATCCGGAAATGATTACGGCCCGTGAAATCAATCGGATTCTCCTGACGCCGGCAGCACTCAATGTCGAAGATTTTGCCAACGGCAAGGTCCGTCTGTTTGAAACCAAGATTACCCGCCATTCGCCGCTGGTCAACGTGCCCTTTAAGAATATGAATATGCCGCCGTCGGTCCTGGTCGGCATGATTTTCCGCGACCAGCGCATGATCATTCCTCACGGGGACGACCGCCTCTATCCGCACGATAATGCCTATTTTATCGGCGATGCCAAGGCCATTGAAAAATTCAGTGAAAATTTTGTGCCCAGCAATATCGAAACCATCGAGCGGGTCATCATCATCGGGGCCGGTCGGTCGGGCCGTTTTTTGGCGCCCATGCTGGATAAAGAAGGCTTCCAGGTCAAGATTTTCGATAAGGATCATGAACGGTGTCTGCAAGTGGCTGAACTGATGGATGACGGCCTGGCTATCCACGGCGACGGGACCGATATCGACCTCTTAGAGCAGGAAGGGATTGCCGATGCCGATGTCGTCATCTGCCTGACCGACGACGACCGCCTCAATTTGATGCTGGCCCTCATTGCCAAGCACTTGGGAGCCAAGAAGACCATCGTCCGCGTATCCCGTATCGAATACGGCGGACTCATGGAAAAAGTCGGCGTCGATATCGTCTTATCGACGCGGCTCTTGTCGGCCGGTGAAGTCCTGGCCTTTGCCCGGGGCGGCGTCGTATCGGTTTCCCTTCTCGAAGGGGCCAAGGCCGAAGCCGTCGAAGTCATCGTACAAGAAGGGGCACCGGTCATCGGCAAACGGCTGATGGATCTCAGCCTGCCCAAGGAATGCCTGATCTGCGCTTATGTCCGCGACGGGGAGGCGTACATTCCGAACGGCCAGTCGGTCCTCTTGGAAGGCGACCGCATCATCCTCTTCAGTCAGACAGAACACTCGCAAAAGGTCATGCAGTACTTTAAAGGCAGGGAGTAGCATGGACAGACATATTTTGTTCTATCTCGTCGGCAGGCTCATCCTGGTCAACGGACTGAGTCTGATTATTCCTTTGACAGCCGGCCTTCTTTGGGGCGAAAGGGGACTCTTATACTTCGGGCCTTCCCTCATCGCCGCCGTGGCCTTAGCAATTTTTTGCCTCTATCGCGGCCGCCATCATAAGCGCCAGGTCGGGGCCGGCGAGGGGGCCTGGTATATGGTCCTCGTCTGGCTGGCATTGAGCCTGTTGGGGATGGTGCCGTACCTTATTGCCGGGGTCTTTACCTCGCCGGCCGATGCTTTCTTTGAAAGTGCAGCAGCCTTTACGACGACGGGGACGTCCGTTCTTGCCGACGGCGGTGCCGCCCTTCCGTCGTCGCTCCTCTTATGGCACAGCCTCATGGGCTGGCTGGGGGGCTTAAACTTTATCCTCATGCTGGTTTCGGTCATGCCCTTGGTGAGCGGCTGTTTCGGCCTGACCTTATCGGTCCATCAAAGCGTGTCTTTCAGTCCTATGGTGGCCAGTATGCAGGACGCAGCCCGAAAGGTAGGCTGCATCTATTTGGCCATTACGATGTTTTCTGTCTTTCTCTATTGGCTGTCCGGCCTTTCGCCGACGGCAGCCGTCAATCAAGCCCTTCTGACCTTGTCGACGAGCGGCGGCGATTCGCTCTTCGATTTTTTCCGCTATGACAGTCGGGCCCTCGAAGGGGCGGCGGCCCTTTCCATGCTCCTGGCCAGCGGCAACTTCCTCTTGTACTGGAAGGGCTGGGAACGGCGCAGTCTGAAAATCTTTCTGCACGACGCCGAACTGCGGTATTTTTTGATGATGTTCCTCGGCGTCAGTGCCGTCGTATCCTTCCACCTCTGGCACTACGGCGTCTATGATGGCTGGGATAATCTGCGCTACGGCTTTTTTCAGGTCTTATCCTTTATCAGTACCAGTGGTTTTGCGTCGACGTCGATGGAGTCCTGGCCGGAATTTGATAAGTATGTCCTGTTTTTACTGGCCTTTATCGGCGGCTGTATCGGATCGTCCACAGGGGGACTCAAGGTCATGCGCTTTATGGTGCTGTTTAAAATGACCTCCCGGGAACTGCAGCGGACCCTCCACCCGCATATGGTCGTTTCCTTGAAAATAGACGGCGTTCCCGTCGATATGAAAATTGTCAGCCGCGTCCTCAGTTACTTTTTTTTAGTCATCATGACCTTTTTTGCATCGATGCTGATCATTTCCTTAGCCGGCGTCACCCCGATTCAGGCCATGGCCATGGCCGTCGGCTGTCTCTCCAGTGTCGGTTCGACGATGGCCCTCTTTGGCGTCACCGATGTGGCATCGCTCCCGGCGTGGACGAAGGTATACTGCGGGTTTTTAATGATTTTAGGCCGCATTGAAATATTTCCAGCCCTGTTGGTCATTCAGCACAGTGTCAGTTATGTCTGGCGCCGCTGGTAAGCCTTGGTAAGAATGTGCTGTGGATGGAAACCTTTCCGTTAAAAAACAATTAAATCACCTTAGATCATCTCCTTTTCATGCTATGCTGGCAGGGAAAGGAGATTTTTTTATGGATGTGAACGCCTTATTTCAACAAGCCGTCGCGGCCGGTGCCAGTGATATTCATATCGAACCCTTGGATGAATTCGTCCGCATCCGCTGGCGAAAAGACGGGGTCCTCCATACGGCAGGGCGATTGCCTCGCCAGCGCCTCGACAGCCTCGTCAGCCGCATCAAGGTCTTGGCAGGCCTCGACATTGCCAATCGGCGTCTGCCGCAGGACGGGCGTATCGTTTGGAACGAGGGAGATCGTCGTCTCGACCTTCGCATCAGCACCTTGCCGACGGTTCGCGGTGAGAAAATCGTCGTCCGTATCCTCGACGGCAAGCGGATGCCCTTGGAGTTGTCAGCTCTTGGCATGGACGGCGAAGCCCGGGCCTGTTTAGAGAAACTGGTTTGCCGCCGGCAGGGGCTGATCCTGATTTGCGGTCCGACGGGGAGCGGCAAGACGACGACCCTCTACGCCGCCCTTCGCCATATTCACGATGAGCATCTCAGCATTGCTACCTTAGAAGACCCGGTAGAAATATTGATCGACGGCCTGTCTCAGAGTCAGGTGCAGCCCAAAGGCGGTATGGTCTTTCAAAACGGGCTGCGGGCCCTCTTGCGTCAGGATCCGGACGTCCTCGTCGTCGGTGAGATCCGCGACGGGGAAACGGCGCAGATTGCCGTCCGGGCGGCCCTTACGGGACATGTCGTGTTCAGTACTCTTCATGCGCCGAGTGCCGTCGAAGCGGCCGTCCGCTTGAGCGATATGGGCGTTCCGGCCTACTTAGCTGCCGACGCCTTGACGGGCATCGTATCTCAGCGCCTCGTTCGCCGTAAGACGGCTTCCGGCGATTATGAAGGCCGCTTTTGCCTCTGTGAAGTCGTGCCGGT
>PPYF01129339.1_pt1 | contig 58748 bp, 52 predicted proteins | sample 1559871 | NCBI WGS metagenome assembly PPYF01 (sample SAMN08240021, study PRJNA423297) | Human gut metagenome, whole genome shotgun sequencing project. | reverse complement strand
TTATGGAATATGGTTATTCCCGGCAGGAAAACGAAAGCGGGAATCCGGTTTCCTCCTTCCGGATGGATGGGCGGACGATCGTGTCCCATTCCAAGGTTGATCGGTTCGGACGGAAAGCCTTCGACGAGCTGCAGATGGGCAAATGCTTCCTGAGCCGGCCGTTCCACTACCATGAGGGTACGCCTTTGGAAATGGCACTCAAAAGGGGTACTAGGTTATTGGCCGCATTACCATGCTCAAACAATATACAAAAATTGGTTGGATCAAAGAAAAACGAAAAGAGTAGGAGGGCACGTTTTTTTACTTGCAATAATACTATGGTTGTTAATTATGACGATTTGATTCAAAATAATGAGGTATTTATTAGATATGCTTTTAGGAATAGTGATTGTTTTTCATTAATTCATCAATATAAAAGAGTAACAATAAACTCAAAAGTCGATTATGTTGACGATGAATTTGTTGATTTGTTATTACCGTATTTTGTAAAACAACATTTTACTGGTGATGTGAAGATACATTCATATATTCCTAAAAAATGTGTGTTAAATAAATATAAATGCTGCAAAGACACATTAGGTATATTGCTTTCTCAAAATAATGTATTTGAAGATAAACTTGATTTGATAGAGGACATATGTTTCTATATTAATCATACATTATGGTTCGAATCCATATCTCATGAGAGAGAAGCAAAAATATATCATGCGTCAAATGACGATATGACTTTTATGGAGAAATATAGAATAAGGTATTATGAATAAATATCTTACTTTTATATACATTCTAAAAGAGTTTTGTCTACAATCGCTATAGGATGAAAAGGCGTTTACCACAAAGTAAACGGGTACACGCCTTTTTTCCATGTTGTGATCACAGAACGCACCTGTCTATCATAAAATTACATCCGGCACAAAAATCCGGAGATTTTATTGGAGACGGGTTTGCCGTCTTCCGATTATTCAAAAGGTTCTGGAGGGCGGCGGCGAGCTTACTTTGTCAGCAGAAGAACACGAAGTTCTGGCACGGTTTTTCAAACTGCAATTCCGGCTGGAAAGTATGGAACGGCAGCATATTTATTTCAGAGGACATACCGATTGTTTTTCCGATCTCAAAAAAATCGGAGCATGGCAATCGGCGGGCGGCACAGGAAAAAATCTTGTGCCGATTTTCTCATATCTGCACATTCCATTTTATTTACTGCATATAGATTAAAATATTTATATGCAGTAGATTTGATTAGCAGCTTGATTTTCTGCATATAATATGGTAGTATTATATGCAGAAACGGAGGGGCTATATGAGAAAATTTGATTATTCATTTTTGAATAACGGTTTACTGCCTGCAAACTTGGTAAACCTTACTTCCAATATTTTCGCTTTGAAAACTATGGCTGGAATACGAAAAGAGGAATACACTCAAATCTTTACGGAATTAGAGGCTGTTGCAAAAGTTCAGTCAATCAAAAGTTCCAATGCGATTGAGGGTATTGTCACAAGCGATGAGCGTATTGCTGCCATTGTCAATCAAAACAGCGCCCCGCTTAATCATAATGAGGCTGAAATCGCCGGTTACAGGGACGCATTAAGTGAAATTCATTTAGGATTTGAACACATAGATTTTAGAAAGCGTGATATTCTGCGCTTACACGAAATGATGATGTCCTTTGCCGGTTATGAATACGGCGGTCAATACAAAACCGATGATAATGTGATTTTAGAAATTGACGCTGACGGTAACAGGCGGGTTCGCTTTCGTCCCACACCGGCAGATGAAACACCGAAGGCAATGGAACAATTAGAACTGGCCTATATGGAAGCTCGCAGCGATGCAAATATAAATCAGCTATTGTTAATTCCCTGCGTGATTTTGGATTTCCTTTGCATACACCCGTTCCGTGACGGTAACGGCAGAATGTCAAGATTGCTTTCTCTGCTGCTTCTGTATAAAAACGGTTTTGACGCAGGAAAATATGTGTCCTTTGAGGAGCAGATCAATAATTACAAAGCCTATTACTATGACGCTCTCCGTCAATCTTCGGAGGGGTGGGGTTCAAATGAAAACAGCTATTTCCCATTTGTTGAGAACTTCCTATCCACGCTTTATATGTGCTATAAAGAGCTTGATAAGCGTTTTGCCGTCGTTCACGGAAAAAAGATTACAAAGAAAGCTCGTGTTGAAGCGGCTATATTAAATAGTCTGACCCCGCTTTCCAAAGCGGAGATATGCAAAATCCTACCCGATGTCAGCCCGACAACGGTTGAAGCCGTCCTCGGTGCTATGGTGAAAAGCGGAATGATAAAACGAATCGGTTCAGCTCGTGGCTCTCGATATATTAAAGCATAATACAGGAGGAGAAGCACTATGAACTGGGAACCGTGGACGGGTTGTTACAAAATAAGCGACGGTTGCGCAAACTGCTATTTTTACGGACCGTATGTAAAACGCTATGGCCAAAACACCATATAAAAAACAGACAAATTTGATTGGCCTATTGTGACTCGGCCGGAGACGACTATAATAATGCGTTCGAGGCCGGGCTGCGGCAGGCAAAGGCCCAGGGCGCGGCGTGCTGTGTCTTTGGCGATATCGATGTGGAAGAGCACCGGGCGTGGTGCCAGGCCAGATGCGACGCTGTGGGAATCCAGTGCCTTCATCCGCTTTGGCATCGGGATCGTACCGAAAATACGAAGGAAATTATTTCTCTGGGGTATCGGTGTCTCATAAAATGTGTACGGAATCGGGATTTGCCTCAGGCGTTCCTCGGTAAAATATTGGATGATGCGCTGCTAGCGGATATGCAGAAAAGAGATCTGGATGTCTGCGGGGAAAATGGGGAATATCACACGGTGGTCCTGGACGGCCCTATTTTTCGGCATCCGGTATCGTATGAGTGCAAAGAAATATTGGATTTTGGCTCTGTTTCCGCAATCAACATTTGTGCCGGTTGAACTTTCTTTCTCCGAAAAAGGTCTCGTCAGCCGAAAAAAACGCTGCCAAGGGCTGAGCTCCGTTCGGATTTCTGTAAATCAAACAATATCAATGGTATAAAATGAAATAGGAAAGCGGTTTTCGTTCCTTCTTTTAGTCGGCCGTGGGGCCCCGAAAAAAATTTTTTCGGGGCTTTTTAATGTGGACAAAAGTTGTCCGGTTTACCTGTTATTCTTAGCTTGTCGGGAAGACAAAGGAGGATATCAAGATGAAACTACTGTTTACCATTCCAAAACAGGACAGGCGCAGAAAGCCAGAATGGCCTTTCTGGCCGCGGAAGAAAGACCGGGAAGAAGAGCGTGTCCCGCAGATATATGTTACCGGGGACAAACATCGTGATTTTCGGAATCTGATCCGTTTCTGCAAAAAGAACAAAACCAGCCCTGCGGATACCGTCGTCATTCTCGGCGACGCGTGCTTCAACTATTATGGGGACGAACGGGACGATAAGCTCAAGCAGACTCTGGCGAAGGCAAAGGTTACGCTTTTTTGCATCCATGGGAACAAAGAAAACCGCCCGCGGAACATCGGTACGTATCTGGAGAAGAGCTACCGGGGCGGTACTGTTTTTTACGAGGCGGCGTATCCCAATATCCTGTTTGCTCAGGATTGCGGCATTTATGATTTTGGTGGTTATTCCGCCGTTGTCATTGGCGGAGCGCACAGTGTGGACAAACTCCATCGGTTGGAAACCTCACAGCCCTTCTGGTTTGACGAGGAGCCCAGCGAAGCGGTCAAACGCCGGTTTGAACGGGTCATGAAGCGGCGCAGATGGGAGATCGATTACGTTTTTTCCCATACCGTACCGTATAAGTACGAGCCGACGGAGGTGTTCCTGTCCAATCAGCGGAAGAAGAAAAAAGCCAAGCCAAAACGTCGGACCAAAGGTACGGAAAAGGAATATGTTCTGGATATCGACAAATCCGTGGAAATCTGGCTGGACCAAATGGAAGACAAAATCGATTACCGGCGCTGGTTTGCCGGACACTATCATACGGATAAAATGGTGGATCGAATCGTCATCCTGCAGGACGGAATGCTGGAATTAACCGGACGGTATGGTGGCTAGTCCTATCCGGACTGTCTCCTGACAATATGGATTGACGGTATCAAACCGGGCAATCGGAATAGGAGGAAATGGATTGGAGGAAGTAAATGTTATTTTGGAGCGTCATGATCAGTATATTCAGTCTTTGCAGCGGCAGATGGATGATCTGCGGGAGGTACAGACGGAAATCCGGACCATGAACAAAACGCTTATTATGCTGGCCACCGAACTGAAACACACAAATGAGCATTTGGCCAGGCAGGAACGAAAAATCGACGAGATCGAGCGGCAGCCGAAGCTCAGGCTGAATCAGATTATTACCGCCATCATTGCCGCATTGTCCGGCGGGCTGATTTCCGTGGCCATCAGCGCGATGCTGGCAAATTTATAAGGAAAGGAGTATCAAATATGAATTATCAAGATTACATCAAACCAGAACTGCTGGTTTTGATTCCGGTGATTTATCTTATTGGAATCGGGCTGAAGAAAAGCAAGCTGACCGACAAATGGATTCCTTTGATTTTGGGAGGTGCCTCAGTGCTGCTTTGTGCTCTTTGGGTATTGGCTACCAGTGAAATAGGCGGCCTGCGGGATCTGGCAACCGCTCTTTTTACCTCGATAACACAGGGCGTGCTGCTAGCCGGTACGAGCGTATATGCCAACCAGCTGTATGTACAAAAAGGAAAGGAGGAATGACCGATGGCGTTTTTGATACCAGATAAAACAAGAGTGGAATATGGACTGGTCATTCATGAAAAAATTATTCCCTGGGGAACGGTTTGGCCCAGGACGGTTTATGGAAGCAACGGAGAGGTAAAATACGCCAAGGGAAGTCAATACAAAGCGGACCGCAAATTATCCGGCGGAACCGGGAAGGTAAAATATATTACCATCCATAACACCGGTGTCATCAAGATTCCGGATGGTACCACCATGGCGGAGCAGTATACTCGAGCTACCTGGCCTAACGCCAATATGAACGACGCGCGGGTACACTATTTTATCGATGAAAACGATTGCTGGCAGAATCTTCGGGAAGATGAAGTAGGATGGCATGCAGCTGACGGACGAGGTCCGGGGAACGAGACGTCGCTCGCTATTGAAATCATCATGGATGGCAGCCAAAGTCAGCGAGACAAAAGAGCGGAGGAACGAGGGGCGCTGCTGGCCGCCATTTTACTGAATCGGCACGGTTTGTCTATTGACAGGCTGACCACACACAATCACTGGTACAGTAAAAAATATTGCCCGGCGCACCTGCTTCCTCATTGGGATGCCTTTCAGGAAATGGTGGAGGAGTATTTGTCCAGAATAGGCGGGAAGAAACCGGATTCTTCCAGTTCCTCCGGCGAAGAACAGGCTCCGGCGGCAGACATTCATGACGGAGATTTGGTTCGGATTGCTGATGAAGCCACATACTACCTGGGTAAAAAAATTCCCGGGTGGGTATTGGCCCAGAATTGGTATGTCCAGGGAGAGCCAAAAGGCTGCCGGGTGGTGGTAAATTGGAATGAGACAAGAACCAACGCCATTTGCAGTCCCATTCACAAACAGTATTTAACGGTGGTGAAGAGCCGCTCGGAAGAAACCTTCCAGGCTTACCTAGTAAGGGTCACGGCCGATTGCCTGAACATACGAAAGGGACCGGGAACAAATTACGCCAAAACGGGCGCGATTACCGATCACGGCACTTATACGATTGTGGCGGAATCCTCTGGGGCCGGCGCTTCCCGGTGGGGCAAGCTGAAGTCGGGAGCCGGCTGGATTTCCCTGGATTATGTGATAAAACGGTAACTGGTTTCCCTTCCAACGAAGCGTTTGCTAAGGTGCTGTCTCAAAAATTGGAGACAGCACCTTTTGTTCGATATTCTTTTGGCGTCATGCCTGTGAGATCGTGAAAGTTCCGGTTGAAGCTTCGGAGACTTTGGTATCCGCAGGCTAAGGCGATATCCAGTATTTTGCTGTTTGTACTAAGCAGCATGGAACAAGCGTGATTGATCCGAACCTGGGCAACAAAAGAGGTGAAATTGACGGCAAAATGGCTGGCAAACAGTTTAGAAAGGTAGGAATACTCGTACCCAAGTTCTTTCGCAAGCTGACGGAGAGAACAATTTTCATGAAAATGAAGATCGATGTAATTCGATATGTCCTGCAGCAGCTGTAATTGGGGCGAATTTCGTTTGGTGCCAGGAAGGAACGAAACAGACGTGAGAAAACAACCACACACGTAGTAGAGAAATCCTTTTACGGTAATGATGTCCGTGGTAGGGCAGATGGTTTCCGCCAAAGTAGGAAGAAAAAACTTTTCTGTCTGAAAGCAGCTGGTTTCCGGATACTTGTTCTTGATTTGTTCGGAAAACTGCCGGACCAGTTCGGGCGAAAAAATAAAGAGAGTGTGCTTGCTGTAGAAAGGCGTTTTCAGCGCATGGGGCTGATTGGACAAAATGAACACGCCCTGGCCTTTTTGTACGGAAAATGTTTCCCCGTCCAGCTGAACCAGCATCTCGCCTTCCGTAACCAGAATCAACTCATAGTGTCGATGCAGGTGGAGCGGAAAACTGAAATTTTGTTTCCTTTCCACAATAAAATATTCGGAAGATAGTGTGTGGCTGCTTTGATAAAATGCCATACCGGATCAGCCCTTCTGAACTGTTATTTTTCAGGCGTATCCAAGCCCGACTTATTATATCTCCGCGCAGATCACTTTTCAATAGCAATATATCGGGAATCCAACGCGGCATCTGGAGATAGGGATTTCAAAAGATTGAATCGATAAATAGAGTTTTAAGTGGGTGTAAATAGATAAGATAAGCAAAATGACAAAAAATGACCTCTTTTTTTTCGTTTAATGGCTAGTCTGAGATGGTGGATCATTGTAAAATAATTGTAGCTTGTGATTGGAATAGCAGGGAGGCAATTGATGAAAGAATTTACAATTGGCATCGACATTGGGACCTCCGGTTGTAAATGCGCCGCGGTCGACATAGAGGGAAGCATTTTGATGGAGGTAATGGAGCCGTATCCATTGGCCTGCCCTCAAACCGGCTGGACCCAGCAGGATCCGGAGGCTTGGTGGAACGCTGTTGTTTTGTGCTGCCGCCGTCTGTCCGCGTTGGATTGCCGCAAGCTTTTATCAATCGGTTTCTCCGGTCAAATGCATGGGATGGTGGCGTTGGATGCGAAACAGGTGCCGGTCTATCCTGCTATCTTGTGGAACGACCAGCGGACGGCGGAACAATGCCGGAACATTCTGGCGCTGGCGGGCGGGACCCCGGGGCTGGTGGCGCAAACCAACAACGGGATGCTAACCGGTTATACCGGAGGAAAGATTGTTTGGTTAAAGGAGCACGAACCGGAGTGTTTTGCCAGGACTTCCTGCGTGGTGAATCCAAAAGATTATATCCGGTTTCGTTTTGTTGGACAGCTGGCTACCGATGAGTCGGACGCATCCGGTTTCGGACTCTATGATGTGCGTCGGAATCGGTGGGCGACGGAGCTGATTGAACGATGCGGCCTGCCTGCTTCGTTGTTCCCTCCGGTGTCCCACTCGGCCGGAGTGGCCGGCCGGATTACAGCGGAAGCAGCCGGACTGACCGGGCTTCCCTCCGGAACCCCGGTGATCTACGGGGGAGGCGATGCGGTTTTGTCCCATCTTGGCATGGGCGTTTTCAGCGGGGAAGAAGTCTGTGTTACATTGGGAACCTCCGGCGTGGTTTCCTGGGTGTCGGATGCCTTTTTACCCAATACATCATCGGCGGACTTGCAGATATTCCGGGATGTGCTGGATGGCTGCTTTTCCGTTTTTGGCGTAACCTTGTCTGCCGCCGGATCGTTTCAGTGGTTTCGGAATGCCTTCGGCGGAACGTATTCGGAACTGGACGAACTTGCTCTGACAGTACCCAAAGGGGCGGAGGGATTGCTATTCCACCCTTATTTATGCGGAGAACGCTGCCCTGTCAACGATCCGCAGCTGCGCGGTTCGTTTCATGGTATTTCTCTTTCTCATACCAAGGCTCATTTTTCCCGATCCATTCTGGAGGGGGTGGCTTTTTCCCTCCGTTCCGTTCTGGAGTTGGTTCAGAGCAAAAACGCTGGCTGCGCACCCAAACGGGTCATCCTCGGCGGTGGCGGCGCGAAGAGCGCGGTCTGGCGTCAGATCATGGCGGATGTATTCCGATTGCCGGTCTGTTTTTCTCAAGATGGAGCAGGAGACTGTGCTTATGCCGCCGCGCTTCTGGCTATGCTGGGACAAGGCCGGGCAGGAGACGTGCAGGCAATTTTTCAGCGCCATCAATGGGAATCCTGTGAGCCGGAAGATCCGGATGCGTATACCGCACCATACGATGCTTATCGTGCTTCTAGCCAATCGCTTCAGCAGTTCAAAAATGAAAAAGAATGGAGAAGATCAAATGAATGAAGTATTTCCTACTATTCAGGCCGCTTCCTTTGACGGCGGAGAAGGACCGCTGTGTTTCCGGTGGTACCGTCCGGATGAGGTTCTGGCCGGTAAACCCATGCGGGAGCATTTGAAATTTGCCATGTCCTATTGGCATACGCTTTGTTCCGGAGGCGCGGACATGTTTGGCCGAGACGTTTTGGACAAATGTTTTGGGGAGACGGAGCCTTTGGCGGTTTACAAGCGGAAGGCTGATGCGGCCATGGAGTTTCTGGATAAACTTTCCTTGGACTATTTTTGCTTCCATGACCGGGATATCGCGCCGGAAGGCCGGACGCTGGCGGAAAGCAATCGGTATTTGGATATTCTGTCGGACTATTTACAAGAACAAATGGTCAAGCACAACAAAAAGCTGCTGTGGGGGACGGCCAATTGTTTCAACCATCCCCGTTATATGCACGGGGCCGGAACGGCTCCTCATGCGGATGTATTTGCCTTCGCCGGCGCGCAAATCAAAAAGGCGCTGGAAACTACCGTCAAGCTGGGCGGTACCGGCTACGTGTTTTGGGGCGGCAGGGAAGGATACGAGACGCTTTTGAACACAGATATGAAACTGGAACTGGATAATCTGGGCAGACTCCTGTATCTGGTGGTGGATTATGGACGGAAGATCGGATTTCGAGGAGATTTTTATATTGAACCCAAACCCAAAGAGCCCACCAAGCATCAGTACGACTTTGATGCGGCTACGGTTCTGGGCTTTTTGCGGCAGTATGGCCTGGAAAAAGAATTCAAACTGAATATTGAAGCCAATCATGCCACCTTGGCGGGACATACGTTTGCTCACGAACTGCAGGTGGCCAGGATCCACGGTATGTTTGGTTCGATTGATGCAAACCAAGGCGACACGCTGTTGGGCTGGGATACGGATCAGTTTCCTACCGATGTGTATCAAACTACATTCTGCATGCTGGAAGTGTTGGAAGCTGGAGGATTTACCAATGGCGGCCTGAATTTTGATGCCAAACCGCGAAGAGGCTCCTGCACATATGAGGACTTATTCCTTGGCTATCTAGCCGGAATGGATGCCTTTGCGCTGGGATTTCGTCAGGCGTTGAAACTGCAGGAAGACGGCAGACTGCGGAGCCATGTGGCGGCAAGGTACGCTTCTTATCAACAGGGAATCGGTAAAAAGATCGTGGAAGGCCAGATCAGTTTGGAGGAGCTGGAGCGTTACGCTTTAGAACGGGGAGAGGTACTGGACGTAGTAGAAAGCGGACGTCAGGAATATCTGGAACATGTGGTCAACCAGGTGCTGTTTACCAAAGAAGACTGAGGAGCGTGCGGTGTCCATTTGTTTTGTTCTGCCGTTTATGCTAAGATAGGGCTGCTTTCTGATCTGTGCCGGCCAGGAGCGGCAGCGGCGGAAAGCAGGAAAGGAGAACAAAATGGAACCATTTGACTACTATACCCCCACAAAGGTGATTTTTGGAAAAGGCACGGAGAATGAGGTAGGCCGGCTGATCCGAGAGCAGAATGGGAAAAAGGTATTGATTCATTACGGCGGGGAGAGTGCCAAACGTTCCGGACTGCTGGGACGGATCTGGAAGACTCTGGATCTGGAGAACATTTCGTATGTCAATTTGGGCGGGGTAGTACCCAATCCGCTTCTATCTAAAGTACGAGAGGGAATCGCGCTATGCCGGAAGGAACAGGTTGATTTTATTCTGGCGGTAGGCGGCGGCAGCGTCATTGATTCGGCTAAAGCCATCGGATATGGCGCCGCCAACGAAGGCGACGTATGGGATTTCTACTTGAAGAAGCGTGTTCCCAAGGCCTGTCTCCCGGTTGGCGCGGTGCTCACCATTGCTGCTGCCGGCAGTGAGATGAGTTCTTCTTCCGTTATCACCAACGAAGAAGGCGGCTGGAAGCGGGGATATGGAAACGACATATGCCGCTGCCGCTTTGCTGTACTCAATCCGGAATTGACCTATTCGCTTCCGATGTATCAGACACAAAGCGGCTGCGTTGATATTCTCATGCACACCATGGAACGATATTTTAATCATGCGGATAACATGGAGCTAACCGATTCCATCAGCGAGGCGCTGCTGCGGACCGTCATGCACAGCGCGAAAATCCTGCTGCAGCAGCCAGATCATTATGAGGCCAGGGCGGAAGTGATGTGGGCCGGCAGTTTGTCCCACAACGGCTTGACGGGCTGCGGGACCGGCGGAGGGGACTGGGCTTCCCATCAGCTCGAGCATGAACTGAGCGGTATGTTTGACGTGGCCCATGGCGCAGGATTGGCAGCGGTATGGGGAAGCTGGGCCCGCTATGTTTACCGGGAAAACGCTCCGCGTTTCGCACAGTTTGCCATGCGTGTGCTGGATGTCAATCCAATGGCGACTCCGGAACAAACCGCTTTAGCGGGAATCGAGGCAATGGAGGTATTCTATCGTTCCATTGGCATGCCAACCTCCATTCGGGAATTGGGAATCCATCTGTCCGAGGAACAGATCAAAGAATTGGCGGAAAAATGCAGTTTTGGCGGCACCCGTACCATTGGGACGGTGAAACAATTGGATCAGCGCGACATGGCAAACATTTACGCAGCGGCCCGATAGCCGAATTGTGGGAAAACAAAATTCCGATTTTTGCATATACTGATAGGGAGATACCACCAGGAGGTTAAACTTGTGTTCTATATCCCCTCATCGGATGGCGTAAAAATCGCCGTTTACGAATATAACCAAAGAGGCCGGGAGACCGTTTTTTTGGTTCATGGCTGGCCGCTTTCCCATAAGATTTACGAGTACCAGATCCGGCTGCTGACGGAGAGCGGTTGTCATGTGGTGGCGATTGACCTGCGTGGTTTCGGGCAGTCGGACACACCGGCGGTTCGCTATTCCTACGATCAGATGGCTACCGACATTTACACGGTAATACAAAGCCGGAGTCTGCGGAACATCATTTTAGTGGGCTTCTCCATGGGAGGCGCGATTGTTTTGCGGTATATGCGCCTGTTCCATGGATATCGGATCAAAAAACTGATTCTGTTGGCGGCTGCCGCCCCTAGCTGGACGCAGCGTCCCGGTTATCCTTATGGCCTTTCTCGAGAGTATGTAAACCGGTTGATCCGTCAGGCGGAAACCGACCGGCCGCAGTTGGCCCATACCTTTAGCCATGAGCAGCTGTTTGCCAATCCGCAAAGTGAAGCAGTTAAGAATTGGTTCGAAGAGATTGCCCTGTCGGCTTCCGGGATTGGAACGGTTCAAACGGCGATTTCCTTACGCGATGAAGACGGTAGGCGGGATTTGGCTGCGGTTGGCGTTCCTGCGTGGATCCTTCATGGAGCCAAAGACGTAGTAGTTTCCTCGGATCTGGCCAGGCTGCAGTATGATGGCATTGCGCAGTCCCAATTGATTACATTGGAGGAAAGCGGACATGGAATCCTATATGATCAGCTCGAATTATTCAATCGGTATTTCCTCCACGCCGTGTTCAGCGATCAGCTGCAGCTGCCGGAAGAATAACAAAATAGAAGAACGCCTTGCTGCTGATGCTGGGAAGCGCAGAAAATACGGAAAATGGCCGGAAAATGTCAATTGCAGTAGCTTGCAGCAGTATCCTATTTCCGCTGCCGGCTTCCTGCTTCTTTCCTAACATTAGAATCGTAAGCAGGCGGTAACGGATATCCGACATGGATTTTGAAGCAGCGATTGATTTTGTTGACAAAAAGAAAGGTCGGAGCTATAATGTTAGCTGGCTAACAAATTGACGGATGGGAGACGCAGCATGAGCAGAAAAAAAATGATCAGCTTTGAAGTCAAAATATTATCCAATCTGATAGCCAGACAGATTGGCAATTCCCAAGCCATTCAGGAAATGGAAAAAATGACGGGAATGCATGGCTGGATTATCGGTTTCCTATATGAAAACCGGGATCGCGATCTGTTTCAGCGTGATCTGGAGGCAGAATTCCGCATTCGGCGTTCTACCGCCACCAATTTGCTGAATACGATGGAACAAAACGGGTTGGTTCGCCGAGAATCGGTGGCCCATGATGGCAGGCTAAAAAGATTGGTATTGACGGAGAAAGCGGTGGCGCTGCACGAGGTGGTTGCTTCCGACATCGATAATTTGGAGGCCCGTTTGATTAGCGGATTGACGAAGGAGGAGCAAAACACCTTTCTCGTTTTAACAGAAAAATTGAAGAAGAATATGGAGTCATAGAAAAGGTCAGCCGGAGAAACAATGCTGCCTAAAAAGTTAGCAAACTAACATTTTTTTGGAGGAGCACAGGGAAAGGAAGGTTGGTATGATTCGAAAATTAGCAAAAAACATAGGCGAGTATAAAAAGGAGACCATCTTATCTCCCGTGTTTGTCATCTTGGAAGTGATTATTGACGTATTGATTCCATTGCTGATGGCCGTCATTTTAGACAGGGGAATCGATGACGGCGAAAGGGATGTACTCTGGATTTATGGGGGAGTACTGGTGGCTGCGGCGGTATTGTCGCTGCTGTTTGGTTACGCGGCAGGAAAATATGCCGCCAAGGCGTCGGCGGGTTTCGCCAAGAATCTGCGCACGGGGTATGTTCTATCGTGTACAGGATTTCTCTTTTTCCAATATTGACAAATTTTCCGCGGCCAGCATTGTCACAAGGCTGACCACCGATGTAACGAATGTTCAGAACGCTTTTCAGATGCTGATCCGAGTGGCGGTTCGCAGTCCGTTTATGCTGATTTTTTCTTTGATTATGGCATTTGGCGTAAATGCTAATCTGGCATGGATCTTTTTGATTATGGTACCCGTGGTTGGCTCGGTGCTTTGTCTGATTGCGGTGAAAGCCCATCCCATTTTCGTCAAAGCGATTCAGACATATGATACGTTGAATACCGCCGTTCAAGAGAATCTCCATGGTATCCGTGTAGTGAAATCCTATGTGAGAGAAGAATATGAGAAGGAAAAGTTTCAAAAGGTGTCGGATCGGATTTATCGGTATTTTGTGAAAGCGGAGAAAATCGTGGCCTATAATAGCCCGGTGATGCAGTTTTCCGTTTATGGGTGCATCCTGCTGCTATCCTGGTTTGGCGCGCGTCTGATCGTTTCCGAGAGCATGACCACCGGCCAGCTCATGAGCATGATTGCGTATGCGACTCAAATTCTCATGAGTTTGATGATGCTTTCCATGTTTCTGGTCATGATCATCATTGCCAGAGCTTCTGCTCAGCGAGTGGAAGAAATTTTGGAAGAAACCAGCGATTTGCAGAATCCGGATCATCCGGTATACGATGTAACAAGCGGCGACGTTTGTTTTCGCCATGTCAGTTTCAATTATGTGGGGAATCCGGATAAACTCAGCTTGAAAAATGTGGACCTGACGATCCGTTCAGGCGAAACCGTCGGCATCCTCGGCAGTACGGGAAGTTCCAAGACCAGTCTGGTTCAATTGATTCCGCGGCTTTACGATGCTACGGAGGGAGAGGTTCTAGTGGGCGGTATCGATGTCAGACAGTACGATATCCAAGCGCTGCGAGAAAACGTGGCGATGGTTCTGCAAAAAAATGTTTTGTTCTCCGGTACCATCAAAGAGAATCTTCGCTGGGGAAACGAACAAGCGGATCCTCCTGTTATGATACTGGATGAGGCTACCAGCAGCATCGATACGCGGACGGAGGCCCTTGTCCAGAGAGGAATGGATCGCTTGATGAAGGGCCGGACCGTTTTTGTGATTGCCCACCGGCTGTCTACCGTGCAGAATGCGGATGCGATTTTGGTATTGGATCACGGCCGTGTGATGGAACGGGGGACTCATAAGGAATTGCTGCAGGAAAAAGGCATGTATTATCAGCTATACACAGGGGCCTTTGAATGGGAGTGATTTCCGTGCTTCCGGTCGCCGATCGGTCGCCTGGTTGCTGCGGCGGACAACGTTTTGTTACTGCTGTAAAATAAATAAGCTTCTTCGATTGACTGTCATCCGGGATTCTGTTATAATCCGAGATGATGAACTCCCGGCGGCAAGGCACCGGCTGAATCTATGGAAAGAAGGTTGCTATCAATGCAGAAACTCAGAAAGAATCAGAAAGGTTTTACGCTGGTGGAAATTCTTGTCGTATTGGCCATTATGGCGATTTTGGTTGCAATAGCGGTTCCGGTAATGGTTGGAACGCTGCAGGATGCCAAGGACAAAACCGCTATGAGCAGCGCCCGGGCGGCGTATATCGCGTATGAATTGAAGCACGCGGAGTCGGACACGGTGAAATTGGATGAGATCGCGGCATATATGGACAAAAATGCCAATGACATTCAGTGCAGCTATTTGGCGGACGCCAATGGAAAGATTCAGGTTTTTTATTATTCGGATAATACGATTGAAGGCAAATACATTAAGATCCTCTTGGGCAACAAAGCTTCCATCGCCAAAGGGACGATTCCTACAACTGAGGTAAGCGAGACCATTGATGAGACTACCACGGTCAAAGGTACTCCTGTTAAGCTGAGCTGAGTTTGTACCGTATCCTTTGGTGGACCGTCCTTGTGCTTTGGATTGCCGTGACCTTGCTTGAGCGGCTGACGGTGGTTGACAGCGACGGGATCCGGGATTCCGGCAGCAAAACCAATTTTTGAGGAAGCCAAAAGATCGGCTGGTCAGCCAATTTGCTTGCGGAAATGCGGCAAAATGGAGGCGGTCTGGAAAGGGACGATGCGTGACTCCGCTTCAATCGCAGAAAAAGGTCTTTGCAGGGTGAGCAAAGGCCTTTTCTTTCATCGAAATCCGTATGGCGCCAAGAGAAGGGAGGATATACCAATGGGATGGACTTATTTTCTGCTATATTGCTATGTTTTTCTGTTTGGCTGCTGCGTGGGCAGTTTTGTCAATGTCGTGGCGCTTCGCAGCGCCGAGGGTGTCTCGTTTGTCAAAGGACGTTCCCTCTGTCCGGATTGCGGTGCGACGCTGCGCGCCAGAGATTTGGTTCCGCTGTTTAGCTTTCTCTTTTTGCGTGGGCGCTGCCATTTTTGCCATCGGCAGATTTCATTTCGTTATCCTCTTGTGGAAGCCAGCTGCGGCGTTTTGTTTGTTTTTTGTTTCTGGCAGTTGGGATTTCATGTATTGGCTGCTAACGCCTGCTTGCTGGCCGCTCTGCTGTTATGCGTGTTTTTATTGGATATGGACACCCAGATGATCCCGAACCCGTTGGTTTTTACGTTTCTGGTTCCTTGTTTGGTGGAATTGCTCCTAACTCATCTTACCGGTATGGGGATCGGGATAGGCGAACGGATCGGCGGTTTCTTTATCGTGAGTGTTCCGCTGTTGTTATTATCGTATTTCATTCGAGACTGTTTTGGCGGCGGGGATATCAAATTGGTGGCGGTTTGCGGCTTTCTCTTGGGCTTTCGCGCTATCCTCTTAGCCGCGTTCCTAGCGGTGGTATCCTGCGGAATCGTATCTGCGATTCGTCTTGCCTGTAAAAAGGTGAAAAAAGGAGATCGCATTGCTTTCGGCCCGTATTTGGCGGTTGGCATATTTGTCGCCAAACTATTTTATTCGTCGATTCTGTCCGCGTACTTGTCTTTGTTTTGAGGAAAGGAGCGTCCGCATGCCCCATTATCGGTACACCGCGAAAAATCTGCAATCCAATCTGATTCGGGGAGAACAGGAAGCGGAAAATGAAGTACAATTGGCTTCTGTTTTACGAGAGACAGGCTTATTCCTGACGCGTTGTTCTGAAACTTCGGCAGTTTCCGCCGCTCCCGTCCGGCCAAAGGCGAACGAATTAGCTGGCTTTGCCTCGGAATTGGGAACCATGCTTGCCTCCGGTATTTCTCTGGTAAAAGCCATGAGTATTTTGCTGCAAAGCGACAGAAATCCCCGGCTTCAGGCGCTCTACCAAACTGTGCACCAGCGTCTTCAAAAAGGGGATAGCTTCAGCGAGGCGTTAGCCGCTCAGCAAGGCGCCTTCCCCCCTTTGATGATCAATTTGTTCCGGTCCGGCGAAGTAAGCGGCAGAATGGATCAGGCTGCCCGAAAGGTAGCAGCCCATTATGAAAAAGATTATAAAATCCGCAGTAAGATCAAAAACGCCATGATCTATCCGGTCATCCTGATTGTGGTTGCCGTTCTGGCTATCGTTGGCATTTTTACCTTTATTTTACCTAGTTTTTTTGATACCTTTTCTCAGCTTGACGTGGAATTGCCGGGAATTACGAAAGCGGTTATGTCTTTCAGCAGCCTGTTGACCCAGCACTGGCTGATTTGTTTGCTTACGGTAATCGGGGTGCTGCTCGTGCTGGTTTTTTTGCTGCAGCTTCCGGCGGTACAGATACAGCTGGATCGTTTGAAGCTAAAGCTGCCTAAGATCGGCGGCCTAATGCGATCTATTTACACGGCGCGTTTTGCCAGAACGCTAAGTTCGCTTTATACCAGCGGGTTATCCATTTTGGATGCTTTGGCCGTTTCTGCGGAAACCATCGGGAATCGTTATCTCGCCGGACAGTTTGAACGTGTGTCGGCTCGTCTGCGGAACGGTGCGCCGCTTTCCCAGGCACTGCAGGAAGTAAAGGGCTTCTCCCCCAAGTTGGTTTCGGTTACGGTAATCGGTGAAGAATCCGGCCGGCTGGACGAAGTGTTGGATCAAATGGCGGACTCCTTTGATTTTGAATCAGAGAAGGCGATCGACAGGCTCATCGCCATGCTGGAACCGGCGATGATCGTGCTGCTGGCCTTGGGAATCGGTGCCATTATGATCTCTGTTTTGCTGCCGCTGTACACCATGTACCAAAATATTGGATAGGAGGATGGTCTATGGAAACCGCTATATGCTTTGCTCACGATATCGTCAAATTTGTTTGCGGAGAGGCCAAAGGAGAGCAGGTTAAACTGACCCATTGGGAATCGCTCCAGCTGCCGGAGGGTGTCCTGATCAACGGTGTTATTACCGATGAAGAACGGCTGCGGGAGATTCTGTATCCTCTTCGGCAGCAGAACAAGATCGGCAAACGGATACGAATTGCTATCGACAGCAGCGATATTCTGACTAAGACCGTAACCGTTCCTTTCTTGAAACCAGCGCAGCTGCGCCTGGTTGCCGAGAGGGAATTTGGCCAATTAGCCAGTTATTATGAAGAGCAGCTTTTTGATTACGCCGTTTTGGAGAGCCGGGTGGGAGAGGAAAAGCAAGGACGTATTCTTTGCTGTGCCATGAGCCGGGCGCTGCTGGAAAGTTACAAAGGGATGTTTCAGCGTATGGGTTGTACGCTGGCGTCGTGCGACATCAGTCTCAATTGCGTTATCAAGGCGGTCGGACTTCTTTCTTCTGCGCGGAAGGAGTCTCTTTTGCTTGTTTCCGTGGACAATCCGATCCTGACGTGTTATTTGTTTAGCGAGGGAAAGTACCTCTTTTCCAATCGGTTCCGTCTGCTGGCGGCACCCGGTACCCAGGAATTCGGCACGGAAGCCGCCGGGTATCTCTCTTCCATCAATCAGTTTTATCAATCGGAACGAAGAAGTGCGGTGTTGGATCACGCTTATTTTTACGGGCTGTCGGAGGAGGAAATGGAACCCTGCCGCAGGGCCGCTTCTTTTTTACCCGTCCCCCTGGAGGTTCTGCCGGAGACCGGCAGGCTTGTTTGCGAAGAGCAAACGGGGCGGGAGCGGTTTGCCTTTGGCCGATATTTAACGGCAATTGGCTGTTTATTGGGAAAGTGAGGGGGCAGACATGAAAGCATTGTCTAAGAAGGATTTGAATTTCGCACGTGCGGAGGAGTTGTCCGGAAAGCCCTCCGGCAAGGCGCCCTCCGGACAGGGCAAACGGATGGCGCTGATCGTTTTTCCATTCCTCCTGCTGGTTGCCGGACTGATGGTGTGGGGCGGACTGCAGTGGCAGTATCGGTCGGATTCCAGAAAAGCAGAGAATCAGGCCGTTCAGGTTGGTTCTATCTTGGGAGATAGCGGGTATCGGCAGGCTTTGCTAGCGGAAAAGCGGATGAAAGAACTGGAAACGGAGTACCGGAACGCTTGGACCGTGAGACAGGCTCTGGACAGTTATCCTTCTTTGTCCCAGGCGTTTTTTCAGACGATTCTAAGCAGCGCGGGGACGCAAGCGGAGATCACCGGTTTTGTTTACAGCGCATCGGATGGATTGCTGGTGATGACCGGAACCGCATATGGCATCTTGGATACCGCGGAGTTTGTAGGGCGGCTTCGGCAGACCGGTTTGTTCGAATCCATCAGCTACACAGGGTATACGGAGATGGGGGAGTCGTCCGCCGACAGTGCTTCTTCCTGCTACTTGTTCCGCATCAGTGCAATTGTTAATGTGACGGGAGGCATGTCCGATGGCGAATAAATTAACCAGACGTGAAAAAGTTTTATTGTACATCCTGCTTTGTCTGGCAATGACAGCGGTTCTGATATTGCTTCTGATTCTGCCGGGGATAACCCGCAATGCGGAACTGCGAGACTCTTTGGAGACAACCCGCGTACAGCGGCAGGAGCTGGAACGGCAGAAAGAAAAGTTGGAACAGAACCTGGAAACAATAGAAGAACTGGAGCAGCACTGTACGGAATTGTACCAAGAGTTATTCCGTTCTAACGTTACGCTGGATCGTTTGGATAAATATGTTACGGAAATCGCGATGGCAAACGATATTTCCCCAAAATCTCTTTTGATTGGCAGCCCCGAATATACAACGGTATTCGCTTATGCTTCCGAGTCGGAAGAGGAGGAGCAGACTCGTGTGTTATCGGTGGATCTGCAGCTTTCCGGCGCGTGTGCGCAGGCAGCTTTTGAAAAATTGGTGGATGCGTATGCCAGGGAACGCTCACTGCATCTTCATTCCTTTTCCTATCAGAGCGCCGGTCCGGACTCCTCCGGCGGATCGTTTCAGATTTCTCTGCAAATATACCTGCTTGCGGCTCCTGGAACCGGCTCCGGCTCCGGCATATAGGGATAGAACCAAGGAGGAAACGCTTGTGAAAAGAGGTGACCCGGCATGCTTCGCCAATTGAAAAAACAAACCGGTTCCGGAATCGTATGGGCAATGGCCGTAGCTGGTTTTTTACTATTGATCGTAACGGCGGTCCTATCCATCTCTTTTTCCTACCATCGGCGCAGCCAGAAGAACGATCAGGTACGGCAAGCCTACTTGACCGCCCGATCTGGCGTGGATTTGGTAGTGGAAGAATTTGTCGCCGGCAGTTCTACTGCGGAAGAAATTCTTGCGTTCCTGCGTGACCAGGGTCAATGGCAGGTTGAGGACGTTGGATTCTCGGCGGAAATGGGACGATGTTCCCTTCTTGTATCTCTGGATACGCAGAGCGTGGAGGGATCTGCTCAAGTGGTGACGGTTACGGCTACGGCGGTGGCAGGCAGCGCCGTGAGAAGCATTACCGCCACCCTGATTGGCGTAATCGATCGGAAGCCGCCTGGGAGTATGGACGGAGAAACGGTGGAGTCCGACACACAACGGCCTGCGGGACGGCGGCTAATTTGGTATCTATCCTCTTATACCGATGGGGAGAAAGGAGAAACGTCATGAAACGAAATCCTTTTCGCTTGCTGGTTCGGCGGCAGGATGGAACGACCCTGTTGGAAGCTATTTGTGGGTTGGCTATTTTAACGTTGATCCTGGGGGCCATGTATGCTGGCTTTTTGACAGCACGGCAAGTGTTCGGAGAAGGCGACCAACGTGAACAGGATGGACAATCCGCGTTTTCCCTGCTGGAGCAGGGATACGTGCAAACGCAGTCTGCGGAAACCATTACTCTGTCTTTGGGAAGCGGGACTGTTACGTTCCGGGGCAGTTACATACAATCAGACCGGATAGAAAATGGTGTCACCCTATACCAGTATGAAACCGGGACCGTTGCCAATTTTGCCGATGGGGTAAGGAATACGTATATCTATTGGAAGCTGCTGTTTAACGATATGACGCGGGAAGAACGTGTTCAGGCCGGATATCCTGCCTGGCCGGATAATTCTTCTATCCGGAACAATTGGCTGCTGCCCAGTATCTATGGCGGCAGCTGGCCCGTCTTGCCACAGGAATTTCTGGAACGTTATCAGATTCCTGTCCGGACGTTATACGTGCAGCCATACAATACGCCCAAGCCTGTGGATGACGTCTTGCTGAACTGCTTTGTTTTTGCAGGAAGCAGTATGGGCGATAACTGGAGTAATACCTATCTCATATACGATCACGAGGAACGGATCTGGTATGTGCGGAAGGATAACAAAACGGTTGGCGTTGCCAACAAGACATGGGCGGAAGTGAAAGCCATGATCCATACCGATGAATGGAGAAGGTTGGTTTGAAAGGAGGCAAGAGGATGCGGGAGCATTTACGAACCATTGGCAAAGAGGAATCGGGAATGACTTTGGTGGAAGTCATGACAGGTTTTGCGATTTTGGCTATTGTTATGGTGATATCTCTGTCCATCTTGCTGTTTTCGGGGAAAGTGCTGTCAAAAGAGGGAGCCCGGGATCGGCTGAAAATGTTGGGAGATGAGATGTACCGTTCCCTGAGCAGCAAACTGATTTTTGCCACGCACCTGCAGCTTCTGCCGCCGGATACCGACCCGGACCAGGCGAAGTACGACAATGTAATCTTTATACGGGACGGTCTGTTGTATCATGGCCCCAAGGGCGGTCCTTATGAATTGTATTATACGGAGAACGTGTATCAAAATACGCGTTTGACCCTTTCCACAGAAGCCAAAAGCGAAACCGTCCTCTCCCTTCAGCTCGGATTTCAGAAGGAGGAGGGAGAAATAGTTTATGAAACAGCTTCTTCTTTCCGGTTGATCAATCTGGCAGCCGGAACCGATCCCGTTTATTTGGAAGGTTCGGTGTTTCGTACGGATAACCCGGTCGTCAGCTACGATTCTCATCCGTATGAAATCGAGGAAAATGCACCTGCAGCGGAGTCGGGGCCATATACGGTCAAATGCTACGCGGAGGGAAAAGACATTCTCTCCCTGGAGGAATACCGTTGGTACGAACGAGGAGATATCGTGGAGTATCAGGGTAAAAAATGGCAGGTGGTGCAGGGGTTTCTGTACAACGGCGCGGAAAGTTGGTCGCCCGGCCATCCCGGAAATTATCTCTGGAAGAGCTTGGAGGAGGATTGGAACAGCGTCAATTCCGGTTACAGCGGAAAGAGCGTATATGAATATTATGATGTGGTTTCGTACGAGGGAGCCTACTATATGTCTATTTATCCGCTGCCCTTCCTGAACATTTCCCCTCCCGAAAAAGGTCTTGGCTGGACGCAGGTTTACTGGTTTCCGGAGAAAGAAGAGCAAGCGGATCGGATGCTGGGCTGGTCGCTGACAGAGAAGACGTATACCAGCATATATGAAGATTATCCCAAACAGTGACGGAGGCGCGGTATGAAAAACATTCCCATTGGCGAGGTGCTGAAAGAAAAAGGGTATATTACGGAAGAACAGCTGCAGTCCGCTTTGCAGTACCAGCAGGTTCATCGGGAAAGCGGAAAGCGGCTGGGCGCTGTTTTGGTGGATCAAGGGTATGTGAGCGAGCGGCAAATTTTAAGCGCGTTATGTGATAAGCTGAACTTACAGATACTGCTGCTGGAAACCTTTCCGGTAGATGTGGAAGCGGTCAAACGCATTCCACGGCAGTTGGCCCAGAAATACTGTGTGATCGCGGTTGCGGAAGAGAACCAGCATCTGAAGGTCGCCATCAACGATCCGCTGAATTTTTACGGTATTGAGGATATCCGCCAGATAACGGGTATGGCGATTGATGTGGTGCTGGCCGAAAAGGATAAGATTGAGCACGCCATTGACGTATACTATTCGGAAATCGAAGCAAGGCAAGCGGTAGAGCGGATGCGGAACGACTCGGAGCAGACTCTGTTCAAGATGGGAGTCGAGGCGGTCCGAGAACTGGAAGAGGGGGATGAGACGCCGGTCATCCGGCTGCTGAATTCCCTGCTGCTGCATGGTTACAACATTGGAGCCAGCGATATCCACATGGAACCTTTGGAAACCGAGACACGGATCCGGCTGCGGATTGACGGCATGCTGATTCATTATCTGGTATTGGATCTTGGACTGCATCCGTCGCTGGTGGCTCGGGTAAAAATACTTTCCAACCTGGACATTGCGGAAAAGCGGAAGCCGCAGGATGGTCATTTTAAGACACGTGTGGAAGGTGTGGAGATGAATTTGCGTGTGTCTTCCGTTCCTTCGGTTTATGGGGAAAAGGTGGTGCTTCGGTATCTCAATGTCAGCGCTGCCATAACCAATGCATCACAATTCGGGATGAATGACCAGAATGCCGCCAAATTTTTACGAATGCTGCAAAATCCCAACGGCATTATTTATCTTACCGGTCCTACCGGCAGCGGGAAGACCACTACCTTGTATTTTGCACTGGAAGAGTTGGTGAAACGGCCCGTTAATATTTCAACCATTGAAGACCCGGTGGAGCGGCATATCCATGGCGTCACTCAGCTTCAGGTCAATCCTTTGGCCGGACTGACTTTTGAAAGCGGTCTGCGTTCGCTGCTGCGGCAGGACCCGGATATTATTATGGTAGGGGAGACCCGCGACAGCGAAACAGCGGCCATATCAGTCCGAAGCGCGATCACAGGACACCTGGTTCTGTCTACGCTCCATACGAACGATGCGTTGTCTTCCATCGTCCGCCTGGAGGATATGGGCGTGGAGCCATATCTGGTCGCGAACTCACTGGTGGGGTTGGTCGCCCAGCGATTGGTCCGGAAGATTTGCCCTTACTGTGCAGAGGAGTATGCACCGGATGAACAGGAGAGGCGTTTGTTGGGTGAGCCTGTTGCGTCTCTAAGGCGTGGCAAAGGCTGTCCTGCCTGCAACAACACCGGTTACAAAGGGAGAATTGCCGTTCACGAGGTAGTCGCGGTGGATCCGGTGTTGCGGCGGATGATTTCTTTAAAGCGGCCAATCGAAGAAATCTACGAGGCGGCTCGGGAGCAGCAGGGTTTTGTCAATTTGCTGGAAGAAACAAGGGAACTGGTACGGCAAGGAATTACCACGACGGAGGAACGAATAAAATTGACCTATTGTGTGGAATAGAAGAGACGGCCCCTCCGATTTGATTGTATCTTTGTTTTTTTGTCACCTGCCGCCGGCCAGCCGAATAGGATAATAACAGTGAATTTCAAACGGTGACCCCACGAATCCTGGTGAATCAGTCTTATGGAGGAGCATACAAGGAGAAAGTTGGCTTATCAGGTATCCTGGGTCAGCATTTTGGTAAACCTTTTTCTTACCGTTTTTAAGCTAGCTGCTGGTTTTCTGGCACATTCTTATGCGATGGTATCCGATGCCATCCATTCTGCCTCCGACGTATTCAGCACCATCCTGGTCATGGTTGGGGTAAAGCTATCCTGTAAGGTATCCGATTCGCGCCATCCTTACGGGCACGAACGCTTTGAATGCGTAGCTGCCATTCTTCTGGCCGCGGTGCTTTTCTTCACCGGAATCGGAATAGGGTATACGGGAATCCAGAAAATGACGATGGCTCCTGCTTCTTTATGGATCCCGGGCAGATTGGCTCTGGCGGCTGCCATCCTCTCTTTAGCCGTGAAGGAGTCCCTGTACTGGTATACCAGGCATGCAGCGATTTGCTGCCGATCGGATGCCCTGATGGCGGATGCGTGGCATCACCGGTCGGATGCGCTTTCCTCCTTGGGAAGTTTTTTGGGAATTCTAGGCGCCAGACTGGGGGTTCCTTTGCTTGACCCATTGGCCAGCTTGGTGATTTGTCTTTTTATCCTCCTGGCCGCCGTTCGGATTTTTTGGGAAGCGATCCGGAAAATGACGGATGAATCCTGTGACGCGGGTACCAAAAAACGTCTGGAAGCAATCGTTTTGTCACAGACCGGCGTAGTGGGCATCGATTCCCTCAAAACCAGGCTGTTTGGCAATGCGGTGTATGTTGAAGTCGAAATCCGGGCAGATGGACGGCTGCCTTTAACCGCGGCCCATGCCATTGCGGAGCAGGTTCATTTGGCCATGGAGCAAGCTTGTCCGGAAGTAAAACATTGCATGGTTCATGTCAATCCCGAGGCATTGGGGAAACAAAGCAATTGTTAGCGCTATGCGGGCCATATTATGGGGAACATAGAAACATCCAAGTACAATACGAAATATCTTCCTTTACGAATAGAATGCTTCATGCTACAATGGGGGCATTCCTTGTTTGTCAAGAGCGGGATTCTGAAAAGGAAAGGATGAGAAAAAAGATGCAGGAGATCCGAATCGACTTTGACGGCGGGCGAAAGCGCCAAGAAGTAAGTCTGAATGGACGGTGGCGGTGTTACGATGCGCCTTTTGAGGATAGCATTGACCGTATCCCGGAGGAATTTACAAACAGCATCCCGGTGCCGGGACTGTGGGATATGGCGGAAAAGCCATTTCCATACGTCATGGACGCGGAGGTTCTGAAAACCGGGAAGTATGAAAAAAAAGCTTTGTGGTATCAGAAAAAAATTATCTTTGCAGGCGCGGTTCCGCCAAACGTTACGCTGAAGCTGCACAAAGCGTTTTGGGGGAAAGATATTTATATCAACCGAAGATTTGTGGCGTCGCACCAGCCTAATTTCACGCCGGCCTATGTGGACATTACCCCCTATTTGAAAGAGAACGGACAAGAAAACACGTTGTTGATTAAGGTAGGAGACAAAGGTTCCCAGGATTTCTCTTTGGGACACCCCAACGGGTTTGATGCGGAGAAAAAGTATTACATTCCGGGAATTTATGATGACGTCACCCTGATCCTGCGAGGAAAACTGGGGATTGACTTTGTACAGGCCGCGCCGGATATCGATTTGCCGGGAGCCGTTCTGCAGGCGGTTCTGCATAATCGTTCCGCACAGGCTCGTGTTACCTCGGTACGGCTGTCCGTCCGGCGGAAGGATACGGGAGAACTTGTTGCTGACTGGATCAGCGAGCCGGAAGTGGTTGCCGCAGGTCAGTCCGTCACGGTCCGTCATACGCTCCAATGGGCAGATCCCATTCTTTGGTGCCCGGAAAATCCATTCCTCTATTCCGTTTCGGCGGAGACGGAAGACGATTGCCTGACCGCTTCTTTTGGTATGCGAAAATTCTGTTACGATCAGGAAACCAGGCGTCCCATGCTGAACAATCAGCCATATTATCTGTACGGTACCAACTTCTGCATATACCGGTTCTTTGAAGATCCTTTGCGGGGAGGGTTGCCCTGGGATCGAAGCTGGGTGGAGAGACTCATTCAAAAAATGAAAGAAATCCACTTGTGCTGTTCCCGTTTTACCATTGGCTTCGCGCCGGATTTCTGGTATGATGTCTGCGATGAGATGGGCTTTCTGGTCTTTGATGAATATCCTATCTGGGGCGCTTACGAATGCCAGCCCAATCTAGGAAATCCCCATGGCGTTTTCGCGGAAGAGGTTCGGGATTGGATTCGGGAACGGGCGAATCACCCCTGCGTGATCGTTTGGGATATCCAAAATGAAACGCACAAGGAAACCCATGGGGATAACGTCTTTGTTCCCAATACGGCGGACGTGATTCGGCTGATGCGGCAGGAAGGGATTGATTTGTCCGGAAGGCCTTGGGACAATGGTTGGATGCCGCCGGAGAGTGAAGAAGATGGCATAGAATGTCATCCGTATCTGTTTTTGAATCCCGATTTCCGTTTGTCGTATCTCAATATAACGCATCCCGACCCGGCACGGATCTTCGGAGAATATTTTAACGAAGAGGAAAGCAAAGATCCGGCGAAAATACCAAACAATCCCCGCATTATCAACGAATATTCCTGGCTGTGGATTGACCGGAACGGTCAGCCGACTACATTGACCGAATCGGTTTACCGGAATTTGCTGCCGCAGGGAACCGCGGCGGACTACCGAAAACTGTATGCCAGCTATGTGGCGCAGCTAACGGAATTTTGGCGGACCGGACGCTGTGCCGCCGGTATATTGGAGTTCTGTGGATTGACGTATTCCCGGGAAAATGGTCAGACCTGTGATAATTTGCTTCCGGATATTACCAATCCCCAATTTGATCCCTTGTTTGAAAAGCGTGTAGGGGATAGTTTCGCGCCGGTGGGCATTGTCATCGAGGATTGGTCTGAGTATCAGCTGACCGGAGCCGCACAGCATTTTGACGTGGCGATTCTAAACGATCAAAACCGGCCATGGTCCGGACCGGTGACGTTAACGCTATATCTGCGGGATGAGCCGGTATTCCAGGAGACAAAACAGGTTCAGGCGTCTCCCATGGAAAAAGTGGCGTATTCTTTCTGCGTGAGAATCCCTGACGAAAGAGACGGGGTGTTCCATCTGGTAGCCTCTTACGTGGACGATGATGGTAAAACGGTAGAAAGTGTTCGAGACTTTGTCCATGGCGTCCCTATGCCGTCTCCCCGTGCCGCTCAAGTGATTTCCCGTCACGCAGTGGTAACCGTTTCTTCTACTTCGACAGTGGCTCCGGGTTTGGATTCCTCTCATTTGGTGGATGGAAACCTGGGCAGCCGCTGGAGTTCGGCGTTCCGGGATGACGAATGGGTTCAGTTAGACTTAGGAAGGAAATGCGAGCTGTCTGGCTTCTGCATCATATGGGAAGCGGCCGCAGCAGGCAAATCCTTTGTGGTAGAAGTGTCTGATAATGAGCAGGATTGGACGCCGATATACGAGCAAACGGAAGGCCGCCGGGATTTTGAGAACGGTGTACTCCGCGCTGCTGCCCGGTATGTTCGATTTGTTTTCCAAGAACGCTATTCCGAATACGGTTATTCCATTTTTGAAATCATGCTGTTTGGCTCCTGCTAACGGAAATGGGGCAGAGTCGAAACATTCGCAGAACGGACGATCGGTACGATACGGATCGTCCGTTTTTTAAGCGAATAGGGTAGGGGCGGATCTTCCTGCGGGAACGCATATGGGAACATCCCGTTTTTGTTCTCTTCTCGTGCACCTGCCGAAACCATCGTGAATAGGATGGAAAGAGGAACCCTATTAGATGGAGGAGCAGCATGGCAGGAAAATACAAGATATGTGTCTATGCGATTTGTAAAAATGAAGAACAGTTTGTAGACAGATGGATGGATTCTATGTCGGAAGCGGATGTGGTTGTTGTATTGGATACCGGATCCGAAGATAGAACGGTGGAAAAACTATGCCAAAGAGGTGCGCAGGTAACGTCTGAGCTCATTCAGCCCTGGCGCTTTGATGTGGCACGAAACCGTTCCTTAGCCCTGGTACCGGAGGATGCGGATATTTTGGTTTGCACGGATCTGGACGAAGTATTTGAGTCAGGTTGGCGGGAGAAACTAGAACAATACTGGACCGAGGAAACGCAGCAAGCGCGCTACCGGTATACGTGGAGCTTTCAGCCGGATGGGTCGGAAGGCGTTGTTTTTTGGATTGAAAAAATACACTGCAATCATGTGTTCCGCTGGGTTCACCCGGTACATGAGGTTCTGAAATACGTAGGGGAGGGTATTTGTCAGAAAATCACGCTGGAGGGGGTGCAGCTGAATCATTATGCGGATATCGGCAAATCAAGATCACAATATCTCCCTCTTCTAGAAATGTCTGTAGAAGAAGCGCCGGAGGATGACCGAAATATGCATTATCTGGGGAGGGAATACCTTTACCGCCAAATGTGGGACAAATGCATCGATACGCTGAAAAAACATCTATCAATGAAAAACGCTACATGGGCGGACGAACGAGCTGCCTCCATGCGGTATATCGGAAAAGCATATCGAAACAAGGGGGATGCGAATCAGGCGGAATATTGGTATACCAGAGCCATCGCAGAAGCGCCATATCTTCGCGAGCCTTATATGGATGCCGCTATGCTATACTATGAACAGAAGGATTGGGTAGGAGTTCTTTATATGACGAACCGCGCTCTGCGGCTCCAAGAGCGATCTATGTCTTACATCAATGAACCATCCAGCTGGGGCCCGCTTCCCTATGATCTGGCTTCTCTTGCTAACTATGAGCTGGGGCAGTACGAACCGGCACTTCAGGCGGTAGAAGCGGCTATAGCACTGGCTCCGGAAGAGAAACGGCTGCAGAACAACCGTCTATGGATTTTGCAGAAGCTTACGCCATAGTGCGGCAAAATGGCGTCTTGTTATCCCACGGGGGAAAGAATTGCATTTCCCTTGTGGGATTGTTATAATGGAACAGCAAAGCAAACGTGTTATGGGACGGAGCGCAGGGAGATCAGTTAAGGCAAGAACCGGTCCTGTTTTTCGGACAAGAAGGGAGTCAATGTATGAGAACATATCGGGATATTACCGCTTTGGTAGGGAGGACTCCGTTGCTGGAGCTGAACGGATATGGAAAACAAAAGGGATTGGAAGCTACGCTTTTGGCGAAATTGGAATATTTTAACCCTGCGGGAAGCGTGAAGGACCGTGTGGCAAAGGAGATGATCGAAGCGGCGGAGAAACAAGGGCTGTTATTAGCGGATTCGGTTATCATCGAACCGACCAGCGGGAATACCGGCATTGGCCTGGCCGCGCTTGCTTCCGCGAAAGGATATCGCGTGATTTTGACTATGCCGGATACGATGAGTCTGGAGAGAAGAACCTTATTGAAAGCCTATGGCGCGGAACTGGTCCTGACGCCGGGCAGAGACGGCATGCGGGGAGCCATTGCCAAAGCAGAGGAATTAGCGGCCTGTTATCCTCATAGCTTTCTTCCGGGACAGTTTCGGAATCCGGCTAACCCGGCAGCGCACCGGGATACCACCGGCCCGGAAATTTGGGAGGATACGGATGGACAGGTGGATTGCTTTGTTGCCGGAGTAGGGACGGGCGGAACGCTGACCGGTGTGGGAGAGTATCTCAAATCCCGCAATCCAGCCGTTCGGATCGTGGCGGTAGAACCGGCGGATTCCCCTGTTTTAACGAAAGGCATCGCCGGTCCTCATGGCATACAGGGGATTGGTGCCGGTTTTGTTCCAAGCACGCTCAATCCAACCATATATGACGAAATCATAACTGTGGAAACCGAGGATTCTTATGTAACTGCCCGAAATCTGGCAAAGGCGGAAGGCATCCTGGTGGGGATTTCGTCCGGAGCGGCGCTGTGGGCCGCTACACAGCTAGCTTTACGGCCGGATAATCGAAACAAGGTAATCGTGGTTTTGCTTCCGGATGGAGGCGACCGATATTTGTCCACTCCGCTTTTTGGAGATTGATTCTTTAAGAAAGAGAGGCCGCGGATGGAAGCAAGATGGAAGAGAAATACGGGCTGGATTTTTTTTGCTGTGTTTTCTTTGTTTTTTACCTATTTGTTAGCTTGTTTGTTGTTCGGAAACACAGAGTATTCCTATAGCAAATTGCTGCTGTATCCCTGTCTCGCTCTTTTTTTGTTGGTGGTGATGCTGTGCCGCCATTGTTTCGGGCGATATGAGGCAACGCTCAACCGGTATTATCCGGTTATCTTAGCCGTTTTTCTGACTTGTATGGGACTGATTCAAATTTTCCTGGGATATTGGCTTCGGTATCAGCCCGTTTTTGATCTTGGCGCTATTTACAATGGCGCGATCCAGTGGGTAGAAACCGGATCCTTCCAGGATTATTACGATTATTTCTATATGTTTCCCAACAATTTGGGCGGTCTGGTTTTTCTCTATTTGTTTTTTCGGCTGGCCTCCTTTGCCGGTGTGACGGATTATTTCATGGTGGCCGTGGTGGTCAACAGTTTTCTGTCCGTTGGCATGATGCTGGTTACCTCGTTTGTTTGCCGGAAACTGTTTTCCGGCTGCAAGCATGCGCTGCTGCTGCTGGTCTTTTTTGCCTGCAGTTTGCCGTTTTACTTTATTGGGCCTGTTTTTTACACGGATGCGTTGTCCATGCTCTATCCCGTTTTGCTCCTGTTGATTTATCTAAAGATGAAAGAAACGGATCGGCTTGCCAAGCACATCTGGTATGGCGCGCTTCTGGGACTGGCCGCGGCCGTGGGCATGCTGGTGAAGTTTACCGTGCTGATTATGCTCATCGCCATCGGTATCAGCATGGTGTTCCATAAAAATTGGAAACAATACTTAAGTGCCGCTGTCTCCGCGGTACTGGTGATCCTGGTTGTATTTGCTTCTTTTCATAGCTTCCTCTATCCCCGCCATTTGGACAAGGCCACGGCGGAGCAAAAGAACGCTCCTTATTGCCATTGGATTATGATGGGTTTGATGGGAAATGGTACGTATACCAATGACGCCTACGTGTTTTCTTTTTCCTATGAGGATCCGGAGGAGCGCCGTGAAGCAATTTGGGGTAAGATCGTTGATTTGCTGCGGGAGAGGCAGCCGGATGGCCTGGCAGATCTTTGGACGCGAAAAGCAGTACGCAGTTTTGGCGACAGCACTTACGCTTTGTCCGACTTCCTGGATAACACGCCGGTTCATCAATTGGGTCTGCACCGGTATATCCTGTACCGGGGCGATTTTTATGGATTGTACCAGGCTTTGTGCGGCGGAGTCTTCTTCGGCATGTTATTGCTCCTGCTGTTTTCCGGATACCATGGACTGGCTGGTAAAAAGAGAGTATTAACGGACTGTCTGATTCCGCAGACCGCCCTATTTGGGCTGCTGCTGTTTTTAATCATGTGGGAAGCCAATGGCCGTTATATCGTGAACTATATTCCGGTCATTTTTTTAGGGGCCGTTATGGGCGTGGATTGTTTTGCACGGGCGGGCAGAAGCCTGTTGGGCGCGATGTGGAGAACCGTATCCAACTGGAAAGACAAGCTGCCCGATACGGGGGCGCAGGATACAAAAAAACTCGGAACGGATGAACTCCGCTCCGAGTAAAACACGTTTCGTCTAATATATCAGATTCAAACAGGTCCAAATGAATATAGGATTGCAAAAAAGGTAATGAATTCTATCGGACAAACGGACAACGTTCCTTAATCTTTCCAGCAAAGACGTGTTTTGAGAGAGGCATTACACTGGGCAGACATTCACCGCTCTCAGCTTGCTGCTGTTCTTAGGATCTCTCTCGGTGTCAAACGTGACTCTTTGTCCTTCTGTCAGCGTTTTGAAGCCGGAAGCCGAAATCGCGGAGAAATGAACGAATACATCGTCACCGCCATTGTCATTGGAAATAAATCCGAACCCCTTGTCTGCATTGAACCATTTTACCGTACCGTTATTCATTTTGGAACCTCCAACAAAAAATTTATATCCTAGCCTTCTACTAAAAAACTCACACGCTTTTGTAAACCATCAAACGAACAATGACTTACAAAAACATGTGAGTTCAAAGTAAAACGTTCTGAATACAAACCTAGTATAACCACTTTGGTGTTGGTTGTCAAGCGGAAATTTAAAAATAGTCAATTTATTTTTTGTACCCGTTTTGCTCCGCGTGAGCTCGGATTTTTTCAAAACTTTGCTGACTGATGACATGCTCGATCCGGCAGGCGTCCTCCCGGGCGATTTCAGGGTCTACTCCCAGGGCGATCAGATAACCGGAGAGCAGCCGGTGCCGCTCATACATGTTCTCCGCGATGGCTCGGCCGGATGGCGTCAGGGTGATGTAACCTTCGCTGTCCATCTCCAGATAACCGTTTTCTCTCAGCTTTTTCATGGCTACGCTGACGCTGGGTTTTGTGTATTCCAATTGATTTACGATGTCGATGGAGCGGACGGTTCCATTTTTCTGATTCAGCATCAGAATGGTTTCCAGATAATTCTCTGCGGATTCTTGTATTTTCAACGGTATTCCCCCCTTATCTTGAAAGTGCGGAGATAGAATGAACTGTTTTACTAAGCTATAGTGTAGCACAGAAAAAATTTTTTTTCAATTCCGGCGTTTCTTTTCGTTCCGCCGGCGACCTATCGTGGACTAACAGGGACGACTTTGGCGGAGATCGTTCCGCCGGTACTCCGTGGGTGTCAGCTGATAAAGTTTTTTAAAGGTACGCATAAAAAATTCCACGGAAGAATAGCCGATCATCGTGGCAATCTCATGAATGTTCAAATTGGAAGTGCGCAGAAGGTGACAGGCGCGTTTCATCCTGATGTCGCGAAGAATCACCAAAAAGGAAGAGCCGGTGTGTTTTTTGATAAAGGTACTCATGTAATTGGGCGTGTAGTTGAATTCTTTCGCTAGACTGGCCAGCGTCGCTGTGCGGTAGTTGTTCTGAATGTAGAACAGAACGTTCAGGATTTCAGAGGAGGTTTTGTAGCTATAATCGGAGATACTCATTCTGGCCTGATTTCGAAATAGAATACCAAACGCGGCCTTCAGCAGATTTTCGATTACCAAATAGGTGTTATCTTCCCCGTCCAGAAAGTCCAGAATCAGGAGTTCCAGAATGTCGTGAAGCCGGTACAGTCCTTCCGTTTGAAACAAAACATAGCTGTCCGGATTGTCGGAGTACAGAATCCTGGTAAAAAAGGAACACAAACCGCTGTTTTCTGTAAAACTGTCCAAAAAAGTTTCCTTAAAGGTGCTCTGCTTGATGATAATGTTCATGACAATGGTTTGGTCATCAAACACACTCATCGTATGGTGAATATTGGGGGCAATGATGCAAATATCATGAGGCCCCATGGAAATCGCTTTCCCTCCAATGGTATTGACGCACTGACCGGCCGCCACGTAAATCATTTCAAAAAAAGCATGAGAGTGCGGATAAAGCGGATCGTAACGGTCGTGCTTTTTTACCGAGACGTTTGCACGGGTATCTCCTGTCATGTCTTCCAGATAGAGCTCAGGGAGATAGAACTGGTCAGCGGAACGGAATTCCGGCAGCGAGATATCCAGTTCCCGAAGACGGCCGGCGTCCAGGGAACAGAGAAAAGCCCTTAGGCATTCCGGATCGGGATGCTGTTTCGCCTGATAATATTGTTTGCATAGTTGTTCCTTTTCGCTTAACGTCTGGAACCGGCTGAGTAAATCGTCATGCATGGTAAGACCTCCTGCTTTAAACATCATCCTAACGAATGATGTAAAAAAAGTCAAGAGGAAAGAGATTCTTGCGTTTTCCAAAACACAGGGAAAAGACGGCGCCGGTATGGGGAACGGATTGGTATGGTTTCTGGAAGAATTCTCCTGTCATTCTTGAAAATACAGGAAAGTTTTGGTATTATATTACACATTGGGTGTTTTTTTAGAAGGGAGATAGACTAATCCGTCCATCTTCCTTTTGATCCAAGTGGAGAACCGTTCCGTCTGTCCGATCGGGAGGATTATTTGATAATAGGAAGAAAAAAGACGGGAATGGAAGGGAGATAATGGAATCATGGGAAAGATCTATTTGGATATTGACGTCTATGAGGCTTTCCAACAAAGGATCCAATATGTTTTTCGTGAATTTGAAAATGTTTACATTTCTTTTTCCGGTGGAAAAGACAGCGGCTTGCTGTTGAATTTAGTAGTAGATTATATCAAGACGCATTGTCCTGATCGAAAAATCGGCTTGTTTCATCAGGATTTTGAAGCGCAGTACTCCTACACCACCCAATATGTCACTGAAATGTTTGAACGGATGAAGCATTATGTGGAGCCTTATTGGGTCTGTCTTCCCACGGCGGCCAAAACACCGTTGTCGAACTACGAATTGTATTGGTATCCCTGGGATGACGAAAAAAAGGACGCTTGGGTCAGAGAGATGCCGGACATGCCTTATGTCGTCAACCAACAAAACAACCCATTTGATTTCTATGACTATAAAATGCCGCAGGAGGATTTGGCCAAACAATTCGGGCGTTGGTACAAAAAACATAAGGGGGGAGGCGAAACCATTTGTTTGCTGGGGGTGAGAGCCAGTGAATCCATGATCCGGTATTCCGCTATTGTCAACAAACGGAACCGTTATAAGGATAAGGTTTGGATTTCGAAGATGTTCAAGGATGTCTATTCCGCTACCCCGATTTATGACTGGACCACGGAAGACATTTGGACGGCCAACGCCAAGTTCGATTATCCTTATAACCGGCTGTACGATTTGTTCTACAAAGCCGGCATTCCGCTTAGCCAAATGCGTGTGGCATCGCCATTCAATGAATGGGCAATGCAAGCGCTGAATACTTACCGGGTGATTGAGCCGGAAACATGGACGAAATTGGTTGGGCGGATCCGGGGCGTCAATTTTGCTTCTATATACGGCAATACTAAAGCGGTAGCTTATCGCCATATGACGCTGCCTGCCGGACACACATGGCAGTCTTATACTCGCTTTTTATTGGATACTCTGCCGGAACACACCCGAAACATTTATTTAGAGAAATTCCGGGTTTCCGCAGAATTCTGGGCAAAGACAGGCGGCGGCCTGCCGGAGGAAGCCATTCAGGAAATCGAATCCAAAGGCTATAAAATCCAGCGGAACGGTATTTCCTCTTATACCAAGGATGGTAAGCAAAAAATTATTTTCAAACAGGAAATCCCCGATGATACCGACGATATCAAATCTACCGTTCATATACCGTCCTGGAAGCGGATGTGCTACTGCATTTTGAAGAACGATCATTTTTGCCGGTATATGGGATTTGGACCGACCAAACAGCAGCGTGATGCCATCCACGCCATCAAACAAAAATACGAAAGCATCTTGGAGGAGAATCGTTCATGAGCGAAGAAGCGGAATCAGTAGAAGAATTGACCCAAAGGTTATGTCAGAAACTAGGCGAGTATACCAATTTGGATGAAAGAATCGAAGCGATCAATTGCGTCAAGCAAATGCTCCATGAAATATCCCCGTTGAAGAATCAACCGGTTGATTGTGTCGTTTGGGTCAAACGAGAAGCGGTTCATGCCAATTCTTGGAACCCCAATCACATCGCGCCGCCGGAAATGGAATTGCTGTACACGTCTATCAAGTGTGATGGTTACACGCAGCCTGTGGTAACCGGCAAGCAGGAAGAATCGGGCTACGAAATTGTGGATGGTTTTCACCGGTATCTTGTTTTGGGGAAACAGTCGGATATTTCTTCGAGAACCATGGGATATTTGCCGATTGTCAGCATCGATCGGGAAAAAAGCGACCGGATAGCGGCCACCATCCGGCATAATCGTGCTCGCGGTTCCCATGCGGTGGACTTGATGTGCAACATCGTCAGGGAATTACACGATTTGGGCAGAACCGACGCTTGGATTTCCAAGCATCTGGGTATGGATTTGGAGGAGATTCTGCGCTTGAAGCAGATTACCGGATTGGCAGCGTTGTTCCGGGAGAAGGAGTTTACCAACGCCTGGGAAGAAGCGGATTGAGATTTTTTCTTTTGTGCGAGCAGCAAAAAGGCTGTCTCCGTTCCGTGTTTCCACAGTCCGGGACAGTCTTTTTGGCAATAGAATTCTGATTCAAATGAGACCGATTATGGTTTGGCCGTTTCCTCACCGGTAAGGGATCTCAGATCAATGATGGAAGATCCTCCCGTAGCTAGAGGCAGTTCGCCATTCCATTTCAGTATCTTTTGATATTCGACTAATGTTTCGTTCAACGATTCCGATAACAGTTCATTTGCCTCTGCCTGGGCTTGCGCAGTCTGCAGAATTGCCTTCGCCTCAGCTTCTGCAGCGATGAGCTTCTTCTTGGCTTCGGCATCTGCGATGACCAGTGCCTGCTCCTGTTCGGTTTTTGTCTTGATCAACGTTTGCTCTGCCACTTGTTTTGCCTCAATAGCAGAGTTGAATTCCGCGGAGAAATCAAAATTCACGATGTTGAATTTCTCGATTACAATCCCGTATTCTACCACCTTGCTCTCCAAGGATTCCTTGATTTCCTGACCGACTTGGGCCCGCAGGGTAATCAACTCTTCCGCCGTGTACTTGGCGCTGACCGACTTCATGCTTTCCTGTACGGCCGGGAGCAGGACGATGGTCTGGTAATCTCTTCCGATATTTTTGAAAATATTGGCGCTGGAATCCAGTCCGACACGATAGTTTACCGCGATGTTGCTGCTGACTGTCTGCAGGTCTTTGGAAACCGCCGCTGCTTCCACTTCCTGCTTTTGAATCTTGTTGGAGATAATCTCCACATTCTGGACAAACGGGACCTTCAGATGAAATCCTTCCTGCAGCACGGTATCGGATACTTTTCCAAATGTCATCACCACGCCGGTGTTGCCGGCCGGTATGATGACCACCGCAGAAGCAATCACGATAACCGCAACCAATACAATAACGGCAATGAAAATAATTTTACCAATGTTAGGCTTTTTCATTGCTCCGTTTCCATTTACGACAACCTGTTGCATGTTTGTACCTCCTCAAAATTATAATTTATTCAATTCCCATTCCACTCGTTTTTTCATTTGTGCCGCCAGATGCGCGATGGTCATGATATACAGCGCAGCGGACAGCTTTTCTTTGGAATCTTCTGCGGGTCCTTTGTATCCGGTCAATTGACCGGCAATGCATGCCGTGATCCGTGCCTCCTCTGTTGTCTGCATGGCTTCCACCTGGAAAAGAACACGGCACAACAGATCAAATAGTTCCTTATCTGGAATGATATCGTCTCCGCGATCCTCCACGCTGCCATTGATGTAATGCATCAGCGAGACGATCGTTTCCAATTGCATCACGCCACGCATCATGTTGATGAGCAGAATCCGTCCCAGCTGTATTTCTCCATACCGCTTACCGTGTGGATTGGCCACCCAACCACGCTTGACCCAGTTTTGAATGGTTGAACCTTCCAAGCCGGTAATTTCTTTCAATTGAGACAATGTAATTCCTCCGGTAGTAGAGAAAATCAACGAAAACCTAGCAAATGCGTCGTTTTCATCTCCCGGTGTGTAAGGAATTACCGTTCCCGGTAACGTTTCCCACATAGTATCCCTCCTTTTGGTCTCATTGTTTTCCACGTTGTTGTCTCTCAATGTGGTGATAAGATTGTAACATAGGTTCATGAGAACCTCAACAATGAAAAAATGAACATATTTAATAATCAATAGAACAGAGATAAAAATATCTGTCGTTCTCTTGGACTATCACATGTTTTCTTCTTTTTTTGCTCTTTTTGATTTTGGAAACGGAAAATCAGGACTGCAGGGAAAATGGTTTTCGGTAGAAGGGATTTGCTCCGATTAGGGAGATATTGGTTACCGCCCCGTTTCCTTTTCGATAAGAGGACGGTGTGGTATTGAAATTTTTCTTGAATACGATATTGAAGTATTCGGGGCTTTCGTACCCCACCTCCGCCGCGATTTCTCCAATCGGAAGCTGTGTGGTAGTTAACAGGCGGCAGGCCGCGGATAGTTTCATTTTCATCAGAATTTCATTGAATGTTTTTCCGATATTCCGATGAATCAGCTTGCTGAAATAGACTGCCGAGTAATTGAAATGCTTCGCCGTTTCCTTTAGCGTTGCGTTTTTGTAATGCAATTGAAGGTATTGATAAATTTGATAAATCTCCGGATTCATGCAGACGTTGTTGGAGGAGACTTCCATATCTGCGGTATGACTGCGAAGCAGATGGCTGAAGACGGACAAAAGCAGCGTTTTCCGGAGCGGCAGGCTGTTAGCGTCGGTTTCAAAGCATTCCAGAATCATGTCTTCCATTAATCTCTGCACTGCCTGATCACCGGTGGTGTGAAACAGAAGACTGTTATAGGAATAGCGAAATTCACAAGAGTGCTGAAAAAAATTGGTTATGATATTCTGTGGGATCAGCAGAGCGGAAAGATGCTCATCCAAGGAATGGGTCTTGATTAAAATATTGATGATGATACTGTCGTCCAGAACTTCGATGGAGTGGAGAGGACCGGGAGGAATGATGCAGATGTCTCCCTCCTGCATGTCAATCACCTGATGGTTGACCGTGTTTTTGCACACGCCTTTGATTTGGTAAATCAGCTCGTAAAATTGGTGGCTGTGCAGGAACGGGGGATGGTAACGAATGTGGCGGGCGATGGAGATCTCTTCGTCATACGGATAGAAAAGACAGTCAATCCCCCGATCCTGATGCTGGGGGTTGACAACAGGAAGATAAAGCTGCTCCACGGGAAATCCTTCTGCGTTCAGGTCCCGGAGCAAGTCATCCAACGGATTGTGCTCTTTTTGAATTTCATAATAACGCTTGTAAACCAGTTCCGTTTTGGTAAAAGGTTCCAAATATTCCGCTAGCTTTTGATTGCGTATCATGTAAATGCACTTCCTTCTCCATTTTGGATTCAACAGGTCAGATGTAAAACACGCCGTTTTGCACAAAGTCTGTTCCAACGAAGCATTTTGCCGGAAGACTTGAAACAAGTCTTTGGGCTCGGAACGAAGTTACGAGACTATTATAACATAGAACGGAATTTCTGGTACAGGTCCCGGGCGGAGTGGATAATTTTTATCGGGGTTTGGAAACGAAACTGTTAAGCTTTTCTATGTTAATGGGAATTGGCGTTTTGCTATAATATTGTTGCGAGATTGAGAACCGTTGGTAACAAATGAGAAATTTCTGAAAACATTCTGCCCGCCTGGGAATGTTGTCAGAGGAGGATGGCAGCAGGAAAATAGATTTTCAATAGAAGGAGTTGGTTTCGATGAAAGGCAGAAAGTGGACGGAAAAATGGCTGGCTGGCGTAGTGTGTTTTCTGATGATGGCATTGCCTGTTTTGGGATGGAGCCCAGGGAATGTTCGGGCGGAAGAAGCGCCGGAAGGAATTAGCATTCACGGGTCCTTGGAAGGCAGAGAAATCTTATTTGCAGAAGAGGACGTTCCCATTAACGCAGGAACCATTTTTGCCCCCAAGGCGGACGGTGCGGTTACCCATGTGAAATTGTACACAGCAAAAGAAGAGCAGGGCAAATACTATGTTCAGATTTGGGACTATGAACTGGAAGAAGAAATCGTCTCCTATGAGTGGGAACTTTCCGGCGGCGTAGAAGGCTGGCGTTATTTTGCTCTGCCGGAGCCGTTACACCTGAATGCACACCACAACTACATGGTATCGGTAATGAACACGGAGGAATCCCGGTATTATGCCCGCGTAGAGGGATATTTCAAAGATGGCGACGATGTGAGCAGTCAATTTGTTACCACCAGCACCAGCGGGCGTTTTTCGTTATCCGAGGAGGTGCTGCCGAACAATGAGTTCAATCAGAGGACTTACCTGCGGGATATTGTTTTCGTTCCGGGTGAAGGGAAAGAGGCTCCCGTCCAGGATGCGGACCTGAGCGGTTATGAAACGGTGTATGTCAGCGATCTGAAATGGGGGGAATCCTATTCCAATGGAACCCAGGTTGCCGTGGATGGCGCAACCAATCTGGAAGGTATCTATTTTTCCGGCAAATCCTATGACAAAGGTTTTTCTATGTACGCATCGCCCCGAGCGGGAGATTCTTTTGTGGAAGTCAATGTAGAGGGGCTGGGTTTTACCTCTTTTGCCGCCTATGTAGGGATTCCGGAGCTTCTCTTAAATGAAGTGATCTTAACGGGAAGCGCGGATTTTGTTGTGGTAGCAGATGGCAAAGAGATTGCTCGTTCGCCGGTGATGAGCTTTGGCGACGCACCTTATTTGCTTATAGCAGACATCACGGGAGCCAAAGTTCTTCGATTTGAAGTGGGACCAGGAGGGGATGGCAATGTGGGAGACTTAGCGGCTTGGGGAAATGCTGTGATCAGCAGACGTCCTGTCTCGGATGGAGAGAAAATCTTTGAATCGGCTCAGTTATTGGCCACACCTACTCCGGAACCGACCGAGACTCCCGGAACCGTCACTCCAACCACGAAACCGGGGAATACCTCTTCTCCCGAAGGCCCAGGGGAATCCAACGGTGTTTTGTTGTATGTCATTCTAGGAATTACCGGTGCCGTTGTTATCGCAGGGGTAATCGTTATTGTTGTTGTAAAAAGAAAAAAATAACGAAACTGTTTGTTGCTTCCGCTTGCTCGGCAAGCGGTAAAGGAGGTTGCAAGGAATGAAAAAAAAGAGTTGGAAGCTGTTCTCCTGGGCCATTCTGGCTGCGTTCCTTATCGGCAGCGCATTCTGTCCGCGAACCTTGGCGGACAACGGCACGGCGGATGACCGATGGGATGCCGACAGTTTTGTGACAACCAATTTGGCGGCGACGGATGCTCTTGGCCGGTCGCTGCCGGTCGTCTCCGGTTTTGATTCCTCCAAATACGTGGGTGTTTTCTACTGGCTCTGGCATAGCGGCGGGCTGCAATCCAGGGATACCACAAAACTGCTGCGGTCCAATCCAAAAGAGTTCTGGGATCCGTACGATGAGACAGGGATCGCGCCGGCAGGGGGGATGTACTATTTCAATGAACCGTTATACGGTTACTATAGTTCCAAGGATACTTGGGTGATGCGAAAACACATTGAGATGTTTATCGCGGCGGAAGTGGACTTCCTATGTTTTGACTACACAAATCCAGGCGTTGTGTTTGAAGACGCGCTGATGAACTTTTTAACGGTGCTGGATACGTATCGTCAGGAAGGATGGAAAGTTCCGCAAATCATGTTTATGACCAATACGGGAAGCGACGAGGTGGCCAGCTGGCTGTATAACGCGATCTACAAACGCAATCTTTATCAGGAGCTATGGTTCTATGGCCCGTACGATAAGCCGCTGCTAGTAGTAGGAGGAGATGATCTGGAAGGAGGAAAGATCAGTCAGGAGGTTCTGGACTTTTTCCACATCCGTCCTTCCCAATGGCCCGGATTTGAATATCCTTATTATGAAGATGGTTTTTCCTGGTGCGACCTGAACCGCCCGCCAAAGCTTCATGAGGACATGATCAACGTTTCCGTTGCCCAGCACCATGCCTATGTTTTCAGCTATGGCATGAAGGTGGATCCGCTGGTAACGCCGCGTGGCGTCAATTATGGAAGGGGATATACCACTGCCGCTGGTAAAAACGGGGATGTGCAGGCCATTCTGGCAGGCGCCAATATCCAGGAACACTGGGATTACGCGATCAGCCGGAATCCGGAGATCGTTTTTGTCACGGGTTGGAACGAATGGGCTACCAACAAGAGACCGGCGTCTTTTGAAGGACAAACGGTGGCCACCTTCGTGGATTCTTTTAATACCGAATTTTCCCGGGACATGGAAATGACGAAGAATCCGACTTATGTCGTGGATAAAGAAACCGGCGAGTACTTGATGGAAGGATACGGAGACAACTATTATTTGCAGCTGATTCAAAATATCAGACGGTACAAGGGTTTGACAAAGAAAGATGGCTGGCGGGAGCCGGTTCAGCAAACCATTCAGGTATCCGGCAGCGCCGGGCAATGGAACACCGTTAACAGCGTTTATCGGAATTCTTCTTATGATAATACGGCGCGGACGCTCCTGTACAAGCAGGCCGCGGCAGATAATTTTATCCGAGAGCTGCGGGTCACCCATGACCGGGAATCCCTCTATTTTTACATTGAGACGGAAGAGGATATTACGCAGCATACAGATGGCGCGACCAACTGGATGAATTTGTGGATAGGGTTGGACGGTTCGGCTGCGCCGGCATGGGAAACGTATCAATATGTGGTCAACCGCCATCCATCCTCGGGTACGGTGACTTCTTTGGAGGCATCGAAAGGCGGTTTCGATTTTGAGAAAGTGGCGGATCTTTCCTATTCCGTACAAGGAAAGGTAATGCAGATTGCGATACCAAAATCTGCATTGGGTATCACCGGCAGCAAGTTCTCGCTTCATTTCAAATGTTCCGACAGCATTGAAAAAGAAGATGACATCATGGACTATTATGTTTCGGGAGAATCCGTGCCGATTGGCCGTCTGTCATTTTCTTATTACAGCAACGAAGCGGCGTGGCAGGATGAGCAGACAAAATCGGACTCCACGGCGTTGCCTTGGGTAATCCTGGGCGCTTCAATCGTGATCGTGGGCATGATTTGCGCGGTAACGGCAGTATGCGTTAACAATAAGCGGAAGGCCTCCTAAGAGGGAGGGATGAAAGGTGCGGAAGAAAATGACGGAAAAACAAAAATCGCTTTGTCCGGTACTTGCGGGAACCGATGCGCTGGGACGGCGGATGCCGGCTGTCACAGGCTGGAAACCGGATAAATACGTGGGTGTGTTCTATTGGCTTTGGCATGGAGGAAGCAGTGCGGAGCGGGATACGACAAAATTGCTGCAGGAGCACCCGGAGGAATTCTGGGACCCGTACGATGGGACAGGGATCGCGCCGGCAGGGGGGATGTATTACTTCAATGAGCCGCTGTATGGGTATTATAGCTCTCAGGATGTTTGGGTTCTTCGCAAACACATTGAATTGTTTGTTTATGCCGGCGTGGATTTTCTGGGATTGGATTATACCAACAGTGGGGCGGTATTTGAGAAGGCGCTGCGATTGTTCTTGGATTTGCTCGAAGAATATCGACAGGCCGGATGGAAGGTTCCTCAGCTTGTGTTTTTGACCAACACCGGCAGCGCGGGGATCACTTCCTGGCTGTATCAGGAGATCTACCAAAAGAATTTGTATCCGGAGCTGTGGTTCTATGGTCCTTACGAAAAACCTTTGATTACGGTTGGCGGAGACGATCTGGCGGCTGGCGTCATCCCCCGGGAAATTTTGGATTTCTTCCATGTCCGTCCTTCGCAATGGCCCGGCTTTGAGTTCCCTTTTTATGAAGATGGTTTTTCCTGGTGTGATTTGAACCGGCCTCAGAAAGTCCATCAGGATATGATCAACGTGGCTGTGGCACAGCATCATGCCTATATTTTTAGCTATGGACTCAAAGTGGATCCGAAAGTGACGCCGCGAGGCATCAATTATGGCAGGGGATACACCGTGGAAACCGGGGAAAACGGAAATGTCCCGGCGATATTGGCCGGCGCCAATATCCAGGAACATTGGGATTATGCGATCAGCCAGGATCCGGCTATTGTTTTCGTGACAGGATGGAACGAATGGGCCACCAACAAACGGCCGGCTTTTTTTGAGGGACAGACGGTGGCTGCTTTTGTGGATTCGTTCAATACCGAATTCTCTAGGGACATGGAAATGACAAAAAATCCTACTTATGTGCTGGATGAGAAGACCGGCGAATATCGGATGGAAGGCTATGGGGATAACTATTATATGCAGATGGTTCAAAACATCCGGCGCTTCAAAGGCGTCGCTGGAACGTCTGAGGCGAATCCTTATTGCCGGAGCAAGCGGTATGATAATGTGGCTACGGCCAACCCCGCCAGAGACTGCGCCGGATACCGGCAGGCTCCAGCCAGAAATTTTCTCCGAACGATCCGAGTGGAGCATAACCTGGAATCCCTGATTTTTACGTTGGAAACACAGAACGATATTGCACTGCCGGAACCGGAGCAGACAAATTGGATGAATCTTTTTCTGGAAGTGGAGGGGCACAAGGCTCCCCAATGGGAGCATCGGTCTTTTTTGGTGAATCGCCTCCGAAACGACAGCGGTGCGGCCAGCCTGGAAATCTATAACGGCAGTGAATTTATTCCGCAGCACTGGATTCCTTGCAAGCTGGAGGGACAACGGCTGCGGCTAACGGTCCCGCGAACATGGATTGGAGCGGATCATTCCGATTTTGTGGTGCGGTTTCAGTTCGCCGATGGCGTCCGGGAGGAAAGAAACCTGTTGGATTATTACGTTTCCGGCTGTGTGGTTCCGCTGGGCCGGTTGTTGTACGAATACCGGGGGGAATAACGTTGAGACAATCACTTCGTTTATTTTACAAGAAAGGGTGAGGCAAGTATGAAAAAGTGGAAACGATATGTCGTCATGCTGTTGACCGCAGCGCTTCTGGGGACTGTAGCGCTGTTTGGCGGAGCATCCGTTTTGGCGTCGGAAACAGCGCCGCCGGAGTCGGTTTTTGATCCGAACACGGAGGTTACCGTGGCAGAATTGGGTGTGGTAGGGTCTCAGGGAATGCTGTTCGGGGTAAAAAAGGCAGGACGGATCTCTGCGGTGAAGCGATATGTTGCGGACCCGGGTATTCATAAGGTGACGCTTTGGGAATGTGACGCGGAGGGCAGCGCGGACCGTGCGGTATTGCTGGCTGGCCCGTTTGATTGGACGGTAGCGGACGGCAAAGCAGGCTGGCAATCTTTTTCCCTGCCCAATGAGGTCACGGTAACGCCGGGGAAATATTATGTGGTCTGCGTCAGTACCAGCACCAGCGCTGAGGGCAGTCCGCAATTCTCCGCGATGCAGGGCTTCTTCCAAAACCGAAACGCGGGCGGCAGCAACATTCTTACCTATGCCAATAGTTCGCGGCAATGGAACGCCGGCGACGGAACGCTGTTTCCTCAGGGCGGCAACGAAATGTGGGATTTTTGTATCGATATTGTTTACCGGGAAAACGTACGGTCCGGCCCCAAAGTTTCTATGGTGGATCCTTCTCTTCCACCGGAAATCGCAGCGGAAGGCGTTCCGGCCGCTTGGAATTATGGCGTAGAATTTCAGGTGAAGAAGGCCGGCTCCGTCAGTAAGCTGCGGGCGTATTTTCAAAAAGGGGCGTCAGGAACGGCCTATGCCTGTTTGTGGAATAAGGATACCGGAGAAAAAGTCATTGACGAAATTACCTGGAACTTGGGTACGGTGGCCGAAAACGGATGGCTGGAATATTCCTTGGCCGCGCCGGTTCCGGTCCAGCCGGGAACCAATTATGTGGTTTCCGTCAGCGCATCCAGCACCGGAGTGGGCGTCAAAGATTTGCTCTATTACGATGGCCTTCTGGCCGCCGATTATGAGACGTCCGGATACAACCGGGAACTTTTTCAAACGTTGCGCGGTGTGTTCAGCCAGGATGTTCACGCGATGCCCGACACGCCTTCCCCTAACGCGGAGGGCGGACGTTACTTCTTCCGAGATGTGGTGTTTGATGTTTCCACGGAATCCAACCCGCCTTCCGGTGATCTCGCATGGGAGATGACGTTGGTGCTGGCGATACTGGCAATCACGGCTTCTGTTGCAACAGTCAGGCGGAGACGCACGGCGGATTGATTTACACGAAACATACCCGGCCATTTCCTAGTTTGGGAGATGGCCGCTTTTTTATGGCTGGAACTTGTGCTGGGGAGGTTCTGCTGGTTGTGTCATACAACAAGATGTGTTACACTTTTTAATATAGATAAAAATGAGGGAACGTGTTCTAGGACAATTTTGTGTGTTTCGGAATATCGTTTTATCCTGTTGGGCGGCCAAGGCCCGACGGAAATTCAAGAATCCATTTCACTGGCGGTTTGTCCGCTTGGCGGGAGAGGATGGTTTGTTCTCTGTACACCGCATAATAGCCATGGGTCAATTTGATTCGCCTTCCGTGGGGAAAGAGAAAGCTAGTCTTATCCCTATGCTGTGGGAATGGGAAGAGGAAGGGATGTTGAAATGTTGAAAAACTGGACAGAGGCACAGGGATTGCCCCCGATATATGATGCGCAGTCGGTTTGTCTGATTCTGGGAACCATGCCGTCTCCCGTTTCCCGGGCGGCAAAAAGGTATTATGCTCATCCGCAAAATCGTTTCTGGAAGGTTCTGGCGGCGCTGTGGGAAGAGTCCGTCCCGGTGGGGAAACAGGAACAGACCGATTTTTTGCTGCGGCACCATATCGCATTGTGGGATGTACTGGCATCCTGCGAAATAGCCGGTGCCAGGGATGACAGTATTCGCTGTCCTGCCGTCAATGACTTGACTGTCATTTTGAATCAGGCGCCGATCCGCAGGATTTTTACCACAGGGCAAAAGGCTTACTTCCTATTTCAGGAATTTTGCCGCCCTCTGGTGCGGCAGGATGCTGTCTGTTTACCATCCACCAGCCCGGCGAACCGCCGCTATACCACAAAAGCATTGACGGAAGCTTATCGAGCGGTGCGTCTGGCTTTGGAGGAAGCGTGAGAATGCTGCCTCCTTACCGGTGACGGCCTCCAACGGTTGGATAGGTCGTTCCCAAGACAAGAGACTTTCCGTGATATCGTGATATCTTGATGCGTTGCCGGTGTACCGACACGGAGACCGGATTGACATGGGACGGGAAGTATGTTAGGATGATGCCAATTTCTAAGCGAGGGGTGATCGACATGACCTATCCGATTACATTTTGGTATGGTATTCCTAGAGATTTCCTCAATAATCAGACGGAAATCGAGCAGCGCGTGAGCGAGGCCGCAGCGGCTGGTATGACGGTGATGGAATGCCGGTATGACAAGGAAACCAATCAGCAATTTCTAAAAGTATGCGAAACGTATCAGGTTCGTGCCAATTTGTATGATGAGCGTATCGGTGACGCGTACCGCGGTGCGGAGGGATGGGAGAAGGGTCTGGCGGAAATGATGGAGGATTACCGGGATTATCCGGCGCTGCTCTATTATTTTGTGAAGGATGAACCGGTGGATACGGATTTTCCGGCCCTGTCCAGGGTGGTGGATTTTCTGCGGGAACGGGATCCGTCTCACCCTGCCTATATCAATCTGCTGCCCAATAAGGCGTTGGGAACCAACGAAGCCTATATGCGGCATGTGAATGCTTATCTGGATGCTGTCCGTCCGGAGATTCTAAGCTACGATCATTATAATTTAATGAAGAGGGAAGTGGAGCGGCTGGACGATTTGCCGGAAGCGCCGGTTTCGAATGCCTGCCGGAAAGCAAACGGTTGGGAGACGGCGATTTTCGAACAATATGACAGGGAAGGCTTTTATGACAATCTGGAGATCATTCGCAGTGAAGCCCGGAAGCGAAACATTCCCTGGATGACCATTCTTTTGCTGGTGGAGCATTGGCATTACCGGCTGCCGGAGGAGGGAGAGCTGCGGTGGGAAGTATTTCAGGCTCTGGCGTATGGTTCGAAGATGATCTCCTATTTTACTTATTGGACCCCGGATCGGAAATACAATCAGGAGCCTTGGACCTATCACAATGCGATCATCAACGCGGATGGAACCCGAAACGAGAAATATGATATTGTGAAAAGAATCAACGCAGATTTGGCGAAGCTTGGAAATTACATCCATTCCGCCGAGTCAATGGAGGTTTTTCATGTGGGATCGGAGCCAGGTGAGCTGCTGATCCGTCCTTTCCACGGTTATGGCAGGGTGACAAAAGTGGAAGCGAATGGAATAACCCTCGGTTTTTTTGACAACAATTCGTTCCTGGCGGCAAACAAAAACAAGAAAGAGGTCCAGCGAATTGCGATATCCTTTGATGGAAGCGGATTGGAACATTTTGACAAAGAAAACAACCGCTGGGAACCTTGCGTGTGTAAAAATGGGATAAGCCAGGCAACTCTTGCTCCGGGAGACGGAGAGCTGTTCCGCTATGCTCCATAAGAAATAGACGAAAGAAACGTAGTTTTGTCAATCGTATGGAGAACAACGTAATTCGTTCTGTTGTTCTCCTCTGTAATAGGCTGGTCGGTTAGATGGAAATCGCATCCTGTTGCGCCGGAAGTATCTTTTCATAAACTCGTTAATCGTTGAGGGGATCCGCCGGTCCGTAATCCTGTAGAGACCCTTTGACTTGCTGCAAAATTATCGGAGCCGGCTTTTTGCTACCGTATACACTGACTGACTTTCTTCCTGTCCTAACGATTTACTCTACTTCGTTTTGACTGCATTCGTGACGGATTAGAAAGGTTTTATCGTTCCTGCAAATACTGTGAATTCTGTTTGCCCCTGTAGCCAAGATACCAACTACAGGGGAAGTTTGATTTCAAGCAAGATAAGCTGTGGATCGAACCAAGACCCTGTATGAATCAAAAAAATGTTTTGTAGAGGAATGCCCGGGGGGCCGCTTGTTTTATGATAAATGGTCACCGTTTCTGTATCTATACATGAAGTGTCAACATGAGATTCATAAGCATAGTATGATTTTGGGGCTATTCCCCCAGAATTTCTCTAGAAGGAGGTAACACAAATGGGTGTTACAAATTCCAATAAAGTTATCAATGTTGACCGGATTGACTGTGATGGGTCTCTGCGCGTAATGTTGGCCTTAACAGCCGTTCCGGATATTATATCCAATCCAACCGATATTGTGTTGGTCTTAGATCGTTCCGGTAGTATGACAGGAACGCCTCTATCCAACATGAAAACCGGTGCTAAAACTTTTATTGATATTATCGAAGAAGCCACTGATGGTGCAGCAGATGGTCAGATTGGCTCTGGCAGTCAAATCGGGATTGTCAGTTTTTCCAATACCGCCGTTTCAAACACACAGTTAATAACTTCTGTAGATACACTAAAAAATGCTGTTGATTCGTTGAATGCTGGTGGAAGCACCAATCATGCGGACGCATTTACCAAGGCAATTCAACTCTTTAACCCACAGTCCAATAACGCAAAGGTGATCGTCATGTTTACAGACGGTAATACTACAGCAGGAGCACCGCCTGCACCTGTAGCAGCGGCGGCCAAAGCACAGGGGATTATCATTTATTGCATTGGATTAGTGGGGTCAAATGGAGTCGATATTCAGGCACTGAATGACTGGGCCACTGATCCCGACTCTACTCATGTCGCTATCACCCCCGACTCTGAAAAATTGGAAGAATTATTTGCTGAATTGGCAGCGAATATCTCAAAACCAGGAGCCACAAACATTGTGATTGATGAAATCATCCATTCCGACTTCGTCATCACCAGTGTCCTTGCCCCTAGTAAGGGAACAGCGACTATGCTCAATTCGAATTCTCTGAGATGGAATATCCCAGAACTTGGGGTAACTGCTAGTGAGAGTGCAGTTTTAGAGTTCTTTATCCGGCATACCGCCCAAACACCAGGTACTAAAAAGATAAATCAGTCTATCACTTACTCTGACACGGAAGGAAATATGGTCATATTCCCTGACCCAACAGTTGTTGTGGAATGTGATGTAGTCGTACGTCCGGAGCAATGTCCTATTCCGCGGAATCTTTCGATTGAAGGGTGTTCCGATTCTATTCTAATCGATATGGGCGACAACTATTTGGATTCCCTTGGACGGATCATCCAGATGGATGTTACCATTAAAAATGTCTGTCCCGGTAAACGTGTGGCTTTAGCCGTTATCCTCACTGAGGTGGACGAAAACGGTACAGAACATCAGCGTGGAATGAAGGCTATGACGATTCCCGCGCACAATCACCCAACCTGCCGGGACGTGTTAGTCAAGTGTATCAAATTTGTGGTACCTGAGGACCTAGACGTATCCGGCGGAACTCCTCGTGCTATCTGTAATAAGCGCAATTTTAAGATGCGTTGTATTTCTCACCATATTGATACTGATTATCGTTGCTGCGATTCCGTTCTCACTTTGTGAAAACGAATTTCTGTCAGCCCACCGCTCTTCAAGCGGTGGTACATACTAATAAAAAAAACAACTTGCCACAGAAACTAACCTGAATTTTTGTTTGTAAAATTGTTTGATGTAGTAACTTGGTGAAACAGAGCAACAGCATTTACTTTTTTTGAGTGTAAAAAGAGTGGATTTTGCGATTCTGGAGGCAATGGAAAATTTGAGAATGAATTTTTCCGAAATTGATGCGGTTCCATTCGCTCTAAAACTCCAACTATTTTTAAATGCTGTTGCCTTGCCTGATGGAACTAAACCGCTTGTATTGGCTACAGAAAAGAGCTATAATATCAAAATAAGCTTCCGCGCTTCTTTTGCTTCATCCTACCATCCATGGACTGTTTAACGCTTTCTGCAGGGGCATAAAATAGCAAAGGGAATTGTATCATGTAAGGAATGCTTGTATTTCGGGATGACAGGAGACTGTGGCGTTGGAAAAGCGGAACATCAAAAAGAAATCGCAGTACATGGGAAGCCTTGTCGTCTTTTTGGTTTTGGTTTCGGTTACCTTCTATTTTTTGCTTCGGCGGTTCGAGCTGGATACCATTTACGCTACCATATGCCAAGTGAACGGCTGGTATTTGCTGGCGGGCGTTGGGTTGGTTTTGCTTTATTTGGGATGCGAGGGCCGTGCTCTGCAGGTAATTGTTTCTTCTCTCAAGCAAAAAGCGGGCCTTTTCTCTGGTTTTGTTTATGCCTGTAATGACTTTTATTTTGCAGCGATTACGCCGTCGGCGGCAGGCGGTCAGCCAATGGCTGCTTATTATATGGGCAAGGACGGTATCCCACTGTCCAAATCCAGCCTTGCCCTGATGCTTCATACGGTAGTGTACAAGGTGGTGCTACTTGGCTTGGGCATGGGGGTCCTGTTGTTTCATTCTGACCTGCTGTTTCAAAATGGAACGCTGCTAAAGGTTTTGTTTGTCATTGGTGTCGCCGCGAACCTGATGATGATTGCGCTGTGCTTGACCGCTATGTTTTCCAAAAATCTGGCAAGGAACATTGTAATGAAATGTTTGGCGCTGCTATCCCGGCTGCGATTGGTCAAAAACCGGCAGGAAAAGTTCCAGTATTTGGACAAACAGCTGAAAAAATACCAGGCCGGAGCGATTTATGTGAAAAAGAATCCTATTGTACCCGTTCGCGTCTTGTTGTATAATACTGTCCAGCGGGTTGCCATGTTTTCCGTTTCCTATTTGGTTTACCGGAGTTTTGGCTTGACGTCGTTCTCCTATTGGGATCTGATGGCGATCCAGATAATCTTGGCGCTGGCGGTGGATTCTTTGCCTATTCCAGGTGGGGTTGCGGTAACGGAGGGAATGTTTCTGATGCTGTACCGACCGGTATACGGAAAAGCTTTTTTGATGCCGGCACTTCTGTTGACGCGCGGGTTGAACTATTACTTCTGTTTGATTGTCAGCAGCATTGTAACGCTGTCCAATCATCTTCGATTGTGGCGGTTGGATCAAAGAAGGAAAGGTTGATGCTACATATATGATCGGTTTTTATAACTATACCGTTGTTCCTACTTATATTGGATTGGCTTCCGCCATCTTGGGGATTTTTTTCGCCATGCAGGGCAAACCGACCTGGGCTATTTATTGCTTGATGCTGTCCGGCCTTTGCGATATGTTCGACGGCAAAATTGCCAGAACCCGCAAACGGACCGAAGAAGAAAAAAGTTTTGGCATTCAGATCGACTCCTTGTGCGATTTGGTCTGTTTTGGGGTATTGCCCATTGTCATTGGGTATTCTTTGGGGATGAATCGGCTTTGGCAGACTGCTGTTATGCTGCTGTATGTGCTGGGCGCATTGATCCGGTTGGGCTATTTCAATGTGATGGAAGCCAGGCGCCAGTCTCAGACTACAGAGGTCCGAACGGCATACGAGGGACTTCCCGTTACGTCGGTAGCGTTGATCCTTCCCTTTGTGTATAGCTTTCGTCAGGTAATCGGCGTTTCCTTTCCGATGATTTACGCCGGAGCGCTGCTGCTTATTTCCGTGCTGTTCGTACTTCCTTTTAAAGTAAAAAAACCAGGAATCAAAGGATTGATTTTGCTGGGTATCCTGGGACTGGCAGAAATTATTTTTGTAATTTACATGGCGGGTAAGTGAGATGAGTGAGATGAGAGAGCGTATCGCGAGTCAGGAGATTCAGAACGGTTCGCTGCGTTTTTTATATGAAAAAAAGTTGGGAAGAGTCTGTCTCAAGGTATTGACCAGACCGACCGTATCCAAAGTGGTGGGCTGTTACATGAACAGCAAGGCGTCTTCCTTTATGATCAAATCGTTTGTTCGGAAGAATCACATCGATTTATCGGAGTACGAAGAGAAAAAATACAGATCGTACAACGAATTTTTTACTCGCCGGATCAAGCCGGACCGGCGGCTGCCGGATGACCATCCATTCAGCCTGATCAGTCCTTGTGACTCAAAGCTTTCTGCCTATCCCATCGGGCCGGACAGCGTTTTTGCCATCAAAGATTCTTTTTACACAGTACGGGATTTGCTGGGCGGCGCCGCTATCGCGGATTCTTTTGAAGGCGGGTACTGCCTGATCTTCCGGTTGACGGTAGACGATTATCATCGCTACTGTTACCTCGACGATGGGACAAAAGGAGAGAACTTTTTTATTAAGGGAGAGCTGCATACCGTTAAGCCTATCGCCCTGAAATACTGCAACATTTACAAGCGGAATTGCCGGGAATATACGATTTTGGAGACCAGACATTTCGGAAAGGTCGTATATGTGGAGGTGGGCGCCATGATGGTCGGCCGCATAAAGAATCATCATCAAGCGTATACTTTCCAAAAAGGAGAAGAGAAAGGTATGTTTGAGTTCGGCGGCTCCACTATCGTGGTACTTCTCCAGAAAGATAAGGCGATCATTGATCCGGAAATCCTGGAGAATACGGAGCTGGATATGGAAACCGTTGTAAAGCTGGGGGAACGGATCGGCGCGGCGCGCCAGATAGGGCGGGAAGCATGAAAAAGCGGTTGTCAAAAGCATGGAAAGAACGGACGATATCCAATATTGTTGTTTTGGCTGTTGGCATTGTTCTGGCGTTGTTTTTGATCAATTTTTCTTATTTCCGCGGTGTGTTTCATACAATTTGGCGGATTCTTTCTCCCTTTGTGATGGGGTTTGTGATTGCGTATCTGCTGGTGGCTCCCCTGAAGTGGCTGGAACGACTGGCCAGGAAGGTGTTCTGCCGGAAAAGAGACCATCCTCATCTGTGCCGTGTCGTGGCTATCGTGGTAACGTATATCCTGCTGCTTTTGTTGTTAGTGGCGTTTTTCTCTTTTGTCATGCCGCAGTTTGCCGGGTCCATTGCGCGTTTGATTTCTCAGCTGCCGGAGTATTTCGAGGCATTGGTACAAAAGATCAACTCGCTTATTGTCGAATACGATATCCCGCAGTCGGTGGTGGACCGTTTTCTGCTATCGGAAGAAAAACAGGATGAATTGGTGGCTAAGCTGGTAGACACTCTGACCGCGCTCCTGCCACATTTGATTTCTTTTTCCAAGCAGTTATCCTCCGGTATCATCAACCTGTTTGTGGGGTTTATTGTTTCCGTTTACATGTTGTTCCATCGGGAGCGATTCGCCGCCCAAGGGAAGAAAATGGCTTACGCGCTGATGCCTCGAAACTATGTAAGAAACCTGATTTTCTGGCTGCGGAAGAGCCATCATATTTTCGGGGGATTTTTATATGGCAAAATTCTGGATTCTTTTATCATCGGAGTCATTTGTTATTTGTTCATGATTATTGTTGGAATGGAGTACGCGGTGCTCATCAGCGTTATCGTGGGCGTGACCAACATGATTCCTTTTTTCGGACCGTTCATCGGCGCGATTCCCAGCACGTTCATTTTGTTGATGGTGAATCCCATTAGTGCGTTCTGGTTTGTGATTTGGATTATTGTTCTGCAGCAATTTGACGGCAACATTCTGGGCCCGCGTATTTTGGGAAATTCCACCGGTATTTCCGGCTTTTGGGTGCTTCTGGCCATTACCCTAGGCGGCGGACTGTTCGGCATTTCCGGCATGATTCTGGGTGTGCCGTTGTTTGCCGTTTTCTATGCGGTGGTAAAAAGCCTGGTAGGGATGCGTTTGCAGCGGCTGGGGCTGCCTGCGGAAACGGAGGAGTATGCGGTGAATCCAGAACTGGCGGTAACCGGTCCGCTGGAACAAGCGTTGGAAGAACACGAAAACGCCAAAAAGGCCGGGCTCCGAAGTCGGCGTTGGTTCCGGCGCAACCGGTCCGCTGGCGATGATGGCGCTGCGGGGAAACCGGGCGCTTCGGAAGCAACCGATTTTGATTCCGGCCAGACGGACGTTTCCAACGAACAAGAGATAGGCGAAGCAAATCCTCCGGAGTCCTCTGACGATCAGTCGGACCCTCCGAAAAAAATTTGATTTTTTTTGCCAAGCCCTCTTGCATATCTCTGAAAAATGTGTATAATAAATACTCGCAAGGTCATGGAGGCATAGCTCAGCCGGTAGAGCACTTGCTTCACACGCAAGGGGTCACAGATTCGAGTTCTGTTGTCTCCACCATGCATCAAGCAGAGCAGGTATCGTGCGTTAAGTACCGGGGAATGGGAGTAGAGTCCCCGGGCGAAAAGCCGTTTAACGGTTTGCGGTGCGATATTTCATCCGCTGTATTTATCTGTTTTTTTCGGCCTGCGGCGGCTTTTTGGTGGCTGCCCGGGACGAAAAAGGCGACATATTTACACAGATGGCTCTCTCGACACTTTATTTGTGAAAGGGAGTTTTTTTATGGACAGAACGTGTCATGTGAAGGATTGGTTTTCCGTATTCAAGCGTCTTCGTATTTTGGTTATGCTGGCTATGTTGGTAGCCCTCAGCATTGTCTTTAAACTGCTTCAGATTCCCATCGGCAACAGCCTCCGTTTTAGTTTGGAGAATCTCCCCGTCCTGCTGGCCGGCTTTTTGTTTGGTCCTATCGCAGGAGCGATGACAGGGATGTTGGCGGATCTGGTTGGCTGCTTCTATCGCGGCGATACCATTATCCCTCTGATTACCGTTGGCATGATGTCGGTGGGCGGCGTGGCCGGTATTTTGAAAAATACGATGTTTAGCAAAAGTACGTTTCCTCATATTCTGCTGTCTGTTTTGCCCGCTCACGTGGTAGGTTCCATGGTGATCAAATCGCTGGCCTTGTATTGGACCTTTGCTACCCCTTTGCCGATTTTATTGCTGCGCATCCCCACGTATCTGATTACCGGAACGGTGGAAAGCGCGCTGATTTATATTTTTTACAAAAAACGGGTATTTGACCCTCTGTACGGCTGGAACCAGAGGCAGACACAATGACATATGAACAAGCAATGGAATACATTCATAGCGTGGTTTGGCGTGGAAGCAAGCCGGGTTTGTCCCGTACCCGGGAGCTGCTGACTAAGCTGGGGAACCCGGAACAGAAGCTTCGGTTTGTTCATGTGGCAGGGACAAATGGCAAAGGTTCCGTTTGTGCCATGCTGTCTTCGGTGCTGCGGGAGGCGGGGTATTCGGTGGGATTGTACACGTCCCCTTATCTGCAGCGTTTCAATGAACGTATTCAATGGAACGGCAAGCCGATTCCGGATGAGGAATTGGCGGAGATCACGCAGACCATCCGCCCTTATGCGGAGTCCATGGAAGACCTTCCCACTGAATTCGAGTTGATTACGGCGGTAGCAATGTGCTTTTTTCTCCGACAGCAATGCGATATCGTCATTCTGGAGGCGGGTATGGGCGGTGCGCTGGATTCTACCAACGTCATTGGGCCGCCGGAAGTGGCCGTGCTTACCAATATTGGACTAGATCACATGAAGGAACTGGGGAGCACCATCGCGGCTATTGCGGAAACCAAGGCCGGGATTTTGAAATCGGGGTGTCTGGCTGCATTTTATGGGAAAAATCCGGAAGCGGAGGGCGTTGTTTCACGGGTATGCCGGGAAAAAGGCATTCCTCTTTGCCTTCCGCAATATGAATCCCTGCGTGTTCACCGTCATAATATGGATGGCGTTCTCTTTGATTATGGTCCCTATGAAGAGCTGACGATTCCTCTGCTGGGCGGCTATCAGTGTGACAACGCTGCTTTGGCAATTTGTGTCATAGAGCTTCTGCGGAAAAAAGGGTGGCGGATTTCTACGGAAGCGATACGGGCCGGCCTGGCTCGAACCAGTTGGCCCGGCCGGTTTGAAATTCTGCTTCGCCGTCCGTTTTTCGTGTTTGATGGCGGCCACAATCCGCAGGGAATTCAGGCCACGACGGAGACGCTTCGGTCTCTTTTCCCGGACCGGAAGGTGTTGTTCCTGATGGGCGTGATGGCGGATAAGAAAGTAGACGAAATGCTGCGTATTATGGTGCCGCTTGCCCACTCTTTTTATACTGTTACGCCGGCCAATCCCAGAGCGCTTCCGGCGGAAGCGCTTGCCAGTCGGATTCGGGAGCAAGGGGGACAAGCGGAAGCCTGCCGTTCCGTACCGTGCGGACTGGACCGGGTCTTGGCGGATGCGGCGGCAAAGAATTTGCCGGCTTGTTCCATTGGATCTCTTTATCTCTATCAAGAAATACGCCGTGCCCTAGAAGAACACGGCGCACAGAAGCGCTGTTAAGCGATAAAGGGGAAGTTTCGGCGCCTATCAGACTTCGTCTTCTTCCCGCAGGTCAAACGCGTAGACGGTTTTGAAATGGTAGGTTTGACCGGGATAGCAAATGGGGGACGGCCAATCCGGGTGATGGATGGAATCGGGATAGAACTGTGTTTCCAGACAGAACGCGTGGCGTTTTCCATAGGGACAGCTATTTTTACCATACGGGGTGGACCCCATGTAGTTGCCGCCGTAGAATTGGATTCCCGGCATATCCGTATATGTCTTCATTCGAATTCCTGTTTCCGGGCTGAATGCTTCTGCGGCTAAGCCGAATGTTTTATTCTGGGTTTTTTCCAGTACAAAATTATGATCGTAACCTTGTCCGGCGCGAAGCTGCGGTTCTTCTTCTTCTCGTACCAGACCTGATCCGATGGGTTTGGGCAGCCGGAAGTCCATGACGGTGCCGGAGACGTCTGCCAGTTCACCGACAGGAATGCTTTCGTTATCGGTTGGCGTATAGCGCTCTGCGTAAATCTGCAGAAATTGGCTATCCACCGGTCCGCTCCCGTGCCCGCTCAAATTGAAGTAGGCGTGATTGGTCAAATTCAAAACGGTTGGCCGGCTGGTCTCGCCCCAGTACTCGATGGCTAACTGGTTTTTTTCGTCCCAGCTATATTCTACCCGCAATTCCAGGCGTCCCGGGTAGTGTTCTTCTCCGTCTTCGCTGACTCCGGTAAAAACCAACACATCTGTCCCGCCCCGCTCTTGTGCGCATACCTTCCATATTTTTGTATGGAATCCCGCCGGGCCTCCGTGAAGATGGTGGCGTCCGTCATTTTTAGACAAAGAATACCGATTCCCTTCCAAAGAAAATTCACCTTGTGCAATTCGGTTGGCGTATCTTCCGACCAACGCGCCATAATAGCAGCCGGAAGAATCCAAATACCCTCGTATGTCATCGAATCCCAGCACCACGTCGGTGCGGCGCCCTTGGCGGTCGGGAACCTGGATGGAACGAAGAATGCCGCCGTAAGATAACAGCTCTACCGAATTGCCGGAAGAGTTGGTCAGACGGTATTGGGTAATTTGCCGTCCGTCTGGAAGCGTTGCAAATGTTGTTGTATGGATGCTCATGCTCGTCCTCCTATTTTGCTTGATGTTCTGTATATTATACAGGGCCAAGTGAAAAATGGGAAGGAAAAGTTGTGACTTGCCGCGGGCCGGGTACGGCGAAGAAGGCGTTTCGTATCTTGGCCGAGCGCTTATCTATGTCCGTCCAGTTTGACGCTTACTTTGGGATTGTCAACTTGCAATGTCGGTGATCGTTACAATTAAATTTTCATTGTCAATATTAATCTGAACGGGTTCTCCAATATCATACATTATATTTTGAATTACCCAACTGTTAACAAAAATTTCTTTGTTTATAATTTTGCAGAAAATATACCCTCCTTTTATACTGGTAATATAATTACTTTTGCTTTCCATTTTACAAAGTGAAACTTTTAATAAATCCAAAACAAATTTTTGATTCTTATATGTTAAATCAGCAATGTTATCATCACGCCATTCAATGTTAAAATCTAGACGTTTCAACACCTCTATTAAAGGCAGCTCGATATCACTAAAATGAATTTTTGCATAGATCAAATTAGTTGTGTTTTGGACATTTATGTTAAGTATACTATCTTTTGGTAAAAATTTTTCAAGATATTCCGATTGTGTATAAAAACGATAAATATGTCTTGATTCACCATTCTCATCATAGTCCTCATCATAATTTTCGCTAATTGTTATAAAATAATTGTCATTATCTACTCTAACCCAAATTGCCATTGGAATACCCATCGTTGAAATGCATGAAATACTTTCCAAATTGCCAGAAACACCATTTTTATTCAGATACTTCGCTATTTCCTTTTCATTGCCTACAAAATTTACTAATGACATATCGATAAGGTTATTATAACTCAATCGGAATTCGCCACTTGGCGCTTTTTCAGTTATTACAGTATCCTCGCTTATCCTTTCACGTTGAATCTTCCCAAAAGGCGTTTTAGAAAATGTATATACAAGAGTTCCCATATCTTGTTGATTTAGAATATCCATAGATGGTGATTCTATAAACGAATAAAAAACATCGCGATTTAAATCATATGCTGTAAAACGACTCATTTCTTCACCTCCCCAAAAACAAAATAAAAGAATACATATTGCTATTGCTACTAATAAAAAAACAAACAATATTAGCGATTTTTTTTTCATAATGAAATAATCCTTTCATTTTATTCATCATATTATACATGCATTTTACAGCCTACGACTTCAAAAAATACGGAAGACTTTTCAGCCTTCCGTATTCATACCTAATTTGGGCAGGTTGGTCTTTACTTTTTTAATTATAATAAATTTTTAATGCTATTCTTCTTTCCTACGAATTTCTGACCGGTCAATGAACGGTACCTTTATGATAGAGGTGTCTTGCATGA
>PPYF01506433.1_pt1 | contig 58752 bp, 61 predicted proteins | sample 1559871 | NCBI WGS metagenome assembly PPYF01 (sample SAMN08240021, study PRJNA423297) | Human gut metagenome, whole genome shotgun sequencing project. | reverse complement strand
AACATTCAAAGGCTGCCGAAAAGTTCTTGCAGGACAGCAAGATGGCAGCATGGCATAACGAAACCCTTTGGATGGTCCGAGCCAAAAGGGACAAGATGAGCAAGGAAGTTCCCGAATGGGAAGAGCTTCGCAACAAGGCTTGTGAACTGAAACTGTATTCCAACAGCCACCTCGAAGAGCTCTTGCAGGAGTTTGAAAAGAACGCCACTGCCAACGGAGCGATTGTGCACTGGGCAAAAGATGCGGACGAATATTGTGCCATTGTGTACGAAATACTGAATGAGCATAATGTACATCATTTCATCAAGAGCAAGTCGATGCTTGCCGAAGAGTGCGGGTTGAATCCCTTCTTGATGGAACGCGGAATAGACGTGGTAGAGTCCGACTTGGGCGAACGTATTCTGCAATTGATGCATCTCGAGCCGAGCCATATCGTTCTTCCTGCTATCCACATCAAACGGGAACAAGTGGGAGAACTGTTTGAAAAGGAAATGGGGACGGAAAAAGGAAACTTCGACCCGACCTACCTTACTCATGCCGCACGCAAGAATCTGCGTCATCTCTTTCTGAATGCGGAAGCCGCCATGACGGGCGCCAACTTTGCCGTAGCCTCTACCGGAGACATTGTAGTCTGCACCAATGAAGGGAATGCCGATATGGGTACTTCTTATCCCAAACTGAATATAGCCGCTTTCGGCATGGAGAAGATCGTGCCGGATCTGGATGCGCTGGGTGTGTTCACCCGTCTGCTGGCACGTTCGGCAACCGGACAGCCGGTGACTACCTATACTTCTCATTACCGCCGTCCTCGTGAAGGTGGCGAATATCATATTATTATTGTGGATAACGGCCGGAGTACGATCCTTTCCAAGCCCGACCATATCAAGACATTAAACTGTATCCGTTGCGGTGCCTGTATGAATACCTGTCCGGTCTATCGCCGGAGTGGGGGATACTCCTACACTTACTTTATACCCGGCCCTATCGGTATCAATCTGGGGATGGCTCATGATCCGGAGAAGTATTATGATAATCTTTCCGCCTGCTCCTTGTGTATGTCCTGTTCCGATGTCTGTCCGGTAAAAGTGGATTTGGCAGAACAGATTTACAAGTGGCGTCAGGACCTTGACGGATTGGGAAAGGCGAATACCGGAAAGAAGATAATGTCCGGGGGCATGAAGTTCCTGATGGAGCGTCCTGCATTGTTCAATGCGGCTTTGTGGGCGGCTCCGATGGTGAACGGCCTGCCACGCTTTATGAAATACAATGACTTTGACGATTGGGGCAAAGGACGCGAACTGCCGGAATTTGCCAAAGAGTCATTCAACGAAATGTGGAAGAAAAACGAGGTACAGGGAAAGGAGGAATCAAAATGAGCAGTAGAGAAGAAATATTGGCGAGCATCCGTAAGCATACGCAGACACGCTACGAAAAACCGGATATAGCAGATATGAAACGTTTGACGTATCCGGACAAAATGGAGCAATTTTGCGCTATCAGCCGTGCGGTAGGCGGTACGGCAGTGGTATTGGGCGAAGGCGAAGATGTGAATGCCGTCATTCGCCGGACGTATCCGGATGCGATGCGCATTGCTTCCGTATTGCCGGATATATCTTGCGCAACTTTCAACCCGGATATGGTGGACGACCCGAAAGAACTGGACGGAACTGAGGTCGCCGTTATTCGAGGAGAGATCGGAGTAGCGGAGAACGGCGCTGTCTGGATACCGCAAACCGTGAAGTACAAAGCGATTTATTTTATTTCGGAGAAACTGGTGATTCTGATCGACCGGAATAAGATTGTGGATACCATGTACGACGCTTATCGCAAACTGGACGGACAGGAATATCAGTTCGGTACCTTTATTTCCGGCCCGTCAAAGACAGCGGACATCGAACAGGCATTGGTCATGGGAGCGCATGGAGCACGGGAGGTTTTGGTCATATTGACGTAACTCCGCTTTATTATTCTAAAATAAATTTGGATTTAAAACAATAGAAGCTTAGTTTTGTTAGGACAAAGAAAAATGGAGCTTCTGTATAAGATAAACAAAGGCTCTGTTGATAGGAAACAGAGCCTTTGTTGTTGATATATAGAGCCTCTGTTATCTGTCTCATCCATGGAAAGAACTATAATCGTCTAAATAATAAAAACAGTATGTATGCAAATAAAGTAAAGAAGATAGCTGCCGTTCATGACCTTTCGGGGATGGGACGTGTTTCTCTGACAGTCGTTATTCCTATCTTATCCTCTATGGGTTTTCAGGTTTGTCCGCTTCCTACGGCGGTATTGTCCAACCATACGCAGTATCCCGGCTTCTCCTTTCTGGACCTGACGGATGAAATGCCGAAGATCATAGGCGAATGGAAGAAGCTGGAAGTTCAGTTTGACGCTATTTATACCGGTTATCTGGGTTCCCCGCGGCAGATTCAGATTGTTTCTGATTTCATCAAGGATTTTCGTCAGCCGGATAGTCTGATAGTAGCCGATCCGGTGCTGGGTGATAACGGCCGGCTTTATACCAACTTTGATATGGAGATGGTGAAAGAAATGCGTCATCTGATAACCAAAGCGGATGTGATCACACCGAATCTGACAGAACTGTTTTATTTGCTGGACGAACCGTATAAAGCGGATAGTACGGATGAGGAACTGAAAGAATATCTCCGTCTCCTGTCCGACAAAGGTCCGCAGGTGGTTATTATCACCAGTGTTCCGGTGCACGATGAGCCTCATAAGACTTCTGTATATGCCTACAATCGTCAGGGAAACCGCTACTGGAAAGTGACTTGCCCTTATCTGCCTGCCCACTATCCGGGTACAGGGGATACTTTTACAAGCGTGATCACCGGCTCCTTGATGCAGGGAGACAGCCTTCCGATGGCGTTGGACCGTGCTACCCAGTTTATTCTGCAAGGGATTCGGGCAACCTTCGGCTATGAGTATGACAACCGGGAAGGTATTCTACTGGAAAAAGTGCTTCATAATCTGGATATGCCGATACAAATGGCAAGCTATGAGTTGATATAATTAATATTTATAAACTTTTGTACTTCAGATATTTCTACTATTTTTACTGCCTAATTAGTAATCATGAATAAACATATCTGATGACTCAAACACTTAAAACGACTGAACGGCTCGGAGTAGTAGATGCTCTGCGCGGATTTGCCCTGCTGGCTATTGTATTGTTGCACAACCTTGAACACTATAATCTGTTTTTACCGCTGGATTATACGTTGCCGGCATGGTTGCAGACTATAGATAAGTATGCGTGGGATACCATGTTCTTCCTGTTTGCAGGGAAGGCATATGCTACGTTCTCTTTGTTGTTCGGATTTAGTTTCTATATCCAGTTTCATAATGCGGAAAAGCGCGGAACAGATTTCCGTGGACGATTTGCGTGGCGGATGTGCCTGCTTTTCCTGTTTGCACAATTACATGCCTTGTTCTACAACGGGGATATTCTTTTGCTTTATGCAGTAGTCGGCTTTGCCTTGATTCCTGTTTGCAAGCTCAAAGATAAGACGGTCTTTTGGATTGCTGCCATCTTACTTTTGCAACCTTATGAATGGGGGCGTGCCATCTATGCAATGATCAATCCGGAGTATGTACCGTCAACAGGACATTTTATTCCTTACTTCGAACTTGCTCAGGAAGTGACATCCAATGGTAGTTTCTTTGAAGTACTCCGTTCCAATATTACTGACGGACAGTTGTACAGCAATATCTGGCAAGTAGAAAACGGTCGCTTGTTTCAGACCGCCGCTTTGTTCATGTTCGGAATGCTTTTAGGACGCCGGAAGTATTTTATGAAAAGCGAAGAGTCTTTGCGTTTCTGGAAGAAGATGTTAGCTGGTGCTGCTATCGCATTTATTCCTCTCTATTGCTTGAAAACCTTTGTACCTCAGTTGATTACAAACCTATCTATAATGGTCCCGTATAAGATTGCTGTTCCGTCTTATGCCAACTTTGCTTTTATGGTCATTCTTGTTTCTGTCTTTACCTTGCTTTGGTTTAAGAAGGACACAGGATATAACTGGCAAAGTCTGCTGATTCCTTACGGCCGCATGAGTCTGACAAACTATATTTCTCAGTCAATCATGGGAGTAACTATCTATTACGGATTCGGACTGTCAATGTACAAGTATGCAGGAGCAACGGGAAGCCTGCTGATTGCATTGCTTATCTTCACTATTCAGTTGATATTCAGCCGCTGGTGGCTTGCCCGTCATAAGCAAGGACCGTTGGAATTCCTGTGGCGTAAAGGAACTTGGATTTAGACTCTTATAACGACTGACAGGCGCTTATTATTCTCAAACCATTCTCATCGCAATGAGAAAAAATTCTCACCACAGTGAGAAAAAATACTCATTGCAATGAGAAAATATTCTCAAGCCTATGAGAATTAATTCTCACTGTGGTGAGAACTTTTTCTTATTAAAGTGAGTATAATTCTTGTTGTATTCATCATTTATAAGAAAGCTAATTCATAAAAAGTCAGCTCTCATAAGAACTCTGCCGGCCACATTACTTGTGGAATTTCACTGTGATTTCTGCCGATTGGTTTCCGTAAGTCCAGTCCGGACCTTCTTGAATCAGACGTATGGCCTCCTTATCCAGAGATTTGCAAAGACTTTCCTTGACTTTAATGTCGAAGGGACGCCCTTCTTTGTTAACAAAGAAAGTCAAGGTAACCTTGCCTTTGACTTCTGCGCAAGCGTCGTCCGCAGGGTATGCCAGATTCTTTTTCAGATACTTTTTATATTGCTTCATTCCTGTTACGGGTTCCGGAATGACAGCCCCCTGTAATGTATCGGTCTTTTGGGAAATATCAGCATCTTTTGATGTTGCTGATTTCTGCAATGCACCCGAAGCTTTTTTCAAATCTTTGATTGATACGGCAGAAATGGCTCCTGTCACAGCTACCTTTTTCTGTGTGCCATATCCTGTTACTACGACTTCATTAAGTGTTGTTTTATTTTCATGCATGGCTATCAGCATAGTCTTACTGGTGTCTGCCGGTATACTAACCGGATTATAGCCAATATAATGTGCAGTTAATATCGCATTACCTTCCTTTTTGGGCAAGGAGAATTCTCCGTTGATATCCGTTATCGTTCCATAAGTTGTTCCTTTGTAAGTGACGTTAGCTCCGATGAGTGGTTCTCCTTTGTCGTCCGTCACTTTCCCTTTGATCATGTTGTTCATTTGGGTGGCTAATTGAGCTACTTTCATCTTTTTCCTGTTGGCATCCAGGAAAGAAGTATCTGTAACCGTTGTGATAGCCGCTTCTTCCAGCTCCTCTGCCGGAGCAACTATTTCTTCCATTATCGGAGTTCCGGCAGGCGTTGCTTTGGGAGCTGTTGCTTTAGAAGCCGTCGCTTTAGGAACCGTTGCGGAAGTAGCCCTCGAAGGTGTACTTTGGGATGGAGAATCCTGCCTTGTCTTGGCGATTATATCTTTTCCGACCGTTTCCTTTGTGGCAGAAGGGCGACCGGAATCCGGTTCCATCTTTGGAGCGGATAGGGAAGTGTCTTCTTTGTGAGCAGGAACAGTTGCAGTGGCGGCGGGCTGCTCCTTAGCTATAAACACATCCTCTCCAACGTTCTGTTTCAGAAACAGGAAGTAACTGCTGATTCCGATTCCTATAATCAGGCAGGCGGCAATGCTCCAGGTGACGGCATACGTATTTCTTTTTTTTGCCGAATGGGCGTTTACCTTCATCCGCAATTTATTAATCTGTTCATCGTGGTCCCCTTCTACTTGGTGGTACCCATCCATAGCGTCAGCCAGAAAAGGGTCTTTCATCGACTCTTTTTCCAGTCGATGTGCCTCTTTCCCTTTGCGGAGTCCTCGTATGTAGTCCAATAGTTTCATAGGGCTTGTTTCTTAATACAAATTTTCAAGTTTCGCTTTCCGTTCTGGATATAGCTTTTCACGTTATTCAGAGTAAATCCGGTTTGTTCGACAATATCCGCATACGACATTTCTTCCAGGAAGAAACGTGTAATGCTGGTCCTTTGTTCTTCGGGCAGCTTTTCCAGACAGTGGTGCAATGCTTTCAGCTGCTCTTCCGAACTTTCCTCTTCACTTAATAGATGCAGAAATTCATCGGATTCCATAATATTAATGGTATAATCCAGCGGAATTTCTTTGTTTTCCTTTCGTAACAGTTGCAGGCAATGGTTCTTCGCCACCCGATAGAGCCACGGCTTGAATGCTTTTATCTCATAATTGATTATTTTAGGTAACAGGTCTTCAAACATTTGCATCACCGCTTCCTGCGCTTGGTCTTCATCTTGCAGATATTTCAGGCAAAGTCCGTACGTCAGCGGGATATAACGGTTGTATAGTTCACCGAAATATTCCGTATCCTCGGACATTATATAATGGGTCAGTAGTTCCTCGTCCGATAGCTTCGATATGTTTCGTACATTGAACAGCACTTTCTCTATTCGTCGTCTTCTGTTACTACCTGATATTTATCTTTCATCATCTCAAAATCATCCGTTATCTGTTTTAGAATCTCATGAACGTCTGTGCTTCCGGCTACGGCAGGCGTTCCGTAAAAGATGGATGCCTTGTAAGGCAATAAGATTAATTCTCCCTTGGGGAGTGAACGTCCCATGCCGGTCATGAAAACCGGTATATATTTCAGTTCCGGTCGCAGAGACAAGATACGGGCTATGCCGGACTTTATTTTTCCCATTTGTTCGGGCTTCCCTCTTGTACCTTCGGGAAAAAGAATCAGCGAGTATCCTTCATCGATGGCATCGAGCATTTTCCGGAGTGGGTCGTGCTCCGAGTCCTTTTCTCCTTTTCTTCTGATGAGAAGGGTGTTGATGAAGTAATTGCTGAAAGCGGCCTGAAACCGGGTTCTTCCGAAGTAATCTTCCGCGGCTACGGGTTTTATTTTCCACAAAAGGTTGCCGGGTAGGGAAGAAAGCAGGCTGAGTGTATCCAGATGGCTGTTGTGATTGGCAAGGATGATGAATTGTCCTTCCTTTCGGAGGAATCGGGTATCGGGGAACTGGACTCCCACGATCAGTTTCAGAAACCACCGGAATATACCTTTATATAGTATCTGCATCATGGCAGACTGCATGAATCTTTTTTTCATAGTTTGCCGGCTAATAAGCTATGTAATAAACGAGGTGGAAGAACACCGGAGCTGTATAGGACAGAGAGTCTATGCGGTCGAATACTCCACCATGACCGGGGATGCTATCTCCCATGTCTTTGATGCCTTTATCACGTTTGATGGCCGAGATGACTACATCTCCCGCAAATCCGGCAATGGCAATGAGGGCGCTGACCAGAATTACGTTGGGCGTGGAGAGCGGAGTGAGGAATCCCAGAAAGTATCCTATAACCGTAGTGCTGACGACACCTCCCAAAAAGCCTTCCCATGTTTTGTTGGGACTCACTTTGGGCAGAATTTTGTGACGTCCGAAGAGTTTTCCCCAGACGAACTGCATGATATCGTTGATTTCTGTAAGGAACACGAGGAACATCAGCAGTCCGCGTCCTCCCGCATTGAAGCCCGGCAATTCGGGTAACGAGAGAAGATAAGCGAGGTGGCTGATACCAAATACAGAAAGCATCAGAATCCATTGCAGCAAAGCGATGGATTTAGTGATTCCGTGTGTATCGCCTTTCAATACCAGTCGTAATGGCAATAACAGGAACATAACTACGGGGATGAATATGATGTATGCTCCATACCACGCGATATAAGCAAGATAGTATTGGATAGGAATAGCCAATATGCCCCAGAACAGTGCACGGCGGTCTGCCTCTCTGAATCCTAATACCGAATAAAGTTCTCTGAACGCTATAAAAGAGAGAAATGCAAGAAAAAAATAAGAAATGTCGTAGCTGATGAAAACGGCACCGATAAACATTGCCGCCATAATCCACCATGAGCGGGTACGGGCAACCAGTTCGCTGATATTGGTTTTCGGCGACAGCTTTTTTACCAGAAAGAGGGCGATGCTTGCCGTCACCAGCAAACAGATAATAAGGGTGATTACAATAATCAACTCATCGCTTAGCGTAGGGAATAATTTGTCCAACAGTTGTTTCATTTCGCTTCGTTGTTTGTGTGAGACATAAGATATAAACGGTGTATAAGAGTGGCGATCAGACCGATATTCATTAGTATAAGAGTAATGAGGCACACGATCTGTTCATATCCCCAGTGAATGGTGCAGGTGGCAATCACAAAGCACAGTGTCAGTAAAGCCATGCGATGTTGCTTCGCCATCGGGCCGTTAAAGAAATGCTGTTGTGTCTTGTAAGCTCCTATCCAGCGGAAATAAGCGGTCATTACGGCAAGCAGGGCGGCAAGCCATCCCAGTTCTATCCCGAATCCTCCGGCTACATAGCCTACAGGAATGATAAACAAGGCATCGGCGAATCGGTCGGGCATATCATTGTATAAATCTCCGTTGGCACTTTTCTTTCCTCCTTCTATAGCCACCATTCCGTCAAACAGATTGCATAGTAACCGCGACTGCATACAGACGATGAACAGAATATAAGCGACGTATTTATTGAAATCGGGATAGATAACAGTGCCCGTCAGCAGAAGGCAACCAGCCAAAGCGAAGAATACACTCATTATTGAAATCTGGTTGGGAGTGATGCCCCAACCGGTTAGTTTACGGGCGATAATGTTAGCCCAAGCGGTGTTTCGTGAGGCTATTTCCCGCCTTCCGTCGACTTCATGTTTCATGTTTATGAATGTTTATTGTTCGCAAATATACACATCATCTTAGAAGCAGCAAAAGAATGAAGGATTATTTTGAAAAGCGTGCTATTTTCAATGAAAATAAAAAAAACTTCTGTTGGTTTATGGAATCCGTGTGGAATCTGCATCTCTATAGTAAAAGCGGATTAATTGTAACATTTTAAAAAGATAAAGTTATGAAGACAAATCAACTCAGAGCAATGATGCTCACGGTGATGTTAGTGATTACTACATTGGGTACTACGGTATGGGCACAGCCTTTGATCGTAAAGGGAACGGTGACGGACGGATCAGACGGTTCGCCGTTGGTAGGATGTGCGGTGACGGTCAAGGGAACATCCCGTGGAGCTGTTACGAACCTACAAGGGCAGTACAGGATTGAAGCAAACAAGGGGGAAACTCTTATCTTCAGCTATATTGGTTTTGAGAAAGTGGAAAAAATCATATTCTCTGCAAAGATGGACGTAAGCCTTATGGCTAGTTCTGATGTTTTGGAAGAATGTGTTGTCGTCGGATACGGCAGCCAGCGAAAGGTAGCTGTTACCGGCGCCATATCAACCGTCAATCTGGCAAGTCTCAGACACCCGTCCGTACGTATGGATGCAGTAAATACGGAAGAATATAAATCGATCAGTGAAAATGGTTTTAAGCAGGTAGGAGAATCTCCGCTTTCTACTTTCTCTATTGATGTGGATGCCGCTTCTTACAGTAATATGCGTCGTATGATCAACAGCGGTACCTTGCCGGTGGCCGATGCTATCCGTACGGAAGAGTTAGTGAATTATTTCTCCTACGATTATGCGAAGCCGACCGGAAGTGATCCGGTGAAGATTACAATGGAGGCAGGTGTTTGCCCCTGGAATGCTGATCATCGTCTGGTACGTATCGGACTGAAAGCAAGGGAGATTCCGACTGACAAACTTCCGGAATCTAATCTGGTATTCTTGATTGATGTATCCGGTTCTATGTGGGGACCTACCCGTCTGGATTTGGTGAAGTCATCTCTGAAGCTATTAGTTAATAACCTGCGTGAAAAAGATAAAGTTGCCATCGTTGTGTATGCAGGCAACGCCAGCGTAAAACTGGAATCTACTCCGGGCAGTGACAAACAGAAAATACGTGATGCGATAGACGAACTGACATCCGGTGGCTCTACGGCCGGCGGCGCAGGTATCCAACTGGCTTATAAAGTGGCTAAACAGAACTTCCTTCCTAAAGGAAACAATCGGATCATCCTTTGTTCCGATGGAGATTTCAATGTAGGTGTTTCTTCTGTGGAAGGTTTGGAACAGTTGATAGAGAAGGAACGTAAGAGCGGAGTATTCCTGAGTGTGCTAGGTTATGGAATGGGTAACTATAAAGACAATAAAGGTCAGGCTTTAGCAGAAAAAGGAAATGGAAATCATGCTTATATCGATAATTTGCAGGAAGCCAATCGTGTCCTGGTGGGTGAGTTTGGCGCTACGCTTCATACGGTGGCGAAGGACGTAAAACTGCAAGTGGAATTTAATCCGGCTCAGGTGCAGGCATATCGTTTGGTTGGTTATGAGAGCCGTTTGCTGAAAGACGAAGACTTTAATAATGACGCCAAAGATGCCGGAGAATTGGGAGCCGGACATACGGTGACAGCTTTCTATGAAGTGATTCCCGTAGGCGTAAAGAATGACTACGTAGGAAAGATAGATGATCTGAAATATCAGAAGAAACAAAAAGAGACGGTGCAGCCGACCGGCTCTAATGAATTGCTGACCGTGAAACTGCGCTATAAAGCTCCGGACAAGGACGTCAGCAAAAAGATGGAAGTTCCCTTTGTGGATAATAAAGGAAATAATGTTTCTTCCGATTTCCGCTTCGCTTCTGCCGTGGCTATGTTCGGTCAGCTGCTTCGGGACTCTGACTTTAAAGGAGAGGCAAACTATGATAAAGTGATCGGCCTTGCCAAACAGGGATTGGATAATGATGAAAAAGGATACAGAAGAGAATTTATCCGTTTGGTAGAAACTGCCAAAGGGATGAAGCAGGAGAAAACCATAAGTGATTAACGATTACAATTAGGAAAGAGTGTATAGACGCTATAAGAAGGTATCTAAGTGTTAAAGAATCAATTTAAAGGACGGATTTATCTGCAATAGTTTTGCTGATAAACAAATGTTTATTATGTTTGTACTGTGTTTTTAAAGCGATGTTTGACAATCAGGAAGAGCTAAAGGCTCACATAGAGCATGTTAAGCGATGCTTGCAGTTCTATGCTCAAAGTGTGGAGGAATTGTTGAAGCAAGGATACCCACAAAGAGAGTTAGAGAGGTTGATCGATATTCAACTGGATAAGCTGATCGAACTCCTCAAACAACTGAAAGACTAACATTAACCTCCTCATGTATTGAGGGGGTGCTTTAAAAACTCAATCATATAAAAATGTTTGTTATGGGAACAGATAGAGAGATAAATAATTTGTTGAATGAATTTCTCCAGCTGGAGACAGATGAACAACGGAGACAGTTCCAGGGTAAAATAGCTCATACCTTATCAGGGAAAACGGAAGAGGAAAAACGTGAATTTGCTGAGATTCTTTCCAATAAAGCTCAGCAAACAATAGACCAGTCACAAGCGTTGATTGATGAATATGATTTCAAGCAAGCATTGAAAGATATTGTTCCGGCTATTACTTGGTCTTATATTGCTGAAGAATATTTTAATAAGTCGCGTTCTTGGTTCAGTCAGCGTATGAATGGTTATCATGTTAATAACAAGGTTGCTACCTTTACTGACGATGAAATTGATTTATTATCAGATAGTTTACTCGATTTGAGTGAACGAATAAAGAAAAGTGCTTTCCTCTTGAGGAAACATCGCCTTTAAAAACACAACTTTCGAATGAAAGCGGCTTCCATATTAAATTGGAAGCCGCTTTTTATATATAAAAATAGCTGTAAGCATTATACTTACAGCTATTTGACCTTGCACGGGAGGAGAGGCTCGAACTTTCTTTATACTCTCTTTTCGCTTTATAGCTGTTGATTTTCAGGTATTTACATTCTCTGATTAATACTCATTTTGCTATTATTTGTCCCATTTTTGTCCCTGCAAAATTGGGATAACACTTTAATTATTAAAATGTTACATTCAAAATACTTTGATTTTATCCCTTGGATACATAGTCAATAAAATACTTAACTATTGTTTTGTCTCATCAAGATTTGAATAGTTCTTTCTTTTTCTTCAAGTAATTGTTGTAAATGTGCTAATTCTTTTTGGCACTCACTTAATGTAATATCTCCAGATACATTATTCCCAATGCCATTAACATGATGTCCGATATTAATATGAGCATTTTCTAATTCTCTATCAAAGAAATAATCCATTGGCACATTGAAAAAATCGGCTATTTTTTCAAGACTGCCTACTCGTACATTAGCTCCTGCAATCATTTTATCTAATCCCGGTCCGCTAATACCAATAGAGGTGTATAAATTTACCTTAGTAATTTTCCTCTCTTCTAAAAGTTTATTAATTCTTTCTCCTATAAACATAACACAACTATAATTTATATTTTGTCTAAATAACGTAAACGATAGTTTGTTTTAATAACAATAGTTTGGTTATGTCACAACTATGGTTTATGTTTGCAGTATAAATATAGAACTAAAATTTGTACTGACATGAAGAAAATTGAGGAATCTCAAAAAATGGTACTTAAAGACCATTATAATACTTTGTCTGAAGAAGATAAAATCAAGCTCCGAAAAGAATACATGGAGACTACTGGGATGGCATATACTACATTTTATATGAAGTTACGTACTGATTCCTTTAGACCACTGGAAAGGAGTCTATTTGAAAAAATGATATCAGATTATAAGATTCCAACATTTACTAAATTATTGATAACGAAATAATAAGGAGGCAAATCATGTATTATAAGAATTGTGAGATTATTGTTAGCGTAGCGGTTTGTCATAGAGGGACCCAGGATATTATTGAGGAATGTGCAACGATGAAGGAAGCTCATAAATTCGCAAAGAAGAATGAATATTACAATGTCGATTATTGGTATTTGGCAGCTGAAGTAATAAATAAGGATGGGGATACTAACCCTGCCGTTTGGAATAAGGAGAGAGGAGAGGCAATTAAAAGACTAAAGAAGTTGTTGTAGTTACTAAACAATACAATAAAGATGGAAGCTAAATTCAAAATAGGAGAAACTTTAATAATAACCGATGATCCCGATGAGTCGAAAAGAGGTAAGGAAGTAGTTGTCGTTGATACTTTCCATTTTATCCGGAAGTCGAAAGTGTCGGAGTCGGCAGTTGATTTATGGGAATATAAGGTGAAAGATGGGACAAGGCTAATAGGATGGATTTCTGAATACCATTTAAAACAAAGTAAATAAGCTCAAATCAAAACAATAATGAGCTATGGATTACGATTGCGACTATTGTGTTCATTGTTTAATGAACGAAGAAACGGAAGAGGAATTTTGCGATATAGGTAGAACTCCTCCTGAGAACGACGAGTGTAAAGGACTTGAATATTACGAAGAAGATTGATTAAACACAGAATAGAAATGAGCCTTGGGCGGCTTTGTAAAACCCACATATAAAAATATGGATAAAATTAAGTTAGGCGACAAAGTTCGTAGTAGCGTATCAGGTTTTTCAGGGACTATAACCGCAAAATGCGAGTATTTGCACAGCACTACACAATATTGTGTAACAGCTAAATGCAAAGACAATGACATCAAAGAAGCGTGGTTTGCTGCATCTGAACTGGAACTGGTAGAAGAGTAATTGCTAAAGTCCTATAGGTATAGTACCCTGTAGGACTTTAATTAAGATACCGATATGAGTAAATACAAGGTTGGAGATAAAGTTCGCATCAAATCCATAGAATGGTATAATCAAAATAAGGATAGTTATGGTTTAGTACTCAACAGGGATAAGGATATGAACGTGTTTTGCTATAACATGCAAAAGCATTGTGGCGAAGAACTTACTATAAGACATATTAGTGAGAACGAGAGATACGTATTAACTGACAATGAAGGAATAGGTACACGAGAGTTGTATATGTGGTCATGGTCAGAGTGGATGTTTGAATAACCCTCAAATCAAAATAGATATGAAGATAATAGCAAAACAAGGTTCAGCGCTTGAGAAGCTACTGAAACAAATGAATGAACGGCTTCTGCGTGAACAAGGCGAAGCTAAAGATATGATTCAGGAATATTGTGGTTCAAGGCCGGATAGTCTCGGATATGGATGGGTGTTTGGAATAACTGCTGAGTGGCTTTATACTCTTATTGGATTTGATGATAAAGAATTTGTTCCTGAAAAACTGATTCCGAATAATGATGACAAGAAGCATCCTTGTTGGAAAATCAATAAACGAAAGAAGGAAGGTCGTGAATTTATTGATAAATGGCGTAGAAAGTTTCGAGGTATAGATGGTAGCCCTCTTAATAAATTTGGGATTCCGGTAATGCACGAAGAAACAGGACGCTATTTCCATTGGCTCCCACTTGAAAAAGATGGTGTTTATTACGTTTCAGTAGGTTCTTCCATTCTTGAATGTATGCCATCCGCAAAAAGTGAGCAGTTTGAGATAGAGGTTTAACATATAACAAGATAGATATGAATGGAATAATAATCAATGATGAACTGCATGAGTTGGTTTCATTGAGAACCAGCCCTCCGTGTGATAATTGCAGCCTGCAAGAAAACTGTGATAAGACTGATTTTTTCTTATGCACTGTGATTGCTGGGCGGCACAAATCTGATGAACGCTTTGTAAAGCGTGGTAAGGTGAAAGAATTTATTAAGAAACTTAATTCGTAATAAATAAGATATGAATAAAGAGAAATTAAAGGAAGCCAATCGGCTGAATAAACTCATTGAGGAACATGAGCAAGCGTTAAATTGCTTCGAGTTTGATACCAACTACTATGCAAGAGATGAAGACCCCAACTTGCCTATTGCGTTGGAAAGTACTAATCCTATTCTAATTATAGAACATGATGATCCATTTGAGGGAGGACGGGAACAGCAGAGAATTCCAATGGTATTGAGTGATTTCCTCATTAATCTAATTAGGGATTCTATAAAAGGAAATCTGGAAAAGTTGAAAGACGAATTTCAAAATCTATAACCCTCAAAACAAAAAGGAGTAATATTATGGATTCAGAAAAACAAGGAATTTTTCTTCTAGAGCTCAAAAAGAGCATTAAGCGTGAAGGTATTACCTACTGTGTAGGTGTATTTAGGCTAGGAACTCCAGGCATGGAGTTTATTCTAGGCGAGATAGACAATGATCGGGAATATAAGAAAGGTGAGGAGGTTTCTTATATTTATAATGCGGATTATACTGATAGCTTACGAGCTGCTTTGGATTGGTTAAATAGAAAAAAATAACATAAAGAATATGATACAGATATGAAAACATTTGAAGTAACAATAACGATTGAAGCTGCAGATTCTGAAACTGTAAAGGATGTGCGTAAATCTGTAGAAGAGAATAGTTCTCTTTTAGCGTTTGATTTATTGGAAGGAAATGTCACTGACATTGCAGTATCAGAATTAAAATTTGAGTAAAAATAGTTATGTATACAACAGAAATATTTGAAACTGCCATCATTTCATGTGGTTACACAATAGTTAAGATTAAATATACTAATAATTCCCATGAAGTCCGAAAGGTAGAAGGGACAGTTCCCATTCCTAAAAAAGTGTCAATTGATGGCAAACGTCAAACAGTGATCCACCAGAAGAAAGTTCGATGGGATGCCACTGGTCATTGCTTTTCTTTAAAATCCAATGTCCGGCAACGTAACTTTGACTTACCTCTTTCAACAATAGTAGAATGGAAAAAACTAGAGAAAGAAAAACAGAACCTGGATTAACGCTTAATCCGGATTGGACTGACGTTGCCGTTTTTAACATGGGCATAGATGGTTTTAATGAATACAAACAACGTGTTTTTGCTGCGTTGGATAAATTACCTCCCAGCCATTACTATGATATAATAAGTTCGGTTACTGTTTCTCGGCGTGAGACGTTTTTAGGTTTTTGTTGTATCTATATTGATTCTCATTCGAACTATGAACTAACTGAAGATAATTGTAGAATTTATAATCGAAAAAAAAGATGAATAACGGTAGATGGACTCCTGAAGAGGAAGAATATATCCGGGAAAATGCCGGTAAAGCGACTTTAGCAGAAATGGCCGAACATGTTAGCCGGTCCGAATTAGCGGTCCAGTTGTTCATGCATCGACGTAAAATAGTCATTCGCCAGGTGGTGAAACGAAATCTGGTACAAGAAATGTTGCACATGAAGTTTAAGCATCCGGAAAACTTCATGCCTAACCGTCCCTTTTACAAGGCTGTTGGCATCAATCAGATGCGCTTTTGGGACCTATATTATGGACGTAAAGCTATCACACAAGAAGAATATCTTTCGCTCTGCGATTATTTCGGGATTACTCTCCAGGAAGCTTTCGAAGCGCGTCAGTTGAATATATTTAATAATGATGAATTATGATTGATAAACAGGCCATTGACCGTGTCAAGTCAGCTTTAAATATTGTTGATGTAATCGGTGAATTTGTCTCTCTTAAGAAGAAGGGATCTAGTTATGTCGGTATTTGTCCTTTCCATCCAGATAGCCATCCCTCAATGACAGTTAGTCCGGCCAGACAAACTTTTAAATGTTTTGTCTGTGACAAAGGGGGAGATGTTATCGCTTTTATTCAGGAACACGAAAGTCTTTCCTTTGCTGAAGCACTTGAGTGGTGTGCCAGGAAAGCTGGTATTCAAATAGAAAATAAGGCGCTGACAGAAGAAGAAGTTCAAAAGGCAAAAGATATAGAAGCCATGCGGATTGTTCTCCGGGCTGCTGGAGTCTTTTTCCGAAAACATCTTCCAGAGGCTCAGAATTATCTTGATCAGCGTGGCTTCATATTAACTGATAAAGTAATCAAGAACTTTCAGATTGGTTATGCTCCTGAAGGAAACCTTGCACATAAAGAACTTATCCAAGCTGGTTATTCTGAAACCATATTGAAAAAAGTCGGTGTGCTGGCTGAGAATGAGCGTAAATACACCTACGATGTGTTCAGGGATAGAATCATGTTTCCTTTTATTGATTTGAATGGAAATATCACTGGATTTTCCGGACGTTTTGTTACACCGAAAGAAAATACAGGAAAGTATGTGAATACCGGTGATACTCCTGTTTTCAAAAAAGGTATGCAACTCTTTGGACTCTATCAGGCTAGACGTGCTATTGGCCGGATGAATTTTGCTTATCTGGTCGAAGGTCAGTTCGATGTAATGTCTCTTCATGCTGCCGGAGTTGAAAATACAATTGCTGGTTCCGGTACCGCTTTCACACCTGAACAAATAAGATTACTAGGTCGTTTTACCCAATCTGTAACTCTTGTGTATGATCCGGATACGGCTGGTATCCAAGCTTCCTTAAAAAACTGTGAGTTATTTTTGCGAGCTGGATTTTCAGTACAATGTGTTCGCCTCCCTAAAGGAAAGGATCCGGATAATGTTGCTTCTGAAGAAAAGGATAATACGGCAAAATGGCTTCTGAATCATAGAATGGATTTTCCCACTTATTTTGCAGGCATCTTCTTGGATGAAAATCCGGTTCCGGATCCGAATGAACAAGAAGAAGTTCTTAATACAATATGCAATCTGATCTCATGTATCTCTTCAGAAACTTCACGGCTAAATCATATACGTGCTTTGGCCGATCGATTTGATATTAATACAGAAATTCTTAGTCGGAAAGTCCGTGATATCCTCCGAAATTTAAAGGATGCTCCGAAGCAGGAAGAATTGAAAATTGGCGTTTATGGTCTCGACTTAGTTAAAGAATTACGTAAGGAAGGGCAACCTTGTATCTTAACTTGTGATTTCTCTGAGTTTCTTCAGGCTTATGGTGATTTACCAATTCTCTTGATACATGGCGTTCCATCAGCGACAGATATTCAGGAAATTCGACGTGAATGTACTTTCTTCACTACCGATTCTTGTGGGTTATCTATCAATAAAGATGGTGATGAGTCTAAATACCTTGTAGCTTTGTCTATGATATATAGAGCTGGTATGACTAATATTACAGTTACGTCTCCTGCGGGAGAACAAGAACCGGAAGAAGAAGAGGATGAAGAAGGATACAATCAGGAAGTACAATGTTCCGATAAGAGTTTTACTTTCATAAAATATTATGTGCTTTTGCATGGAAAGTTTTTACCTGATTATTCAGGAGAACGTACCCCTTTTATAGAACGTTGTGCTGACTTGATCAGTTATGCGGATGATTCAGTCAGAATAGTTAATCTCAAGTATTTTTATGAATGTCTTTTTTTGAATAAGGGTGCTTTCAATGAGATATTAAAACCTTATCTGGCCAAACGAAAATCTCGCATGGCCATTAATGCCCAGCGGACTGATGATGATGATGAAGATTATGATCCGGATGAACTCCCCAATTATGTTGATGATAATCCCGAGTATAAGGAAATGTACCGTCAATGTGGCTTTTATCCAAAGTTAAATAAAGAAGCTGAACCGGTTTGTTATATGTTCCGGCAGGAGAAGGGAGGTCACTTGCAGGTAGCCGATTTTTTTATGACTCCTCTTCTGCATATCTATTCCGATGATAAAGATGCAAATAAAAGAGTTTTAAAAATAAATCGTCGGTATTACAAAAATCCACTTTATATTGAGATTCCCTCCAGGGCACTTCTCAAGAAGGCTACAATCGAAGAGGAACTGATCCAACTAGAAGCAGTAAATTTCACGTCCGGAGAAGAAAAACACTGGACTAAGATAAAGGAGTATATGTCCCGGCATTTTGTCACTTGCTCAGAAATTATGACTTATGGTAATCAGCAATTAGATGGAGCCTCACGACGGGAGGATAATATGTTTTTTGCTTTTGCCAATGGCATTTTTCATGTCGTTGATGAGCAAGCACGATTCGAACCGGTTAATGAACTTGGAGTTGTTACTCACAATAACAAGAACTATTATCTGCCAGCATTCTCCACAATATATGCTGGATCCGGACGTCAATCAGAAAAGTATGAACTTATTTCTCAATTAGTCTATAAGGATATTCCGATCGATAAGCAATGTTCTTTCGAACAATGGACTAGCCTAATGGATCAAGTATATAAAATCAATGATAACGGTAAATGGGCCATTCTCTTTGCTATTATGTGTGCTTTCCGAAGTAATATTCATAACATTGACCGCTTGTTCACAGCTCCCTTTTTTATGGGACCCATGTCCTCTGGAAAGACCCAAATCGCCATCTCGATCAGGTCCTTGTTCATCTCTCCTAAGATACCAATCTTCAACTTAAATACAGGTACACTACCGGCATTATCTTCGCTTTTATCTTCCTTCCGGGATGTACCTGCAGTACTCGATGAGTACAACAATAAAGATATCCAAGACATCATGTTTCAGTACTTGAAAGGTGCTGTTTATGATGGTGATGGTCGTCAAAAACGGAAGGGTACTGTTGGCAAAGAAATTGAGGTTGAGAAAATATTTGCACCAGTAATCATTTGTGGCCAGGAAACGCCCCAGCGCGATGACAATGCTCTAATGTCCCGTATCATTGTTTGCGAGGTTCCGAAACCAAAGAACCGTCTTCCGGAGGAGGTTCAATTATTCAATGAACTAAAAGAAATAGAGGATCCGGCTAAGATCGGATTATCGAATGTACTCTTTGAAATTCTGAAACTCCGCCCTCTGGTAATGGAGCATTTCCGTTCTCTCAAACAGCAGTGTTATGATGAATTGAAAGAAGCACTTATCAATGCTGGAGAAATAGACCGTTTAATGAAAACTGCATCGCTCTTTTTAGCTACTTGTCGTTTGATCGAGGATTATACAGAGTTAAGACTTCCTTTCACCTACAAAGAGTTTTTCAAAATCGCTTACGATAAGATTAAGTTCCAAGTCGAATTGATTAGTAAGACTGATAAGCTCGCTACTTTCTTTAAAGCAATGGATGTCATGATCGATAGTAAGGCTGTGCGTGAAGGGCGTGATTTTACTATAGATACGCCAGACAGGGTTACGATCAAGTTACCAGGAGGAGAAAAGAAGGAGATTGCTTTTCCTGTCGGCACGCGTATTCTATTCCTTCGGCTTAGTAATGTTTATACTCAGTTTGCCCGCAGCTCTTATAACAGTGATGAATCAACACAGTCCACCATCGAGCAGAATCTACGCTCACATCCCAGCTACGTTGGTCTGATCCATGCCCGGCGATTCAATTGGTACGATGTAGTTGAGGTACCAAGAGGCGGTTTCATCAATGATGATGATCTTCCTTTCCAACCAGAGGCAGGTGTGAAAATGGATAATACTATGGTTCGGAAAATGGAAAAGCAAACTACAAACTCAAGTTGCATCGCTCTCAATTACGATATCTTTCGCGAACTGTATGATATAGATCTCCAACGAAAGTCTGATGACGAAAGTAAACAAGAACTGGAGAATTTTTGATGTATCCCGATTCCCGCTGATCCTCGGTGGGAATCTTTGTTTTTTCTTATCCGATATGCGGACATTCTCATTTTTATAAATCCTATATTATTATGATATACTATTTCAATCCCCCGGACCCCCTGAATAAAAAAATAGAAAACAAAGAAGCGAAAGTTTTGAAAAGAAAACTTTTCAGAAAGTACGTCCAACTGTCCAACCGTCCAACATGAAAATACTTTTTGAAATATAAAAGCCTGTAGGATAGTAGTATATGTATTTTATTAAAGTATATATATATCCTACATATCTGTTGTTTTGTAGGACGTTGTTGGACGTGTTGGATTTATCATTTTCTACTATCCAACACAGAAAATAATGCTCCGTCCAACAAAATTGCGCTTTGTTGGACGTGTTGGACGTCAAATAACATAAAGTTTAATTAGCTAGATTTGCGTAACTAAATAAAAATCAGTAACTTTAGTTGTGATTCTAACTATCTGTTGGACGGTTGGACAGTTGGAAGCAGAAGTGAATAAAAACTATTTCAAAATAATATTTAGATAAAAAAGCCATGATTACAACCAGTATTCAAATTGAGCCTTACCTTGCAGAATATCTTCGTGGAAAGTTTAACAACGGGTCTGATGAACCTTTCCGGATTCCCGACAATACTGACCTATATCACGTTATATGGACCTTAATGGCCAAAAGACGGGCAGATCAGTCACCTGTCGATAATGGCAATTTGACTTTTATCCTTCCTGAACGTCGAATAGGGAAAGATCCTCAAGTTTATAACTACCTCTCTTTAAGAGCGGCAAAAATTATAGAAATAGAGATACGTCGTATGTTCAATCGTGAACTGCATATCGTGATGGATGAGAATGATCAGGATGGACATGAACTCAACAATTTGGATATAGCTCATAATTTCCTGTGTTCTTATTGCATAGATAGTATATCTGAAGATGCACTTTTGAAGAATTTCTATCGCTGGCGTGAGAATATCCGTAAAAGGAAACGACGTCGAGAATATAAAAAGAAGTTAAAAAATGGCTAAAAAATCACCGACCAAACTATGCTTTTTGTCCCAAAGTGGCGGACAAAATGTCCTATGTGTGGCGAACTTGTTGAATGTCAAATGATTATAAGATTATGAGAGAGTTAACTATTACTTTAAGAGTGAAACCTACAGGAAAAATGAAGAAAGAAGAATATCGTTTTCTTGCTGATCCTTTTTCTTTTGCTCCTTCTATTGCAGATTCAGTATCTGGAAAATTGTTCGATTGTAGCAAAGACATTACGATTGAAACTCCGGATGTGGATACTCTTCGGGAATTTTCCACGTCCAGGTCTGCTATTGTTTATTTACGTGATTCTTTAGAAAAGGATATTGCAATCGGTACGGATGATATTCCGGCTTTAGTGTCAATTGCCGCAAATTTGAACACGGCAACTTTGAAAATATCCAGTAAGATGCTCCATTCTCCTTTTTTATCTGTATAAACGGTCCTTCATAGCCTTCTTTTCATGGACTACCTTCGCTGAAAAGATGCGCTACAATGAATAGGACATTTCTTCGTAACTTACTTATTACATCTAAACTCTTCATCACGGCAGAAGCTTATGCTGCTGCTATGATGGAGTGTTTTCCACTTCTGGATCAAAAAAATCCCGTGCCTGGAGCTTTTTTCTTTTTAGCGGATCCGCCGACTTATAAAGACCAGGTGGATAAAGCAGTTGCTAGACTTAAGAAAGAAATAGCATGTATTGCAGAACTCAAAAGCGTAAGCTTAACTAATGATTTTTCATCAGCAGAATTACCGGAAGGCTCTATTGCTTATCATAGGATATTTGGTACAATAACTTCTAATTCATCCTGGTATTTCTCTTCAAAGCAATTTGAGAGGGATTTGATTGCCGCAGAGAACAATCCTTTAATATCTGTGCATTTCCTTCACATTAACTCTGGCGGAGGTGAAGCTTGGTATTTAGATCGGCTGTCTGAAACAATGCGCTCACTCAAGAAACCTATAGAAGTCTTGGTTGAGCAGTATTGTGCTTCTGCTGGTTACTATATTGCTTGTCATAGTGCTAACGGCATACATGCATTAACGAAGAATGAGCAGATCGGTTGTATTGGCACGATGGTCGGCTTTTATGATTTTTCTGCTTATTATGAGAAATTAGGCATTAAACTTATCCAGGAGAAATCAAGCTTATCTCCACTCAAGAATAAGAAATTCGAGGATTTACGTTCAGGGCATCCGGAACAATATATAGAAGAAGTTCTAGATCCGCTTACCATCCAATTTCTAAATGAAGTAAAATCATCTCGTCCTAAACTTGCCAATCTCCCTGAAGATGATCCGGTATTCCAGGGTGAAACTTTTGATACTCAGCATTCGATTGATAAAGGGTTAATTGATTCTACGATGACCCTTCCTGAAGCTATTGCCCACGCAAATTTGCGTGGGCAGGAATACTTGGACAGCATTTCCCTTCGAAATAAAATAAATCAGTATGTCTAATTTAATACTTTATTAATTATGAATTTTAGAGAAAAACTACGAAAGGTCTTACAAAATTTGGATTTATTCCAGAAAGCGAAAGATAATCAACTTACGTCAGAGGACATTGCGGCGATTGCGACTCGTTATCAGAAAGAGTTTCAAGCAACTCTTAGAGAAGACATGAGTACAGACTCTGAGCAACAACCAATGTCTCAAGAAGAAATGAATCAGTTGCAATTTTTATTGGCCGGTATCATACCTTCTACGGAAGCGTCCGACGGATCCGCTAATTCAGAAAATAGCTCTTCCGCTAAAACAGAAGCGACTCCAGAGGGCATTCTTGAGTTAGCTAAAAGTGTTGCAAAGCAAAATGGTGAATTACAAAAGTTGGTGAAAACTATGACAGATCAGACTGCGGAAGACAACGCTACTGCTGCCACAACAGCCGTTACTACAATGAGAATTAATGGTCCCGGTACTACTGCAAAGCATTTGTTTGGCATTGAGGTACCTATGTTTGATATGTCCAAACGTTGGAATAAGATTGCGGAAAATCCAGATTATTCTTCCACTAAAATAGAAGAAGGTGAGGAAAAAGCTTTCTTCCGGGAAGTGGCTGCTTTCTCTAAGTCTCTTGCCCAGCGTTATGAATACCTGAATAAGAATCATTTGCTTGATCCGGTAAAACTGGCCGCAGGTGAGTTTTCTACTGATTTTGCAGGTGTCGATGATGCTAAGGTCGGAGATCAGTATGTTATTCGCCGCCAGGATGCGTTGATTGCTCATGTTCTGAAGAAGCGTGATTTAACTCAGTTCTTCCCGATTCGCTATGGTATTCAAGACCACGACTTGGTTTTCAATACTTTCTTTGATGAAGTTTCTCAAGGTTGGCAAGAAGGTGAAGTTTGGAAAGGTGGCATGAAGCTTGAGAATGAGATGGGCCATGTTGATGACGCGATGATTAAAATGAAATTTGGACCAATGAAGAAGTTGGAACGAATGTACATTGCTTATCTCAATAAAGAAGGTTCTGATCCGATCAAGTGGTCTTTGATTGAATACTGTATTGTCAATTCTCTGGAAACTGCCCAGGTTGAACAGAATAAGCGTCGTATCCGTGGTATTTATGCTACTCCGGAAACAGGTGTCCCTTCTCATTTCCTGAATGCTTCTACTGGCATTATTTATACATTGATCCGTTATTATCATGAAAATAAGATTCTACTCCATGATGATGACAATTATCGTGCTTATACTAAAGAGTCAATGGTAGATGCAGTGAAGGAGTTTGTTGCTGATATTATTGAAAATTGTACAGAAGACATGGATTTGGATCAACATGTTATTTACCTCAATAGTCTGCACCAAACTTGGTGGAAAGAAGGTTGTCGGGCTAAATATGGTAAAGACCTTGACTTTACAGGTCCCGGAAGTTATTTGAATGTTGTTCCTGATACATCACTTACCATTAAGTGGTTGCCTTACTTGGGACAAAGCTGCTTGATGTTTCTGGACATTCCTGGCAATCTTCAGTTCTTGGAATATATTCCTGGCGAAATGATGGCTTTCAAAGCAAAAGACGATATGGAAATGGTTAAATGCTGGTCAACTTGGAAAGAAGGTACAGCGGCAGCATTCTTGGGACGTCGCTTCAAGACACATGAAGAACTAGTTGCAAACAACTATGAATGGCAGCAGATTTTTATGAATAAACCTTCTGTTAATGTAGCAGTTGATGCTACGAAAATTGACGCTAAAACAGGATTTTGGCAAGTCACAGTTGAAAATACTAAGGCTACTGCAATAACGGATATCACGAATGCAAAGGCAGGCGTTGCATATCTTATTGAGTGTGGATCTGTGACTAATGCTTCTACTATTTCTAAGGCTGATAAGTTTGCAGATATTACGAAAGATTACACTCCGACAAAGGAGGGTGATTATATCCTTGTTCTTCTAAACAGTAAAGGCAACTTCCGTGAATTGGAGCGTTGTGTTGGGGGAGTTCGTACTGTGAATGCAGATTTGCAGCCTAATCTGCCTGGTGTAAGATAGTGCTTTTTGTTCATAATAAGGTTGTTTTCAGGGGGTGGGTGTTCTGCCCACCCTTTTTTCTAATCACAAAATTAAAATTTTATGAAAGCTAAAAAAATCAGTAATCCCTATCGAAAGGGAAATCAATATGCTCGTAAAATGCAGATGAGATTATTCTTATCTTTAGCTGTAATCTTTGCTATTGTTTTTGTAGTTGGTATGGTTCTGGATCCTGAACATTCAATGTTTTGTATGACGGGATTCTCTGGAACTTCTTTTGCTGGTATGATGGCGATTGGTAGTATCGATGATGTATCTGATAAGGTAACTCATGGCTCCAATATTGCTTATAAGATTTACCTGATTGACGTTCATCAGATCAATTCGAATGTGAAGTTTCCTAAGCCTAATGCTAATCGTGAGGTGGCGACAATCCCAATGCTCGCAGGACAGTATATGCAATATTTCGAGGCCCATGATATTCCGACTTATGTCAGCAATGGGGAGAAAGGAGATATAACTACTTCTGGTACAAATCAGTTTGTAGCGATAATGGGAGGTATGCGAGATCAGCTACTGAATTTTATAGAGGAACACGCCGGTGGAAAGTTCATTATTTTATTTAAAGAGATCGGAGAGGATCAATGGTATATTTTGGGTGAATATGACAGGCCTATGGTACTGAAAACGTATGAAGCAAAGAATGATAAGGATGGTCGATATGTCACATTTACATTTGAGCGTACTTCGATTATGCAGTATTACAAATATGTAGGTGATATTGTTAAAGCTCCGTCTGAAGTACATACAGCAGGAACTAAAGACCTAGCTATTAAAGCGACTAGTAATTCTTATGAAATTCCTAATGGTGCGAGTGCGACTTATGCTATTGATTCGGTTTCAGGGTTAACTAACAATGATAAAGGCAGGTATATCACCTTAAACGGTACAGGTACAGATAAAGCTGCTACAATAGCAGACGGTTCAACATTCATCTTGGAAGATGGAGCTACTTGGACGGCAAAGGCTGGTTCTTCCATTACTTTTCGAGTTCTGGACCCTGCTACTCTTATTGAAGTTTCTGGAAGTCGAATTCAAACTGCATAAGTTATGTACGGATTTAAAGAGAAAATGAAATACTTTAATGAGTTACGTAATTCAGTGGCAGCCGGAGCAGACCTATGTCTGCTTCAGGCAGCAGCTCCAGCACATCCTAAACTTAGGATGTTTACCCGTAACCCACAACGTTATGCTGATGACATTCTTTATACGTTGCTAGACTTAAAGTCAAAAGAGGCAATTCGGATAAATCGCCGGGAGTGTGAAAATGCAAAAGAGAATGCTGGAGAAGATAAACCTGAAGGTACTGGAGAACTCTCCAAAGAAGCTGTCTCAGCGAATCAGGAACTCTCTGAAAGTGTTATCGTTAAAGGAGACGTTGATTCAACTCAAGAAGAGAAACAAGAGGCGGAGGAACGTGTAACGCAGGCAGAGGAACAAGCAGAAGTATTGGAGCAGAAGAACCAGGAACTGAAGGAGGAACTTGAAACGGAGCAGGATGCAAGAGCAGAAGCTGAAGAACGTGCGGAACAGGCTGAGCAAGCCTTGGAGGAAGAGAAAAAAAAAGAGCCTACCAAGGTAGCTTCAAAAAGCAAAAGCACGAAGAGTACCCGCAAATCGACTGGGAAAACCTCGAAGACGAAAACGTCCAAATAGCAACGATCCTATATAATGATCGTGTGCTGACTTGGAAAAAGATGAAGCAGCTCGATGAATTGTTAGATAAGAAACCGGCCAAGCGTGCAGTCATTGATATGGCTGAACTCCGGATCCGGAACTTGCTAGCATTCTCCGAGCTGCAAACGTACAACGACACTGGAATGTTTCGGTATAAGCATCCGCTTATTGTTAACCGATCGGAGAGAGCTGAACTGGAACGTTTACGCGCGTCGGATCCATTGGAGTTCCTTCGCCGGTATAAGAATTGTTCCGATAATATTCGCAGATACGAATCCTTTCTAAAGCGGCCTGAACGTAAAGATAAACGGTCGCAAGATAAAGAACACCTTCGTCGGTTTCGTGACCGAGAAGCCTTATTCAAATCAATTCTCGAAGAATCAAAGTAGATTATGGAAAAGCTAATAGAAGTATTTAATTTGGGTGGCTTACCAACCGCCCCGCTGGATTCGTTCTTAGAGCTTCAGGAGGATTTTAAGAAATCGGATCCTGATAAATTATCGAAACTACAGATGCTTATTATCACCCGTGGTTTCAAGTATGCATTTAAAGCCTGGAAGGATCCGGAAGGAAAACTCTGGATTATTGATGCTCATCAGAGGCGTAAAGCGTTGCTCGCGTTACGGAAGTCAGGATTTACAGTTCCTGAAATTCCTTATGAACCGATCTTTGCTGCAGATAAAAAAGAAGCTGTTGAAGAGATAGCAGCGTATAACTCAGAGTTTGCCACTAAGAATCCGGATACACTTCTCTTTAAAAAGTATAATATTGATACGGATACAATGGAACGCTTTAATCTTGGCTATGAGGTAAAAGCTGTCGATTATTCTATTGGGACTCCTTTGTTTACTCAGGAACATGAATCAGAAGGCATTCAGGAAGATAACGTTGAGTTTTCTATTCCTTCAGATGAAGAAAATTCTCTTGGTTCCGTTTTTGCCCAGCCTGGTGATATTTGGTTATTGGGTAATAACCGCCTGATGTGCGGAGATTGTCGTTCTAAAGCTGATGTGTCTGCAGTGATGAATGGACAATACGCTGACTTGCTCGTTACGGATCCGCCATATAATGTTGCTTACCAGGGAGCGACAGAAGATGAACTTACGATTCAAAACGACTCAATGGAAAATGATTTGTTTGCCACTTTCCTTCGCCAAGTATTTACTGTCATGTTTTCAGTCCTGAAGCCGGGAGGTTCTTATTATGTTTTTCATGCGGACAGTGAGGGGGAAAATTTTCGAGCGTCTCTCCGGAAGGTTGGATTTAAAATATCACAATGTTGTGTTTGGGTTAAAAATTCAATGGTCATGGGGCGTCAGGACTATCAATGGCAACATGAACCTTGTCTTTATGGCTGGAAACCAGGAGCCGGTCACTTTTGGAACTCGGATCGGAAACAGACGACTGTTTGGAATTTCGATAAGCCACAGCGAAATGCTATCCACCCTACAATGAAACCAATTGCATTAATGGCATATCCTATATGCAACTCCAGTGTACCCGGACAAGTTGTTGCGGACTTCTTTTCCGGTTCCGGTTCTACGCTCATGGCTTGTCAACAAACGGATCGAATTTGCCATGCGATGGAAATAGATCCACGTTATGTCTCTGCTACGGTTTTTAGATTTAGAGCTATGTTTCCTGAACAACCTATTCTACTTCTACGTGGTGGAGGACTTTTAACACAAGAAGAGACGTCTGCGATTTGTGGATTATAATCTATAAGATAATATGAAACATGCGTCGCTTTTTAGTGGTATAGGTGCGCCTGAATTAGCGGCCTATTGGTTAGGTTGGGAGAATACCTTTCATTGTGAGGTTAATCCGTTCTGTAGACAGGTATTAAATTATTGGTTTGAAAAATCAGAGAGTTATGAAGACATTACAAAAACCGACTTTAAAAAATGGCGGGGAGAAATTGATGTTCTCACAGGAGGATTTCCGTGTCAGCCATTTAGTGTTGCAGGAAAAAGAAAAGGAGCAGAGGATGACCGTTACCTCTGGCCGGAGTTTAGACGTGCCATTCGGGAAATACACCCACGTTGGGTTATTGGTGAGAATGTTGCTGGAATCATATCGATGGTACAGTCCGGCAAGGAAATTGACGTGGAAACTTCGTCTGTTGAACATGAAAAGGGTGACAAGGAAACTCTACTCGAGCAGGAGTTCGTTATTGAAACCATCTGTTATGACCTTGAACATGAAGGATATACCGTCCAGCCGATTGTTATACCGGCTTGTGCCGTCGGCGCGCCACATCGAAGAGACAGGGTGTGGTTTGTTGCCCACAATAACAGCTTCGGATTACAAGAAAAGAGGTCCCAACAGTCAGCAACAGGGGATAGCCGAGTACGTACATCAGGAACTTTTTCCTACTCCGCAAGCAATGGACGGTACGGTTGGTGCAGTGATAGGACAGAACGACCGATTTATTCTGACAAAAACAGGACGTCCGAGAAAAATAAATCAGAATGGACAGAATGGGAGCGTCGGTCTTGCAAGGCTAGCCCATTTAATGAGCACTCCTACAGCTTCAGATTGGAAGGGAGGTTCAACAAGGACGAAAGAATGTTTTCAACGTGCGAGTCTGAGGGGAGAGGTACACGCCGATTATGGAACTGGGAAGACTTCCCAACTCAATCCCCTATTTGTCGAGGAAATGATGGGGTTTCCGAACTGTTGGATGTTAATGCCATTTTTAAAGGAGTCAGTTGGACCGGAAAATCTTCAGCATATACTCGGTGGCGAACTGAAACAATAAAAGCCTATGGAAATGCAATGGTTCCACAGGTTATCTTTCAGATTTATAAATATATAGATGATATAGAGCATGGAATTTATAAATAATGAACTGACACCTACTTCTGATGTAGACAATATTACTCAGATCGGTGATGAATATGTATCACAGGTGCGCACCTTTGGCGCACTTGGATACACTCCGCAACGTATTTGTAGTCTTCTTGGACTTCGTGGTAAAGAGAAGTTGGCCTTGACCATCCGGATCACCCTTATTGGAGATGTGTATTATGATGCTTATAATAACGGGCGTGCTCTAGGAGAATACAATATTGATGCAGAATTGGCTAAGAAGGCAGAAGCCGGAGATATTGATGCAATTAATACTTTGGAGGAACGTAAGAATTTACGTGTTGAATTAGACCTACGAAAACAATTGTTTGGAGTATGACACAATTAGACCACCTTGATAAGATACACCCGGACTTGATCTCGGAGTTTCTGAGAACTGGACGTTGTTCAGGAATCCCGGAGGAGATTCGGATATTTTTAAAGCAGTTGCAATGGGCTGCTGAGATATTTGAGTATGAGAGAAATATTACTCGTGCGGCTAAATTATTGCGGCAGAGAATTAATGCCTCACAACAGATAAATATCGATGAGAGAACCTGTAAGGCTCGTATCTACGCCGCAATAAACTACTTTAATATCGATAATAATGTATCTATCAAGGTTTGGGAGTCTAATTATGCGGACAAATATGAGGACTTGGCGAAATTATGCGCTGTAAGGGGAGATTATAAGACTCAGGAGAAATGTTACAATGCTGCCTTAGAATGTCGGCGTAGAGCCTCAGAAATAGCCGAGGCGGACCGTGATCTTGGCATCGTGTTTCTGATATCCCCGAATCTTACTCCGGAAGAGCTCGGTTTCCAGAAGAAATCAATTAAAGAAATAGCACGGAAAAATAATGAAGGGTTTTATATCAATCTTATTGATTCTCTTCCTATTGAAAAAGGGGATAAGAAGCGTTTGTTGCGTGATGCTGATATTCAGGAGGCCGAAATTGTAGAACCTGAAGAGACGGGGGAATAGTATATGGGTATCGAACTATATTCACAGTCTACACAATCGCTTAGTGTAGGTTCTACGACTTTTGACTTAACTGCATCATTTGAGGAATACTACATGAATGCGATGCAGATTCGGGCAAATGTTATTGATCCGAATGTACTCATTGTAGAAGCTGGCCGTGCAACAGGTAAGACTGAAGGTGTGATGGGACCACGAATTATCCGGGTGGCAAATGATATGCCTGGAGAACTTTCATTCCTAGTTCATAAAACATACGTAGCTCTAATGACGAACGTATGGCCTAATATACAAGCCTATTTTTCCAGACCGGTTGGTGACGGGAGGCGCTCCATGCTAGAATATGGTATTGATTACGTTGTAGGGGAGACTAAGCTGCCTTCCCATTTTAAAAAGCCTCGATATCCTGTTGCTTATCCGAAGCACAGCATATTGTTTCGTAACGGACATCATCTTCAAATGGTAAGTTCCGACCAGCCGGAGTCTGTTGCCGGGCGGAGTGGGGTTCATGCTTTCATTGAAGAAATGAAACATAATAAAGGAGAGAAGTTAAAAACACGACTTTTCCCTTCTTTGCGTGGTTCTTCGGCAGCTATCCGTATGTCGTCTTATTATCAGGGAATTACGGGAGTGTCTGATACGGCTCGTTTGGACTTAGGTGAGGATAATTGGTATGAAGAATATGAGAACAACGTCAATAAGGATCTTATTGATGAGATTGTATCAGCTTCTATGTATTATCAGGCTGCATTGTATAAAATATACCGGAATAACCACCGTATGAGAGAGGAAAAGAATCCTGTTATTATTGAAGCATTGCGTTTGGAAGTGGAAAAAGCAAAACGTGTTATAGATTCTTGGAAGCCACGATTGGCAGATATGCGCCGAAATGCGAGTTATTATATCCGTGCTTCTTCTTTTTCAAATAAGGATATTTTGGGACCTAAATTTTTCCGAACACAGTTTGAATCACTTGATATTGATGAGTTCTTGACTTCTATTTGTGCAATCCGAAAAAAGGAAGTTGTTAATAAATTCTTTGCGAATTATCGAAAGGACAAACATCAGTTCTCTGATGGATATCGCTATGAATCAATCTTGAAACTGGATTTGCGTGAACACTTTGTTTTAACCTCCAGATATTTGAAGTACTATGATAAACGTGAACGAGTTTTTCTTGGTTACGATCCAGGGCACTTTTCTAGTATTGTTGCTGCTCAAGAAAAGGATTATGGGCATGAACTCCGTGTTTTAAAAGAATTTACCTGCTATTATCCGGCGGAACAGCCGGAGCTGGCAAAGCAAATCTTTGAGTTTTTCGGAGCCGATGCGATTAATAAACAGATTGTGCTTTATCATGACCGGGCAGCGAATAAACGTCGCGAAGACCTTGAAAAAATAACATCTGATGCTCGTATATTGAAAAGAGAATTAGAGAGTTACGGCTTTTCTGTTGAGCTTATGAACGAAGGGCAATCTACTATTTATCATTGGCAACAATTTAAGCTTCTATTACTATTATTCGGTGAACGGAGTAACGCATTGCCGGTGTGTCGGATTGATGAGAATGAATGCCCGAATCTTTGTAGTGCTATTCCTCTTTCCCCATTAAAGAAAACAGACGGTCGTGTTGAGTTAGACAAGTCCTCTGAAATAAAAGTTCCACTAAAGCACCAAGCAGGGCTAACAACACAGCTTCCTTCTGCACTTATCTACCTGCTTTTTGGTTTGTATGGTGATAGAATACAAGGTGAATTAAGAAATATCCCGGATGATTTGCCCGAAAACCTAGTAGTATAATGTACTTATTGGAGTGATATAGTTAACTTTAAATATTGTATAATACTATGCTTTTGACATTGATTTTGTATTTAAAGTGCAGGCTATTAGGTAAAAGACGTTTTGAAAACAAAAATAGAAAAAAACGAAAGACCAAATTCTCCACGCCCCGCTGAAAAAGCGGGTTGAGGTGCAAAAAAATACATTTGTCAGGAAATATGACAGATGCCGGGGTACGTCCTTTCTGGAGGGTAGGAAAAACGATAATTTCGGGCATGGAAACGACGATGACAGGTATAGTTGCACTGCAATGGGCAAAGGAGATATCAAAGTTACCAAATGGTTGCTTCACCATTGCCTTTTTCCCTTACTCAAGGCAGAAAGGGGAGGCTTCTGAGAAGTTAGTAGTGAAAGAAGGGTGTACATTCAGGACACAGCTTCCGGAGGAGAGGTTTAGCATTGATAGTGAGAACTTCTTTCTTTTCAACGATGGAAATGGTGATCCTAAGATGTGCTATCGCATACTTATTCGCTACATGGGGTTTCCTCAAGACGGTTATAAATTGCATAAAATAGACTGGTTATGAGTGATAGTTTAGAAATGTTGGGGAATTATGGTTGTTATGTGGATACCGGCAACATTATTTCCTTTCAATTAGGAGCGAATCCCACAGCAGGACTTAAGGATCCGGGTTTCGTTAATTCAAATACAGTTCTTCCTGCAGACTACAATTGGCAGTCAATTGGCGGGTTTAACGTGTGCTCACGTGGGGCAAACAACATGAAATGCGAGGAGGTGGAGAGCGATATTAAGAAGAATCGTTTGTTGCCTAGGTTGATAACTAAACAGGTTAATATGCTTTATGGTCTCGGACCGGCTATCTACATTAAGAGCATAAAGAATGGGAAGCTGGTTAAAGAGTGGACAGAGTGTCAGGAAATAACCGATTGGCTTGAATCTTGGAAGGACCGTGGATTGGAGTCTGATTATAAGGAAGTAGCAAAAGGGAATATAAAAAACTACTATTATTTCAGGGATTACTTTGTGAAATGGCGTATGACGCTTGGTAACCGTATAGGGGAACAGCGACCGGTTGCCGGTCTGGAACTGATGGAGAATAGACGCTGTCGGTTGGCCACACAAAAAAAGGATGTTATTACAGAACTGATCAATTATAAGGACTTCACTCATATAGCAGTTGGACGTTGGAGTTATGGTGTTTCTAAGTATTTGTTTTATCCACGCCTTGTGCTCAAAGATATCCGGAACATTAAGTGGGCTGCAATATCCCACCATCGCGAAAAATCAGTTAGTGAATTCTATGGTGTAAATGAAACTCATGAGGGGACAAAAGCTTATATCAAAGGTTCAAATGATACGGCTAATTACATAAACTCTTTTTTAAGAAATTCGTTGGCTGCTAAAATTCATATTATCATCCCGAATGCTTGGACGGAATCAAAACGTGCTCAGATAACTAAGATTTGTAATGAAAATATGGAGCGGAGAAGAAAGAATGAGCCAGCTCTAACTTATAATGGGATTGAGATTGGAACCACCTATAAAGAGTCGTATTTTCTAAAGTATCTCAAGCAGGAACTTCGTAATATTAGTGAGTATCTTTCCGGTGCGGACAATCAGGGAAAGGCTTATGCCACTCTTAGTTTTAAAACCGGATCCGGAGAAGAGGAACGCTGGAAGTTCGAAGTTCTGGATTTGAAGTACAAGGAGTATATTGACGCTCTTATTACTTATGACAAACGTGCTGATGAAGTTCTTCTGTCCTCGGTAGGTCTTGATTCGTCTATATCTAGTGTGTCCAAGGATGGCGTCATATCGAAGTCTGGAGCTGACGTATATTATAATTATCTGATTTACCTGATGTCGTTAACTCCGGATGATGAAATCTGCTCTGAGCCTTTTAATATGGCTATTCAGATAAACTTTCCTGAACTTTATAAGAAAGGATATCGCTTCGGCTTCTATCGTGAAACACCTAGCCGGCAAGAAGAAGTAACTCCTGACGAACGACTAAATAAACAGCAATCATGATACTGAAAGACTTATTTTCTGACATTGCCGGGTTTGCGGAGTTTGTTCCTGGCATTGATTCGAATACAAACTTTGCATTTCTCAATAGTCATGCCGTGACTGCCTATAAGCGGATCGCAAATATTGTGAGTGTTCCTGTATATAAAAAAATTATAGAGCAGGGAAGTGGCGAGTTGTACGATTATCTTCGTACTGCATTAGCAAATTTGACAATGGCAAGTGATACGGTTTTCGATGTGCTTCGCAAACGGAAAGTAGATATTGATATCTACAAGTATGAACAAGAAGCTATACGGAGGGCTTATTATGAGAATTATTACAATTCTATGGATTCACTCATCGCACTTCTAAATAGCACTGAAGATTTAGGATGGGAAGATACCAGGTATTATAAAATGCTTGATAAATTGCAGATAAAGACAACTGAAGAATTTGATCTGTTATATTGCATTGATTTATCGTACCTCTTTTTCTTTCGTTGTATCCCGATACAGGTTGAAGTCTTAGAGGAAAACTTAACCGGGTACCTTGAACGTGCAAAGGAGAAGCCGCTTGTTTTGTCATTGATTAATCGGGCACTTGCAAAGAAGGTTGTAGCAGTTGCTTTGACTAGGTTCGATATCTTAGAGTTTCCATCCACTATCCGGAACCTTTTTGATGATTCGAAAGCGAGCAGATCCGGAAGGGATGAGCAGGAAAGATTACTTTCTTTATCTGCACAATTGCAGGATCAGGCAAACAGCTTGATTAAGGATATCGACTTGTTATTGTCCGATCCACAGAGTAGCGATATTGAAACTGAAACTTCCTTTAACCAACCGGAAGATAAAATACAATTAATGCCATGATTGATTTCTATGTACATCAGGATAAGTTTGGGATACCGAATGCCTGGGAGGAGCTGACGCCGGAACTATTTGAAGGAATTATGGCTGATATGGATTTAGTCACAAAAGGAAAGCTTTCACCGGCCATGCTCCAGGTCAAACATGTTTGTCGTACAATGGGATGGAATCCGAGGTTATTAGTGCGATCTAAAGATGAGCTAACCTTGTCTAACGTTGCTTGGCTAGGAGAGCAAATAGATTTTATCTTTCGAGTTTCGTATCCGGATCAAGATGCTGCACTTCAGGAACTGTCCAAGGAGGACTATATAAAAGCTAAGAAAACGCCTCCGGAGAGATTGAATTTGCCAATTGCCCGATACCTTTCAAAACTAGATTATAAGTTCGTTTTGAATAGTTGCTTTTGTGCGCAATTAATTCCAAGTATTTCCACTCAGAGGCAATTATATTCCGGATATATTATTGATACTAGTTTTAATCAACTGACCTGCTCACTTACTGCTTTACAATTTATAGAGGCCCGTTCTTTGCTAGGCTGTGATAGAGAGGTATTACCATTGCTTGCTGCTATTTTATATCATCCAGGTCCATATAATTCAGAATCTGCCCATGCACTAGCGAAGGCATTTGAAAAACTATCTGAACAAACTCTGCAAGGTATTGCATTTAATTTTTTCTCGTTTATTAATTACCTGTTTTCGACTACTCAATTCCGGATCCTGATTGCCGGCGAGAGTGAAAAGAAAAGTTCAATAACAACCGGTGCACTTGAATCACTTTATAATTTGAGTAATGACGGTTTAGGTGATATATCAACGATTGAACAGATGAATATAATCAAGTATCTTACAATTCTACGTAAGAAGTTGATAGAAACGGTACAGAGCATGAGCTTTGCGGAGATTCCTGTTGTGGATATCGCTAAGAATACGGGATTGCCAATTTCATTAATAAAACAGATAATATGATTTTTGAGATTCTTAAATATTACGCTCAGTTCCCCAATCATAGTAAGGTGCTTGAGCTCTTTGCAAAGGGACGAAGTGAACTTCCTGAATATGCTGTGATCCAGGAAGAAATTAAAAACTTGCCTAACTCTTCCCGGATCCAAGGATTAGACCACTATATTTTCGGACAGAGTTTCGATTCGGTTAAGCAGCGTGTTGATAATATTCTCTCCGGAACATACTTATTTGTGGAAATTGGTGATATTATGTCTAAACGTGATCAGAAGAATAATATTGAGGATGAAGTACAAATGGCTGTTACTATTGCTGCCAAATCCGCAGAAATGGATTTGATAGAGGAAGCTATACAATCAAGGCGTACTCTTGCCATGATGCAGCAGCTACGAGTTGCCATGACTTCTGATCAGAGAAGTACTCCTTGGCTAAAGGAATTGTCCGTATCCTGTCAGATTCGTCCATTTGTGGCCAAAGAATTTGCTTCTGTTGGTTGGACACTGATGTTCGAAAGAGAAGGTAGTGATTTATTTGATTTGAAACCTTTAATAAACCGTGAGTGATGGTAGATTGGTTATTAGGTGTTTTGGTGACCTCTTTGAGTGGCATTAACATATTCCAATTCATCTATTATAAGACTCAAAGAGATAAGTTGCGGGCTGAAGCCAGTGCCGCTACATCTGAAGCAAAACACAAGGATATCGATTTGCAACAGGATCAATATGATTATTTACTTGCTAAATTGACGAAGTTTCAAACAGACTATTTTGAATTGCTTACAAAGGTTCAGAGTGATTCTCGTGAGCACACAGAAGTGATAAACTCGAAGTGCAATGAGATTGCAGAGCTTAAATCTAAACTGATTTATTATAAAGGACTGAAGTGCTATAAAAGTGATTGTTCATTAAGGGTTGTAACTAACCCCAAAGATAAGGAGGATAAAAAATGAGAAAAATTGACGCAATTATTATTCATTGTTCGGCAACGAAGGCTGGGCAAGATTTACGTGCGAAAGATATCGATCGTATGCACCGGGCACGGGGATTCAATCAGATCGGTTATAACTTCGTCATTGACATTGATGGAATGGTAGAAAATGGGCGGGTGTTAAGTATTGACGGGGCGCACTGCAATACAAAAGGATTTAGTCAATCTTCGTATAATAAGCACAGTATTGGCATTTGTTATATCGGAGGTTTGGACGCATCCGGAAAGCCCGCTGATACACGTACTCCGGCTCAAAGAGCAACTTTGCGTGAGTTGGTAGCTAAACTCTGTAAGGAATATCCCATTGTTGAAGTTTTGGGGCATCGGGATACATCGCCTGATCTGGACGGATCCGGTGAAGTTGAACCACGAGAATATATTAAGGCGTGTCCCTGTTTTGATGTTAGGAGTGAGTTTTCTAATTTCCTTCCTAATGTGGTGATAAGACCATGAGACCAATTATTTATATCTTTGTCCTGTTTCTGGCATCAGGAATATGGTTCACTTCATGTAGGAGCATTAAATATGTACCGGTAGAAACAGTAAGGACTGAATATCGAACCCGTGATAGCATTCGTTTTGATAGTATATATCAACGCGACAGCGTATTGCTTTTTATGAAGGGAGATACTGTTTACAAAGAGAGGTATAAATACCTATATCGTTATCTGACAATTAATAAAGTTGATACGGTAATAAAGGCCGATTCGATTCAGGTACCTTATCCGATTGAAAAACGATTGACTCACTGGCAAACTATCAAAATGGAGCTTGGTGGATGGGCAATAGGAGTAATTTTATTGTCTGTGTTTGTTATTGTTGCCCGGTTGATATACAGGCTACGAAAGAAGTAGTATCTTTGTATCGTAGAAGTTTGCTTGTCTTTGACAAGTTGGCCCTCGTCTTACGGGGGCTTTTTTGTGTCTTCCTTGTTGCGTTTTTAATCCTTTTTTATCTCAAGCTAAACTAAGCTAAGTGGCTGATAATAAGTTTGTTATTGCTACGTTGTCCGAGTTTATTGTGTTATCTTTGAAGTACAAAAATAAAGGATAAAGCATTATGAACGAGCAAATTACCAACATTTTAAATCAGAGAATAACAAAGACTAGCAAGATACAACAATTGCTTCTTTTAGGATTAACCAGACGCCAGGTTGCTGACCTTGTAACAAACGGGAATTACGGTTTTGTACAAAACGTATATAAGAAGATGCTTGAGGCCGGGACTTTTGCACCGGAAACAACAACCGCTTCCTTGCCTGAAATAGATTATACTTTTAACCGCCGCTTCGGAATTGAGATTGAAGCATATAACTGCACTCGCGACCGCCTTGCTCGCGAACTTCGGGAAGCCGGAATAAATGTAGGGGTTGAAGGGTATGGCCATACAACAAGAAATTATTGGAAACTGGTAACAGACGGTAGCCTTAGTGGAAATGACACTTTCGAATTAGTAAGCCCTATACTTGAAGGAGAAAGCGGATTGAGAGAGCTAGAGAAAGTATGCTGGGTACTTGACCTTTGCGATGTAAAAGTAAACAACTCTTGCGGATTACACGTTCACATGGATGCAGCGGATTTTACGATAAACACTTGGAAAAACCTTGCACTCAGCTATAAAAATATAGAAAACGTAATAAACGCTTTTATGCCGAATACTCGCAGAGACAATCGATACTGCAAAAGCTTAAGCAGAATTTCCGAAAGCAGGATTTTAGAGGCAAACACCATAAGCGATCTTCGGGAGGCTTTTAGAAACGACCGCTACCATAAAGTAAACCTTGAAGCTTACGCTCGGCACCGGACAGTAGAATTTCGCCAACACGGAGGTTCTACCAATTTCACAAAGATGAGCAACTGGGTTCTTTTTCTTTCCCGAATGATTACCTTTGCACAGTATGCCAAGGTTGAAGCAGGAGCAATGCTTCAAAACCTGCCTTTCTTGACAGACGACCAAAAAACATATTTTAAACTTAGAACGAAAAAACTTAGTAGATAATGAATAATAGAAATTACTTATTGCAGGATGGCGGAACAATAACCGCCACCTGCGCAGCAGATTTTATAAACAAACTTCGTGTAGGTAGCCGCTTTGATTCCGAATGTACGGACCAAGAATATATGTTCAACTTTGCTGACCGATATCGAGACCAAACCGGCAATGTCGTTCGGACTGATTCACCGGATAATTTCTTGGAAGATTTAATAGCTTTTGGTTATGTAACTGTTAAATAAATCTTGGATAAAAAAATTATTATCAAAAAGCTTTGTTTGTGATAATGATTTCTTTATCTTTGTGGTGTCAAACAAAAGAGCTCTTTGAATGACTGATGAAGAAGCGCTAAAAGCGCGGGTAGATGAGTTAATTGAAAATCTTAACTACTACCTCCGGAATTATAACCGCCTTATTGGGCATGGTTATAGAAAAGCGGTACTCGATGCAGAAATCGAATATCTCAAACTTGAGATACAAAGATTGTCTGCTCGGTAGAAAAAGAGTTCCCCACTCGACGGGGTGGGGAACTCATCTTCTTCATTATTTGTTTTACTTAAAAAATATGTGAAATGGGAGTAAGAGAAGATTTTTTCAAATTAAAGACAGCATGTCTCCAAAGTAAAGGTTCTGACCGTGAGAAGGCAGAATTGGAGATGGATCGTTTCTTTGCTTCGTTGCGACCGGAAGACCAAAAAGAACTGCAGGCAGCTATTGATGAAGATTTTGCTCGGATTCATCAAGTCGTTGAAGATGCTAAAAAGATGAAAAGACAGATTGAAGTACGAAAGATTCTATCTGATATTCTTCCATTCATTTCTGTATCTGAGTTTGCAAAGCAGTACTTTGACAAGTCAGCTTCTTGGCTTCATCAACGAATCAATGGTAATGAGGTGCATGGGAAAATTGCAACTTTCACAGATAAAGAACTGAATATTTTGTCTGATGCATTGAAAGATGTGGCTGGTAAATTGAATAATGCAGCAGCTGCGCTGTCTTGATAAAAAAAAGTTAATTATTTTGGGAATGTTTCGTTTTTATTAACTACCTTTGTTTTTGCCAAGTAAAAACCATATTTCACTTTTCATATCGTGTAATTCGTAAAATCGGATTCCGGGTGGTTCCGGTTGGCGCACGATATGAGAAGTTGTTTTTTATTATGAAAAAAGCTTTTTTAAAGTTCCGAAACTTTTTGAGACGGCCTACAGGTAGTGATATTCGCCCTGATATATTTTTGATGGCATTGAGTGTGACAGTCGTATTTTTTATTTCTATGGCTTATTTTGCTATTAATGAGGTATATATTAGTAAATTTACTGATCCTGTGGAGTGGGGGAATTTGGCTATGTGTTTAGCGCTTCCTATATCTTTGGCTTCATTTTATGTGCTATATTTTAGTTACTTCCAACAGATGAAAATATCTCGTAATCAGCAGTTTGATTCGACATATTTCAATATGCTTAAGGTTCAAAGGGAAATATATGAGAAGATAAATCATACTACGTTTGTAGATTTGGCTCAAGATATAGATAATACATTGCAAATTGATTTTACTAAAAGAATCGAAAATTCTGATATTGAATTTTTTAAAACGGCTTATGGATATGCTCTTAAGCTGATTGGAAGATCAAATGGCGATATAATGCATTATTTTCGTCATATGTATCATATTATTACATTTGTGGATGATTCTGATGTTGATTGGGGAATGAAGAAAAAGTATATAAGTCTGATTCAAGCACAAATGAGTAATGAAGAGTTATTGGTCATGTGTTTTAATGTGATTCATTATTGTTATAATGAGACTACAAAAAACGAAAAGTATATAAAGTTGTTAGATGATTATCACTTTTTTAAGAATTTGCGTTGTGATGTGGATAATTGTCTAAAACAAAGATTGAGGTCAATTTTTAAAGATACTACATTTAAACATTTATAGGAAATATGATATATGACACTACTACTACAATGGGGAAATATTGGCACCTTAGAGATTGGTGGAAATTGATTCATGATACATTTTGTGAATATGTTGAGTGTAATGTGAAACTGTTTAATGCTAAAAAGGCGGAATTAGACAAACGATATGATGAATGCCAAGACAAGGCAGACTTTGCTAATATTTGGATGGAAGAAGGAGAGCTTTATAATTATATTTTACTAAGAAGTGCTTTGAATGCAGGGTTGATGTATATTTTTTCTCAGTTTGAAAAACAAATGATTGAATTGGCTAGGGTGGTAGTTCCTGGATATACTCCTCCAGCTGGGGGAGTGATAGTAGATGCTTATAATTCAATTCAAACGAAATCAGAATTGGAGCTTTGTTCTTCTTGTTGTTCGTCTTGGAATTATATTTTAGATTTTCAACAAATAAGGCATGCTTGTGTACATTATAATGGGATTACATATAAACGACGGCACATTGAGGCCATAGAGAGACTTGGGCAACTTTTGGAGGTTACAGAACGACCGGATGGAGGCTGGGAAATTTGTTTGACGAAAGAGAATCTTCTTTGGATATCAGATAAAATGGGGTATTTCTATGGTTTATTAATAGATGAGTTGGAAAAGACGAAAATATAAAGAAGAAATAATGGAGAACAAAATAAAAATTGCTCTCTAAAGTATAAAAAATGAAGAAACACATTGAAAAAACGACACTTTTAATTATGGTTCTAGGATTACCTAATATGGCTATTCGAAAATAAGTATTATTTCCTTTTGTACTTTCAAATATTATCCTCATATTTGCAATGCTAAACATCAGTAAGGTGTATCTTACTTCGCAGAGCGCGGTTAATGCTCAAGTTTTGTCTGGGCTTTTTTTATGCCCAAATGTAAAATATTGGCGGCTGCCTTCCCCTTGTAGATTTTTGCTCTTCGGAGTGGATACTACTGATGTTTAGCGACACGGGAAATGGCAGCCGTTTTTCTGCCTATATGCTAAACATCAGTAGTTATGAAAAAGAAATCTCAATCTGGGAAGGTCCCAGTAACCAAACTCCAAGCGTTTTTTAACGAGCTTTCGAATGTGCTATCTCAAGAAGGTAGCGAGTTCTTTGTAAATCGTTCCGCCGACGGTACCACTTCCATCCGTCTTGCTCGTGGACAGTATCTGACTATTTCTATGCAGAAAGGAGGCCGGTCATGATGTTTTTCACACAGAGTCTTTCTACTTTCTCTCCGAAGAACCGGGCATGGAAAAAACTCGTAGACTGGATCCGGCAATACGAACATGTCCTTATTAAAAATGAATGTTCCCTTGATGCCATGAAAGCCGAAATCGACTTAAAAATTGAGGAGATAAATGCGGAACATCCAAAACTCAAACAAATTGTTTTTAGTGGGGATAATAATCGTATTTCCGGTTGTTTCTCTGCTAAAGTCATGTCATGTGGATGTCCGGATATCATCTTTACACTTAATTATTGTACTGTAAAACGGTCATACGAGTTTTCTGAGAACAATAATATTCAAATAGGAGGATGACTATGACAACGAACATTGATGGAGCTGTTATTACTTCTGAAGCTATTTGTACCATTAAGTTTCTTCAACAAGAAAACTATGTTGAAGAAACATTGAATCAAATTAACGAAATTATAGATATCGTTATTGCTGAAGATGTCCCAGCCGTTTTAGAATCAGATAAGGATTGTCTTCGTATTGTGCGTAGTCTTCGTTATCTGGCACAACATATATCATCTTTTAAAAGACCTATGAATCATGAATAATCAAGAACAGAAAATTACTGATATAAGCATCTACATTGCTGGCTTACAAGCAACGTTCCGTCCTGCATCTGATGCACGACATACCACTCATTGGTTCTCTACTGATGAAGTCTATATTGCTATTAAGCATTTGGATCCTTCGGCTGATATTACGAAAGAGCAGATCTTCCAGGCAATGACAAATGCTGGTTTTAAATTTCAAAACCGTCCCGGAGCATCAGGGTGCGATTTCCGATGGATGCTTGAACTGAAAAATACTAAATAGATAAGTTCCGGAGAGTGAAGCCATTTCCTCTCCGGCTTTTTTTGTCCTTTCCCTTCCTTCTTTTCCTTACTACATTCGCTGAAAATAATAGCGAATATGATTTCAGAAGATTTAGTCAAACAGCGATTTGTGCATGATACAATTTCTCAAGGTATCAATCTTATCTATCAGACTCAGGAGAATGTTGTCCGTACTTATTTGAATACTCGTTCGGGCAAGTTACTAGGAAGTCTACAGCGTAGACCATTCACTATTCAGGAGTCTGAAGGAAAGCAGGAATACTTCATTCGCATATTCCCGTATCTCCGTTACCTGGATATCCGATATCGGAGAGGAAATGATCGCATTTCTCGTCATATTCGAAGTAACTTGGCACTGTATAATCGTACAGTTTGGGGAGTACTCTACCATGAGACTTTCCCGGAACTGCGTTATGGCTACAATGAAGCGATTCGAAGCACTATCCGTAAGCAATTAGAACAAGCATTAATCTACGAACAGTCTCAAAATTGGTAATATGGGAAAGAAACATTTATCAGAAGACGAAATAAAGTATATCGTCTCCGCTGAATCCAGTCAGGCCCAGCAGGAAATCCATGAGTTAACCAAGGCAACAAAGAAACTCAAGAAGGAGGAAAAGGAACGTCGCTCTGTGATGATCGAACTCGAAGCACAAGGGAAGAAGGGCACAAAGGAATATCAGAATCTAGAAAAAGAGTGCAAATCACTCTCTAAGCAGGTTTCTGATAATAACAAGAAAATTGGTGCACTAACTAGGTCATTGGATATTAATGCCATGACCGGTCGGCAACTAAAGAAAGTGGCCAAGGAGTTGACTGCGACACTTGATGACATGTCGGAAGCTGCGGATCCGGAAGAATATGCTAAACTTAGTCGAAAGCTTGGTGATGTTCGTAAAAGAATGACTGAACTCAAGAACTCGGGTAAGAATGTAAAACAGGAGTTTGATTTAACGAAAACTGCAGTTTCAAAATTAAAGGCCGCTGTTGCAGCTTTTATTCTTGTTAAACTAGGTGGATATCTTAAAGATGTGGCTTCCAAGGTTTATTCTACTCGAAAAGAGTTTGCTAAGTATGAGGCAGTTCTTCGGAATACTTTGCAGTCGCAGGAGAAAGCAGCAGCAGCTATGAAGATGTTGCAACAGCTTGCGGCAGATACTCCTGGTTCTCTGCAAGAGTGGACGGAGGCCTACATCAAACTTGTGAATAGGGGTATAAAGCCTACTACAGCAGAATTGACTAATATTGGTGATTTAGCTGCATCACAGGGTAAAAGTGTAGACCAACTTATCGAAGCCATATTAGATGCCATGACTGGCGAGAATGAACGTCTGAAAGAGTTTGGTATTAAAGCTAGTAAGAACGGGAATACAGTGAAATATACTTTTCGTGGAATTACTACTGAGGTTCAAAACTCTGAAGAAGCGATCAAGAGTTATCTGTTAAGTTTGGGACAATTAGATGGTATCTCCGGTTCAATGGGGACTCAGATGACAGAACTTGAAGGTATGGAGTCTAATTTCAAGGATACCTTGGATAATCTTTGGAATAAAATGGGTAAACGCATGGAGAGTTTCTTCAAAAAAGGATTGTCCTGGGCCAGTAACTTTGTTTCGGATATCACAAAGGTCATAGAGCCTTTGTCGGACACCTTTGAAGACCAAATGGAGAAAGTTATAAATTTAGAAAGGCAGCTTCCCGGCATGGCATCTCGCTATGATGAGTTGGCAGGCAAGGTTAATCGTAATGCTGAAGAGCAGAAAGAACTGAATTCTCTGATTGAACGGATATCTACCATTGTCCCTTCTGCCATTTCCGAATGGGATCAATACGGAAATGCTATTTCTATTAATACTCAAAAGGTGTATGATTATCTTGCTGCAGAGAAAGCTCGATTGAATTTCGTTCATCGGGAGGAGATAAAGAGCCTTAAGGCAAAGAAAGAGGAAGCCAAAGCTGAAATGGAATCTCTTATGCTGCAGAATAAAAAGGGGAAAGTTTGGGCTGGTGGTACAGGGTACGGCAATACAAAGGATGAGGGTATGCGTGAAATGACAACTGCAGAGAAAGATGCCAATGCGGAAAGGATTGCTGAACTTAGAGATGAACTGGCTGGTATCACTGCTCAACTTGATAAGATTTCGGGTGATGGCATTGATAAAATAGTCAAGGAGAGGATAAAGGCGCAGGATGATGCAACGGAAGCTCAAAAGCGATTCAATAACATGAATAAGTCTATGCTGTCAGCGTGGTTGAAAGATGAAAAGAACGCTGCAGATCAGTATCGGGAAATAGCGCAAGAAATATATAACAAGCGTTTTCCTGCGAACAATACCACTGACAAATCGGATCCTAATGCGGTCGCACTCAAGAATCAAGATTCGGATCATGAAGCAGAGGTCAATGAAATTCGCCTTGTCGGACGTGAAAAGCAACAGGCAGAAGAAGAGATAAATTTAGCAATCTTAAAGTCTGACCAGACTTATTATAATAAACGCCTTAAATTGCTTGAGCAATTTAAGGCGACGGCAATGAAATCGGCCAAGAAAGCCGATTATCAGAAACAAATTGTAGATGCGAAATCTAAGCTGATCGATACTGAAGTCTCCTTAGAAAAGCAAAAGGTATTTGCAGTTGAGAAGTTGCGTCAGGATGACTTGGAGAAAGAAAAGGCTGTAACTACCTCACAAAAAATGTTCCTCACTAGTGAGCTCGCAGCAAAGCATATTACTCAGGAACAATTTGCCATGTTGACACTTTCTTTGGATTCGGCTAGTGCTGAAACTCGGTTAGCCATTGAACAGCGGTATCTGAATGATGTTAATGACCTTGAATTAAAGAATGGGAAGTTGAAAGCAGATGCTGTAAAGCAAGCGAACACAGCGGTACTAACTGCAGAACAGGATGCAGCTAATGCTCGGGCGGCTATTCAGACTAAAATGAATGATCTGACTAAAGATTTCAAGAGTCAGTTCAAATTGACTACAGTTGGAGAAGACCTTCAAGCACAAATGAAAGTCTTGGATGCTACTTACCAAGCACGCAAGCAACTTGCAGAAAAGGAACATCTAGATACAAAAGAACTTGATACTGCATACCTGAAAGCAAAAGAACAGTTAGTTCAGGATAGTGAGAATCGTATCAATCAGATCCGGAGTCAGTATGGACTTCTGAATCAAAAGCAGCAATATGATCTGCAGCTTCAGCAACTGCAAGAATATCTGGACAATGAGACTCTTACTCATGAGGAACATGAACAGGCTGTTCAAAATCTGAAACGTGACTCATTTAAAAAGCAGTTCGATTACTACTTGGATTTATTCTCCGGAGCTGTACAAGCACTCCAGCAGGCCGAAATGGATAATGTGGATGCTAAGTATGATGCGGAAATAGAGGCGGCGCAGGGAAATGCCGAAGAGGTTGAACGCTTAGAGAAGGAAAAGGCACAGAAGAAACTGGATATTGAGAAGAAATACGCAGATGTCAACTTTGCCATCAAAGCATCTCAGATTATAGCTGATACTGCAGTTTCGATAATGAAAGCGATTGCTGATTTAGGTCCTATTGCTGGCCCTATAGCTGCTGCACTCATGGGTATTACAGGGGTTGCTCAACTTGCTGCAGCAAATGCGGAGCGGCAAAAGGTTAAAAATATGACTCTTTCGGGTGGAAGTAGCTCCTCAAAGGGAACCGGTGCTCGTGTTGCAACTGGTCGTGAAGAAGGCGGTAAAATTGACGTTCGTCGTGCTCAAGATGGAAAGTTGTTTGCCGATGCCGATTATGATCCGGATGCCCGTGGCTTTATTGACAAACCAACTGTAATTGTAGGTGAGGGACCAGCGGGGCAGTCAAAAGAATGGGTAGCAAGTAATGCTGCAGTTGAGAATCCTACAGTTGGTCCCATTTTAGATATGATTGATAAGTCACAGCAAGCCGGTACTATCCGGACGCTTGATTTAAATCAGGTTATTCGATCGAAAATGGCTGGCTTCTCTTCCGGAGGAAGTATTTCACAACCACTTCCAACGACCGATGCTCCAAAGGATGAAGGAAACGGTGCTGCATTACCGCCGGAGCTCATGGAGAAGTTTGCTCATGCTATTATTAATATGAATGAAAACGGGGTAAAGGCTCCTATTGTATTGAGTGATTTTGAAAGGCAGCAAGCGCTTCGTGAACAATCTCGTCAAATTGGATCAAAAGGATAATTATGAAGATAACGAATTCTAAAACCAGTAAGTCTTATCAATTGGATCCGGGAACTCAACTTGAAGTCGAACGGCCAAATCTGTTTTTTAACGAATGGGGAGAACAAACACTGCCTGTTGATATTCCGGATTCGGATTGGAACCAGGAAGCTTTAGGATATCCTGATATAACGGGTATGCGAAAACTTCCTTCCGATATTCAAGCAACAATATCTTCCGGAGAGTATTTTTCTGTTTGCCGGCAGGCTATTTTGAAAGTAAAGCGTAAACATACCCTATCTACTTCATTTTATTTGAATGAAGGATCATTCTTATCACAAATATCAAAGGCATCACTGAGAGAGATGTTTGGTGATGAAACAATTCCTGGAATTAATACAGTTCAGCAGGGTATTAACTTTTGCAAATCATTGCTTTCTAATGAGAATAGTCAATTTGCTATCTTCCCAATTTATGTTGACTTTGATAACGAGCGGCGTTATGTGAACCGCATGGAGATAATGGACTCTAATGGAAATTTGGTTCAACGGAGATTTAATGGTACTATCGGCTTTTATAATTCATTTCCTAGGATAGAAGAAGTGGATGGGGTAAATGTGAAACTGGATCCGGGATATTATATGAGTCCGTTTATTCGAGCTCCTTATCTTTTGAGACGTATTTTCTCCTACTTTGGATATACTTTACTAGAGAATTTCTTTGATATTACCCCGCCCTTTAATAGTATGGCGTTCATTAACAATACGGTTGATACACTTGTGAATGGTTCTATATTACTTTCACATTTAGTCCCGGATTGTATGTGTAATACAATCCTGAATGTATTTAGAAAAAAGTTCTTATGTGAATTTATTCCGGACGAAGTAAACCGGACTGTTACCATTGAATTCTTTGATGATGTAGCTAAAATGAAAGCTGAGACGGATTTGACTGATAGCTTGACATCTTCGTTGGAATTTGGAATACCAACGTATCAGAAGGTTGCTTTGTCTTCCGAAACAATGGTAACTGATGGGGATACTTATGATTCAGCAGTAGATATAAAAGCAAAATATCCTAACGCTTGCTTGGATTCTTTGACAGGATGTTACTATCGTGTTGGATATTCGGACTATTCTAAAGTGGCTCAGAAGATATCTTCTGCTACAATTCCTTATATGGCGGGTGGAACGTTGAAAGAAAAGAAAATTGTTTGTCCTGATGCAATGTTCTCTTTGATACACGAGACTCGTGTTCCTTCGGATCGCCCTTCGTCAAGTAGGTATGAACGTTTTTTATCACCTATACCTTATATTGGGGATGGTTGTGCTTTAAATTCTACCTTGATAATAAATGGGACTTCTGAAAGTGAGGAGGAACAAGATAAGGAACAGGATGCAGAGATAGCCTCTAACAAGAAACAGGCTCCAATGCTTGCATTAGTTTATTATTATAAAGATGGATATAGTATCGGGACAAATACTAATTACAATTGCGAGAATACAAAATTTGCAGATTATTCTCTTTTATATAATGGACCGGAGGGAATCTTTGAAAAATTCTATCGTGCTTATGATAATTTATTACGTAATTCGATGCATCCGGTTAAAGGTGATATCCTGTTGTCCGATCATCAGAAGATGAATATACCGTCTCATCGAAAGGTTATCATTGAGGGGCAGGAACTCTTTATTGATAAGCTTAAGTATTATATTGGAGGGGATAATGACCCTATTGAATCAACTTTCTATACTACCCGGTTATATGAACCTGTAGAAATAGCTCTATCTGAAAGCCAACGCTTCCCTGCTTTGACAAATGCTTACTGTTGGAGTATAGATAGAAACACTTATGATATATCCGAAGCTGAATACAATGCAGAACTAGTTAAATTTGAAGGAGCGAGAGGATACGATAAACTACCGGTACTTTATCCTCCATTTCCCACACAAGAGCAAGTTGTAGCAGGAGGATACTATTATGAACGTTCTTTTGCATATTATCAGGATGGTAGGGATCATAAACGCCGCTTTTACCGTGTAGTATCTAGGCTTCGCCCGATAAAGACTCCCTTTTAGTCTGTCCTTTGTGTTACTATAGGCTTGCGCTAAATTCGGCATAAAAAAGAGTTATGACGATTCTACAGCAACCTGATTCTTTATCATTAAGTGGAAATATTAAAGAGTTTCGAATAGGAACTAGTAATACAGTCTCTTTCGTTTTATCTCAAGAAGGAGAGGAAATTGTATCTCGAAGTTATGAGCCTGGTGCAGATGGTATTGTGATTATCAATATCCGGGATATTGTTCATACACGTCTATCGTTCACTTTCAAGAATACATCATTGGTGTATGAACAAGCACTATTAGCATCCAATTTTAAAGCTGTGATATCAGACAGGGAGGTTAATTTTCGTGTTATTCGTGCTGGAGTTGATATGTTTGCTGATTCGGCTGCAAATTTTCTAACTCAGAACTTTTTAACCTGGCAGCCCAATTTAAAGCCGGTCACATATTACTCACCTGAATTTCTGACATATTATGCCGTTTTGGATTGTACGGCCATGTTACGTGCATACTTTACTGATAAGACGGGGGATGTGGTATCGCAATGTGATATGGGACTTGCCGATTTGATGAAGGGATATGCTTATACTATTCCTTTACAGTATGCAGCGGTAGCGGAGAAGCTAGGGAACAAGATGCCTGCTTACTATGATGTCTGGATTGAGAATCAGAAAGGCGAGAGAATTACATACATACAGCGTTATTACGCTTCGGATATAAAGTCGGAGACTGAACAATGGATTTTATTTGAAAATAGTCTCGGAGGAATTGATACGTTTCGTGCCTATGGCTCCAGTAATTTCACAGGTGAACATACTCATAATATTGCGGAGATAGATGATATTTCCCTGGAATATCGCGTTGATACAGCCCGTAAATTTCAAAAGGATACAGGCTATCTGAATAAAAAAGAGCGTTCCTGGTTACTTGACTTTTTCCCGTCTTTGAAGAAGTATATATATACAGGTTCGTATATTCGCTCAATCATAGTTGTAGAGAGCAATGTGACTTATACAGATAAGGAACTGCCAAGCAATTATTCCTTTACCTACAAGTATGCCGATGCTAAACCGCTTTTAAATCTTCCTAGAACCGATGTTCCTGCTGACACACTTGGAATTGTTGTGCCCGAGGTCGGTTCTTTTACGGTGCCCCCTCGACTTGTTGAATTTCCTCGCCTTCCGTTGTCCGAGGGGGCACTGTTTCCTATTCAGGAACCTTATTCAGAAACTTGGAGCTCGACGACTGCCGGTTCTATTAGTGATTACATAGTTAATCGTATTTCAGAAAATTATGGAGGTGGCGGTGGTATTGGACATTATCATGATAATATAGATTTGCTGCACCTGTTAACCTACGCAGCGGGATATTTATTGATTGCTGGTAAGAGAGCTAAAGTCGGTTATTCGGATGAAGCACTGTCATTTGTTAATGATATTGCGAAGAATCTTATAAAGTTTCAAAAGGGACTTCAAACAAATGATATAACGACCAGTAATTATTCCCCAGGGCTTTTGGGAAGCGGTGGTTGTTTTAAGGTTGATCCTGAAACAGGTAAAACTGTGCTTGAGGTAGATAGCGCAAATCTGCGTGAAGAACTTGTTGTTCCTAAAATAACTTTTAACTGTATAGATGTGATATCAGGGGATAAAGCGAATACTTTTTCCTTTGGAATCATAAAAAATGTGGATACGGAAAAATGTACAGCAGAACTTGAACTGTTGGAAGATGAACTTGGTACTCCGCAAGTCGGGGATATCATCAGGGGAATTTTTCATAATATTGAAGGGGCCAATGTTAAAGAGGATTTTTATGATGAAAATGGTTTTCTTAATTATGCAGGTTTTTCAACTGCATACTTTACTCCACTGGATATTTTGGCAGATGTGCCAGGGTGGTTTAAATTCAGATATGCTTTAAAAGCGGGAACTACAGTTCATCCTATGGCCGACATGAGGTTTTATGCTTATGGGAACTTCTATGATAAAACACGCCAATCAATTACGTATGAAAATCGCTACTATACCCGTCGACTCAAGAATGTGAATACGTGGGTAATCAATCCTAGCAAAAATATTGCTATGCAGGATGGACTTTTAGAGGGATTGAATATTGGTGGCATGGTGATGCATGGGCATGGTACTTTTATGGAGAACTGTTATTTCACTGGAGTACAAATTCAGTTCACTCCGGACCAGAAAGAAGAAATAAAGGGGGAGGACGCTTATTCGGTAAGTTTATCTACTTACGAATCGCTAGTTGTCCTGGATGATGAGAGTAATCTTATTGGTGGTCTGATAGAAGAGAGGTATGTTGTATCTGGAGATGACTATGTGATTTCTGACGATGATTATGTGACAGCGACTCTATCACGTCTGAAAACTCGTATTCAAGCATTCAAGGGAAGCCGGGAGTTGTACTACTCTGATGAGTATCATGAGGATGCATATATGGTTATCCTTAATGCAATAGGTTGCAAGGCAGTTGTAGATAACGGTCTTGTTGCTATTACAGAAATCAATGATTATGAGAATTGTTATGTTGATATAGCTGTTAACTGCGAAGGTAACTGTGTTTTTGATAAGTTCTATAAAATAACAGCAGTTCGCAACGGAACGTCAGTTATATATGGAGATATTGATAATGAGATGGCAAGTGTGTCCTGTGATACTGCGGGAAATGTACTACTTGGACTGCCTGTATCTACTAATGTCAATATGTGGTATGGTAATAAGGAACTATCAGTTGACAAGGTTGAACTAGCGCTGCCCGACGGAGTTGAAGGGATTACTGATAAAGGAAATATCTCAATAACAGGAATTAGTCAGGGGTCTTTGAATAGCTTGAATATAGGTATTACAGCCTTTGCAACTTACGCTGGTGTACAATATCATAAGCAATTATCACTTGTTATAAATAAAATTATTCCTGGAGAGAACGGTCAAAATGCAGTTATTTATAGTTTGAATCCTTCGGTTAATGCACTCAAGGTTGATAAGGCCGGAAATTATGATGTTTCCTCAATTTCATGCGGACTTATTAAAACTGATGGAACATCGTCTGTTAATTCAAATTTACCAGAAGGTTATGTAATGAAATACACAGTCGACGGCGATAATTCTCAAGTGTACACTTTTGGTAATAATATCGCTGTTAAGGGGATTAAAAAGAAGATTCTATTTCAGATTTTTAAGGGTTCTACTTTGATTGATCAGGAAACGATCTATGTGATAAACGACGGAATTGACGGCGAAGATGGGAAAGATGCATTGAGTCCGATTTTTGCAGATCTCGACAATGCAGTTACATCGGTAGCTTGTATTTCTACCGGAGAAGTAATGTTTGGTTTACCAGTGTCCACACATGTAAATATGTGGTATGGTACGGAGAAACTTAACCTGGATTCAATTACAATAGCTGCTCCTAGCGGCGTTACTTATACTACTGATAAAATAGGGGTAACGGTTAACGGTATCGCTGCAGCCAGCGTCGACGTAATTAATATTAATATAACGGCCAAAGCAACCTATAAAGGTTTCCAATATACTAGGGAGCTCGTGTTTACTATTAATAAAATTAAACGTGGTAGTGACGGTGAGAGTCCGGTTTTGTATGATCTTAAACCGTCTGTATCATCTATAAAGGTTGATAAGAACAATAACTTCATTCCGGGAACTGTTTCGTGTACAGTCTCTCGTACTATCGCAGCCACTATTGATACTCTTTCAGTTGTGCCGGCTGGCTTTTCTATGTATTATTCGAAAGATGAATCGAAAACTCTAAATGTTTATTCGTTAGGATCATTATTGAGTCTCACAGGTTTCAACTCCTCAGTTACTTTTTGGTTAAAGTCTGGAGAAGTAGTAGTGGATATGGAGACAATTCCCATTGTTAAGGACGGTATTGATGGTGAAGATGGTAATGACGGTCTGAATTCAGTATATGCCGATTTGGATAATGCTGTTACTGCTGTGGCCTGTTCTCCTTCCGGGGCGGTTCTGTATGGACTGCCTGTATCTACTAATGTCAATATGTGGTATGGTACGGAGAAACTTAGCTTGGATTCAATCACGGTATCTGCTCCTAGTGGTGTTGTTTATACTGCTGATAAAGTAGGGGTAAGAGTAACATCTATTGGGACATCTGTAGCTGATGTTATCAATGTAAATGTAACTGCAAAGGCGACTTGTCAAGGTATTCAATATACTAGAAATCTTGTCTTTACAGTCAATAAAGTTAAGAGTGGCAATAATGGAGAAAGCCCTGTCTTGTACGAATTAAAGCCGTCTGTATCATCTGTAAAAGTTGATAAATATAATCGCTTTACTCCAGCAACTATATCATGTGTGGTTTTACGTACAGTTGCAACAAATATAGAAACGTTGTCGTCTTTGCCAAGTGGGTTTTCTATTTATTATTCCAAGGATGGTTCACAGACTCTTTATAATTATTCGTATGGGACATCATTGAATATTGCGAGCTTTGGTGCTTCAGTTTCTTTTTGGCTAAAAAGCGGTGGAGTAACAGTTGATGCGGAGACTATCCCTATTTTAAGGGATGGTACTGATGGTGATGCGGGAGATGATGGACAGAACGGGACTTTTCTGAAACAAATATTCGTCCAATCTGATTCCCGTCCGGCAACTCCGGATAGTGATACAATTCCTGTCGGTTGGTCTGAAAATAATGATTTTGGCGAGCTTGTAATATTGGATTATGAGGGTGTGTTCTTCCTAGAGGATGGTGCAAGACGTTCTCCAAGGAGTCCGGAACACAGTACTACCCATAAGGACAAACTTCGGTTCACAACTTCTATTCCCAATCAGACAATCACTTTATCTGTCATTGTTTCTAGCGAGACTTCCTATGATTGTGCATATATTGGCAATATTGATGATGAAGTCACAACTAGTAAGTATCATGACAAGTTATCAGGAGAGAAGAGTGTGGCTATATCACAGGTTGCTCTTATTGCCGGCGAACATTATATTGAAATAATGTACTCGAAGGACGGATCCGGTTCTGCAGGACAAGATATGGTTAAATACAAAGTCGTAAATAGTAATACTATTTGGGTGTCTTCTGCACAAGCGACTTATGACAAAGAGGCTAAAAAATGGATTTATGGAACTTGGTCTCAACCTTCAAGATACCTTGCCGACACTCCGGATGTAGAGTATATTTTCCGGCGTGAAGAGACATCTTTTATTCCCGAATCAAGTCCTAGCCAAGATAAGTACATTCCTTTGCCCTTTATTGCCTCAGAAGATTACAGAGGAGAATTCAATGCTGCTTATTCACAAGTGGTAAAGGCTATTTATAGAGCCCCAGGTGGTTATTATAAATGTATAAAAGTTCGTCCGGCAAATTCTATGATTGAAATTTCGAACGAGGAATATTTCGAATATATTATACCTTTTACAGATGATCCGTTAGGTGTAACGGATGAATATCCAATTGAGTATATGTCCATGCGGCGAAAACAAAATGGGAAATGGGGAACTTTTTCTCTTCCGACTCCTCATGCCAGGAAGGGAGAAACAGGAGCTTCGGGGGCAACTTACCGACGTTGGAAAGGTTATACGGTTGGGCAGAAATATCGAAATGATGATAATGTGACTGATTTGTCATTACTTGAAGATGATGGAATACATTATATCGATGTTGTTCTTTTGGCTAATGCTGCAATGGATACTGGTTATGATTGCTATATAGCACGAAAATTTGAAGGACAGAATTTTTGGATCGGAACATCCGATACTCACCCTTTGAATGAAACGTTTACAGGAAATTTATCTCCGCATTGGCAAAGGGCTAGTAATATGGCATCGATATTCACGGACCTTATAATAGCCAAAAATGCGATTCTCGATTTTATGCAAGGTAATAAGATACAGATAATGAATCAAGACGGGACAGTAAATGCATGTCTTGGTGACGGATATTGTCCTATCTGGGTAGGGGCGGATTCCCCTGATAATGCTTCTATCAGATTTAACATAGATGGTAGTGGACATTTGGCAAAAAGGAACTTGTATTGGGATGAAATGGGGAATATGTTTTTTCGAGGATCATCCTTTAATCAATTGCGACCGTTTGACAATGTGGATGATGATGCTATCGTGAATCTTAATTTTAGTACCGGATTTGATTTGGACATTTCTAGATTAACTACATATATGACACCATGTACTATATTGCTTCCTTCGGCTGCGGATTATGTCGGTGCAAAATGTACGATGTGGTTTGGGCATTTTTGTACTCGGGTCGTTCATCAACATCCTGTCATAGCAGTTAAGGATAACAGTAGTTTTCTTAATGTAAAAAAGGATGTTACTTCGGGTAGTACTGCGGTTTACAAGATAAGCCCCAAACAGCAGAAGAAACTTACATTTTCAGCCTTACCATATCAGGATTCTTATGGTAATGTAAGTCAGATTGGTTGGTATCTTGATAATCCTGAAGACGTGGAGATTATAGGGTGAGAATTATAAATTGGTAAAATAAAAACTACATATATGGAAGAAGATATTAAAAAACTAGACATAAAAGATTTTCAGTCTTTGTCGTCTGCACCGGAAACATGTAATGTTTTACTTGTTCAACAAACTGGAGCTCCTGGTAAAATAACTATCGGACTTTTCAAAACAATGGTAAAGAGGGATATTACTCCCTCAATTCGGGAAGGTATGTGGTATATCGGTGAAACAGAATTAAATGTTATAGCGGAAGGAAAGTCACCAGTTTACCGCAAAGGTGAGACCGGTATTGAGTGGAAATATGACGTGGAGGAAAATGATCGCTGGCGGATACTTGTCGATTACTCTGTAATCACTCTTACGTTCGATGATCTTACGGCGGAGGAGAAAGATTCTCTGAAAATGAAATTAGAGAACTTGACTCCTGAAGAACTAGCAGAATTGCAAAAACCTGCAAGTGCTATGATAGCTGTTCTGGAAAAGACTAATGAGAATGTAACAAAGGCGGAAGAAGCTAGGGTAGTAGCCGAATCTGCTCGAGTTACGGCAGAAACGAATCGTAAATCAGCCGAGACATCTCGTGCTTCTGCGGAATTGGGCCGTGTGTCTGAAGAAGAAATACGTAGGACTTCAGAAGCTGCTCGTAATAATGCTGAAGTTGCTCGTTCTACAGAAGAAAATAGAAGAGTTCAAAATGAGGAAGCTCGCAAGTCAGCGGAGGGTGTTCGTTCTTCAAATGAAACAAAACGAGTAACGGCTGAAACAGAACGGGGCTCTGCTGAAACGGCACGTAAATCAGCAGAAACGATTCGGGAGTCTGCAGAAGATATTAGAAAAACGAATGAGGCTGTTCGAGTGACTGCGGAAGAAAAGCGAAAGGAGGCGGAAGTGGTACGGGGGACAAATGAGACTTCTCGTGTTGCAGCTGAATCTAGCCGTGTTACCGTTGAGAGCGAACGTGTATCTGCTGAGAACGCCCGTAAGTTAGCGGAGACAAACCGGGTATCAGAAGAGAATAAGAGGAAAGCTGCTGAAACTTCTCGGATCACTGCTGAAACTTCCCGTGTGTCAGCAGAAGATAAGAGAAAGCAGAATGAAGATGCTCGTAAAACTGCGGAAGGTACTCGTTCATCAAATGAGACTAAGCGTGTAAATACCGAAACGGAACGCGTAGAAGCAGAATCTAAACGTAAGTCAGAGTATGCCGGTATTGTGCAGGAAATGACATCTGCCACAGAGGATGCTACTGCCCAACTAGACCTTGTAAAGAAAGCAACGAATGATGCGAATGCTGCAAAGAATGCGTCTGTTGAGCAGACAGCTCTTGCAAAAAAGGCTACTGATGCTGCGAATGCTGCAGCTGGTAGTGTTAATGAAGCCAAAGAAGGTGCGAATACTGCGGCAGCGGGTGCCAATGCCGCTAAAACAGCATCGGAAACACAAACAGCCTTGGCAAAGAAGGCAACTGGTGATGCGAATGCGGCTAAAGATGCCTCTGTAGCACAAACAGTTTTGGCAAAGAAAGCTACTGATGATGCGAACACCGCTGCAATAGCAGCTAACAATGCAGTTTCGGGAGTTGATGCTAAAGTGAAAGCTGCGGTCGATGCACTTGTAGCCGGAGCACCGGACGCTCTCGATACACTTATTGAATTAGCGAACGCACTTAATAATGATCCGAATTTTGCTTCTACGATGGCGGCTGAATTGGGAAAGAAACTTAATGTTTCCGATATTGTCAACAACCTGACAGGTGGAGCCGGTAAGGTCCTTTCCGCTGAACAGGGAAAAGCGTTGAAAGCCGCTTTGGATTCTCATAATCACGATACAGTATATGAGAAAATAATCAATAAACTCACTGCCTTCAATAAGAACTTCGGTACTTCTGCCGGGACTGTTTGTGAAGGTAACGATTCACGTCTAAGTGATGCCCGTGTACCGAAAGCGCACACACATAAGAAAGCGGATATCAGCGACTTTCCAGTCTCTATGCCGGCAAGTGATGTACCTGCATGGGCGAAAGCTACTACTAAACCAACCTATACGGCGAGCGAAGTCGGAGCTTCTCCGTCAAGTCACAATCATGCCGGGACCTATGAGCCTGCATTTACCAAGAACTCTGCTTTCAATAAGAATTTTGGAACGGCCAAAGAAACCGTATGCGAGGGTAACGATTCACGGTTGACTGATGCCCGTATACCGAAAGCACATACTCATAAGAAGTCTGAGATAAGCGATTTTCCTACTTCGATGCCCGCTAGCGATGTGCCGACATGGGCGAAGGCTGCTAGTAAACCTAGTTATACTGCGAGTGAGGTTGGTGCTTCTCCGTCTAATCACAATCATGCGGGTACTTATGAGCCTGTATTTACCAAGAACTCTGCTTTCAACAAAAATTTTGGAACGGCCAAAGAAACCGTATGCGAGGGTAACGATTCACGGTTGACTGATGCTCGTACACCGAAAGCACATACTCATAAGAAGTCTGAGATAAGCGATTTTCCTACTTCAATGCCGTCGAGTGATGTGCCTGCTTGGGCGAAAGCTTCGACTAAACCGTCGTATTCTGCCTCCGAAGTCGGAGCAGCTCCCTCAAATCATAATCATACAGGAGTCTATCAGCCTGCTGGTAATTATGCGCCATCCTCGCATAGCCATGATGCATCTGATATAACTCCTGATTCGACTCATCGTTTTGTTACTGACACAGAGAAAAGCACATGGAATAGTAAGGCAGCTGGTAATCATAATCATGACTCAGCATACCAACAAAAGGGTAGTTATGCTGCTTCATCGCATTCACACGGAGCAGAAGATATCACCCCGGATAGTACTCATCGATTTGTCACGGATTCAGAAAAGACAACTTGGAATAGTAAGGCGACAGGTAATCACAACCACGATTTAGTCTATCAGCCCAAGGGTAGTTATGCTGCAAGTTCTCATAAACATACAGCGACGGACGTTGAAGAAGATTCGACTCATCGTTTTATGACGG
>PPYF01638581.1_pt1 | contig 58898 bp, 47 predicted proteins | sample 1559871 | NCBI WGS metagenome assembly PPYF01 (sample SAMN08240021, study PRJNA423297) | Human gut metagenome, whole genome shotgun sequencing project. | reverse complement strand
TGAGGTTACCGAGACAGCCCTCAGTTCCGGAATCAAAAACAGCGGTAGACCGCTTGACAGCGGGTGGGTGGTCCAGAGACAGGGCGAGGAGGATGTCAGATCGCATCAGCGAGCACTGAGCCGAAGGTCATTTTCCTCCCGCTTCAGAACAAACGGACTTGCATAGCCGAATCCCCGATGCTCGAATGCTCTTCGATGCATTCACTTCGCGGCTGCGCACCGCAGTGCGGCTACGTCCAAATGCACGTGCTGCAGAACTTCGCCTGATCATGCTCGTTAAGCGAGAGATCCTTTTTCAGTTTAATTGCTCAATAATTTCGCTCAGCTTAACGCTTTTCGCAGCAACAAAAGCCATACTCCATAAGAATTAGCCAGCGTAATTTATATCAATGTAATCAATTGTATGCAATTGATTGCATCCAATTTTTACCAATTAACACGTAATTGAAAGTTCCTGAACCATAATTAGCCGAGCCGCTGTATTCTACGAATATTATACGGAAGAAAAATTTAAAGCCTTTCTCATAGTATGAATCAAGTTTCTTACATTTTCCTTTTAGCAAATGAATATATTCAAACAGGTTTTCACCGACTTATATTGCGACCCATTAACGAGGAAGCAATTTATTATAAGATTCGTTTTAACCTTTATTTTGTCATCACTAATTAATATAGTAATTGATACATTGGATAAAATAGCATATAAGCTTTCGGATCAGTTAGATCTTTATTTTATATCCTTAATATCGGCCGCAAGTTTAGTACTTCTTATTTATACGATTGGAATATTTTCGAGGAGACTCGCAGATTTAAACGAGAGTAAATGGCATTGTTTATGGTGTTTCATTCCTTTAGTCAATGTATTTTTTCTCATATATCTCTTCAGCGTTCCGGGAGCACTCTCGAAGGCGGAAAAATAAATGGAAAAGTTAAAGGAATTATTTACAGCTTTTAGCGGCGGCTTAGTTGTTGTAGTGTATCTCGTGTATGCGCTTGCTATGTATTGCATAGCTGGCATAGCAGTGTCTGACATCACGGGTTGGGATTGGCTTGGATTTATTGCAACGCCTATATTTATTTTTCTGCGCATGACCTTTTTGCCTGCCGGTTTAGCAGCATGGGCCCTATATGATGTCTATCACTTCAATCCCTTCCTTGCAATACTTATTGCACTGCCCGGACTTGCATGGATGCTGATAGGAGGGGCCGGATTAGCGATCGCAGGTTTATTAGAGAGACTCAAGAAAAATAACAGAATCGATCGTCATAACCAAATATATGTTGATACAAGTTCTAAAAAAGAAGCTCTTAATGATACCTGCTCCAACGCAGAAATGAAAAGTAACGATGGCGTTTCGGACAGTTCAGACAAAAGAACCTTAGAACAGTCTGAGATACATCAGGACATAGTTCCCTGCTCCTTAGAAAACATCGAAAAGAATGTTGATACAGGTGAGGCCATTCCTACAGATGAATCACAATCAATTTACGGTGATATTAAATCAACAGGAGGAGAAAGGGCCCTGATACTCATTCTTGTAACGTGCGTTCTTTCATTTGTAATATTTTGCGGGTTTAATTTAATCCCTTATTTATAACACACCATTCCTCCAAAACCTACCTGCAATTATTAATATTCTTCTAATGAAGAAAAAAGCAATTAAGTAAAGATGCGGTGCTCTGTTCGTCAAATCAGTTGACGCGGAAACCGATGAGAATGTCAATACGTTCGGAGACCTCTTCCTAATGGTCCAAAACAGATAAGGTTCGAGCCTTGCGGCTAACCGTCTTCTTAGATCAGAACTCGTTTCCCTCGTTGATTCGCAGCCTCCTCGACTCCGTCGAGTCGTGATCTTGGGTCACGACTCGGCGAAGTGCAAACTGTCGCCACACCATCACACCTGTGCGCTATCGGGTGCAAAGATCAATTAAATATCAAAGGATTGTCTTAAAGCCAAACCACAAGCACCGTCATGAATGTGACGCTGCAGACAATTGAGAGCGAGTTCAGCGTGCACGAAAGCGCCACTCTGCCCGGGTCATTCAGGCAGAGCGCCGTATAGATCGTGCAGACGGCCGAGAGCGGCGCAAAGGCAAGAATGGCGAGAACCTTGCGCACTTCCTGATCAAAAGGCAGATAGTTGTAGAAAAGAAAAGCGAGCGCCGCAGCAATCAGATAACGGCAAAAAAGCGTCTTGGCAATATGCAGTCCCGAACCCGGCGCGAGCTTCAGTTCAAAGCCGATGCCGATCATCAGCATGGCAAGGAACGGATTTGCTGCGCCCACCATGTCGGTAAACCCCAGCACCTGCGGCGGAAGCTTCCAGCCGAGGAAAGCCAGAATCGTCATGGCAACATAAACATCCATCGGAACAGAAGAAAACATCCGCCTGAAGAAAAGCCGGACGCCGCCGCCTTCATTTTTCCCGGCTACCGCCGCTGCGATGGAATAGGTCGCTCCCGTGCACATGATCGAATTGCCGGTATCCCAGATGCAGGCTGCGACGACGCCCATGGGGCTCACGAAGCTCTGCAGAAAAGGAAGAGCGAAGCAGCCGACGTTGTAGCCCGAGAAATTAATGATGTTGAAGGCCTGCTCGGCAGAATCGCCGCGTTTTGATGCGAGCCAGCCCGCGGCAACGGTGACCAAATTGCATCCGAGCCCCAGCAGTACGAGCACAAAAAGCGCCGCATCAACATCGATTCTGGTGAAGTTCGAAATGATGGCACAGGGAAGCGTCACCTTGAGGACCAGTCCGGCGATGAGCCGAAAGTCTTCCGAACGAAAGAAGCCGACGCGCTTGAGCAGATAGCCCACGACGATCACAGCGATGAAGGAGACAACCTTGACGAGAACGGATTCCATGGGAAATCCTTGGAAAAAAAGGATGCATGCCGGCAGAGCGCCGGTATTTTTGATGTGATCGGAAAGTATAAGTTCAGACCTTTAGCGCTGAACTGCGCTGGGTATTTAACCGCTCCCCCTCTTGATCCAAGCACGCTCATCTGAGAGAAAGTCTGGATTCATCTTTCGATTCATATGCTTACGGTTTACTACTCCCGGCGGAGTAGTTGTTATCACTAATAATTAACACCTAAGTACTTGGGTAGTTGATTCCGAAAACTATGCTTAGAGTGACGTCAACACCCAGGAAGCAGCGGCAGAGTCTAATGACCCGGGAGAGCACTTCAGCCTGTCCCGAGACCGCCCTGCTGCTGCCGGGCAACCATTTCTGTCTTCAAAGGAGAAATAAAGATGACTGATATTTCCCGCCGCAAGCTCTTCGGCGCTGCCGGTGCCGCCTCCCTCGGTCTTGCCGGCATGGTTCCCGTGGCCTCCGCTTCCGAATGCGGCAAGCCCGTCAAGTGGAATGAAACCAAGGAATTCGTGATCATCGGCACGGGCTTTGCCGGCCTTGCTGCTGCGCTCGAAGCGCATCAGGGCGGCATGAAGGCTGATCAGATCCTCATTCTCGAAAAGATGTCCTTCCCCGGCGGCAACTCCGTCATCAACGGCGGCGCGGTTGCTGCTGCCGGCACCGACATGCAGAAGGCCGAAGGCATCAAGGATTCGCCCGACCTCCTCTACGCAGACATCATCAAGGCCGGCGGCGGTCTTGCTCACCCGGAACTCGCCCGCCACATCGCCGATGAATCCGTCGAAAACTTCTACTGGCTGCGCGACAAGATCGGCGTCAAGTTCAAGGCCGTGACCTACCACGGCGGCCATTCCGTCAAGCGCTCCCACGCCGTTGAAAGCAATTCCGGCGCCGGCTTTATTCTCCCGATGCTCGAACGCCTGAAGGAAGTGGGCATCAAGCCGCAGCTTCGCACGAAGGTCGAGCAGCTCATCGTCAACGACAAGGGCTGCGTCGAAGGCGTCAAGGCCCGCACCGGCTACACGTTCGGCAAGGAAGAGTCCGGCAAGGTCGTCTATATCCGCGCCACGAAGGGCGTGCTCCTCGCCACCGGCGGCTTCTCGCAGAATGTCAAGATGCGCATGTCCCACGACCCGCGCCTCACCGCTGCCTTCACCTCGACCAACCAGCCCGGCGCAACCGGCGAAACGATTCAGCAGGCTCAGGAAATCGGCGCCAACACGATTCAGATGGACTGGATTCAGCTCGGCCCGTGGACCTCGCCTGACGAACAGGGCTTCGGCGTCGCGCCGCTCTTCGTTGAATCCGCCGTCGGCTACGGCCCGATGATCGATCCGGCCACCGGCAAGCGTTTCGTCAAGGAAACCGGCAACCGCAAGGTTCGCGCTGACGCTATCGTCGCGATCGGCCATCCCTGCCTGATCTACACGTCCGCAGTGAACGCCAAGGCCAACATCATCGGCAAGAACATGACCGATGAGCTCTATAAGCACGCCCGCGAAGCCGGCGTCGTCAAGGAATATCCGACGCTCAAGGCCATGGCGGACGATCTGAAGATCCCGTTTGATCAGCTCAAGAAGACCAATGACGACTTCAACAGCTACATGAAGGCCAAGAAGGATCCGGAATTCGACTGCATGATCTTTGACAACGCCGTTCCGAACGAAGAAGGCCCGTTCCTCGCCGTTCGCCTCTGGCCGCGTGTCCACCACTGCATGGGCGGTCTTGAAATCAACAACAAGGCTGAAGTGCTCTCCTGCCGCGGCGAACCGATCAAGGGTCTCTACGCTGCCGGTGAAGTGACGGGCGGCGTCCACGGCATGGTCCGTCTCGGTACGGTTGCCGTTGCCGACTGCATGATCTTCGGCCGCACCGCTGCGCGCACTGCGCTCGCGTTCAAGGGCTGCTGATCCGCTTCCTCCGGGCTCTCCGCCGTCCATGCGTTTTAATAAGCTTTGCGGCGGCGCAGAAGCCCTTAAGGAGCCTCTCCGACGCTGGGACTGAACGGACTCTTTGATCCCTTCAGTCCCATCCTTAGGAGAGGACGTTTGCAGCGTTTAATCTTCTTCTCCGTGAACGGAGGCCGAAGCATCAGTCGGTTTGCCCGTCTTTTCCTCCTTTGGCGGGAAGACTGACTGTCGTGCGGCCTCCGCTTTTTCGTTAAATACCATGCCGTCCGCAAGGCCGGCAGATGCCCGATGTCTTTGGCTCAGAAAGGATCGGGATCAACTTCAAAAGGAAATACCACCATGCGCAAGACTCTCGCTGCGGTTGCTGCCGCACTTGCCTTCGGTTCTCTTTCGGCTCATGCCGGCGACGTGCAGATGTACGGCGTCATCGACGTGGGTTTGTCCTACGTTCATTCTGATGCTGACCAGCCCGGCGTTGACTCCGTTGATAAGTTCACGATGGAAAACGCCTCTGAATTCGGTTCCCGCTGGGGTATCCGCGGCACGGAAGACCTCGGCAACGGCTACAAAGTGGGATTCGTGCTCGAATCCGGCTTCAAGTCTGACGACGGCACGCTCGATCAGGGCGGCCGCCTTTTTGGCCGTGAAGCGCACATTGATCTCTACAGCCCGTACGGCACGCTGAGCGCCGGCGTGCTTCCGGTCTTCGGCAGCGTTCTCGGCGCCAACGGCCTCTTCCGCGCGATTGACCCGCTCTTTGCCAACTACACCGTCGGCTTCAGCTCCGGCTTTGCAAGCGCCTCCAAGTGGACCCGCGTCAACAACGCCCTGAGCTATGTCACCCCGACCTTCTCGGGCGTCACTGGCTACGCCATGTATTCGTTCCAGACGGATACGACGACGGATCCGAACCAGGTTGAAGGCAAGTCGAGCGCCGACCGCTATGCCTCCCTGGCCCTTCGCTACCAGAACGCCAGTCTTGAAGGCATCCTCGTCGCGGATACCACCTTGTACAGCAACCAGCGTCAGGGTAATAAAAAGCATTCCGACGACGGCTTTACGATCACGGCGGGCGGCAACTATAAGTTCGACAGCGGCCTGAAGTTCGTGACCTTCTATCAGTACTTCCAGGATCAGGAACTCAGTACAGCTCAGCGCGGCGGCGTTGCTGCCGACGGCATTAACAGCTTCACGGGCGGTGACGGCTACGGCTTTGTCGACGGCTGGGGCGCGAGCTTCGGCGTGCACTACCCGGTGGCCGGCGGCACGCTCAAAGGCCAGATCGCCTACCGCGACATGGACAACCAGAACGACGTTGACTTCACGCGCTGGACGGTGGCCGCGGGCTACGACTATTCGCTCAGCAAGCGCACTGCCGTCTACGCCATGGCCGGCTACTCGCAGGAAAAGCTTGAACAGGCCAAAAAGGAAAGCGCCACCCCGAACGGCTACCAGCTCGTCATCGGTACGGTGCACCGCTTCTAATGCAGGCTTGAGCGGCCGGTTTTCCCCTGAAACGGCCGCTCATGCCCGACCGGCTCTCCAGAGCTCGAGGCTGTTCCCCTCATGATCCCCGACAGGTTTCGCACCTGCCGGGGATTTTTTGTGTCTTCTCGCTCGGGGGAGTGTTTTTCAGTTTTTTAAACACCGTGTTCCATCCATTCTGACTTGCTGTTGTGTAAGCACTAGGGTTTCCCCGCCTCTTAAAACCTCACAATGTCTTCATCCAGATGAGCGCGTGCGGCGCATCACTTCTGCCGCAGTGCTTTTCGATATTTGCCAAGACCAGTTGGAGAACCACAACATGCTCCTCACCAAACGCCAATTCCTCACTTCCGTTCTCGCACTTTCCGTTTCAGCTGCCGCCCGCGCAGCCGGCGGTCCGTCGGGCCCGGCAGTGCATTTTCAGTCTCAGGGCAAGATCGGCGAGGTGTTTGTGAATCCCTATAAGATTGCACCGCTCACCGCCGTCATCGGCAACGGCGGCTATGAACTGCGCAATGCATCCGTGCGCATCGTGCCTAAGCCCAACGGTCAGGAAATTACTTACAGCGTCGCCGACCGGCTCTGCCGAACCCACGGCGGCATTCCGGTTTTTGGTCTCTATCCGGACTATCAGAATACTGTTGAAGTTGAATACGACCGCGTTGCCAACGATGCTGCGCGCACGGTTGAACATATCCGCGAGTCCTACAAGATTTATGCGGGTCCGGCCTACATTGGCAGCGACGGCACTGATCTGCAGACGGGCGGCTGGTTCCGCGCCGAAGTACTTAAGTGCGCGCCTAAATACAAGGACCGTCTCTACCTCGTCAACAACATTCTCGAAAACAACCCGCGCGGCGGCCGTGCCGTCTGGAATAATCCCGCGGGCGGGGCGCTGCAGTGGGGCGGCTCGCCCGAAGTGGGCATCATTGACTCGACCGGCGCGCTGCGCTGGTACCTGATGCCGGATTCAATTTTCGAACCCAATTCCATCGAATGGGGCGGCGTGATGATGGGCTTCCGTCAGAATAAGGACGGCGCGCTCACCTGGGGCTACGGCCAGCGCTACGTCAAGTACGACATCCTCGGACGCCGCATTTGGAACCGTCTGCTGCCCGAAGGCTACGACGACTTCTCGCACGCGCTTGAGCCGATGGAAAACGGCCACTATCTCATCCGTGTTTCCGACGCCAACTACCGCCGGGCTGACGGCCGCAATGTCCGCACCGTGCGCGACGTCATCATCGAGGTCAACGAAGCAGGCGAAGTGGTGGACGACTGGAACCTCAACAACATTCTGGATCCGTACCGCTCAACGGTCATCAAGACGCTCGACCAGGGCGCCGTGTGCCTCAACATTGACGTCGACAAGGCCGGCAAGACCATGACGGCAGAAGAACTCGCCAAACTTGACGCTTCGGACGACTTCGGCGACATCCTGGGCACCGGTCCGGGCCGCAACTGGGCGCACGTCAACTCCGTTGACTACGACCCGACCGACGATTCGATCATCGTCTCCTCGCGCCACCAGTCAGCCATCATCAAGATCGGGCGCGACAAGAAGGTGAAGTGGATCATCGGCAGCCATGAAGGCTGGAAGAAGCCCTTCGCCGACAAGCTCCTCACGCCGGTCGACGCCTCCGGGAAGCCCATTGCCTGCGACAAATTCATGAACCACTGCGAAAACAAGTTCGACTGGACCTGGACGCAGCATACGGCATGGCGAATCAACGAAAAATCCAAGAAGGGCGACGTTTATCTCACCGTCTTTGACAACGGCGACGGCCGCGGCATGGAGCAGCCGGCGCTCGCCGACATGAAGTACACCCGTCTGGTCGTCTACCGCGTGAACGAATCCAAGATGACGATTGAACAGGTCTGGACCTACGGCGAAGAAAAGGGTCATGACTACTACTCGCCCGTCACCGGCCTTTGTGAATATGCTGGGGACAAGGACTCCGTGGTCGGCTACTTCTCCACCGCCGGCATGCGCGTGAGCAAAGGCAAGGCCATGCCTTCGCCCTACCTCACCGAATTCGACTGGGGCGCCAAGGAGCCGTCCGTCGTCATGCATCTCAAAGACACCTTCGGCTACCAGGCTTGGCCGTTCTCGATTCAGGAGGCCATGAAACCCTCCAAGTAATGCCTGAACTGCCATCCTGATATCGGGCGCTTCGCTGCGGCGGCTTGTTTCCTCTGCCGCAAGTGAAGCGCCCTCACCGTCCGTAAGTGTGAGGCGCCATTCGCCGACCCGCTTGCGGGGAAGTTTTTCACTTTTATTCCGTTTTAAATACCTGAGCTTTTTTCTCCTTCGACGTCATGAAAAAACAAGCCCTGCGACTTACCCGTCTTGCCGCTGCTGCAGCCTTCGCTGCAGCTTTTTCCGTTCAGGCCGCCGACTTCAGTGTCTACGGCATTGTGGATACGGGCATCATCGTTGAACACAACAAGATGGGCTCTCAGCCGTCCTCCGCCTCTGCGAGAGAAGAGTTCGGCGTCAATCTCGGACCGCGCATCGGCCTGACCGGAACCGAAGACCTCGGCAACGGCACCAAAGTGAAGATGCTGCTTGAGAACCTTTTTGAATCCGATGACGGCGAAATGCTTTTCAGCCGTCTCTGGGGCGGCGAAGCTTCGCTCGCTCTCGAGGGCTCTATGGGTGAAATTGCTTTCGGGCGCATGGGCGCGCTCGTGTCGCCCTTTGGGCATTGGGGTATTTTCGGCATGCAGGCAACGCCCTTCGGCTTCGGCTGGGGGCGTTCGGGCGGCATGCACTGGATGGTGGGCGGCGACCGCCTCGACAACACGATTTCCTATGCTGCGCCGACCATCGCCGGCGGCCTGCAGCTCTTTGCACAGTATTCCTTCCAAACGGGCACCAATGCGGATCCCGGTGTTGAAGAAAGCAAAGAGCGCCACAATACCCGCCGCGCTTCTGCGGCCTTTCGCTGGCAGGGACAGTCGCTCACCGCTGTCGGTGTTCTCGACCGCATCATGAATACGCATAAGGACGGCGCCGATTACGGCGAAGACACCACCATTGCCAGTCTGACCGTCAACTTTCTCGTGCATCCCGATGTCCGGCTCTTCGTTGTCGGACAAGGCTTTAAAAACGTCTACAGTGCACCGGGCACGCCTGAACATCCTGTCAGCAAGCTCATCAGCGCGGGGAATCTCGCCCCCGACAATCAATCCGGCATTGCCGGACGCGGTTTTGACGGCTGGGTAGCGAGCCTCAATGCCCAAATCAAGTGCTTCGGCGGCGACCTGTACCTCACGTCCGCCTACGATGATTGGGAATATAAAGGCCATGTCGTAGACGGTCAGACAACAGATCTCAAGCGAGTGCTCTTTGGCGCCGCTTTTGAGTATCCGCTCTCCACGCACACTCACCTCTATGCCTCGGCCAACTGGACGCACGGCTCCGGGCTCTTTGACACGAAGAATTTCAGCGATTCGAGCGATCCGAATTCCTCTCAGGTCATGGCGGGGCTCACGTATTTCTTCTAAACGCCGTCCGCCGGCTCATTTGTCTGCTCTTTGTTTGAGCAACAGATATTCGGGAATTTGCTAAGATCGGGAAACCGTTTCGACGCACTAAGCTCGAAACGGTTTCTCTATTTTCTTTTTTGAGACAAACAGAGTGCGGCTTCCCGATGCCCGAATTCACCAACGACCTCACCCACGACGACCTGGCGCTCTTGCTGCTCCTTGCCGAGAAACGCTCGCTCACGCGTTCTGCAATGACGCTCGCCTGGTCCACGCCCAAAGCGTCGCACCGGCTCAATCATGCCAGAGCCCTGATCGGCGACGAACTCTTTGTCCGCTCGGGCAACTCCCTTGTGCCTACAAAACGCATGGAGGCCTTGGTGCCGACCATGCGCCGTGCGCTGGAGGCGCTCGAAGGGATTTTCGCTGAAGAACGATTCTCGCCGCTGGAAATTGACCGTACGATCATTTTCGAAATGGTCGACAACGCCGCCGCCGTGCTTCTCGCGCCGGCGCTGCCCGCACTGGCAGAACGGGCGCCCAAGCTGAAAATCCGGATTCGCCCGGCTGCGGGGCTCACCCTCGAGAATCTCTGGGACGGCACCACAAATCTGGCCTTCGGTTTTGATATCGACCGCGAGCTTCCCGGCGACATTCAGTCCGCCACGCTCTTTAAGAGCCGGCATGTCGCCGTCATGCGCCGCGGCCATCCCCTGCTGAACCATCCCAGCGTCAAGGCCGGCATTCCTGTGGGCGCCAAGGTCCTTGCACCCTATCCTTATATTTCGATTTCGATGCCCCAGTGGCGGTCGCTGAGAAACATCGACCTCGCCTGGCGGACTGAAAACCCAAGCCCGGTGCGTATTGAAACGCCCTATTTCCTCTCAATGCCCTATCTGCTCGCGCAGTCTGATGCCTATGCGCTGCTGCCCAGAGAAGGCGCAGAACTCTTGTCCTCACACCTGCCGCTCGCTATTTTGGAAACGGATCCGGCCGACATTCGAGGCTGGAACCCGCAGATCATCTGGCACCGACGCAACAATGCCGACTTTGCGCTGCAGTGGGTGCGCTCGGAAATCTGCCTTTGGTTCAAAAAACACCCGCCCATGAATCCAGAGATGATGCTGGAAGACGAGAACCGTCACCGTTGAAAGCATCGGTTTTAATTTCTTTCTGAAGACTGCTCTCTACAGCCGAATAAAACGTCCTCTGAGCGCCGAAGCTGTTCTCAAAGGACGTTTGCTCAGGCTTCAGTCTCAGAGGGAGACTGACATCAGCCCTCAGTCTTCCTGCCACTCGGCCGAATAGAATTCGAAGCTGCCGTCAGCCAATGTGTTGAAATTCTTGAGGTGCTTGTTGGCCGCCGAGGTCACATCCTCGAACACCAAAAACGCCCACGGCGCATCCTGCCAGACCATTTCCTGCAGTTCCTTATATTCGGCTGCGCGCTTTGCCGGATCCGTATCCGCGAGCGCCTGATCAAAGAGCGCGTCAACCTTCGGATTCTGGTAGTACGCCTCGTTATTCAGGACCGGCGGCTGGTTCTTCGAATAAAGCGCCGGGCGCATGCCCCAGTCCGGGTCAACGGTGGAATTGGACCAGCCAATGATATAGAGGCGGTTGGGCGCCTTCTTCGGATCCTTGTTGCCGTAGACCTGTATGCGCTGCCCGGCTTCAAGCGCCCGTGCCTCGGCCTTGATGCCTACCTGCGCGAGCTGCTGCTGGACGAACTGCATCGTCTTCACGGCCGTCGTGTTGTTATAGGCCGACCAGAGCGTCGTCTTAAAACCATTCGGATAGCCTGCCTCTTTCAAGAGCTCACGGGCTTTCTTTGGATCATAAGGCCAGGGACCAAGCTTAACGGCATTGGGAATCTGCTCAGGAATCACGCCGTCAGCCGGACGCGCATAGCCGCTGTATGCCACTTTGCAGAGCGCCTGCTTATTGATGGCATAGTTGACGGCTTGCCGCACCTTGGGGTTGTCAAAAGGTTTCTCGTTCATATTCATGGACATATAGCGCATAACAACAGACGGCACCACGTTGACCGCCAAATTGGGATTGGCCTTCAGAACCGGGATCTGCTCCACCGGCGCCATTTGTATGAACTGTGCCTCGCCCGTCTGCAGCATCGCCGCGCGGGTACTGTTCTCCACCACCGGCACCCAGCGCAGCGCCTTAAATTTGGGCAGCCCCGGCACGCGGTAGTCAGGGTTGCGTTCAACCAGAAGCTCCTCGGCGGGATTGAAGCGGACCAGCTTATAGGGCCCCGTGCCGCAGGCTTCAAAAGCAAGCGCCTGCTTCGTCTTCGCGCGGGCGAGCAGACTCGGGCAGGCGATTGCAGCTGTGCCGTTGGAGAGCCGTTCAAGGAAAGCCGTCATCGGACTCTTCAAGGTAAAGCGGACGGTGTACTTGTCTGCGGCTTCGATTTTTTCGACAAAATTGAAGAAATTTCGGCGCGTGCGTTTGAGATCCTGACTGGCGCCGAGCTCGAAGCTAAGCTTGACGGCTTCAGCATCCAAGATCGTGCCGTCGTGAAACTTCACGCCTTGCCGGAGCTTAAAGGTATATATGCGCCCGTCCGGACTGATGTCAACAGATTCCGCGAGCTGCGGCGTCGGTTTCAGATTCTTGTCAAACGTATAAAGACTCTCATAAAAGGAGCGGGCCGCAGTACGAGAAAGGTTGTCCGTTGCGTCCCAAGGATCCATTGTCGTGAAACCTGTGTTGACGGCGATGGTGAGGGTTTCGAGGGGAGCGGCATGAGTGCCGGAGGCTGCGGCGGCGAGCATAACGGCAGCGATGCTGCCGACGAGGCGGGACTCGGCAAAGGCTGAGGAGAGTCGATTCATGGGAATCCTCCGAGAAAAAGCGTGCGTCATTTTCAGCATGGATAATCCGGCGGACGATGATTAGGCAGCAGCTCAATGCTGTCCGCAGGTTCTAAGAACGAGCTCGTCATAAAACTTTTCCGGGTGAAGCCCGCAGCGAATTTCTGCGGACGTCTCATCGTTCTTCTTTTTCGAGAATATAAGAGCGGAGCAGAAAACTTTTCTTTACAGACCAAGAGAATTGAATCAGAAGGCTTCACATTTGTTCGGACAACATGTGACGAAATTCAAAAGAGCGGCCGCGGCTCAAACGAGAGGCCTGATGTCTCCCCGCTCGCTTTTAGCGATAGCATTCTCTTTAACGCCGAGGCTGCGCATTCGTCGCTGGGCCGCTCTCTCGAGCCGCCGCCACAGCATGTTTTTTCCGGCTCCTCATCATGTTCTCGCTCACAAACTACCTGCTCTTTCTGCCGGCCGTTCTTGTCATCACGCTGCTGCCCGGACCCGACTTTGCCATTGTTGTCAAAACAGCGCTCCTCTGCGGGCGCCGTCAGGCCCTCGCTTGCGCCTTCGGCATCAACTGCGGCGTAGCGGTGCATACCATCGCAGCCATTCTTGGGATTTCTGCGGTGATTGCCGGTTCCGCAGAACTCTTTGCCGTCCTCAAATGGGCGGGTGCGGCTTACCTCTTCTATCTCGGCCTTCGTTCGTTCCTTGCGTCCCGGCGTCATGAATCTCATGAAGACGGCGCCCCGATTGAAGCTGCGGCGGCCGCCCTTCAGAACGCCAAGGCCGAAACACCTGCCGCCGCCTTTCGAAGCGGGCTCTTTTGCAATCTTCTGAACCCGAAGGTGGTGCTTTTCGTGCTCACGTTCTTTCCGCAGTTTATGGACGCGGCGCTCCCCGCGGGGCCCCAGCTCGCGCTGATGGGCGTCACCTGGGCATTCCTCGGACTTGCCTGGCTTGCCGTGCTCGTAGTGATGATGGATCGTCTTCGTCCGGTCTTCGGACGGCCGGCTTTTCAGCGTTGGCTCAACCGCACGATGGGCATGATTCTCATTCTTTTCGGTCTCAGGCTTGCCGCCGCCCGGAGCTGATGCAAAGGCATCGGCAAAGAGAAAAAATCCGCCGGCCTCTTTTGCCTCAAGCCCGCGGCCCGAAGCATGCCGCAGGGGCTCAAGGACAGCTAAAAGATTATTTCTCTGCAATCGCAATCAGGTGCTCAAGACTCTCACGCGTATGTGCTTTAAGCCGTTTTTCTGCTTCATCGGCCTCACCGGCACAAACCGCTTCGGCAATCGCCTTATGCTCCAGATAGGACCGCTTTGCGCTCCCCGTCTGGTGACGAAGAACGTAGCTGCGAAAAAGATGGAGTCTGGAAACCAAACGCAAATAGACTTCTTTGAGCACGGCATTCTGCGTACAGCCGGCAAGCATCTCATGAATTTTGAAGTTGAGCTGCGTGTAACGGGCGACATCTTCGGCGTCCACGGCTTGAGCCATCTCCTCCACAATGCCTTTGAGCGCAGCTTTCTCGGCCGCTCCAGCCCGCTCGGCTGCCAGACGTCCGATCAGGCCTTCAAGCGTTTCACGCAGTTCGTAGATCTCTTTGACTTGCTCAAGGGTGAGGTTTCCTACCCGGACGCCTCTGTTTTTCTCACAGCACACCAATCCCCGCTCTTCCAAAATGCGGAAGGCCTCACGCACCGGACCGCGCGAAAGCCCCATTTGCGCAGAAATATCCGCTTCCCGCAAAGGCTGTCCGGGCGACACTTTGCCTTGTGCAATCCAGCCTTCGAGCTCTGAACAAATCAGTTCAGGAAGCGATTTGCTCGTCAATAACGCGATTTGAGTGTTTTCGGGCATGTTTATAGCTCACCAAAGATGGTTGAATTATAAAGGTCATCAGATTGTCAGCAATCTGCAATCTACGATCTCTAGACTGCCTCTCATTCCAACTTCAGCAGTGAGGCCATTGCATGAGCGTCGACAAGCTGGCGGTGATCGTAATTACAGACGGTCTGCGCCGTGATTCCATTGAAGCGCTATCAACGCCCGCACTCGAAGCGCTGCGCCGCGAGTCCGTGTGGCTTCGCCGCCACCATTCCGCAGCGCCCTCGGTCACGCGTGTTTGTTCAGCCACGATCGCAACGGGCTGCAGTCCGCTTCGCCACGAACTGGCGGGCAACAAGCTTTGTCTCCTTGACCAAGGAAAGCTCCGGCTCCTCGATGTCGGAGTGCCCTCGTTCTTTTCTCTCTGCCGCGAGCTCCGCGGTCATGTGCTCGGCGTTCCTACGCTCGCCCAAAGAACTGAGGCGGCGGGCGGGCAGCGAATGTACGGCAATGCCTCGCCCGGCGCCGCTTATGTTCAGGATCCGACGCACCGCGGACATGTCTTTCACCGAGCCGGAAGCTTCGGTCCGCGCGGGAAACTCCCGCAAACCGAAGCACTCAATGTGAGCTCGGATCTCGCAGGCGACCGCGCAATGACCGAGCGTTTTATCGACGACCTCGAAAACCAATTGGCCGCCGTGAACCTCCTCTGGCTGGGGCATCCCGACACGACGCAGCACCATTGCCCATTGGGTTCGCCCGAGCACTTGGAAGCACTGCGGCGAACCGATGAGAATGTCTCTGCCGTTTATGCCTGTGTCGATGAACTCCGCAGAAAAGGGAAGGACGTTCTTTTTATAGCCGGCTCCGACCATGGGCACGAAACCGTGTCCGGACTGGTTGACATCGATAAGAAACTCGCTGAGGCGGGCTTTGAGTCAGAACTCGCCTCGGGCCGGCTTGTGACTGCACCCAACGGCACTGCTGCTTTGGTCTATCTGCAGGCTCCTGAAGCCGTGCGGGCACGGCTGGAAGCTTTTTTCCGGCAGGCCGACTGGCTGAGCGACGTCGTCTGCCGCCGGCAGTTCGAGCTCTGCGGCATTTCCCAGGCACCGGCGCTTGAATTTTTCCTCTCCCTCAAGTCTGATCCCGCGGCCCTCAATCCGTACGGCGTTGCCGGTGAGAGTCTGGCCTGCTTGGTGCCAGGCTCTCCTTACCCCATCGGCTGCGGTCAGCACGGCGGATTCGGTCGTCACGAACAGAGTCCGTACTGCCTTGTCAATCATCCCGACCTCCGTCCGAGCGAGATCTCTGCCGCTACGGATCTCACCCTAATTGCGCCCACGGTTCTGAGGTTTCTTGGACTGTCTGTTGACGGATTGGACGGGGGCTCTCTTCAGCAAATTCTTGGTGTTCCCACTCTTGGAGATTAATCATGGGCAATGCTTTTTCGCTTCACCGCCGCACGCTGCTTCTTGCGTCGCTTGCCGCCGCGGCTCTGCCGAGCTTTCCGGCCGACGCTGCAGTGCGCAGGGAACTTCGCTATGCCACGCTCGGTCTCGACACGTCTGACCCGCACCGGCATACCGGCAGCATTGCGGTGCAGCAATGCTACGCTGAGCCGCTCACTTCCATTGCCGACGACGGCCAAGTCAAACCGTTCCTCGCGGAAAAAGTGACGGTGAGCAGCGACGGGCGCACCTATACCCTGAAAATTCGTCAGGGCGTCAAATTTCATAACGGCGATGTGCTGACCGCCGAAGACGTTGTCGCCAACATCAACCGCATCCGCGAGAAGATCAAGGGCGGGTGGCTCGTTTCGTCGCTCAAAAACGTTGAGAGCCTCTCGGTGCCCGAACCCGGCACGGTGGTGATTGCCTTCGCTCGCCCCTTCGCTCCCTTCATGTCGCTCATGGCAGAGCTCTGGATTCTTTCGCCGAAATCCCCGGGCTGGGACTCCACGATTACGCAGCCGATCGGCACGGGCCCCTTCCGCTTCGGCAAATGGCTCCCGAAGGTCAGTCTGGACGCTCCGGCTTTTGCCGACTACTGGCAAAAGGGGCTCCCCAAACTCGCCGCCGTGCATTTTGACCTTCGCGACGGCACAGACAAGAGCCTTGCCATCCGCTCGGGCGACCTGGATGTTGCCTATGTCAGCAAAGATGCCGCCGAAGATCTGCAGCGCGCGGGCGCCGCGGTCATTGAAGGCCTCAAAGACAGTGCCTGGTACTTCCTCTCCTTCAATAACCGCAAGCCGCGCAAACCCTTTGACGACATCCGCGTGCGGAAGGCTCTGGCCCACTGCATCGATAAGCAGGGTTTCATGAACTTTGTGGGCGGCAGCCGTGCGCAGACAAGCAACCAGTTCGTGGGGGCAAACAACTTCTATTTTGACCGCGCGCTCTATGAGGCCGATGAGTTCAAAAAGCCCGATCTTGAGAAAGCCAAGGCGCTTCTCAAAGAGGCCGGCGTCGATCCCTCGAAGCACACGATTGAATTCGTCTCGTGGCAGGTGCCCTACGCGCAGATTGCCGTGCAGATGATCCGCAGACTGGGCTTCAAGGTGCACCACGTTGCGCTCGACGACATCGGCACGCAAAAGCGGCTGTCACAGTACGACTGGGACCTCACCGTCATGAGCTCCGGCCCGCGCTCAGACATTTATCTGCGCTACGTTCGCCTGATGAGCGAAGGTCCCAACCCCGTTCTCTGGGGCGGCATTCAGGATCCGACGCTCGACAAGCTTATTGCCGAGGCCGCAGAAACGACCGATGCACAAGCCCGCCGCGCAGCCTACCTCAAGGCTTTTAAGCGCGTGATGGAAAAGGGCTACTTCTATGTCATCGGTCTGACGCCCGACCTCATTGCGATCCGCAAGGGCGTCACGGGCTTTCACACGGGCTTTACCTGGGCCTGTCACTGGGCGGACGGCGGCGTGGATCATGCCGACCTGAAGGCCTGAGGCGGAGGCTCAGCATGCTGAAGGCGTCGCCCTCGGGCGCAGACAAGATTCAAAGCTTTCCAGACCTGCAGCAGATACTTCTCTGCGCAGCTCTGGGCAGCATCGTCTTGGCGGCTCTCTTTGCACCGTGGCTCACGGATGTTTCTCCGCTCGACCAAGACCTCATGAACTTAGACCAGCCCTTTTCCCCGGCTCACCCCTTGGGGACCGACAGTCTGGGTAGAGACATACTGGCGCGGCTCGTTTATGGGGCAAGAACTACGCTGGAGATCTCGCTGGGCGGCACCTTCATCGCCTTTTTCCTCGGCGCCGGCATCGGCTTGACGGCGCTTTCCATGGGGCGTTTTGCCGCCGGCGTGTTTTTTGCCTTTATCGATCTGGTGCGCGCGCTGCCGAGCACCCTGATGGCGCTCCTCGTCATCGTGGGGCTGGGCAGCGGTCATTGGCAGCTCATGGCGGCCACCGGCATTGCTTTTTCGCCCCTTGTCGCTTACGTCGCGCGTTCTGTCTATCAGCGCGAAGCATCGCGGGAGTATGTGCTTGCCGCCAGAAGTTTCGGCGGCAGCCGCATGCATATCCTGAAGCTGCACCTCTTCCCAAACATCATGGGCGCACTGATCACCCAGCTGGGCATCGTTTTGCCGCGCTGCATCGTAACGGAGTCGGTGCTGAGTTTCCTTGGACTGGGAAGCTCGCCGGATGAGCCGACATGGGGAAGGATGATTGCCGACGCAGCGCCCATGATGGAACGCGCCCCGCATGAAGTGATCGTTCCCCTGTGCGCCTTGGTGCTCCTCACCTTTTCACTTTCCCTGCTGGCCAATGAATGGCGCGAAAGGCTCGATCCCATACGGCGGCTTGAGCGCTGCTGAGGAACGGAGGTTTCATCATGCATAAGTTATGGCTGCTCGCATCAACTGCCGGCAAGGGTCTCCTGCAGTGCGTCCTGATTGTGGCTCTGACATTTCTCTTTTGCCGGACGATTCCCGGCGACGCGGTTGACGTTTTGGGGCTCGAAGGGGGACTCACTGCGGAGCAGGCTGCGGCCATTCGTCAGGCATTGAAGCTTGACGACCCTTGGCTGGTTCAGTTCGGCGACTGGCTCAGCGCAGCGAGCCGCGGCGACTTGGGACAGTCGCTTCGTTTCGGCCGATCCGTATCGGACATGCTCCTGAATGCCATTCCCGTCACGCTGCAGCTTGCCGGCTGGGCATTTGCGCTGGGGCTCTTCCTCGCGCTCGGTCTTTCACTCTGGGCGGCTGCGCGTCAGTCAGCCTTCGCTGACAGCCTGGTCGAAGGGCTCAATGCCTGGTCCATTGCCATGCCGACCTTTTGTGCGGGCGTTATTTTCATTCTCCTTTTCTGCATTGAACTCCATTGGCTGCCGGTGATCGGAAGCTTCATCCTGCCCGCCGTCATTATGGGGCTTGACAGCGGCGGAACCATCGTCAAGCCCCTGCGTGAAGAGCTCAAAGAATCGGCTGCTCTGCCTTATGTCCGCACGGCAAAAGCCAAAGGACTGGCGCCGCTGCGCATTGCCGTTTTTCACATCCTGCCTAATGCCGCCGGCATTTTGCTTTCGCTTTCCGGACTGGTTGCCGGCAGCCTCGTTGCCGGCACCTTAACCATGGGAATCCTTTTCGGACTTCCCGGCATCGGCAGCCTTGCCCTCAATGCCATTCAAGGACGCGATACCCCGGTGGTTCTGGCCGCCGTGTCCTTTATTGCTGTCTCCCTCGTGCTGATCAACACGGCTGTTGATGCACTGCACAAACTTTTCGATCCCCGGATGACCCCATGACCGCCAACGTACTCGACATCAGTCATCTCACACTGTCGATTGAGCACAAAACCATTCTGCAGGACATCGATTTGACGATCGGCGCGGGCGAAACCGCGGCCCTCATCGGAGAGTCCGGCTCCGGCAAATCCACTTTAGCCCAATGCATTTTGGGACTGCAGCCGCAGCGGAGCCGCCTGACGCCCGAGAGCCGCATTGACTTTTTGGGAGAGCCTCTTCCCATTGAAAACGATGCCCGGATGCGCCGCTGGCGGGGATGCTCGATCAGCATGTTTTTTCAGGATCCGATGTCCTGTCTCAATCCTTATCTTCGCGTAGGAACACAGATCCTTGAAGCCCTTAAGCGCGGCTCGGCATCAGACGAGGATCCGCATGCGCGCATGCTCGAACTCCTCGAAATGGTCGATCTGCCGCAGCCCAAACAGACGGCCGGCAAATACCCTTATGAACTTTCTGGCGGCCAGCAGCAGCGCATCATGATTGCCATGGCGCTCGCCAATCGTCCGCAGCTTTTGATCGCCGATGAACCGACGAGTTCTCTGGATGCCTGCGTGCAGGCTGAAATCCTCAAGCTCCTCGAGCGGCTGCAGAAAGCGTTTGCGCTCTCTATGCTCTTTATTACGCACAACATGGCTGCTGCGCGTTTTCTCGCACACCGCGTGTATGTGCTGCAGCACGGCCGCATTGCGGAATCGGGCGACACCGCAGCGGTGTTTGCCCATCCCCGTGAGGCCTATACGGCGGAGCTCATCCGCGCCAAAGAGAATTTGGCCGCCCTTCAGCCCGTTGCCTGCGAAGCCCAAAACAACGCCTCCCCCGTCGGGGAGCTCTCAAACGTCTCCTATGCCTATCCCGCCGCCGGATTCTGCCGCCGCGCTCTGCCGACGCTTAAGGACATCTCTCTGCGCATCTATCCGGGAGAAACGCTCGGCATTTTGGGAGAGTCCGGGAGCGGAAAATCCACCATTGCCAAGCTGCTTGCCGGGTTGGTTCAGCCGAGTCAAGGCAAGGTGTCGCTTTTTGAGGAAGATATCAGCCGTACCCGAAAAATGGCGCTTGCGCTGAGAAAACGCTGCCAAATTGTTTTCCAAAACCCCTTCGGCGCCTTGAATCCCAGGCTCACCGTCGAAGCGGCTCTGCGTGAACCCCTCGAACTCATGAATCTAGAGTCCCATGCCCAAGATCGCATCCGGGAGGCGCTCCAGTCCGTGAGCCTGCCGGAGGATTTTCTCGCCCGCTACCCGCATGAACTTTCCGGCGGCCAGCGCCAGCGTGTATGCATCGCGCGCGGAATCCTTTCGCACCCCGATCTGCTCATCTGTGACGAAATTGTCTCTGCCCTCGATCCGACGGTACAGGTGCAGGTCCTCCTCACCCTGCACCGTCTGCAGCAGGAACGCCGATTTGCGATGTTCTTCATCAGCCACGACTTGGACGTTGTCGAGCATATCTCCACAAAGATCGCCGTGGTCTATCGAGGAAGCATCGTGGAATACGGACCTGCCGAAGCAGTCATGAACCGCCCGCAGCATCCCTATACCCAAAAACTCATTGAAGCCAACCGCATGGCCAGTACCCGCGCCTAAAAAAACCAGTCCTTTTTTGATTCAGGAATTCACTTATGTCACAGCTTTGCATCAACCACATTCACTATCGCCGTCCGCTGCGCCCCTGTGTTGCCGTCTGCATCGACGGTTCGGATCCGAGCTATCTCGCACGCTACCTCTCCCGCGGGGAGCTCCCAAACATCGCGCGTTTCATCCGGGAAGGTTTCGCCGGCATTGCCCGGTCCTCCGTGCCGGCCTTCACCTGCCCCAACAACATGTCCATCATCACGGGCGTTCCCGTGTCGCAGCACGGTATTTCCGGCAATTACTACCTTGACACGAAAACTTGGGAACCGGTTGTCATGACCGACCCCGAGCTGCTTATGGCACAGACCATTCTTTCGGGCTTCGCGGATGCCGGCGCCCGCGTGGTCTCCATTACAGCTAAAGACAAACTGCGCCGGCAGCTCCAAAAGGATCTCGATCTGACGCGCGGCAATATTTCCTTTTCGGCCGAGTACGCGGATCAATGCACGATCGAGGAAAACGGCATTGACAATGTGCTCACCTATGTCGGCGAACCCCTGCCCGGCAAATATTCCGAAGCGCTTTCGCTCTTCGTGCTGCAGGCCGGCCTGAAGCTCCTTCGTGACCGCCGTCCGGAAGTCATGTACCTCTCGCTCACTGACTTTGTGCAGCACCGCTATGCGCCCGAAGCCCCTGAAGCGCTCTCGTTCTACCAAAAGCTCGACACCCTTTTTGGCCTTCTGGCAGCGGAAGACATCAATCTGGGACTGACCGCAGACCACGGCATGAGCGACATGAGTCTCGAGAATCTCGAACCTCATGTACTGTGGCTTCAGGATAATCTGGATGCCAAATTCGGCAAGGGTGAAGCGGTGGTCATCTGCCCGATCACGGATGCCTTCGTCGCGCACCACGGCGCCTTGGGCGGTCTGGTCCGCGTCTGGAGCAAAGGCAGCGTTTCAACGCAAGAGCTTATCGAAACCATTTCCGCCCTGCCGGAAGTCGACATTGCCGTCGACAAGGAACGCGCGGTGCGCATGTTCGAGCTCTATCCGGACCGCGAAGCGGATGTGGTGGTGCTCGCCAAGGAGCACGTCTGCATCGGCACCAGCCGCTCCAAACATGATCTCAAGGGTCTCTCGGGCCATCGCCTGCGCTCTCACGGAAGCCTCCATGAAATGGAAGTTCCTTTCATTCTGAATCGACCGCTCAATGACGCCTATAAGGAACGTGCAGCCGCAGAAGCGCTTCGCAACCGCCACATCTTTGACTATTTAATCAACGGGACAAACTAAAAGGTGCGCCCGGTCGTCCATATTTGGGCGAGCGCCCGAAATGACCGGCGGGCGGCCGGATAAGTGATCCGCCGCCCGCCCATTAAAGACTTTAAGCTTTCTGCGCTTAAAAAGCGCTTTGGGCTAAGCCGAACACCAGCTCGGCAATCTGCACGGCATTCGTTGCCGCCCCCTTGCGGACCTGATCAGCGCAGCAGAAAAGCACGAGCGAACGATTGTAAACGTCCTTGGGCGCCGAAAGGTCGCGGCGAATGCGGCCGACATAGACGAGATCCTGGTCGCTCGTGAGGAGCGGCATCGGATAGTGCTTCTCCTCGGGTTCATCCCAAAGGCGAACGCCCGGCGCATCCTTCAAAAGCTCGCGGGCTTCTTCGGGCGAGATTTCGTTTTCGAACTCGATCGTAAGCGCCTCAGAGTGCGAACGGATGATCGGCACGCGCACGCAGGTGCAGGAGACGAGCAGATTGTCGTCATGGAGCATCTTGCGGCCTTCATTCTGCATCTTCATTTCTTCGCTCGTATAGCCCTCATCGTTAAAGCCGCCAATCTGCGGAATGAGGTTGTAAGCGATGGGATACGGGAAGACCTTGCAGGGAGCGGGCGTGCCGGCCGGCGCTTTCACCTCGGCCTCAAGCTCGTCGATGCCGCCCTTGCCGGCGCCGGAAGCGGCCTGATAGGTCGAAGCGATGAGGCGCTTCACTTTAGCCTTGCGGTGAAGCGGCGCGATGGCCGTAAGACCGATGATCGTGGCGCAGTTCGGGTTGGCAATGAGCCCCTTGCTCCACTTGACATCTTCGGGGTTGACTTCAGGGATGACAAGCGGGACTTCCGGATCCAGCCGGAAGGCGCTCGAATTGTCGACCACCGTGACGCCGAGCTTGGCGGCGTCGGGCAGGAACTTCTTGGCCACATCGTTGTCAGCCGCGCCTAAAAGGAGATCAAGCCCCTTCATGCGTTCGAGACTGGCCTCTTCGACCACGTATTCTTTGCCCTTGAAGGCAAGCTTCGTGCCGGCGCTGCGCGCGCTGCCGAAAAGACGAAGCTCAGCAACTGGGAAATTGCGCTCGGCCAGTACGATCATCATCTGTTCGCCGACGGCGCCCGTGGCGCCGAGAATGCCGACTTTGAGTGCTTTGAGTTCGGTCATGATGGAATTCCTCTGGGTTTGCTTGAATTCAGTTCATCGTGAAGCTTCAAAAAAGGCGTTCTGCCGCTCGAGGGAGCGCGGCTGCCGTCGGGCAGCCCGCTTCCTTCGGCGCAGCAGGCGCCGCTAAGCTTATTTCGTGAAGGTGTTGTAGAGCGCCTGAACGGCTTTCGAAAAGTCCTGCTGAGAGACGCCGACGATGATGTCGATTTCGCTCGAGCCCTGCGAGATCATGCGGATATTGACGTTGGCTTCGGCCAAGGCGCCGAAGAGCTTCGCAGACGACCCCACGCGGGCATTCATATTGCGGCCGACAACGGCAATCAGTGCGATCGGTTCGGGCACACGGATCGAATCGGGCGCAATGGCCTGTTTGATTTCCGAAAGGATTTCGTAAAGATTGTGTTCAACATCCTTTTTGTTGACGACGACATTGAAGGAATCAATGCCGCTCGGCAGATGCTCAATTGAAACGCCGTATTTGTTGAGCACGTCGAGCGCGCCCGAGACGATGCCCACCATGGTGGACATGTTGCGCTTGACGATTTCAATCGAGAGGAACCCCTTCTTGCCGGCGATGCCGGTGACGAGCGGCCCCGTGTCGCGGTCAGAGATCTTGTCGAGCACCAGCGTGCCCGGATCCTGCGGACGGTTGGTGTTGAGCACGTGAATCGGAATGTTGTATTCGCGGATCGGGAAGATCGCGTCTTCGTGCAGAACGCTCGCTCCCATGTAGGAGAGTTCGCGCAGCTCCGCATAAGTGATCTTCTCGATGTTCTTCGGATTGGGCACAATGCGCGGGTCGGCCATCAGGAAGCCCGACACGTCCGTCCAGTTTTCGTAGAGGTCCGCCTTGAGGCAGCGCGCGAGAATGGAACCCGAAATGTCCGAGCCCCCGCGGGTCATCACCTTGATCTTGCCGTCAGGCGTCGTGCCGTAGAACCCCGGCATAACGAAGCGGCTGTTCTTTTGCAGAACGCCCTTCAGGTTTTCCGTCGTCTTCTCAAAATTAAACGTGCCGTCAAACTCCATCGCCACGACATCCTTGGCATCCACAAAGGGGAAGCCGAGGAAATCGGCCATCAGACGGGAGGTGAAGTATTCGCCGCGGCTCGCAATGTCGTCAATCGTGAGGTCGGGGAGCGCTGCGCGGAATCGGCTGAGCTCTTCCTCAATGGGCGTATCGAGGCCGAGCTCGGTCTTAATCTCGAGAAGCCGCCCCTTAATCAAATCAAAGACGGGCTGGCAGTCCACGTGATATTCAATATGGGCGCGGCAGAGGTAGAGGAGGTCGGTGAGCTTATTGTCTTTAGGGGTCTTGCGCCCGGCAGCGGAAATAACGACGAAGCGTCGTGACGGATCGGCCTCGATGATGGCCTTGACTTTGCGGAATTGTTCTGCGGAAGCACAGCTGCTGCCGCCGAATTTCGTGATCTTAAGCATGATTAGAGAGTCTGTTGGGTTCAGGGTTCGGGTTGAAAGGTCATGAATTCGCCGGTTTCGCGGGCAGCACGGGCGAGTTCTTCGAGGGTGCGGTCGGGCAGAATCCCGTGGGCGGTAAGCCCGGCTCCGCGAAGCAGCCCCGCGTCATAGACGGGGGGCGCCGCGACGGGAAGAGGCTCGACCCGCCGTGTTCGAATGCTTGTCAGGTCCTGCAGGACCGCATCGGCGGTCGGCCGGCCGCCGGCGCCCTGACCGTAAAAAGAGAGTCTGCCGACCAGGTCGCCCTCAAGCGTCACGCAGTTGAAGTTGCTGCGCACCTGTGCTTCAAGTGATTCGAGCGGAAGCACAACAGGCGCAACGCCCAAGGCAGCGCGGTTGTTGGTGCGCTTAAAAAGCATCATGAGGCGAAGGGTTTTGCCTTCGCGTTTTAAATCGTCGAGGAAGGACTTCGTCACTTTCTCGATGCCGAGCACCGGAAAATCGTCCTTAAACGGGGCGCCGCAGGCCACAGAAGCGGAAATAACGGCTTTGTTGGCGACGTCAAAGCCGGCGATGTCAGCCGTCGGATCAGCTTCGGCATAGCCGAGCGCCTGCGCCTCCTTGAGCGCCTCATCAAAATCCATGCCGAAGCGGTCCATGCGGTCGAGGATAAAGTTCCCCGTGCCGTTCAGAATGCCGTGCATGGACTCAATGCGGTCGATGCGCGCAGCTTTTTTGAGATTTTCAATCCAGGGAATGCCGCCGCCGCAGCTTGCTTCAAAGAGGAGGGGCAGCCCCTTAGCATGCGCAATGCCGAGGAGCTCCTCATAGTTGGCAGCGAGCGCTGCCTTATTGGCGGTGACGACGGCTTTGCCGGCGAGGAGCGCCTCACGAATATACGTGCAGGAAGGTTCAATGCCGGCAAGCACATCGACAACCACATCGACCTCAGGATCATTGATGATCTCGGCAAAATGCTCTGTCATGAGCGGGCCGCCGGCTTTCCCCGGGCGGCGCAGAATGTGGCGCAGTTCAATGCCGCAGTCGCGCTCGGCGAGCTGTTCGGCAATACTGCGGCCAACCGTCCCAAAGCCGAGAAGTCCGATCTTGAGCATGTCTTCCTCCGTTCCAATGTCCTCATGTCGCTCATCCGGAATCGCAAAAGCAGCCGAGCCGATGGCCTGCGAATCCGACGGTATGTCAAATCGCGCCGGCGGGCGCGGAAAGCTCGTCTGATTCAATGGATTCATCGGCAGCTCCCGTTTTTGTGAATTTCGAGAACCGGCACCGCATCGCGCGGCCGCTCTCCCTAGAGGCAAAGCACTTTGCGCGGCGCTGACGTTTGAACGTTGAGATGATGTTCAGGCGTTTCGCCTGAGGTTGCTGGATAGGTGTTTATAGATGGCGGCGGGTCATCCTGAAGGGCCTCAAGGCTCGCGGCTTGACGCTTCCCCCCTGAGGCTTGCCGACCGGATTCGAATCCGCAGGTGCGCCGGAGGAAGACTTCAATATTCCGCGCGCTGGGGTTCTTCACGAACAAGCGCCGCTTCGCGTGCGTCTTTGGACTATCCTACCTGAGTGCCCTTGAGGAAAATATCTCAGTAATGACGGTAAAAAACCTTAGATGTTCTGCGCGAATACGGACAAAGGCCAAAGAATTCTGTGCAAAAGCGCCCTTTTGAACCGCATTCGCCCCGCAGAGGTTTGCGTTAAGTAGGATGATTTCCAATCAGCGTGCGTCTGCCCAACATCTTAAGCGACAAAAACACTTCCATAAGAAATTGTTTTTCGTGTTTTACACGCTTATCCGTCTCCGGCAGACTTACCACTGCAAAAAAACGGCAGACTGAAGACTGAAAGAAGCCGCCGCACCTCAAAGAAAACAGCAGGAGTTCATTGCATCATGCGCTATCACAGCACCCGCAGCCTCGATCAGCAGCTCACCAGCCGCGAGGCCGTTCTTCAGGGGCTGGCCGCCGACGGCGGTCTTTTTGTGACCGACGAGCTGCCCGAGCTTCACATCGACCCGGCTTCGCTCACCGGCGGATATGCGGGCGCAGCCCGCCGTGTGCTCGGTACGCTGCTCCCCGACTTCAGCGCCGAAGAAATCGCCGGCGCGGTGGAGGCGGCTTACGGAAATACCTTTGCCGATCCCGCGGTCACTCCGGTGACGAAAATCGGCAGCATGCACCTCCTTGAGCTCTATCACGGCCCCACGGCCGCCTTCAAGGACGTAGCGCTCCAGATGCTCCCTCAGCTCATGAGCCGCGCCTTGGCCGGCACCGGCCGCCGACTCGTGATTGCCACGGCAACGAGCGGCGACACCGGGAAAGCCGCGCTTGAAGGGTTCGCTGACGTTCCGGGCATCGGTATTGCAGTCTTTTACCCTGACGGGGGCGTGAGCGCCATTCAGCGCCTGCAGATGGCAACGCAAAATGGCGTCAACGTGGAAGTTGCGGCGCTCCGCGGGAATTTCGACGATGCTCAGAGCGCGGTGAAGGCGCTTTTCGCTTCACCGCTCAAAGCCGAGCTCGCCGCGCGACACATTACGCTCACGAGCGCCAATTCCATCAATATCGGCCGCCTTGCGCCGCAGGTGGTTTATTACTTTGACGCCTACCGCCAGCTCGCAGAAGCCGGCGTCATCCGTCAGGGCGAACGCATCGACTTCTGCGTCCCGACGGGCAATTACGGCGACGTGCTTGCCGGCTGGTTTGCCAAGACGCTGGGGCTCCCTGTTCGCCGCCTTATCGTTGCAAGCAACGCCAACCATGTCCTGAGCGACTTCCTCGAAACGGGCATCTACGACCGCCGCCGAGATCTCGTGCGGACTTCTTCGCCCTCGATGGATATTCTGGTCTCGAGCAACCTCGAGCGAGCGCTTTACTATCTCGACGACATGGATCCCGTGCGCACGGCCGCACGCATGGCCGCTTTGAAAGCGGACGGCATCTACCGGATCGAACCCGAACTGCTCGATAAATTCCGCGCCGTCTACGGCTGCGGCTGGCTTGACGATGCCGCAACGTCCGATGCTGTGCGCGAAGCCTGGGAAACCACCGGGCGGCTCATCGACCCGCACACGGCTGTTGCCTGGAAGATTGCGCAGGAGCAGGCGTCTCCGGAAGTGCCGATGGTGGTGCTCTCCACCGCCTCGCCCTTCAAATTCTGCCGCGACGTCTTCAATGCCCTTTACGGTCCTCTGAAGTTAAAGAGCACGACGCCGGAAGCCGCAGCATTCGAATATATGGATGCACTTGCTGACTCCACGGGTGTTGAACCCCCGCAGTGCCTCTCAGCACTTCGCACGCAGTCCGTGCGCTTCAACGCGGTCTATGACGTCGATCAGGCGCCTGAACGCGTGCTTGCCGCAGCCGCCAAGCTCTGACGCTATGCAAATCATAGGCAGCGGCCGAGCGGCATGGAGCCCCTTTGCCGCTGCTTCGTCTCTATTCTTTCCATCGCGAGCAGTCTCATGCAGATCACCGTACGTGCTCCGGCCTCCACTTCGAATCTCGGCCCGGGTTTTGACATCTTCGGCCTGGCACTTTCGCTCTACTCCGTTTTCACTTTTGAGCGTGCTGAAGCGCTACAGATTTCCGGCTGTCCGGAAGCTTTTCAAAATGAAGACAATCTGGTGCTTCAGGGCTTTCGAGAAGTCTTCCGTGAAGCCGGGCAGACGCCCTTTCCCGTGAAGCTTCATATTGACGCAGAGGTTCCCGTTGCCCGCGGCCTGGGCAGTTCAAGCACCTGCATCGCCGCCGGCGCTGCCGCCGCCAATGCTTTCCTCGGCAGTCCCTTTGCAAAAGACGAGCTCTTTCAAATTTGCGCTCGCTTTGAGGGACACCCTGACAACGCCGCCCCTGTGACATTCGGCGGCTTCACCGCGTCTTTTGCCGCGGATGAACGCTTTCACGCGCTCAGTATGCCGCTTGATGCAAATTGGAAGTTTGCCGTCATCATCCCCGACTATGAAGTGCGCACGGCTGACGCCCGACGTGCAATGCCTAAAGAAATTGCCGTTAAAGCGAGCGTCTTTACGACCTCTCATGCCATTGCCATGATTGAAGCGCTCCGCTCCGGCAGCGAAGAACTCTTGGCCGAAGCCTGTCAGGACGTGCTTCATGAACCCTGCCGGCGCAAACTCATCAAAGACTACGATTCGGTGCGGGCCTCTGCTAAGGCTGCAGGGGCGCCTGCTTTTTTCATCAGCGGATCAGGCTCAACGATGATTGCGCTCACAAAGTCTGAGACCGTTGCCGAGCGTTTCATTGAACTCGTTCGTGCTCGTCATCCGAATTTTGCGGGTCACGTGCTCCATGCCGCTGCTGACGGCGTGCGTGTTGAAACGAAATAATGGCTGCAGCAGCCCCGTGATCAGGCGAATTGACGAACATGCTTTTCGCAATTCGCCGGAATCAAATCGAACATCGAAAACTCGAGCTCTGCGGCGTTCGAGTTTCTGCATTATTTTAATTTGAACGCTGATCTAAAAATCTTCCAGCACCAGTTTTCTTTCATTCTTACTCAGGTATGAAAGACAGTAAGCGTCCCATCGCTTCCGGCAGACGGTAAAACAAGGGGCGGTTTTCATAAAACGAGGCTTCGTGCATACATGTGGGTAGGCATCGCCTCGATGCGGGGCTGAACCCCCTGATGCAGAAGGAATTTGCGCATCCTATGTCCTGCGGGCGAATCCTGCAACGTTGATTTCTCTGAGCTTATCCACTCCTCGAATTCGGATTACGTCGTTGCGCGGTAGTCCGAGGCTGTCTCGGGTCAAGGCCCGGAGCCATTTAATGGAGGGAACCCGACGCGCAGCGTCGGGGAGGAGGCCGTTCATTGGCGGAGAGGCCTTGACGCGCCCCCACAAGGAACAAGCCTTGGGCTTGGGAGGAGAAGTCATGGGCGCGTCAGCGCCCTTGGCTGATCCTCCCGAGCCTCACGGCGGCGAGTGCGGGAGGGTTTCAGGGAGGGCGGAGCCCTCCCTGAGGACGGCCTCACGAAATCTGGGCGCGCTCACAAGCAAAAGGACCATGGCATCTGTATGGTTAGCTTCCAAACTACAACCGAGATGCACATGGCCCGAGCGAGTACTTTATGGGGGATGCTCTTTAATGTCAAACAGGCGTCTTTCACCGAGCCCGATATCCTCGAAACGGAGGACGTCGAGCCGTTCCTCTGTCTGCACGCCACCGTTCACAAGCGCTACCGCTGCCTCTGCCCGCATTGCGGCCGGTCCTGCCTTGCTATGAGGAGAACCGGGACCTAAGGACTTGGCGCGCCTCGGACTTCAACGGCATGAAGATCTTCATCCGTGCTTCGACCCCCCGCGTCTCATGCCCGGAGCACGGCGTAGTCGTCGCCGCGGTTCCCTGGGCCTATCACGATTCCAGCTTCACTGCCGCCTTCGACCGCACCGCGACTTGGCTCGCCACGCATCTTCCGCGCTCCACCGTCTCCGATCTCCTCCTGATCGACTGGAAGACCGTCGGCCGCTGCATCTCCCGAACCCTTGGGGATCTGGAGCCGGATCCTTCTCGGCGCCTCGACGGGCTCGTCCGCATCGGCGTCGATGAGACCAGTTACCGCAAGGGCTACAAGTACATCACCGTCGTCGCCAACCATGACACCAACACCGTCGTCTGGGCACGAGGGGTACGGCATGAACATGTTCGAGAAGTTCCTGAAGATGCACACGCCCGAGCAGCGCAGCTCCATCAAGGCCGTTTCCGGCGACGGTGCCAAGTGGATCGATCAGTGCATGGCGGAGTACCTTCCCAACGCCGAGAGATGCGTGGACCCGTTCCACTTCATCCAGTGGGCGGGGGATGCCCTCAACGACATCCGCCGCAAGACCTGGCAGGAACTCCGGAGCATCGCCCGCGATCTGAAGAGGCGGCTCGATGACTTGACCCGTGGCGACGATGCGGCGCCGTCTGCCGGCGAGATTGAGAAGGTGCAGACGAGCATCAAGACCAAAGCAGCGCTCGTCAAGGCCGTCAGAGGGGCGCTGTACCCCGTGGGCAAGGATCCAGACAACCTCACCGAGCGGTAGGCCGCAACGCTTCAGTTCATCGCCGACACGGATCCTCGACTTTATCGGGCCTACCTGTCCAAGGAATGGCTGCGTGCCATCATCAAACTTCCCGCCGACGAAGCCGCGACCGAACTCAAGCGCTGGTACTTCAAGGCCACGCACAGCCGAATCCCTGAGCTCGTCGAGCTTGCCCACAAGGTCCGGCGTCATGAAGCCGGCATCCGGCAGGCCCTCTCTCTCAAGCTCAACAACGCCCGGATCGAAGCGGCCAACAACAAGATCAAGCTCATCATTCGGAAGGCCTACGGCTTCCGTGAGGTGAAGAACCTCATCGACATGGTGATGCTCGTCTGCTCGAACCTGAGGATTCCTCTTGAGCATCGAGAGGGCAGAGATGGTAAGAAGCGCTCAGGACATTTGTAACGGTATTTCCGCAGGGCTACCCACAACTATGCCTGAAGAGCCAAAAATTGCTAACCGATAACCTACAAGCCGCAAAGGAATTAAAACCTGAGTGGCATAACTGTAGGGGTCAAGATTTGTCCGCTAGGGGATCAACTTACCTGACCGTTGACATGGGACACTTACGTTCACCCAACCCTCCCATCAACTGTTTAACCGGATGCCTCGCTGCCTTGGTGCTGTCGAGGCTGGTGGCGCTTGTCCGCTCAACGACTGGCAACCTCGTAAAAAAGGGGTCGCATGATTTGTGATCCCTGCAGTTTTTTATGGAAGTCCCCTTAAAATGTGCCTTTCAATAAGGCTATTTATTAGCCACTAGACTAAATAGAGAATATGGATCGTCATAATCTTCAAACAAAACTTCTGTAACATTAGATGAATTACAAATCGGCATTTTCTTTAAGGTGAATCCATTCAAGGCTTGCTTTGCTGTAAGTTTCGTCACACATGTATCTCGGAAGTCGTTGTAAATGACGATCGCTTTGGGGGCACTATTAAACAGAGCAAGTTCCACAAAACCGCTACGCAGTCCTAACAATAAATCCGATTGGCTACTCAATTCCACAGCTTCCTGATAAGATAGTTCCTTCGTTTGGGTGACGTCAAGAAGATCATATTTCGAATTCATTGCATTTAAGAATACTTGGTAACCTTCACTTTTCAAGAAAATTACGATGCTGTGCCAATATTCAACTGGCAGTTCTTTAAGCGTGTCTGCTTCTGGGCTCAAAAATGCAATCTTTGGATATTTTTTCCTGATTTCTTTTACTGTTCCACTAACGGAACGACTAACGACATATTTCTCCTTAGATAATTTTCCTAAATGCGACAACAAGCAGTCAAAGTAATGGCTATTACCAGACAGAATTTTTTGTTCAACTGCCGTAAAGTAAATGCGGTTAAGCGGTACGAAAATGGTTTTCCCGTTGCGCTCAAATGAAGTATCAATGAATTGACACCTCAAGTCATGTAACACATAGATCGGAATATTATCTCTAATGACCATCCTGAACACCTGCTCTAGCTTCTTATTGGTGCAGATGATGCAAGGATTCTTCTTGCACGAATCATTGACGTATTTTTGCAATCGTAATGCCAACTGGTAAACCTCACCTGCCCCGGAATAGCAGCAAACATAGAGATCATGATTGGGAAAAAAACGAAATACTGCATCAGCGTATTTTTCTACGGTTTTTACCTTGACATTGGTAAAGAACAAAGGCAAACCAAACACATGAAATATGCCTTTTTGCTTCTCGAAGTTAATTCTATACTCGATAATGCTAAGATTGAAAAATTTTATATACCACCCTCTCGTGTAAGAATTTTTTCTATACGAAATTAAAGCCATTCTTCTATCCCTTATTAACCAGGCCTACAACATTTCGAAGATAAGACACAGAATCATTCAAGGAATTTAGCCTGATAATACAAGGTATGCTTCCAGGTATTTTCCATGTCTGCGATTGGCTATTAAACAGCCTTTCGTGCAAGAGGTCGTGCAAGTGTTCATCCTTGAAATAAGATATATTGCTCGCAAAGTTATTCCTGAAAAAATCTCCCCAGTGTATGAGAATCAATTCCTCTGCGTAAAATGTACCGCATTTAAGGATACCCTTTTCTTTCGCAAAAGTAAAGAACCAATCAACGTTATACTGCACATTGTACTTTTTGTAATCTTTTTGCCAATCATTATTTGCATAGAACTTTATCCAACTTTTGAATTTATTCATAGTCTTCGTGAAAGTAATTCCAAAAGACCAATGCGTCCCTACACTACGAGTCCACCACATATCATAGGAGAATGCGTCCAAATCGTTACGACGCGCATATTCCTCAGCCATCCGTAACAGCTCACATCTCTCTTCAACATTACAGCAGAACGCTGTATCGTCCGCATCAACATTCCAAAAAAACGTATAACCCTTTTTTTCAGCGTGAGAAAATGTTGTGAAATGTGCAATTCCCGCTTTTAGCCAGCATTTCGAGATCATTTTTCTCAAAAGAGAATTAAAGACTCGCGTTTGACTCTTTATTATCTGAAATCGTCTGGATGGGAATACGACTTCCTTTTCGAGAATCTTATACAGTGCAGGATTGTCGCATACGATAAAGCAATCATAGTTGAGACGATGGAAGGTCTCTATCCATTCTTGAAGACAAAAAATTGAGTATTGATCTTTCCGATTGATTTTCAAGTAGGCCGCAATTTCGGAGTGCCTTGTTGTTTTTCCTATCCCGGGCAGAATTTGAGTTACGCCTCTCTCCTTTAGATAGACAGGGAATTCCCCAATTCTATATTCTTTCCCTACTTCTCCATTATTTGTTCTATAGATGTACTTCTGGATAAACATAATGTTCCCCCGTGATTAGCTAACCTACATCTGTGCCTCAACGATTTCACCGGCTCTCGACTACGATCTACAGCTCGTAAATCCGAGATTTTTGGTTGTTAAAGAGGAAGACGATCCGTGAAACGCCCTGCAGCAATTACAGCGATTCCCATAAACGCAGACGGTTGAAGACGAGTTGCTTGGGATCTTTTCTAACTCGTAGACCGCAAATACGTACGTGAGAATTGTCACGCTGAGGCATATATTTAAAAATCGGTATTCCGAGAAACCGCACCAAACTGATTTCCTGATGGAACAAATCCTTTTCGACAATCAGACACAAAAACCGCCAATGCTCGTTCTGACTGCCGATTCGATGCGAATAAAATAGTTTTCCCAACCTGCTCATCGTGCTGACTCCTGTCTTGATTTTTTGTTGTTACTGCAGTACCTGAACCACGCTGCCAACTGCGTTTGTTTCAACGTGTCCGTTTCCGTCAAATCGACTGGGGCTTCGGGCAGCCCCTGCAAGGTGAACATCGGAAAAACTTCTTCGATCGTCCGCGCGGGAGTGTTAAAACCTCGGTCGGGAAAGGGGCGATACACGACAAAGGACGGGATTCCGGTCAGGGAGAGCCAATCGACCAAGCCACTACGGATGGCGACCAGCCCTGCTGCCTGCGTGGCTACAGCGTAGAGCTCCGGAAAAGACAAAAACCGGGGATCATTGCAATACAGCCGCATTCCACTGTTCACCGCACACTCCTTAACGGTCTCGATCTCTGCACCAGTGAGACGACCGCATGAAAAGGAAGAAGGCGACAAGATGACCGTACGCGTCAGGTCTTCACGGGAAACATCCAGTTTTTGTAGTGCGGAAGAAAGCTCTGCAGCCAACCGTTCCGGATCCGGGCGGCGGGCAGCAAAAAATCGACTATCGTTTTTTTTAACGCCGAAATAGTCCCGCATCCAAGTGAAGAAATTCTCCGGCCCGTCAGGGCGGCGGGTTGTGTTTTCCAACTGCGCGAAGTAGCGGCCCGGGAAGCACATCTGGATGCGCCAGTCTCCGGCATCGGCGTCGTCCGTCAAATGCCGCAACACCCGGGGTTTCGCTACGACCGATCGTATCCGGGGAAACAGGAAAGAGAGCATTTCTTGGTGGTATTTCTTGGTGCACAAAACCACTACGTCGTCCGGCCCTGACAACCCTTGCGCCACTAAGAGTTTCTCGAAGAAATAGCCCAGCAGCAAAGCAATTTCGCCGGAATTGGCCCAAAATACATAGATATGCTTTTTGTCGTCGACGCGCCGCACCAAAACGGAGGCGAACAAGCGATCCAAGTCGCGGGAGAGCACCGAAAGGATGTCGAAGGAATTGACCACCAACGAACGGCCGATGTGCCACCGGAGGCGGTGACCTAGCAGAGTGCGGCCCCATAGCGGAAGCCCCAGCAACCACGACTGGCGGGAGGCTTCACCGAAGTCGGCAAAGCGAACGCTCTCCCGATACAGTCCGCCTAGAAAGGAGCGTTCCAACCGACTGTCGGTGCGTTTTTTCTCATAAATCGGCAGCCCGAGCAGGCGCTTCACCTTCACGAGCCGCAGGTCGTCTTTGACTTCGTATCCGATCACAGCGTCTCGTCCCGGACCACGTGGATGGACAAAGGCTCGTCACGTTTCTTATTGACCGCAAAAGCCGTTGGCAACCCCGAAGGCTTGCAGTCGTTCACCAAGATGCGCTCGCCTGCAGGCATTTCGTAAAGGATGGTGTCGAATCGGATGTGGTGGTCTGCGAGAAAGGCTTCCAACCTCGGACCGATCTCCTTTTTTCGCGCCGTAAGCAGCACCACAACGTCTTGCGGCGGCAGCGAAGCGAAAAATTCCTTCACGCCGGGCAGCAGCTCATCGCCCACGGGTCGCAGATGACCGTTGTGGACGACGATAGTGCCGTCAACGTCCAACACCCACGTCTTGGGCAAAGTCGACATGCGTAATGTTGTCATGTTTCTGTCTCCAGGCAGCAAGGACAAGATTCCCGCCGCAGCAGGGTTTAGAGAAAGTCGGCGGACTTCAGGATGCCGTTGTAGAAAGCGCCGCAGATGGAGTCGTAGTCTTCCCACGCGTAAGTCGTGAGCGACAGCCAAATCACCGCGTGCAGTGCCCGGATCTTAGTGCGGTTGACGTCTTCGAGATTCTCGAAAAAGAACTCCTCCATATCGGCCCAGTTGTTGGGCTTGATGGACAGTTCCACACTCTTGTCGCCGATAGAGAGAGCGAACTTCTTTTGATTGAACTGGTCGTAGTTTCCCGCCAGCGAGTAGTAGACCTTGGCCCAGTCGTAATCCTTATCCCCGTAGAACTTGGTCTTGCCGAAGTAGCCGCGAGGGTCAATGAGCACCAACCGCTCATGGAGACGGTCGTAGAGCATGTTCGAGAACGTCGAGTCACCGTGAATGAGGCAGAACTTGCGCGGATAATATTCGCGCAGCGTGTTTTTCAGCGCCTCGCGGTCATAGAAGATGTTCTTGTAATAGCGTCCGTTGATGCGGATGTACTCGTCCTTGGCGAATGGCACGAGGTTTTCCACCTTCTGCAGACGGTCGAAGGTCTTGGTAATGTAGTTGGAATCGAGGTCGGCGGTCACCGCGTCGACCTCGGGTTCCAAATGGTGAAGGTCATCCAAAGCCTTGACGATGCTCTTGACAATCTTTTTTTTCTCCGTGACCGTCAGGCAGTCGTACTCGAAGATGTTGCGGCCCCGGATACGTTCCATCACCAGCGGCTCGTAAGAATAAATCTTCGGAATGCTAGTGAAGCCCAGCGCCGTGACGTGCTTGTACCAATTGATCTCGTCAGCGGCGATCTTCTTGCCCTGCTCGTCGATGCCGCGCTTGGTGATGGTTTCGTCGTTGAGCACGACTTCGTTGAACGGACGACAGATCGAAGGCTTCTTGATGGCCTCGAAGGCGCTCACCGTGCCCACTTCCGTGACGCGTTCCAAATAAAGAGGTACGAACGTCGTCCCCTTGCCCTGCAGCCATGGCACCAGCGCACCTTCGTGGGGAATGTCGCGCAACTCATCCTTGTTCTTGAAAACAAAGAATCCGGCCACGCCCGCCGAGGAAGAGGCAGCGTGGACGAACTGTCCGTTTTCGAACGCCCAACGGCAGGGGAACGTCCCTGAAAGCCCCACGAAATTGGCCTTTAACGGACGCTCTGTTAAGGCTTCGGGCACCCGGTAGTCTTTCTCGAAGAAGAGGTCACACCACACAATGAGGATCGGTTCATCGTCACGGATCTGCGAGACTACCTGCTCAATGCCCGAAATGGTTCCAGTGCCGTCGGCGGAGACGATTTTCACGGAATACTGCGACCCGAACGCCGCGAGATATCGTTCCAGCACGTCTGCCTTGTAATCGCAGATCACACTGAAATCGGCACCCTTGAAAGCCTCGAACGTCCAAAAAATCATCGGGCGGTTGTCGACCGGAACCAAACATTTGGGACGGTTGCGGGTGAGACTTTCCAACCGCGTTCCTTTGCCGCCGGCTTGAATAATGACGTGCATGAACTTCTCCTGATTGTTTTAATTTATCTTGGCGGCCACGAGATCGTGAATGTGCACCAAGCTCACGACGGCGTTGTTTTCGTCCACTACGACCAGTTGATTGATTTGAAACTTGCGGATCAGGCTCATCGCGTAGAAAGCAGATTCGTCGGCCTGCACCGACTTCGGAGTCGGATTCATGAGGTCGCGAGCCTTGAGGCTCTTCAAGTCGGTGTCGTTTTTCAGCGCCCGTATGAAGTCGCCTTCGGTGAAGATGCCCGCAAGCTTGCCGTGATCGGTCACTACGAAGCAGCCCAAATGCTTTTTCGCGAGCACGTCGAGGGCATCTATCGCGGGATCGTCCAAACCGACTGTCGGTAAATTTTCCGGGCCGCGCATGACGTCGGAGACCTTCATCAGCAGACGCCGCCCCAGCGCTCCCGCCGGATGGCTACGCGCAAAATCTTCCGCACTGAAGTTCTTGGCGATGATGAGCGCCCCGGCGATCGCGTCGCCCAAGGCCATTGTGACCGTGGTCGATGCTGTCGGTGCCAAATTGAGCGGGCAGGCTTCACGGTCGATGGCGGTCACCAAAGCTACGTCGGCCACCCGCGCGAGCGAACTACGCGGCTTTCCGGTCATGGCGATGATTGGAATGCCCATCGCCTTGAGAGCCGGGACACAGGTCATCAACTCGCTGGACTCGCCGGAAAACGAGATGCCCACGAAGACGTCGCCGGGCCGGATCATGCCGAGATCGCCGTGGGCGGCCTCGTCCGAGTGCACGAAAAACGAAGTCGTGCCCGTGGAAGAGAACGTGGCGGCAAGTTTGCGTCCGATGTGCCCAGACTTGCCAACCCCGGAGAAAATGACGTTGCCCTTGGTCTGCAGGATCAGGCGCACTGCCGCGACAAACGGGGCTCCCAAATCGCTTTCCACCTTTTCCAGTGCCTGACGTTCCAAATTGAACACCCGGCGGCCTTCGGCCAGTATTTCGTCATCGGTCATCGACATGAACATCCTCTCCTAACTTGCGTGAGCACCCCCGCTGGAAGAAGACACAAAAGCGCGTGACCTTCCGGGATACGGTAAAAGAAAAAACAGTCGGCCATCAGGGGTGTGTCCTCCCGGCTGTCTGTAATTTGTAAAGCTGGTGAAAAAGTCCTGAGGGGCGGACGAGTAGCTCCGCTTGTGTTCCCTGCTCATGCACCACACCGTTGTCAAGCACCACGATCCAATCGGTGTTGGCGATAGTGGTGACAGTAGTTTTGCCGCGTGCAAGACGTGCCAATGCCGCTTTGACGGGGGCGAAATGTCGACCGTCACTGTCGCAGCTGCAAGCAGCCTTTACGAGCTTTTGTGCGCCGTATGACTCTTCCACCCGTGAGTGCATCGCACCCACGTTGTCTTGACTTGCATTGACGATCAAACGCCTCCGGAGGCTGATCGAGCGCAGCACGAAGGGCGACGCCGGTACTAAAAAGACAGTCATCAGCATGAGCTACCAGTTGTGCCAAAAAGGGACAGCCAAGAGTGCCAGCATCGAATCACGCACCAGCACCATGAAAGATTCTGTGGCACCGGATAGTGCAATGGTGTCTTTGTTGACAAACTTGACACTCATCCGACCTATAGAAAACATCTGATACTGCGGAGCCCGAGAAAAAAACGAGTTCCCGAGCGTTACCAATACGTTTTGGCTCATCCGCGCCATGACGACCATACTGCTAACTGAACTCACCACCGAAAAAAGCGAAACGCCCAAAAGCATCACCGGCCCCGCGAACACGGCCCATCGCTGTCCTTGATAGAACCCGAGATCGGTGAGATGCCCCATAATCATGGCGATCGCCGAGGAAGTGCACGCAGTAACGAGCAGCAAAACCACGGAGGCATCGAACAGCCCCTTGGTGGCTCCCAAATAGACGTTGAACCGCACCAAGAGGGGGGCGAACCAGGAAGTAAGATAGGAAAGCGGAGATCTCACGGCTCATCTCCCACAAGAGTCAATCGCTGTATAGAGACGCGCGAAGAGTCCCTGTCGGGCGAGTAGTTCGGCTTTGGTACCAACCTCGACGATCGCACCGTTATCCATAGCGAAGATGCGGTCGGCATTCTCGACGGTCGAGAAGCGGTGCGCCACGACGAACACCGTCCTTCCCTTGGTGAGAACATCAATGGCCTGCTTCACGGCCGACTCGGCTTCGGAGTCGAGCGCTGACGTCGCCTCGTCGAGAATCAGAACCGGCGCATCCTTGAGGATCGCCCTCGCGATGGAAAGGCGCTGCTTCTGTCCTCCGGACAAGAGCCCACTGCCCTCCCCTACGCGAGCGTTCAAGCCATCGGGGAGCGAAGCGACGAAGTCCTTGAGCGCCGCGGCGTCCAAAGCCGCCCAGACGGCCTCGTTCGAAACGTTCGGAAGGCCATAGGTGAGGTTCTCGCGGATGGTTGCGTCAAGGAGCACCACGTCCTGCGAGACGATCGAGATCTGCCTGCGCAGACTTTCAAGCGTTAGATTCCGGATGTCATGACCGTCCAAAGTGATCCGTCCCTCTGTCGGTTCCCAGAACCGCGGAATGAGGTTTACGATCGAAGTCTTGCCAGAGCCGGACTGTCCCACGAGCGCGACATGCTCGCCGGACTGAACGGTGAAGTTCACGTCATGCAAGGCCCAACCGGACTGCCCGGGGTACTGCAACCATACGTGCTCGAAATTCACCTCGCCCCGGACACGCTCGAGAACAACCGCTCCCTTATCCGTCTCGCACTCCGTATCGAGCATCTCGAAGATGCTCTTTGCCGCCACCGACATGGAGGCAAACGTACCGTTTAATCCTGAAAGCGCTTGTATCGGTGTTCTCAGCAGCAGCATGGCAGCGAGGAATGTGATGAATTCCCCGAAAGTCAGCAGTCCCTGCTGAGCTTGAAAAAGTGCAGCACCGACGACAAACGCAATCGCTACCATCGTGAGCATCTGCGTGAGCGGCGTTGAAAGACTCTGCGTCTGAATGGTCTTCATGGCCAGGCTGCGAATACGGCCGTTGATCTGAGCAAATCGCTCGTCCTCAAAGTCGTAGGTACCCGCAACCTTCACAATGCGTGCAGCGCCGTAAGACTCCTGCACGCGCGAAATCATGGCGGCCAATGCTTCCTGCGAACGCTTGACGATCATGCGCATGCGGCGGCTTATCGCACGAAGAATGAGTGCCAGCCCTGGAGCAATAACGAACGCCACAAGCGTGAGCTGCCAGTTGTGCCAGAAGAGAACTGCCAGCAACGCAATCACTTGGACGATATCGCGCACCAAAACAATGATTGAATTCGTTGCGCCGCTCAAAGCAATGTTGGCTTCATTCACGAATTTGGAAGAAACCGTTCCGGTCGAAAACTTTTGATACGCCTCCGCCGGCCAATGCAGCATCCGTTCAAAAAGCTCAGTTCGCAAGGTGACCAGCACAGACTGCGACACCTTTGCCATCAAAATGGAGCTCATCACGGTAGAAACCGCAAAAAGCAGCGATACGCCGATCAAAGCTGCCGGCGCCGCGAAGATCACCCACTTTTCTTTCTGATAAAAACCAAGATCGGTGAGTTTGCCCAAAAGCGTCGCCGTGAGGGACGACATGCTTGCCGCGCCAATGAGAAAGATGCAGGCGAGCGCAATGAGCCCCTTATATGGGAGAAGCATGCGAAAGAGGCGAATGAGATCCGCATCCATACCATTTGCAAAAACGCGCCGCAGGAAGTTCATGCTGCATCCTCCTGCTCGCCCTTGGCACTTATGCCCTGAAGACGACAGAGCTTCGCGAAGAGACCGTTTCGCTCAATAAGTTCCTGCCAGCTTCCGGACTCAACGATCCGGCCGTCTGCTAATGCCAGAATTTGATCTGCATGCTCAATCGTGGTCAGACGGTGCGCAACGATCAGCGTGATCCGTCCGGCCATGAGACGCGTTAAAGCCTCTTTAATCTGCGATTCCGACACACCGTCAAGGGCAGACGTTGGTTCATCCAGAATCAGAATGGGTGCGTTCTTCAGGAAAGCTCGTGCAATAGATATCCGCTGTTTCTGCCCTCCGGAAAGACGATCTCCAGCCTCACCCACCGGTGTGTCCAGCCCTTGCGGAAGACTTTCCACAAAGTCGGTTAAAGCGGCATCTGCTACTGCGCGCCCAATATCTTCATCCGAAGCGTTAGGACAGCCATAAGTGATGTTTGCGCGAATCGTGTCGTCAAACATCAGCACGTCTTGTGAAACGATGGCTATTTGTCTTCTTAAGCTTGAGAGCGTATAGCGTTGTGTATCAACGCCATTAATAAGAATCCGTCCTGATGTTGGATTCCAAAACCTCGGAAGCATATTGACGATGGTCGTCTTCCCCGATCCAGAGAGACCAACGAGAGCAATAGCCTTGCCTTTGTCAATGGCAAAGGAAACCGATTCCACAGCATCCCGTTCTGCCCCCGGATACCGCAGACTCACGCTGTCAAAGACCACGTTCTTTATGTCTTTAGACAACTGCTCCGTACCTTGATCAGGTTCTTCGTGCAGGTCAAGTGTTGCAAAGAGACTTTCCGCAGCCACCGTCATCATCACAAAAGATGCATTCAAGCCTGCCAAATGCCTCAAAGGCGGCATGATGAGAAGAAGCGCAGCCAGAAACGTCACGAATTCGCCAATGGTGAGAAGGCCCGCCTGCGTCTGGTACATCGCGATCGTGAGCACTACGGCAATACCCGTCATGCAGAGAAGCTGCGTGAGGGGCGTCCCCAAGGATGACGCCTTGGTCATGCGAATCATCAGATCCTTAATGTCGGCATTCAATCTGGCAAAGCGAGATGTTTCCTGCTCGTAAGCATTTGAGATCTTTACCAAACGCTCGGCGCCATAGGCTTCTTTGACTCGCACCAACAGCTCAGCAATGTTGGCCTGACTTGAGCTCATCACCTTTTTCATCTTGACGCTGATATATCGCAGGAGCCAAGCCACAAAAGGTCCAATCACCAAGGCAATCATGGCAAGCTCCCAGTTGTGCCAGAAAAGAACAACTGTGAGCGCAGCGACCTGAATGCTGTCCCGCACCAGAGTGATCGCAGACTTGGCTGCATTGCTAAGCGCAAAGTTCGCTTCAAAGACGAATTTGGAAGTCACCAAACCGGTTGAATTCGACTGATAGGTTTCTGCGGGCCAATGCAGCATGCGGTGGAATATTTGGCGTCGCAGCTCAAGCAAAATGGACTGAGAGACCTGCCCAAGCAGATAGTTGCTGCCGAACATGCTTCCGCCGTGGAGGAGCGAAATGAGGATGAGCCCGATCGGAGCCGCAAGCACCACCCAAGCCTGCTGCTGATAAAAGCCCGCATCGGTGAGACGTCCCAAAAGCGTCGCAATAAGCGATGAGGAGAGACCGGCGGTCAGCATGCAGCAGACAGCCAGCCCGATCTTTCCCTTATAAGCGGGAAGATACTTCGCCAATCGAATCAAATTTGGGTTCTTGAAACGTTCGAAAGCGGCGAAAAGACGGCAAGTAATGTTGCTACCTGCCATCAGACAAGATCTCCTTTGCCTGTTTTTTAGATTCGGCTGCCCGTACCCAGCGACGCACAGTAGCCTGTGCAACTCCCATGTCACGTTCAATAGCCGGCCAACTCATGCCGCTCAGACGCATGGTCACGCAACGAAGCTTGAAATCTTCCGAATAGCGAAACTGCGTCTTTGAAAGCTCAGTTTTAAACTTGCCGGCCAAAAAGCTTTTTGCCCAGTCACGGACCGTGTTGGGATTCAGCTCCAAAATGTCTGCAACCTTCGAATAGCCCAGCCCACAGTTAAAAAGGACAAGCGCATCCCTGCGCTTCTTGTCAGAAGGGAAGTCCGGCCGTTCACGCTCAATGCTGACTGCGGCAGTTAGTACAGATGATGATGGATTGATTTGAGCTGCTGGCATCTATATTTACATCGTTTGAAGGACACTCAAACTCAATGCCCGATCTGCCGTGAAGAAGAACGGGATGCCTGCATGTTAGGTGAGTAATCGAAGTATTCAAATCCGTCAAGATTTGAATAATTCCTTGTTTTCCACAAATATCAATACAATAGCGAAACTACAAGTTAATTAGTAAATTCTATTGTTGCCCCCCCCCACCACAAATTTTCCCTATTGCCACTTAGCCGATCATTGTCATGTGCAATGACGATCAGTTCAGAAGGTAAACTATCAAAACTATTTCTATAAACAGCATTAATGTCTAAATAACTGGATATCAATGGTTTTGAAGTAAAGCAAAAAACCAACACTTTCATCAAAACTCCAGATTAATTTCAAATTCGTCATTGTCCTTTGTAAACCAATTATTTAGCACCGTAATCAAAATGCTTCAATAAAAATAATCTGTTAGCTTCGCCAACCTCACATTAGAATGCGAATCATTCTCATCATTAAGGTCGTCTGCAGTCTACAAACACAGACCGCTTTGTCAACGGAGATTGGCATGAATCCTTCTGGCATTTACCCCCCCCCCCATTTTTCATTTCGTCCTCTCGTATTGACGATAGCCTTTCTATTTGCAGGAATGAATAGTGCTGCCGCAGCTGAAGATTCGACTCCCAAAGCGACTTACATTGATACACAGCCCATCGTCGTAACGGCTACCCGAACCACTCAGCCCCTCTCTCAAGCCGCAAGCTCACTCAGCGTGCTCACAGAGCAGGATATTCAGGAAGATCAGCCTGTTACTTTGGGCGAACTGCTTTTAGATATTCCCAATGTTGACGTTCTTGACTTCGCCTACATATCGTCGCAAATTTCAATCCGAGGATCGAACTCCTCTCAAATCACGTATCTGATTGACGGAATGCGTCAGGACGACCAAACAATGGCCGGCAACCGTCCAAGCGGCATTTTCATAGATCCTGAAATTCTTAAACAAGTTGAAGTCAAGCACGGCGGCGGAAGCGCGCTTTACGGCAACGGCGGTATTGGCGGCACTCTGGCCGTCACCACAATGAACGCCAATGATTTTCTAAAGGGAACCGATCGAAACTTTGGCGCCAAAGTCAAGGCCGGCTACACCTCAGACAATCTGGAGTGGCAAAAGAGCGCTTACGCATTCGGCCGATCCAACCAGTGGGACGTCGTCTTTGGGGTTTCACGCCGTGACTCAGGTGCTTCCACCAACTCACTGACCGGCAAACGAAGCAAAGCCGATATCGATGCATACAGCACAGCAGCATTCGGCAAAGCCTCCTTCATGCCTAACGATGCCAACGTGCTGAGCCTCTCATACAACTTTGACCGCGCAAACTCTGAAAGCGATACGTTCTATCGCTATGAACAGCAGCGCGTCACCGGCAAATGGGAGTTCGAACGAGGCGACCTATGGAATCTCACCGCAGCCCTTCAATACGCCCACTCCAAATTCCACTACGTCAATCCTGATCCTTGGCGCGGCATCAATTCCAAAGATAAGTTCGACTCCGTGAGCGGAAATGTGCAGAACACCTCCTACCTCAACGGACTCGGCCGGCATGCCGTCACCTATGGGTTCGATTTTTCAAAGATATCGCAAAGCGGCTTAGTTTTAGATCAAACGACAAACGAATGGGACAAAGATTCAACCCGTCCGGACGCTGACGGTTTTGACGGCGGCTTCTTCGTTGAGGACGAATATAAGATCAACGGTCTTTTCTCCCTGGTCCCCGTCGTGCGCTTCAACTACTTCAAGCGCGAATCGAATACCGGTTTCCCTTCGCTTTCCGACTCCAAAGTAACGCCGAGCATCACGCTGAAGATGACGCCCTATGAATCTTTGCTGGTCTGGGGGTCCGTACACACCGGTTACCGTCCGCCAATGCTCGATGAGATGTACTTCTACAGCACAGACTACGGTCAGAATATTGAGGTCATCAATAATCCCAATCTGAAGCCTGAAAAATCCACGAACTACGAAGTCGGCATGAGCGGCCTATTCGGCGATCTTCTCACTGAGAACGACCATCTTTCCTGGCGAGTCGCGGTCTTCTATGACGACGTCAAGGACTTCATTTCGGTTCAGGACAATATGCTCGAATGGTGGCAAGGCGGCATGGTCGGACCGATCAAGTACCAAACGGTGAACTACGGCCACGTTGTCAACAAGGGCGCTGAGCTCTCCGGCACCTATGAACTCAACGGCTTTAAAGCCTCCGCTTCATACGGTTATCTGCATTCCGAAGATAAGGAAACCGGCGAACGGCTGGGCGGTGTTACGCCTCAGAGCGCCAACCTGCGGCTGAGCTACAAAATTGCAGCTGCCCAACTTGAGCCTTGGTACCGGCTCCATTGGGCTAAGGGCGGCGATACCGTTCCGTTCCCAGGATATGCAGCAACCCATTTGGATGACTACACCCTGCACTCCGTAGGCATCAACTGGACGCCGAAGATTCCGAATTACTTCAACATTCAGGCAGGTCTCGCCGTCACTAACCTGACAAATGAGAAGTACGTTGCGCTGTTCGGCATGCGTGAGAACAACGTGGGCTATGCTCGAGGCTTCCGTGCCTGGCTCTCGGCCCAGTTCTAATTTCACCTGAAAAAGTCTGCCGAAAGCGGTCTCCCCGAACCGCTTTCGGCACAGCACCATTCAAGCACAAGCATGTTCCTTAATCCGCGTCCGAGCGGCTTATGCCGTCTTATCACGCAGTATCTTTTTACCCGCAGTCAATGGCGCTTGTGGGGACTTTTTGCCATCGTTCTTGCGGCATACGCATTCAATATCAAGCTTGCTGTTCTCTATAACGATTGGAACGGACGGTTCTTTAACGCACTTCAGGCGGTCAATCGCGATGCGATCTTCCGAGAACTTTTTTATTTCATAGGGCTTGCCGCCGTCATCATCGTACTGCTCGTCTGGGCTGGCTATGTCAAGGACCGCTTGGCGCTTGCGCTTCGCCGCGACCTTACGCAGATTTTCTTCAAACGCTGGCTATCTCCGGAAAGCGCCCACTATCTGCTGCGCGAGAGCGGCCGAGAACCCGATAACCCAGACCAACGCGTGACGGAGGATGTTCGGCAGCTCGTCAATCTTTCCGTCGATCTTCTGGTGAGCTTTTACGACGCCATGCTCACGATCGGCAGTTTTTCAGTCATCCTTTGGCAGCTCTCAGGCTCTGCTGAAGTGTTCGGCATCACGATCCCCGGCTACATGTTCTGGGTCTGCATCCTCTATACGATCGTTGCCACATGGATTACACACCTCATCGGACGCAAGCTTAAAGGCCTCAACATCAATGCTCAGCACATGGAGGCGAATCTGCGTGCCGCCCTCATGGAAAAACGCCGTCATGCAGATGCCATCGCCGGGGCTCATGCTGAGACTGTGGAGGAAGCCGGTCTGGTCGAGCGCTTCCGGCAGCTTCTCTCTGTCCTCATTGCGTTGGTAAAGCGAAAGCGAGACCTCAACCTCTTCACGGTCGGCGTCGGACAATTCACACACCTCGCGCCCATTTTTTTCGCGCTGCCGAGTTTTTTTGCCGGCATCATCCAATTGGGCGGTCTCATGCAGATCAGGGGCGCCTTCAATGACGTAGCACGATCACTCTCATGGATCATCATGTCCTACGACGATCTGGCCGCCCTTGCGGCCGCTTATGAGCGTCTTCGCCGTCTTGAAGCAGGGCTCTCCGAAGCGGACGATCAACGCCGAGCTTTGGAGAAACGATGCCGGGACAATTCATGCACTGGTCTCACTGCGGCCCTAGACCTCATCGTTCCAAATGGAAAAAACATCAGCCGCGTGCCCGTCCATTTCAAACTCGTCCCGGGCAGCTTCACCATCGTCTGCGGCCCATCGGGCATCGGAAAATCCACGCTTCTCAAAGTCCTTTCAGGCTTTGCCGGAAATTACGAAGGAAAACTCTCTGAACGCGGATCTATCTTCTGGATGCCGCAGCAGCCTTATTTGCCAAAAGGAGAGCTCATCGCTGCGCTCACCTATCCGCAAAGTCCTGAAACGATGACGGAAGAGGCAGCACAGGAACTGCTCAGTGCCGCACACCTTGACCATCTCAAAGAAAAGCTTTACGACTCGGGCGACTGGTCTGCACTGCTTTCCGGCGGTGAACAGCAGCGGCTTTCTTTGCTGCGGGCTCTTATTGTCAAACCTGACATCCTGCTTCTCGACGAAATGACGAGCGGCCTTGATCCGGTCAATGCACACTGGATGATCGCCTTGCTCAAGGCGAAACTCCCTCAGACCGCAATCCTTCTCGTCACACATCAGCAATCGCTTTGGCCGCTTGCGGACCAAATCATCAACCTCCAAGGACCAGCTCATGGGCAATCCGTTCATTCCGTTTCCCAGATGTGAAAACATCATCATCGTCGGCGATGCCGCCGCTGAATATCTCGGTGCACTGCGCATCTATGGCCGCGGCTTGATTGGCGGCGACGTACCATCCATGGAACTTCTCCACCCGATGGAAAAGCACCTTGAATGCGTTTCGTGCTTTTTGAATGACCCAACGCAGGTGCTTATGCCGGCGGTGCGGCGCATGAAAGCCGATTTTGTGGTGCTTGAAGAAAACGGATCCGCCGACTTCAATCCTGCAGCGGGCCGAGAAGCACTCGAAAAAGAAGGCATCTCAGTCAAAATTCTTGACGTGCGGGGATCAACAGAATCGGTTCTGCGCCGTGCCGGCAAACTTTTCGGCGAGGAAAAACAAGCCGAACGCATTATTCGTGAACGAACGGAGCGACTGGCAGCACTCGACGATGTGCGCAAATCCATTCGTAAGGGACAAAAGGCCGCAATTTTTCTGGCGATCCGCAGTCCCGTTCGCCATGAAAGCTATGTCTTCCGGATCTCTGAGCGCAGTGCACTCTCTCAACTGCTCACAAACACTTTTGCAATAGAGAACATCAATGTTCGGCCAAATGCCGAAGAACGCATCCCTGGCATTCAGGAACTCGATGACCTCTCCGACATCTTCGAAAAGAACCCGGACCTCATCGTCTATACCGGCGATGCGGCCGCTTGCGGCCAAAAAACAGCTGAATTCATCCGGAAACACCCCCAATTCGCCGAATGCAATGCGGTAAAGAATGGGCGCATTTACGGCGCACCGTATTACTGTCATGCGCTCGACTTGAGACGCCATGAAATACTTGAAGCATGGAGCGATGTATTGGCCGACTAACCACTGAAGTAACGGCGTTTTGATCCAGTCAGACCGCCGCTTTGCCGCTCCGCCTTGGGCTAGCGCTTGACCGAGCGGCTGTCGCGCCCGCTATAAATCATTTTCTGACACAGCTCGTCTGCGGTCAGAGCCCAGAGGGCTCGGGCTCCATCGCGTGACAAACATGCACCCGTCCCCCCGGCATTTTTGAGAGGTCCAAAGTTGGGAATCAGCCTGAGGGCCTCCAGCAAAAATCAGGAGGTCCTCACCGCTCGAAGTTGCTTTGCCCCTCTTTAGCTTTCCGCATTCGAAGCCCATTACACCTAAAATTCAAAGTCATTCACTCACACACAAGATTGCCATCAATCTAAATTATTTTTTCGTACCCTTAAGGCTGTATTCGTATACATATTGATTAACATCTTCATCCTTTCTAATAAGGGTGTTATATAACATATATGTAAGCTTACGATTGGTCGTTCCTTCATATTGAAATTGATACTTCAATCCTTTAGCTTTATTAAGCGGGTCTGCATAAAAATATTGCGCCTCTTTCATTTGACTATAAACATTCATCGCTCGGTTAGTACAAACCATTAATCGGGGCCGATAAATCCTCTCTGCAAAAGTTAAAGGATGATATTTATACATTTCCGACGTCATGTAATCCTTTAGTTTAGGGTAAGCTTTAATCATTATGTAGAAATTAGTTCTGATTTCATCAACTTTCTTGGAATCTACGGACCAAGCATTGCCGCCAGGAAGGCCGTACAAAAAATAAAAATGCTCATAATCAGAAATATGATTATAGCCAGCATCAAATAAAGATATTTGCTCTTTATTAAATGGATTAGATGCTATACACGAAACAAATTGCGCCCAAAATCGAGAAAAGAATTCACCATATGATTCATTTTTCAAATAATAGTGCTGATAATGCCTCACATAATGAGCAAGGAGCTCTTTTTCATTTTTAGCGACAACTAAATTTTCCTTATTCCACTGTTCAAGATCATTAACTGTTAAATCCACTCCGATAGGATTGGGGTTTTCCTGTTGACGAAACATATCAGGAATTGCTGATCCATATACTCCATTCAAAGAAAAGCCGGCCAAAATTAGAGTTAGAATTTTCTTCTTGATACTTATCGTCATAAGATAGTCCAAAAATTAAATTTAAGCATCGCATGAACTATTTTATATCTTTACTTAATTCAATTACCCATTCATCACCTGTCTCAAAAGCACATAATTTAAACATGCTCATTAGCGACAGATCGATCAATTGGATCTTAAACGAATATGTTTTAATATCCATGGATAAGTCAAAATCTAAAGATTCATGCTTTGCGCTCAATAAACATCAATCCGACCATGTGATGCTTACACTAGATAAACAGGCAGAGCTCAGTAGTTGATGCTGCATACAGAACCATTTTACGTTCATATATTATAAATATTATTTATTCTTTGGCTCATTTGTATACCGTTTTAAAACATCTTACTGCGTCAAAGAACGCGCATACAACTGCCTTAGATACCCGACAGATGCAGGGTTCCAATCGTTAAAATAGTTGCCGCATCTAAAATGTGTAAACTAAAAGAGCACGGTTAAGTACCGCATCCACGATACGTCGCCGGTTATGTTTGCACGCAGTACAGCCATCTGCCCCCTCAGAGCCCTGAAGGTGCGGTCAGGCACCAGAACCTGCCGAAGCCTGTTTTTTAATTTATGGCTCGGAAAATGCTTTGGAACAGGTTGCCGTGCTGTTCACAAATAAAGGAAGCAGCGCGACGAAAATTTAAGGTTGAAACACAATAGTTTTTTGGAAGTAAACTTTAATGTTACGCCCTTGATGATAAATAGGCGCAAACTTCATTTTCTTTACTGCCTCGACAGCAGCCTCTTTGAAACCTAGATCCGGGATATTTCGGGTGAATATCTCTGTGGTTTCAACCTGTCCGTCGAGTCCTACTAAGAATTTCACCCGCACCCGTACGACCTTGTTGAATCCGATGGAACGAGCTGCCCGCGGATACCTTGGCGTTGCCTCCGAAAGGATTTCGTACGAGATGCCGCCCGAACCCAATGCTGTGTAGGAACCGTCACCGTTCGCAATGAAATTGCCGCTGCCGAAAGCCGTTCCTTGCCCATCCCCCACTCCGGATCCTTCGGTCTGAGCTTTGCCGTCAGCCGTTCCGCTCGCTCCAACTGCACCGCCGGAGCCTGCGCTGACATGCTTAGCCTTGCCGTCTTTGCCATCCGTTTCGGAAGCGGAAGCTTTTTCTTTAAGCGGCGCGGGCTTTTGGGTTTCGCCTTTGTAAGCTTTGCCGTCCGAGTTTTCTCTTTTGGGTTTACTGACTGGCTTCATGTTTTTGGAAACTTGGAGCTGAGGATTCTGCCTTTTGGGAATAGGCTTTGTCTGCGCAGACTTCACCTGCTCATCCCCCGAATCAGCTGTTGGCTGTGCCGATGTCAGCTCAGGCTCTTCGGAGAGCGGCTTCGTACCTAATGAAGTCTCAGCGGCAGCGGCTTTCGGCGGTCCGTCCAGTGTCTCCCCCTCTGTTTTTGGGGCCAATGACTTTTCGGGCTCATCAGTCGGTTCCAAGCGCCTGTCCTTGGAATGGGATTTTGCGCCGTCCCCGCCTGCCCCGCCGTTGCCAAGTCGGCCGTCTCGATGCATATCTCCCAAACCGCCGGCATTCCCTGCAGGGCCGCCAAGATCAACGGTAAGCATGCCGGATCCGCCGACAGGCGCGGATTGGAAAAAGATAAGACCGATACCTCCGACCAATAAAGCATGAATAACGACAGAAGCGCTCAATGCAGACTGCCAGGAAATTGGCTTCGGACTCATCAGCGTCGTCCCTCGGTTGCTATGGAGACTCGTTCAATGCCTGTGCGGCGGATGACATCCATAACGCCAACCACCGTGCCGTAGTCGGTTTTTTCATCGCCGCGCAGCACCACAGTGAGCTTCTCGTTCTCAGTCTTTAAAGACACAAGCCGTCGAGCTAACTCCTCCTCTGAAACCAAATTCTGCTCAAGGAAAAGACGCCCGTCCTCTGTGATTGACACGGGGACTGTTTTGGTGGTGTCCACTTTTGCGATGGTCGCCTTAGGGAGATTAAGGGCAATGGTTTTCTGCGTCACCATGGTCAGCATCGACATCATGAAGAACACCAGCAGGAAAAAGATGATGTCGATCATCGGAATGATCATCAGCAGAGGTTTCCTGTCCTCCTTGAGACTGTTGATGCGCATGCCTTACTTCTCCGAAAGACAGGCGAGATAAGCACTTGCCGCAGCCTCAAGGTCTTCAATAATTCGGTTGGCCCGCTGAGAAAGCCAGACATAAACCAGCATTGCAATAATGGCGACGAGCAGCCCGAACCCCGTTGCGACCAAAGCTTCCGCAACACCGCCGGTAATAGCAAACGGCTGTCCTTCAGAGATCGACAAGATGTCGAATGATCGGATCATGCCGGTCACGGTACCTAACAAGCCCATCAAAGGAGCCAAAGTTACGATCGCACTCACATAGTTGAGATGATCCTTGAGCCGCGCTGCGCTGTAAGCCGCAGCTCCGGAAAGATACTGCTCAGCATTGATCACGGCATTGCGCTCTGCAATGGCCTTTTCAAGAACTGCACCGACGGTGCCTCCTGCTTTTTTGCAAAGTGCGGCTGCAGCATCAAAATTTTTAGCACGCACTGCTGACAGAAATTCACCTTGAAGCACCTGCATATCGGATGCGGAGCGTCGGTAGAAAACTGTTCGTTCGACGGCGATGGCGATCGTAACGATGGAGGCCGCCAACAGCGGCCACATCATGAACCCTCCCGTCAGGAAGGTTTGAATAAACTGAGACATGAGACAGCGTTCCAAAAAAAGATCTGACGTCGAAAGGAGGTGCTATTACACCTCCTTCGCACTGAATGTGATCAATACGTGCCGCGCAGGCCAACGAAATAAGTCCGCTCACGTCCTGGTATCAGCGACCAGCTCCCGATTGATACGTAGTCGTAGTACTTCTCGTTGAAGAGATTCGTTACGCCGGCATAAATTTCCAAATGCTCCCAAGGTTTGAAATGCAGGCTTGTATCGACGATCTGTCTGGACTTGACAATACCGTCCGTTTCCTTTTCAGCATCTGAGAGGAAATTGTTGTACTTCCCATAGTAGGTATAGCGAATGTCTCCGGAGAAGTTGTCTGTGAAGTCGTATTTTGCAAGCACCGACAGAGAGTGCTGCGGCACTTTCTGCAGACCGCTCCGCGTGAAATCGATTTTGTCCTTGCCGACCTCATCCATGAATCGACTGCCGGCAGATGTATAGTCAGATCTTCCTTTAAGCCATGAATACGATTCGGTAAGCGTCAGCCTGCCGATCGTCTGCTGAAGGCTGACGTCAGCCCCCCAACGGCGCGTCTGAAGCAAATTAAGCGTCCGAGCATCACTGAGTCCCCTGACATACATTCGGTACAGCTGGTTGTTGGTGTTCGACATCCAGAGTGAAACGCTGACGGTTGAGAAGGCGACCTTGTCGCGAAGACCAATCTCGTACATATCGTACTTTTCATCTTCGGCATTGGTTATTTTATAAACCCTGTCCCCGTTGACAACCGCTTGATCTGCAATCATCAGACCGTCAGGGACGGTATAGCCGCGCTCATACCGAGCGTAAATTCTGCCGGTATCGCGGTACCGCCAAGCCGCCGACAATTCCAACGCCGTATTCCAGCGATCTGAGGTATCTGCGCCGGCAATCCGGTTGCCCGTTTTGTCATATCCCCATTTAGTGATCTCACGGCGCAGCCCCTGGGTAAAGCTGAAGTCGCCCCGCTTCAAAGTATTCAAACCGTATAGCGCGATGACTGTTTTGTCGTAAAGGAAGCTGTAGGGCTCTCCATAATACTTGCCGCTGCTGTCTTTCTTCCATGAACCGATGTAGTTAAAGTCAGCACTTTGCTTGGTGTAGTCAAACCCAAGCAGCAGATCGCTGCCTTCAAGATAATCTATATCCAATTTCAGTTTGAGGCCCTTGCTTTCCTGATCGATGATCTGATCCCCGAACTGATTGTTGGAGAAATACCCATCGCTGTAAAAACCATCCGCCGTCAAGTGCAGTCTATCCGTGAGATCGTTGGCATAGCTGAGGTTATAGCTGTTGATCGCACGATCTCCGTTCAGATAACCCCTAACTCGGCGTTTAATAAGCTGACCATTTTCGTCCACGCCAACGGTTTGCGTGGTCCATGGAGGGACGTAGTCTTTCCCGTATTTTTGAATGTTTCTGGCAGAAGCCGTTTTGATGAACTGAGAATCCTCTTCAAGTCGGCTGGCACGAAGCGTGAGACTTTGCTTTTCGGTTAAATCCCATCGAATACCGGCAGAGTAATAATTCGAAATGCGATACGTATTCTTGAAGTAGAGATCCCGATCCATTTTTGAAGCGGTGCCTAAGAAAGAGAATTTTTCATTGAGCCGAGCCCCCACGCTCGCGCCGATACGATATCCGTCTGAATTCCATTCGCCGAAGGCTGACGTTTTCGGATCCTTCATCGAACGAAGATTCGTTGTGATGTTAATCACGCCGCCCGCTGTGCCCGAACCATAAAGGACGCTGCCGCCGCCAGGAATAATTTCAATGCGTTCGAGTTCCTCTACGGGAACGACGTCATAGTTCGTAGAGTGAGGATGATTCAGCAAGGTCGTAATGGGCGCACCATCGAGCATCACCTGAAGATTTCGGTTAGCCGTATCATTGCCCTGACCGCGCAAATCGATGCTGCCCCACCCGCTCGTATTAACGGAAACACCGGGCACGCCTTCAAGCACATCGGAAATTGTTCTGTTGCCGCGCTCAACAATATCTTCCTTTGGAATGACGATAATTTCCTTTGTTTCACGCAGTCGTTCGATTTCTACATATTCCGGCCGCACATAAGTCGTCTTTAATTCAATAGCGTCATCAGATGCTTGATCTTCATCCATACGCGCATTCTGTGCCTGAGCGCTGCAGCACGACATCAGCAGGGCTGCCATGACGGCGGAATGTTTGAAACTCCATTGGGCCGTTAATCTTTTCGTATGGGCGGCAGAAGAAATAAAAGTTATAGGCATTGTCGGGTTAAGCGAATCAGATGTTTACTATCAATAAATAAATTGATATTGAGAATTGTTCGCATTATATGAATAGTGCATTCTCAATTCATCTTTGAAACACATTCCCGGAAGGACCTTTCATTCTTCCAAATTTTTCGTATACATCTGATTACTCCGCCTTTCCTATTTCATCCATCTGAGACTGCGACTAGGATTAAACAAAATGGCATCAGTTGTTTTCATCACAGTCTAAAATTGTCAGTTGTAATCTTGGTGAAATTACTTATTCATTGACTGAATAAAATTTCATTTAATTAAATTATTTAGTATACGTTGCTGAAAATCCGTTTTCATCCATTATTGTATATGTTTCAATTGATAAATACACAGCGGTGACTGATCAATTTCACTATAAAAATCATTATCTAGTCTCCGGCAAAATATTTTGACCAGCAAACAGCCTGCAGACTGCTCGGACGGCTGACTCACATGGGAATCAACAGACATCAATATTTTCAATTTTATGAATTTATTATTTATTCTCCATGAATCATTCAAGACATCCTCAGAAAAGCGTCATTCACGCCGTTGCCTCAGTACGCTGACATTCCCGCCTGCTTGCAAAGCCGAAAAGCTTCACTCTGACTGACCAAATGACGCGAGTCCTGTTGGGAGCAGCCAAACGCTCCACGACGATTGTCAGGCCGGCATTGAGAATAAAGGCCTTCCTCAGCCGGAAAGCCCAGATCACTGCCGCATTGAACTGAAGGCTGAATCCAGCATCTCCTCAGATTGCCGGTACCGGCTGAATGCACCGCCAACCACCATTGGCTTTTTGTGGGAACGCAGAGCATTTCCAGCGCTGCAGCGAAAGCTCATTTTCTGCACTCGACCGTCTCTGCCCGGTGAGCGCCATCCCCTCTGTTTTATTCCAATGCCAAGATTTGAGCGTCGCGAATCGTCACCATTCGGCCGCAGACACGTTTGAGAAATGCGTAATCATGACTGACGATCAGCTTGGCGATCTGCAAAGACTCGATTGTCTTGGTGAGACGATCGACCGATGCGGGGTCGAGCGCCGTAGTCGGCTCATCCAAAAGAATCACCTCAGGTTCCATCGCAAGGATGCAGGCGATGGAGACCAACCGCTTCTGCCCGCCGGAGAGCCGGAAAGAGATGCTCTCGGCAAGATTTGCTATTCCAAGCATCGACAGCACATCCAATGCACGAGTGCGCGCTTGAGCGTATGAGAGACCGAGATTCAGCGGCCCGAACATGACGTCTTCAATTACCTCCGGGAAAAAGAGCTGATCGTCCGGATTCTGCAGCACGCAGCCCACTTTTCTTCTGAGTCTTTGAAAGTCTTTCTGTGCAGTTACCGGCACGCCTTCCAGCGAAAGAGACATCGTCTGCGGACGCTCGAGTCCCGTGAGGATTCTCAGCAGCGTGGTCTTCCCGCAGCCGATCGGACCACAGAGGCCGAGCGATTCCTTTGGAGCCAGTGAGAATGCCGCATTGCGAAAAATCACGCGGTCTGAGCGTGAAAAGGAAAGGTTCTTCACCTCAAGAAGCGCAGTCTGCATCATGAAACGAAATCCCAGACGAGAAGCAGCAAAGCAAGGCCAATCGTCAGAACAAGAAGTCCCGCTTCACCGGCATTCTTCAATCCGCTTGCAGGGACTGGCCAGTGCCCTGAGAATCCCCGAAGAATCAGCGCCTCATTGAGCACACGGCTTCTTGCATATGCCCGGATAAAGAGTGTCGAGATAAAGGCTGCAAGCGTTTTGTAAGAATGCTTATTCATAGAAGCCCGAAAACCTCGGAGCTGAACAGATTCCGAAAGTGAACGGTACGAACGGCTGAGCAGTTCCGTCTCACGCGTCATGAAAAGCAAAAGCGTCACCAGCTTCATCGGCAGACGAGCAGCCCGCAGGCCGGAAGCCATTTCCGTGAGCCGCATGCCAGGAACAAACGCATCGAAGAGCAGAAAAACCGCATTGCACTTCATCGTGACGAGAAGCGATAGCAGGAGCCCCTCCTTCGTAATATCAAAGACACCCGCTGAAGCAACCGTCACTCCAGGCGTGCTCCAGGGCGTGAAGCACCAGATCAGAATCAGAAAACCGTTCACGGCGGCGAGCCGCCGAAGACGAAGCGGTTCGCCGCTAAACCATGCGGCTAGACGGATCACAACGGCTCCCAAGAGTGCCGCTTCCGCCGCCGACAACGTGGTGAGGAAAGCACTTGCCGTCCCAAGGATGCTTGGAACGGCTAGCCGCAATGCCGGAGACAGAGTGAGACGCATGCTTATGACCGCCGGCGGCGAGCCCATGCGGCAATGCCGCCCAAGCCAATCAGCCAGCCCATTCCGCCCACGATTTCCGGAATCCCAGGCGTTTTATCGTGACTCAGCGCCAACTCTCGATAAACCGGTGCAAGCTTCTTATCGAGAACGCGGCTGAAGACCGCCTCAAGCTCGGCCTCACTCATAGCCGCCGCAGCACTGTCTTTTTTCGGCGGTGCCGCTGGCTGAGTCATTTGCGTGCTGACGGAAGCAGCTGCCGGGAGCTCGGATGCGCCGGCTCCGTCGGCCGCAGCAAGCTCATCAGCGGGAATCGACCATTGATTCTGATGACCCTCTCCTGCGTTGATCTCCAGCTCAAGGCCTTTGGGCGCATGACGCATTGCTTGAGTGACATCGAACCGCCAGACCCCGGCATCGTCCGTGACGCCGGTCGCCAGAACAGAACCATCGGCGGCATTTTTCACCGTAACGGCTCCCTTTTGCACCCGGCTGCCGCTGGAAAACTTGGATTCAGTGACAACTTGATCACCTTCAATCCAAGCAAAAATATTCACGCGGTGTGCGTTCGCACCCGCACAAAGCAAAAGCGCAAGCGCTCCGGCTGCGATTTTTGATGTGTTCACAAGGGCCTCTCTTCACCAAGATGAAGCAGTTCAGGATAAGTTCGAGCGATCATATCGACCACAAGAGCGGTAATCACGGCTTCCGCCGCCATGATGGGAACGTGTGCCGCAAGGAGCGCAGCTGCCGAAACAACGAAACCTTCGCTCGAAAATGCCAATGCGCAGGCGGTCATCAGTGCCGCAATTAAGACGCCTGCTGCGCCCGCTAAAGCGCCAGCAATCATCAATCGTCGGCGCGATACGCCAGGGTGAACCAACGCATGGAAAAGCATGCCTGCTGCCAAAGCGCCGGTCCCCATCGTAGTTGTGTTGACGCCGAGCACGGTGAGCCCGCCAAATTCAAAGAGCACTCCCTGCAGCAAAAGCGCTGTAAAAATCACCGGGTAGGCAGACACTCCCAGCATCACGCCGACAAGTCCGCAAAGGAGCAGATGAGCGCTTGACACGCCGATCGGCACATGAATCAGGGAAGCGATGAAAAAAGCGGCGCCAACGAGCCCCGCAGTCATGAGGCGGGACTCATCAAGGCGCTTTAATCCGACGACGATGCCTGCCGCCGCCGCAGCCGCGCCGGCAATGAGCACTGGCGCGGAAAGAACACCTTCGGCGATATGCATGATGGCTCACTTCACCCGCGGTGCGGTGAATTCCGTCCAAAGCACGGCCCCGAGCTCGACATCCTTCTCGGCGCCGGCTTCTTTGAGCTTATAGTCAGCGTCCGTGAGCGCAGCAAAGCCCCACCAGCCGGCCCAAGGCGCAGTGAAAGCGAAGACCCCTTGAGCATCAGTTTTCACGACCTGAGTGACAAAGTAGTCATTGGGAGCCTCGTATTTGCTGTCGCGATTAAAGTACTCCACCTCGACGTCAGCCCCTGCCGCGGGCTTGCCGTCAACCAGAAGCTGACCGCGGAAAGTATTGCCGGCATAGTTGGCAAAAGGCCGTGTGAGCGGAACAATTTCAGTTTTAACGCCGGCAGGCTTATCCCAGCCATCCTCATCGCCGTAGGCAGGGACAATCACTTTCGTGTAATGCACGATGAACTTGTCTTCCGCAGGTTCCCAATAAGGCTTGGGTTCAACCACAAATTGATAAACCCCGGGACGCGCGAAACGGTAGTCTGCCTGCCAAGAAGCCTTTTCAAAAAGCTTGTCAGCCTTGAGTGAACCCGAAAGATCCGTCTTTCGTCCGTCCTGAACGACATAGAAAGCATCGGGCTTAGCCATTGTCATGCCGTTGCGCTCCATCGGATGAGCAAAGGCGATAGTGAAATGCACATTTGCATCCTTCTGTTCCAAAACGGCGGAATGCTCTGGAATCACAATCCCGAAATGTGCCCAAGCGACAGCGCTTGAAAGCGAAAGAACCGCAGCTGCGGCAATTGTGCTGAATTGAAGCTTCATTGCTCGATGCCTTCTGAGAGGAGATAAATACTTTGAACACTGCTTGAGAGCGGTGTTCATACGTTTTGCTAAATCATCATACGCTCTCCTCCAGATACTGCAAGATGGTCAAACGACCTAGGCATCCACCACCTTTGAGGCATTGCTTCAGAGATCGCACATCCGAACGAATAATCGGCTGCCCGGCTTCATTGCATACAAACCTGCCCCTACGGGCAAAAAAGACGTAAGCGTCCCATCGCTTCCGGCAGGCGGTAAAACAAGGGGCGGTTTTCATAAAACCGCCCCCTATGAGCTTCACGGA
>PPYF01660413.1_pt1 | contig 58919 bp, 59 predicted proteins | sample 1559871 | NCBI WGS metagenome assembly PPYF01 (sample SAMN08240021, study PRJNA423297) | Human gut metagenome, whole genome shotgun sequencing project. | reverse complement strand
ACTACTAGTGTCATATGGGTATAGATTATATAACATTGGAATTTTATCTTTTCCTAGCATCTTATAAGTATCTACAGTTCCATCATATAATAATGGTGGAGATATTTCATAATATTTTTTATCATCTGGAGTAGCAGATGCCACCGGTTCCCAAGTCTTAGTAGAGTAATTGTATTTTTTACTACCATCTTCATTAAAAAGAGGCAACCTTAATAATATCGCTTCAAGTTTATCTACATTTATTACAGATGGATCTATATAAATATGAACTAGCTTAGACATTAGTTTTGCAATATTAGCACTAATGCCTTTAAAGTTTTTACTTTGTTCTTTAAAATATATAGGTTTTAAATTTAGATCAGTCCAAGAGTTAACCGCTAATGGATCTGCAGTCTTGGTGAAATTAGCCTCTAAATCAGTTGTATTATATTCATAATTATTTTCTTGATAAAAATAACCACTAAATTCTTTATACTTATTAGTTAATCTAACTATAATAGGATCATATGTAGCATCGTCATCAAAATCATTCATCAATCCATTATCTTTATAGAAGAGGTGCTTAAGTAATCTATAATCTATCATTACCATATTACATACTACTTCTTTAATAAATTTATTACCGGATAAAACAAATGTATCACATTTAATTTTTTCTGGAACTTCACCATTTAATGTAATTTTTGTTTTATAATCTGAGAATGTCACCATACCACCAAATTGTTTCCTATTAGGATCACTCCAGTCATTTGATGTATTGGTTTCTTGTGTTAGATCATAATATTCAACGCCATTATAGTTTACTTTTTTAAATTCATCTTTAATATCAACTATATAATCGACGAGGTTTGTCCACCCTGTTGTTAAATACATAGTATTTGGATCTAGTAAATTCATATCATGAACTGTCAACTTAAGATGTATATCATCATAGCTAGTATGAGTACTAGCCAAATTATTAACTAACTCATCAGTTGGAAAAAACATACCTAATTTCTTACCTTTAGGGATCGTAAATTCTGTTGTATTTGAAGATATTATTGTATTACTAGTATCTAAAGTTTCACTAGAAGATGGAGAATAAGTAAATCCACCAGTAATGTCTAAGGTACCGTTAACCATACCTTTAACTTCAGTGGATTTCTTAATATTTTCTTCAGTTTTCTCTGGAAGTTTAGTAACTTCAGATGCTAATTTAGATGATACTCCAGTAGAAGTTATACCATTCTTAACTAGAACGTCCTTAACTTCTTGAAGATCATTATGTAAAAGATTTAAATTTTCTATAACCTTATCGGCTATATTGGTTGTGTCTGGCATAGTTTATACCTCCATTATACATTTTTACTGCCAATAACTCTCATTTTATTAAGTTCTTCAGCTAATTCTGGGAAAATTTGAGTCATTGGTTTATTATCATTCTTAGGGTCATATTGGCCAATTAATTGCCATTGACGTAAAGAATAGTTGAATCGTTGATTACCATCTAATGTAAATAGTGGTAAACGATATTTTAAAAAGTTCTTATTTTGAAGAATTGGGTTATTAGATCTAATATGACAATGGATATGAGATACAAAGTTATTAATTGCTTCTTGTTGAGTGCAATCAAATCTATATCCGGTATGATTATATACACCAAAGTCAGCAAAATCATAATCATATTCGCTAAGATTATCTCTATAGTAAGATAAAGACCATGGTAGAGATTCAACTATAGATGGAGTATCGGCAAAAATAAACTTAGTAAATCCGGCATCGGTAATTTTACCAAATATTAGTCTTCTAAATGATTTAGCTTTGTATGGGATAATAATTTTATTAACCTTAACTTCAGTAATATATTTATTGAAGAATAATGGACAGCCTTCATCGTAAGAAGTCATATCTAGTTTAGTAATATCTTTATTATCATAAGATTTGAATTTTGTATTTATAGGACCAGGCATAGTACGTACATACCAGCGTAAGTTCACATATTCAGAATCAGTATTAATATCATTACCAAATTTTACTTCTAATATATCACTACTAAAATCTAGATCGTGGAAAGGATAAGAGCTACCTACATTATTTGTATTTTCAAATTCAAATTTAATATTATTAAAGAAGTAGTTATTGTTAGAGCCAAATGGAGTTTCAACTAATGCCTTATTTTTAATAATATAACGATTATCTGGAGTTTCTGTAAAATATGAATTCTTTTGAGTTATATAGTCATTATTATCTAAATCTCGTAATACAATAATGCCTTTATCTCTAGTTTCAGGATTTCTATCTATTTTAGCTAGTCCATGACGAATTTTTACAGATTTATCAATACCAATGAGTTGTCCATTATCTGCGTCGAACTCACCAGAAGATGTAATATCAAAATAACGAGAAGTATCTTCTGTAGCTTTTGACACTTCTTCCCAAGTTCGATTACTATAGTTATATTTTTTAGTATTATCTAAACTATATAACGGAAGTCTCATCAAAAGAGGCTTTATGGTTTTAGTTAAATCAATCTTAGCTGGATCTACTAGGATATGACACATTCTAGATAAAAATTCAGCTGGGGTATGGCTAAGACCAATAATATTTTTTGCTTTTTCAAAAGCTGCATATTTAAGTTCTTCATCATTAAAAAAAGAGCTGCTATTTAATGGGTCAACATCATCTAAGAATGACGGACGTTTATATCTATAATCTAAAGATGTACTGATATTTTCAACATCTGTAATTTCATTATTAACTTTAATAATGATAGGATCAAAGTTTGGAGTTTCTTCTCCAGTTTCATAAGCTGCAACTATCTTATTATATTTATATAAGATATTCATTAAAGCATAAAAATCTATATTAAGATTATTACATACTACTTCTTTTACGTATTTATTAGGAGTAAGAGTGAATGTATCACATTTTACATACTCTAATACTTCACCATTAACTGTAAATTTAGTATTATAATCTGCAAAGCCAATTTTACCAGTAAATACGGAAACTCCAGGTCTATCATTATTCCCTTCCTTAGGGAAATTTACATACTGTTTTCCGTTGTAGTTTACTTTTGTTAAACTTTGATCATTAATATTTACAGTAAAATTAATATCACCAATATCTTTAGCCCCAGTTAAGTAAGCATAAGAATCTTGTAAGAATTGTTTATTAGATACATTTAGTACTAAATTTCTTTTATCTGCAGATGTTTCAGTTGTAAGAATATTATTAACTAGACTATCTGTAGGGAAATACATTTCTAAATCTTTCCCTTTAGGTAAAGTAAATTCTTTATTTTTATTATTAACTAAACAGTTAGTTTCATTTAGTGCAGTTGTAGAGTTTGGGGCATAAGTAAATCCGCCAGTGATATCTAAGATACCATTAGCTAGACCTTTAACTTCTCCTGATTTCTTAATAGTTTCTTCAGTCTTTTCTGGAAGTTTAGTAACTTCTGCAGCTAACTGTGCAGTTGTACCATTAGACTGAATACCATTTTTAACTAGAATATTTTTAACATCTTCTAGATCATTATGTAGTAATCCAAAGCTTTCTACTACTTTATTGACTAGATCAGTTGTTGTCTGTTTGTCATCTGCCATAATTATTTACCTCTAATTTTAGAAATTTCTTCTTCTATTTTCTTAAGAGTTGTATTTAATTCATCGCGAGTAATAAAATTACTAGTATCAGGCTGTGTTGCTAGTCCATCATATAATACTACCCAAGTTTCACCGCCGAGACAAATATATAACTTCTTACTTCTAGGAGTATAATATAATTCTCCAGCATACGATGAATATTGTGGCATTTGATCATTAACCTGAATGCCTTTGATATTTTTCCATTTCCAGAATCTGTCTAAACAATAAACATCATTGGAGTCATAATCTATATAAATAGAGCCAGCAGAATAACCTTTGGCTTCATTTTCTTCTTTACCATTTTTTGGTATATCATCATATGTACCAGTTTTAAATTTCTTCCCTACAGCAGTATCAACTATAGAGTTTATTTCTGATGCACCTTGAGAACTGCTAACATCAGTCCAGTTAGTGCCATCCCAAAATTTAAGTTTCTTAGTTGGGCCATCTTCTTTTGCGAAGATTTGACCTATATAATCACCACTAGTTGGTGTATTTACACCACTTTTTGGTTTAAGATTAACTATATCCTTCTGCAACTTAGAAACATCCTTAGCTACCTCTTTAGAAAAGGTAGTAAGAAGTTTCTTAATAATATCATTAAGCTTCATAATACCTCCGAAAATATAAATTATAGAGATGGTACTGAATACCATCTCTATAATTAAATATTTAGTTTAAGACTTAGCCTTGTGTTTTAGCAGTGTTGTAAACTTCAACTAAGTTGAATGTATCTAAGCCTTCCAAGTCTGCAGTCTTCACAACTTCGTCTTTCTTAGCATATGGTTCTAACCCATTAGTTAAAGATGTAGTTGTAACAAAATCAGCCAATGCTTCTGTTTTAGCATAAGGTTGTAATTTTGTATCTAAAGCATCAGTTTTAACATATGCATCTAAAGCTTCAGTTTTAGCATAAGGAGTCAAAGCAGTAGTCAACGCTTCTGTTTTAACATATGCATCTAAAGCAGCTGTTTTAGCATAAGGTTCCAATGCAGTAGTTAATGCAGTTGTTTGAACGTATGCTGCTAATGCTTCAGTCTTAGCATAATCTGCTAAAGTAGTAGTAAGCGTAGCAGTTTGAACATAGTTAGCTAAAGCTTCAGTCTTAACATAGTCAGCAAGTTTACCATCTACAATAGTACCAACTTGTGCAGTTGTAGGATAGTTACTCAAATCTGGAGCTTCACCTGCGCCAGTGGAAGAGATAGTACCATCTGGAGAAATAGTGATATTAAGACCAGGTTTAAGTTTATCCTGCTTAGCATCGGTTAATTTTTTAATATCTTTACCAACTTCTGTAGCAAAAGGGTTCAAGATATTTTTGATTTGATCAGCAATTTTAGTAGCCATTTAAAGAAATTCTCCTTTCTTGAAAATAGTTAATTATTTATTAACTATTTATATGTTTATTAATAAAGTATATTCGGTTATACGCCTATACTAACAGTTTATGATAAATCTGGGGTATATTAACCCTCAGATTTACCACGTTTATAAGACTCAAGTAGATCGATAGATAGCTCTTCTTCTAGCTTATCTCCGACAAAGTTTAGACCTCTAATTGTCCAACCTGCGGCCTCTGCAGCTTGAGCAATTGGAAGTAAAGTAGCATTAACATCTCTTGGTTCAAACGAAATCAATTGACTTTCATCTGGACCATTATTACTTAAAGCATTTAATACAGATGCTACAGAGTTTTCATCTAATGGGCATTTAGTTAGGTCTAAACCAGTTTTAAGTTCGCCAGTAACTTGCAACTTAGTTAAAGATCTACATCCTAAAAACATATTTTTTGTATTAGTCAAAGAGTTTACATTTAATTTCAATGCAACTAGACTGTTACAATTTTTAAACATATTTTCGCCACTTTGTACAGATTTAGTATTCAATTCTACATTGTTTAATTTACGGCAATTTTCAAACATACCAACTGCAGATGCTAATTTATCGCTATTAGACAAAACTACAGATTGTAAGTTTTCATTGTCTTTAAACATATAGTCTGCAGATACAGTATTAACTAAGTTAATTGGGGATAATCTTAATAAAGAAGTACCACCATCAAACATGTGATCTGCATATTCCATTAAATCAGTATTCAATTCTTTATCTAATTCTGTAATATCCATATAAGTTTTTGGATATAAGTTTCGTAAGAAGTTATAAGCATTCTTAGAAGTCTTATAGAATTTATTTTCAGAATCTTGAGTAAGTTCAGAGTCAGAAATAGAACCGGCCAATTTAAGACGTCTAATATTTCTAACATCAATAGCAACAACTTTATTTTTATAATCCATAGAGCAATCAAAACGAACTACGATTTTTTCATCACGTTCTTTAATTCCATTAGCTCTATATGTAGACAAAGCTACGTGTTTATTTGACCAACATTCGAAGCCAGCAACTTTACCAGCAGCACGTTGTAATTCACCATCTTTTACATAGTCAATTTCCCAGATTTCATCAGATCCTTCATAAAGAAGAACTTTATAGTTATCTTGAGGATTAGAGAAAGTGAAAGATAGCATTAAAGATCTAAGAATTTTAGCTTGTATATCAACAAGATTAGCTTTAGGGCAAGCACGTTTACTATCACCGCTAGCAGTAGTATAAGGATTACAACTAGTAGGATCTACAACATTATCGAAAGCCATATTAGTACCTCCATGATTAGTAATATTCAATTATCCTAATGTTGAAAAAATATATAGGAGATGGACATGATAGCCCATCCCCAAATTTATTATCTTTGTCGTTTCTTGAATGAATCTTTATATGATTCATAGTCATTTACATAGTTAGATGGATCATAAACTCTAAATGGATCACTATTATAATAATCAGCAAGTCTACTAGTTCTTTTAGAGTTATTAGATGAGTATCCTATTAATAGATCTTGTGGTAGATTAGAATACTTTCTATTATATTCAGCTAACTTTTGAGAATCAGTCAACTCAGGTTTAGTATAAAATCTATCAGTTGTTACATCTAGCAATTCAGAATAGTTATATACTAACGCAGTCTTGATACTTTGATATTTTCTTTTAGGATTTCTAGTATCAACTATAATAGCTCTATCTTTAACTGATACAAATGATCCATCTGTATAATAGAATAGGTATTTACCATCGTTAGTTTCATATGTATCTAATAGAGACACTTCTACATTTAGACTTGGATCATCAGCATTCTTACCAATAAAATCTTTTATTTTATCTATAGGATTCTCAAATGATACTCCAAAAGAGGAAGCTCTATCATCATCTAATTTCCTTCCATCTCTGGCATATCTGACTTTCGCTTTATTACCATATTTTAGATTGATTACTTTTAGATCTTCGTCAATAAATACTTCATCTATAGTGATATATTTTATTTTAGTTGGAACTACATCTGGAGATTCAGCTGTAGCGTTTATTTTATCACTCATAATATTCTCCTTATGAAATAATAAGTAGGCCAATGGTTTTAAACCATTGGCCACCATTATTTATATGTATAATATTATTTACGCTTCTTAGTTTTCTTTTCTGGTTTAACTGTATGAGCAGTCTTATCCCATTCAATAAAACCTTTATCAATATATGCAACTAATTGTTGGAAGTTAAAGATGATTTGTTTATAGAAATCATTTACTTCATCTTTAGTTTCATATACATGAATAGCTGCAGATAGATTCATAATAAAGCTATATAATTTTAACAAATCAACTTTGTTTTTAAAGTTAGTATTTGTATAAATTACACGAAGTAAGATAGCATTAACTACAACTGTGTTGTCAGGGTTGTGGTTAAATCTACCAATAGCATCAATAATAGCAGCTACGTTTGCAGTCTTAACTCCAATAGCTTGTAAAGCAGACATGATTTCTCTACGATAATAGTCTTGATGTTTGAATGCTCGAAGTGCATTGAAATAAGAATTATGCAATTTCAAGAATTCATAGATATCGGAATAATCTGTAGAATTATTCAATGCTTTAATTACAGATTTAGCGAATGCTTTAACTTTATCAGAAGATTGTTCATCGGCAAGAACTTGATTCATCTTTTGAATGCGATCATTATGAGATGCTTCAATATATTCATCAATAGAAATATCTTCATCTAATTTAGATGTAGCTTTCTTAACTGTTTCATCTAATAAAGCTTTGCCTTTATCCATGAATGCATTAGTACATGCTTCACGAATAAGACCTTCAATATAGAATTCTAATTCTTTAGCATTAGAAATATTTACACCATCTTTGCTAGCTTGAATTAAGAATTTTTCTTTTAGCCCAGCTGTAAGTAAAGTAGTTACATTAGCAGTATCATCTTTAATTACTTTTAGATATGTATCAATAATATTTTGAATATCATCATCTGACAAATCTAATTTAGGAAATTCTTTATTTTCAGAAATAGATTTCTTAACATCTTCTACAGAGATAGTTAATTCATCAAATTTATTTAATGCTTCTTCCAATTCCGGATCGTTAGAAACATTCTCGTTGCTTTCGGAAACTCCATTGGAACTAACAGTCTCAACGTCTTGAGTGTCTTCTTTAGATCCATCTTTAGCTGGTTCTTCGCCATGGCTTTCATTTGAGGGAAAATCGGCGTCAGCCTTATCCTCCTCAAGAACTTCAACTTTTTCCATTGCGTCAATTTCCTCAGCAGTTGGAGGAACTTCTGGAACGATAGCTTTTACGTTCTTATCATCTAATCTAGCTGCATCTTCTTCTGTAGCAAGATTTAAATCATCAACGATATCTAATTTTGTCTCTACGCTCATTTGTATTCTCCTCTAATATTTTGAATTCGTAAACGTAATTCAGTTACATATTCAGGGAATAAGTACTGATTAGAAATAATAGTTTTCATAAAATCCGTAAAGATATTAACATCTTCACTGAAATTAGAAGTAAGCAAATCTACAATAGGTGTTTGATAGCAATTAGCTAGGATATCAGCCATACGAATGTCTAATGTAGAGATATATTGAATTACTGTTGGTAAATTAGCATTGATTACTGCTAATTTAGAATTATCCATAACTTTCTTATTATAGATAGTAGAGCTGTCTTTAGATTTCTTCAAGTTTTCTAATTCAAGAGCAGAGTAAATAGAATTCTGCTCAGATACAATTAGATTAATCAAGAAATTAGTCATATAAGCATTAAATCCACATACTAAGAAATCATATAACGTAGATGCTAATAAATAAATATTGTCATCAGATTCATCAATATGGGATACATTACATTTATTACAGATTGTATCGATGATATTTTTATATACATCTAATTCAACTGCATTTGTATTCTCTACATCCATTGGATAATTAGCTCTAATATTATCAAAGTTGGATCGAAATACATTTACCATATTTGGTTTTGCATTAATAGCAAACTCATAGCGTTTATTAATGTGATTATCGATTACGTCATAAATATAATCACTACTGAAGTTTGCTAATATTTCAGATAATTGGTGTTCATTTGCTAGTTCATAACCAGCATTCCCGTTACTATAGCCAAACATCGGATTCCTCCTTAAATAGTTAATTTAAAATTTACTGAAATGTAAGTAAATATTTAAATTTTTAGATTTGATTATAGAATCTAGAAAGATTACCAGATAGATGGGAATTATCATTAGTTAGTGTATCATTAGAATATAGAGAAATAAATGCCTGATTTGGCAATTTACCATCCTGCTGATTACGTATTAGATCAACATCTTCTTTTGTTAGATTATACTTATATGCATAAGCCTTTAAAAATTGAGGATCTTGCAATGCAGTCTCTAATGCTTCTTTTTCTTTAGCATCCTCGGCTTTTATCCATTCTTGATAAGTCATACCGATAGCACGCTGCGCATCTTTTAACTTATCCATAGGTGATAATTCTGATGGATCATCTTTAGCTAAGTCTTTTTGTAGTTGAATAGTTTCTTCATAGATTTCAACAGTTTCAACTGCTGCATCAAATACTATATCATCTACATCTTCATCAGTCTTTAAGACTGTTTTATTTATACCAAAGGCTTCTTTTAAGTTTTTACCTTCATACCATACATACAATGCCATTAGATAGGAGAATGTTAAATCATCATGTGTATTAGTAGAATGCTCTATCTTACCATTACGTTTAACTTCTAATCCTAAGAATTCATCATATAGTCGTTTAGATACAAACTTATCTTTATGATTATCCATACGCTCTTTTAATATTTCCATTAAAAGTTCACGTACACCTTTAGTTGAATCTAGACCGAATACCTTAGTGAGCTGTTTAATTCTCTTAATAGCCCCAGGCCCTTCAAATCTTTCTTCAATAATCTTATCTTTAAATTCATAATAAAGATTATTAGTAATTCCGGCTTTCTTCAATAATGCTATTACTAATGCCCCGAACCCGAATATATTTAAATATAGTCGCTACACTATACTTATGCAATTTTGCATCACTCCCATTACAGGACGTGTCTAGATCATTTGTCGTCCTCCAACTTTACTTGCTGAGGCCAGGATTTTTCTTCCGCCGATCGCTTGCGGTTCTACTCTCCCGTCAGGAGATGATCGTTGAACGTCCCATCTAATATAAAATTAGATGTGTTCGCTGCTAAACGTAGGAGATAACTTTACTCCTATGCGTCAAAGCAATTAACCCTGTTGATACATAGACATTTCTATCTATGCAGTGCGTTCTTACACCATTTCGTTCGACATTAATTACAACATTACGCATATATTTTTGCGTTAATTCAACTATAATCTTAGCCAGTTCTATCTGGCTAATATAGTTGCATTTAAAGTCAGCAATTACTTTAGTAGTCTTACTATCTATAATAGAGATAGCTGAACTATCTCTTCGATAGCCCCCAGATACATCGACACCCATTATAGGCGGATCTACTGGTAAACCATTTCTATTATATTCTATAGTATCATATAGATTAACTTGGAACTTACCATTCAATACATCGATTACTGAAGTTGGTTCTCTAGTTAATCTAGACATTGTTTCTAATTCTTCTAATGTAAATGGTGAGTTATCTGTGGAGTTTGACCATTCAAGCAAAACTTCACGACGGATATCTTCCCATTTATTATTCATGGTTCTACAGATTTCTTTGAACCATTGTTCACTACAACCAAGTTGTTGGTAAGTGAACTTAATATATACGAAAGTAGACTTAGTATTAGATTCCATTATTTCCATGATTTCTTGATAAGATTTATCATACCAAGTTTCACTAAATGGAACTGCATCTTCTTTCATTTGGAATGCAAATACCCCTTCTTGAGAAGTCAAGAACCCTGGGGTAGTTGTAAATAAGATACCATATGGTGCACCATTTGCTCTTGAGTTATCTGCAGCTCTCTTGAATGCTGGAACTGTGTTTAGATAAATGATTTCATTATATGGTGCAAATCCCCATTCATCACCCCATAATAGAGGAATAGATTTACCACGTAGTAAGTTCTGAGCTGCAGTTTTATTACGTGCAGATGCTACCGTGATAATTTTATTTCTGTTTACTGCATGCTCTAGACGCAATACTGTATCTGAAGCTTTTGCAGCTTTACCATCTTTTCTATTGAATGGTGCATCCATTCTTAGGTATGGTGGTAAACATTCACGAAGGTTCTTTAGAGTTTGTAAGTTATCTTTAGAACCATCTTGAGCTTTATGTAAGAATGCTATAGTAGCATTCGAAGTACCAAAGTTAAATAAATATAAATATCTTGCATCAGCAGCTAATGTTTTACCTTGCTGACGTGGTAGTTCATGGAAGATATTCATATTATATATAGAGCAGAAGAATAGAGCCATATTACCACGGTGTAGTCTAAATGGTATACCTGTACCACTACCACCTTGGTCTGGAACTCTACATACTTCTCGAATAAAGTACCAGAAGTTTGCCATACATTCGGCTAGTACTTTACCCTTATAATATTGGTTTAGATTTGGGTCATGTGGGTCTATAGCCGCTAAATCAGGGTCTAACAGAGCCAGCATGAATTTGTTATTCTTAATTCCTATGGATTTAAGATATATATGCATATCCAGAAAGCTTTTATTCCTGGTAGACATCTGATAATATATTTGCATATTTATCACCTTTGCAAAACTGTGTTTTAATAGTTATATATTATTAAGGTGTTATAATGATAAGTATATAGTCGTTTGACTAGTTTATATTTTATTTTAAAGGAGAATTATCATGACAAATTTAAATTTAATCTTAAAAGCTGAACCTATGGTTAAATTTGCTGCATTAGTTGCTGTAGTATTATCTGCAGCTGTTATTATTCTACTTGCCGGTATGACAGTAGATCCTTTCTTTGGCCTACGTTGGCTATCTGATATTCTTATTAAATACACCGACCAAGATACAATGTTATCCATCATCATTACTTTGCAGGTTGCAAAGTATATATTAATTTATCTACTCGCTAATAGAGTGGCTATTATTATGAATAATATTAGACGTGCGATTAAACCAAGAAAAAATAAATAAGACACAATAAATACCCGTAGGATTTCTATGATCCTACGGGTATAACTTGTTTATTTTTTTTTATTTTTTGTTAGATTTTTTAGCAGCTTTTTCTTCTGCTTCAGCTACTTTTTCTTCAGCGTTTTCTGTAACATCTTCAGTTTTTGTTTCAGGACCTTTAGGAGCTTCTTCTGTAGTTTCTTCTTCAGGAGCTGTTTCTGGTTTAGCTTCAGGTTTTACTTCTGGTTCAGTTACAGGTTCTTCTTTAGGTTCTTGTTTGGTTTCTTTTTTACCAGATTTTTTAGTAGTTGTTGGTTCTTTTTCTTCTTTAGGTTCCTCAGTAACTTCTTCATTGTAGTTAGTGAAGTCTAAAATACGAGTTCTACCATCTTCAAGAATTTCTTCAACAACGCCATGTTGAATGATACATTCGAAGATTTCTTCTGCTTCCAACATTTCTCTGTGGATAGCACGAACCAATTTATTACGTAGTCGAATAGGACGACGGCAAGTTACATTTACAAGTTTAGCCATTGATATTTCCTCCTAGATAGATTCAATTAATTCATCTTCAGAAGTAAGAACAGATTCGATCAAAGCATCATCAATTAAATGATAAGCTTCAGTTAATTCGATATCATCTTCAACTTCTTCAGCAATTTCTTCGCTGTCTTTTTCATGTTGTTGGTCGATATCAGACATCAATTCAAGTTCAGCAGCTTCATCTTCATCTTCTGCTTCAATATCGATCTCTTCATCTTCTAGACCTTCAACGGAGTCAATATCATCATTATCTTCGTCGTCATCTAATTCTAATTCATCAGAAGCATCAACGATAGCATCGATAGTTTCATCCATATCTGCATCATTTACATCATCAGTTGCAATTACATCTTCAACTGTAGCGGCAGTATCTTCTAGATCTTGATGGATAGTTTTGTTATCATCCATTTCAATATCCTCCTTTAGTAATCAAGTTCATTATATTCATTATCGTCAACTAAATCATCTAGGTCATCACTAGACATAGTTGCTAAGAATATACCTTCATCATCAACAATATCATCGCTTGCCATATCAGCATCAATGGCATCGATAATATCTCGTTTTGCAATCATAGTATCTAAAAATCCGTTCTCGTCAATCATGACATTGAACGCATCTTCGTTATCAATTTGCTCTTTGAAATAATTATCGAGTTCGTTCATTTAGAGTACCTCCATATAGATTACTGATATGTTAACGAGATAGGTTTTTCATTATATTCTTAACCTGTTCTTCTAGGATAAATATGATTACAGGAACGTAGTAAAATATAACATTTGCAGGTAAGGAATAGTTAAATTCTTCTAAAGATTTTAGTAAGAATTCATCATATCTATTTAACTTATCTTGATTATCATTAAAGTAATCTATAATAATATTCTTGAAATAATATGGATCATCAGTTTCATATCTTTCATTATCTCTAATTCGCATCACTGTATCATCATCAAAAGATGGAATTACCCAGTTATCACCAGGTTTATATTGATGGAAGATATAGTAATAATCTTCGATATTATAATATAAGATAGAGGTCTTATCTTCAATCTTCATACCATAACAAGATGGATTATTAATACAAGTTTTATCTTTTCGTTCTAAAGAATGGAAAAGAGTTCTAGAGTAATCTAAAGCAAAAGATTCTTTAACTGCAAGCTGATGAGATATTTGCATAAATGGAATACTTGACGTATTCATTAAATCATTTCTCTTAATAAACTCAATCATGTAACTATCATAGAAGTTATGATCATCATAAGAGAATATGAAAGTTTGAGTCTTATTAGAATAGAATAATGAACGATAGTATGTAATCATATCAGTACAAATATTTTCTAATCGTTTAATATAAGCATGGTCATCATCTTTAATGACTAAAGATAGATTTGTACCAATATTAGTCGTATCCATTGTATATGATCCAACTACTAAGGATTCAATATCAGTATTATCACCATCATGGGAGCTTAAACGATAAGAAATCTTATACATATTAACCCCAGTTGGTAATGTATCTAAAGTAACGCCTGTAACTTTGAATAGGTATTCTTCATCTGTATGATTGATTATAAAATAATCTTGTGGATATGGTTTGAATGCATTTGGAAGGACATATGCATCACCTTCAATGGAATCGGATTCAATACCATAATCGCCAGATTCTAATTGGACTTGAATCTTATCTAAGCCAAATAGAACTGTATCTTTAATTTTATTATATCTTAATGGAGAATCTCCATCAGTGTAGCTATATGCTTGATCAGTGCCTTCATCTAATGTACTTTCTGCAGTATTGATATTGAAGTAAGTACAAATTGTAGGCGGTTTATCTGTAAATGTATAGAACGTATTATCTAATCTATCTTTCTTAGAGTCTAAGATAGAATTAATAGTCCCAACATAGGTAGTATCTAGGAATTTTCCCATATGTTACCTCCTTTATTAATGAGATGTTTAAGAAAAAAAAATAAAGTGAGCGGATGAGGTTTATCCCCATCCGCATCATAATATTTGTCTTACAGAGTCTTTAATCTTACTTAATGGTACACCATAATCTTTTTCTCCAGATTCATTTCTATGGAAATATACAGAAGATCCTCTAAAGAATTGGATATTATTATTTATGAAGAACTCAGATTGTCTCATAGATATATCACCAGCATCATCATTATCAAAATACAGATGCAAATCCATATTCATAATCCCTCTAGAGAGAATTAATGAAATTACATTTGGATATTTGTTTCCTGATGCTGCCATATATATTCCATTAGCCCCATATGATAAGTTTGTAAATACTGAAAGAATATCAAATTGTCCTTCAGTAATATTAACTAAAACCTTATCTGTTGTTATAGGAATTTGAGCTGGAATAGAATAGGTTTTAGTAAAGTTATTTTCTGATAGTTTCACTATTAAATATCGGAATTTCTTATCAACTGGCTTAATACAACGCATAATTAACGCTGTATTATTAATCGAGAGGAAACCCACATACTCACGTTGAATTCGTTCATAATCAGATTCTGTCGCTCCTAGAACCTGCATAATCTGGCGTCTGAAGAACGTAAAATCAAATATAATCTTAAGTTCTAATAAATACCATACTGGTAAAACTACCCCTAAACGGGAGTTTACATAGTCTACCTTTTCTTGATAGATTCTATCATCTAAGACAAAATCTTTATACTTTATTATTCTTTCATCTGTAGAAATAGAAGAGTAAGCTTTTGGCTTACTCTTCAACATCTTCTTATTATATTCTTCTATCTCAGATATTAAAGATAAGTCTTTTATCTTTAATAATTCTAAGAAGTTTCTATTTACTAAACCACCTGCTTCACATTTGAAGCAATTATACATAATAGGTTTATCTTTAGATACACCTATATACATATGCTTCTTTCCAGGTGATGATGTATGCCCGCAATATGGACATCTTAAAACTATCTCTTTCTTACCAGCCGCAAATTGCGAATCTGGTATTGCAGATTTTAATCTGTCCGCTATATTCATGACTTACCTATGCTTTAAAAAAGTAGATATTAGAATATTCAATAATCTTAGCTTTAATTACTTCGTCTCTTGCTTCAGCATGTAAGAATTGTAATCCTTTTAAGATAGAATATTCATTACAAGTAAAGATGTTCATTAGATATCCTAAAGGGCGTCCTTCAATTAATACCATATAGAATAATTCTTGGTAATTGATTGTTTTACGACCAGTAATATTTATTTCTCTACCTTCACTAGTAGTAAATTTAATATCTTTATCGTCGATATTTGTAATAATATCAGATATAGTAATTGGTTTAATATCTGTAGTGATATCCAATTTTTTGATAGAAGATTCATTATATCTAGTTCTATTTTTAGATATAGTGGTATCCAATGTATAATTTGTAATATTAGTATTAGTTGCATTTGGATTACCAACTATATTTTCTTCACGAGACTTTAAAGCACTGTCATCTTTTTTATCAATGGTCCCACATTCAGTATCAAGAATATAACCTACAATTTGATTTGGGCTAAGCTCTGGATATTTTTCTTGAATCTTAGCTAAATTATGATGAGTATTAAATTCTTTTTTAACTTCAATATTATATTCTTTCATTATATTTACTCCTATATTATTCAAATTATTTAGTATGATTCTTTTCATTAAAGATAGATGCTCTTAATGAGAAGAATGGTAACGAATTTTTAATATTAGTAGTATTAATATCATCACCTATTAAACTATATATAAATTCATATCGCTCACATACTGGGCTAGTGACGTATAATCTAACAAATTTGTCAAGTTCTTTATATATATTAGGGTATTTATTAACTGTATCTATTAAATTTTTGATAGTATTAAAACTAGAAATGTTATATGTTAGATTATTTTTATTAGTAAAATCTTTAATAATTTCTACTAAGCTATCTACTGTAACATTTTTATTATTTAATATTACATCTATCAAAATATCTTGCATTTTTATAGTATATTCTAGATCATACCTTGCGCCAAATACTTTGAGGCTAACTGCAAAAATAGATATACTCCTATCCATATTATTGTCATTTTCGAACTTGCTCAATGTATGATAAATTTTTACATGATTATTCGCATAGTCTAAAATTTTATCATAATTAAAATATCTATATAATGGATTATTAAATATATGATGCTTTTTATTATTATTAAACTTGCGTATAGCATCAGCTGGATTGAGATTAATAATATCTATATAAGTAAAATCAGAATTAATATGTTTAACCATTCTATCATATGCTGTATGTAAAATATCATAACTCGTTCTTGATGAAAATATTTTAGTGATTATTTTATTTTTACCCTTTAAAGACAAGTTATTTCTCTTAATGAAATCATAATTGATAATGTCTGTTTCTGTTACATTCTTTAATAGTCTTTCCATTATGAAACCTCCTATAAAATAAAATTAAAAAGTTTATTTATATAAAAAATATTACCTCTAATATATAAAATTTAGGAGATGAGCACTAAACTCATCTCCTTAAAAAATTATTTATCTAATTTAGATACACGTTTAGTTAATACTTCGTAATACCCAGTCATATAATGTAACTGCTCTGCTAATAGATCGAAGTCTTCACATTCTTTGTTTTCATTTAAGAATTTGATCAATCGTTCTACTTTTTCACCAAGTTCTTTACGTTCTTCAATTAGTCTTGTTTTCCAATCTTCCATTTTAATTTTCCTTTCTTTTATAATAAGAATAAATATATCTATAATTATAATATATATATATATATATCTTTTAGTTTTTACAAATATTTATTTTACCAAATCTATCAATATTAATAATTTCTCCAATCTTCAATGTCGGAATATCACAATAACATACTTCCATAGATTTTTGGATTGCTTCACTACATCTTAAAGGCACTCTATTAAAGTAATCATAACTAGGATAATTATAATACATCCAAGGTATAGACTCTATAGTCTCATTAGGTAGGAAGATTTCAGAAATTCTAGAGGATAAGAGTTCGCCATCAAAACTAAGTTCTGTATCTATACTTGTGACTCTAAACATAGCTTTTCCATCTCTAGTTATAAATTCCTTCTTTTCATTTATAATAAATATGCAATCTAAAAACCTTCTAATTTGCACATCCATATCTTCAAATGCTAATAATTTCAAAGTATCTAAAAGCATTTTAATACACCTTTCTATCGCAAAGACGAATTACTTTTATTTCGCCAAATCTATCGATATTAATACAGTCTCCTGGTGTGAGGTTAGGAATATCGCAACTACATACTTCCATAGATTTTTGTATTGTATCGCTGAGTAAAGAAGGCAATCTGATAGAATAATCTTCGCTCGATTTGTCAATGATTTTCCAAGAATTTTTATAATTATTACCAACACGTATTTTAAAAGTTAAGAAAATCTTTGAAGATACAATTTCGCCATCTAAATTAATTTTCGTAACTATACGCATAATTTTAGTCGCATTACCATCGGGTCTAGTATGAATTTCTTTACAACTATTTTCTATAATTATATAATCAATATCGTTATCTTTTTCTTTTAATATTTGTACATCCATTTTTTCAAATGCAAACTTTTTTAAAGTATCTAAAAGCATTTTAAATCTCCTGATAAATAAATAGAATACGATAGGAGTTGAACTCCTATCGTATATCATATTTCTTATTATAATATTTACTTCGCATGAATTTAATCATATCAGTAAATGCATCTCTAGCTTCACGATTGAAGTTATCGACATTTTTATATTTACCAGTCTTTTTACTTTGAGTCATAATATTATCAGTATCATCTAAGATATAAACTTTATCACCTTCACCTAAGTCGGCATAATAAAATTTATCTTTATTAATACCAAATCTATAACCAGTAAATTCAGATCGGAAATTTTGTCTATTCGATAAGATCAATGAAGAGATGATTGAATAATACCCAATTAGTTTCATTGTTTTCTTTATCCTCTAAGAGTATTAACTATTTGATTCATCATATGGTAATATTAATGTCAGTATTTCAGTAATACGATGAGCTATAACATCTTTTACTTTTGAATCTTCAACTTCATTATATAACTTATGTAAGAATAATAATATGTATTGAATCGATTCATTATCATCTAAATCTATAGCTTTTTCAATATCATCAAGTTTATCATATACAATAATAAGAGACAATAATGAAGATACATCGCATTCAAATGGTTTAGGTCTATTTGATGGAAATTTTAATATCTTTTCAGATTTACTATTATCTGTAGTTTTATTAAAAGTTTCTTCAAATAAACATTTGGTAACTTCATCTACACTAATACCTAGAAGTTCAGCAATCTCTTCATAAGATTTCTTTCTATTATAATATAGATGTCTGATTCTTCCGTTCATTGCATCCATTTATATCACGCCTATCTATTATTAATCAAACTAGCATAAATCAAGAATTCTTCATTCAATAGCTCTTGTTGTGGTACAAATGGTAAACCAGTATTTTCTTTATTTTCAAAATCAATGATTTGGAATTTAGAAGATACTATTGTAGCCAGCATAGCTATCAAAAGATTGGTAATCTTTTCATTATGATAAATAGCAGCAACTGCTTCATATGTACTAGAAGAAGTAATCTTTTGAAGTTCCTTCTTATTCATATTTACACGTTTGATTACTTTAACAAACTTACCAGATAGAATTGCTTCCATCGTATGTAAATTGTTTGCTGCAAGTATTCTCTTAGCTGCAATAATAAGTTTAATATAGCTTGTTAGGTCAATAGATCCTAATGCAGATGGATCACCAAACCATTTATAGAATAGATAGCATACTAATATCTTTTGATGTGGGACTATTGGGGACTTACGTCCTTTAGATAATTCTACTTTATAGTATTCTATTTCTTCTTTAGAGAATGGGCCAAATCTTTCTTCAATTTGTTTCATAGTAGAATGGAAGTTTACTTGATTATGCATAAGCAATGCTTCATTCTTCTTAGAAAGATGAGATTCAAACTTATCAAATTCTGAATTATCATCGTCATCGTCACCTTCATTACGATCAGATGATAATTGATTGAAAGAATATTCATATTTAGCTCTAATAATCTTATTAGTAATATTACCTTTAATAGATACATAGATCAAGTTTAGAATATTCATTTCATAAATAGCTTTAGGAATAATCTGACTAATAATAGCCCATACAATTTCAATATTATATGTAAACTTATTCTTAGACCGAATATATTGCTTATCCCAAGAACCACTATTCTTAGACATATCTTGAATGATACGACTATTTGCAGTTTCAGATAATTTAGTCAAGATATCAATATCAGGGTGCATATCAATAATAAGAATCTCATAGAATTCCATTAAATATGCATCAATATTTTGAATCTTCTTCATATATGCATAATGAGTCAATAATGGGATTAGAATAATTTGAAATAATCCTATTTCCATCAATGCACTTAGATGACGATTACTGTATTGAAGTACATTACCATCTTTCTTATTACGTTTAATATGAATAATGAAATTATCTTCATTCATAGCTTTAACTTTACGAGCAAATGTACTAAACAAAATATCTCGTTTAATATCAGCCATGAATTGTTGTTTTGTATACAATCCGGCATCATCAGTATCAATCATAAACTTCATACGAGCATATATTGCTAGTAATTCATGATCAAGATCATAGTATTTTTCAAAATAATTCAAATATTGTGTAAAGTGATCTACTTTCTCTTCGGATGAGTAGCATTTCTTTACACTTAGAATGAATGAATCAAACATAAGCATATCTTCATCATCATTAGTTAAGATCTTAGCCAAAGGGGCCATAATTTGTTTACCCCTAAGGCCTCTAAATATAATATCTTCTGGATTTGGTACCCATCTATCTACAGGCGGAATAGCATTCGCATCAGATATGCTTAAAGTATAATTTTTAACTTCTGGAGTTCTAATAGAATAATCTCTGTCTAATTCCTCTCCTGGAGTTATTTCACGTCTTACAGCTTTACTTGTTAAAGCTTCAGTTAATTGCATCGTACACCTCCGATAAAACTACACATATTCTAAATTATAATATATAATTTATTTACGTTTTGTAGTTTTAGTCGTGCGAGTAACCCTAATATTATTAGATTTCTTTTGCTTTTGTTTACTTTGAGTAGTTGCAGTTCTTTTGATTACATTGGTGGTCTTAGTTTGTTTTATATTACCACCACTATCATTACGTTTACGTTCAAGTCTATGCTTAAACATAGGATCTACTTTACGTAGATGACTTTCTGCTTCTTCACGCTCAATAGCTTTTACATCAGACTTGGTTACTAGTTTTAAGAAGTCATCTTTTCTATTAATCTTTAGATTAGATGCTTCATAATAATGCTTTTCTAGATAACCATGCTGTTTTATATATAAGAAACCAAAGTAAAGAATCTTAGCAAAGTTTACAACTCCAAATGGGTTTCTTTCTTTTGGTTTTTGTTTTATTACTTCAGTGGAAAGTTTATTTTCTAGCTCTTCTACTAATAAACCATATTCAATATATGTATGAGCATAAGTGAATGTGAATGCTGGGTCATTAGAGAAGAATCTAACTTCATAGTTTTTAAGATCTTTAGCATGTTTAGCATCCCCACTTTTAGGGATGAACTTAAACACTACTTCATATGTAAAATTAGGTACCACTTCAGATGGTACTCTTAGGAGAATGAAATAATTATCTCCATCTGTGTAAAAGTTATGGTCAATTTTACCATTAACTCTAAGCATAACTTTTTCAAATCGTTGCTTATAGTTTTCTGCTAATAATTGAGATCCCATTACATTACCTTTACCTGCAGGGGATCTTCCGTACTCTTCTAAAGTTAAATGTAATTTTGCAGCCATTTAATTCTCCTTAGAGTGAGGTCTTGCAGAGTAGACCTTTGATGGCCTACTCTTACAAGATTGCTCTGGACAATTATTTTATATAGATATTATGGGCAGGGGTTTGACATAGGAATTGTTTAGTTGTAACTAACATACCTACAACTTTACCCACAATTTCTAACACAGTGATATCAGAACGGATAGAAGATAGTACTAAAGAATCAGCTTGCTTAGTACGTAAGTTTACTGGGATTCCTTTAGAGTTTGTTTCTTCTACCATAGCTTTAACTTCATCAGAAGCTTGAGCCATACATTCAGGGAGTTCATTTAAAGAACTACCGTATAATTTAGAAATCAAATCTAAATAAGAATTATAGAATAACTGAGCAATTGTTTTATAATCGCTAGTTGTATTTTCATCAGATAATACTTCTTTGATTGCTAATAGACCTTGTACGTTTGCACCCCAACCATATCCGTGTTCAGCGGCAGACATACAGTTTAATACTGCATCTTCTGCGGAATCGAAACGATTATCACGTTCTTCTGGAGTAGCACCGCCGATATATAAGTCTACCATATTAGCTTTCATACTATGAACACGACGACGAAGATTACCAATGCCTACCATATCTTTACCATCTTGTTTAGCTTGAGCTAATTGCATTTCTAGGTTATTCAAGATAGATTTATAGAAATCAGAGAATTCAGTGGTACCTTCTTTATACATATTTTTAGGATTGATTACCTTAGTTTTATTATAACCAGCTACTACTGCATCTGCATGACCACACCAGTCTTGAACTGTTTCTTCTGTAGGTGCATCGCCGTTTTCTTGGTCTTTCACTTGCTGTTCTAAGTTTCGATATTTGCGAATAGTCTTAGCATCACAAAGATTAGCCAAATCCATCATAATTTCAGCTTGATGAATATCGGATACTAAACAGAATGGAATATTAATACCACTAGCTTTAGCATTAATCATTGTCTTAGTCAATGGATCCATAACGGTAGCTACATCAGCAGAAACTTTAGGGCAAAGAATAACAGTAGGGATTAATTTAGTTCTAGCTTTTAATGGTTCAAAGATATTATGATAAAGAATTGCACTTAAAAATCCAATCATTTCTGGTGTATCAATAGGATCTTCAAAGAAGTAAATACGTGGATGGTTTACTTCTGCAGTAGATTCTGCTTCATTAGTTACATAAACTTTATCAGCATATCCACTGTTAAGAGTCATACCATCAAAGATTTTTACATAATCTTTTGAATCATTAGACCGCTTAACGTCAATATATACATCTTGACCATTTTGCATATAAACATCAGCAATCAATTCTGCCATTTCTTCATTATTATTTGTAGAAATTAGAGCAATCTTTTTGATGTCCTCATAAGTTTCAATCTGTTTAGCATGAGAAAGAATACGATTAGATACATCTTTTACAAGACGATTAATCATATATTCAATTTCTGCCGGAGGCATTTTGAAGTTATAAACACTAGCTTTATATGCTTCATCACTCAAGTTAGGTTCTTGACCAGTAGCAAAGCGTTTATATGCTAATTGAGATAGTAAGATAGCACTAGTTGTACCATCACCAACTTCTTTAACAACATGAGTTGTTAAATCTTCGAGTACTTCACGAATACTCATTTCAATAATACCATTGAAGAAGATATGTTTAAGAATTGTATGACCATCTTTTGTAAATTTAGGTAATACATTTTCTTTTTTAATTTGAGTAGCAGAACCATATGGTCCAAAAGATGTTACTAAAGATTCAGCAATGATTTCCAATGCTTTCATTGATTGCTCACGTAAATCTTTTTGAGGTACAATATTAGAAAATACTTCCATTTCTAATCCCTTTCTATTTCAGCTAAATCTACATATGGATTACTTACATAAAAGAGATTATTTTCAAAGTCTTGATGATATTTCTCTTTTACAGCATATATACGTTTATCCATATCATAGTCTACATTAAAGCCATATTGTAAAACAAATATATGTTTACCAACTGGCTTAGGATCATAGTTATATAAGTTTTCAGGATACTTTAGATATATCCCATCATATGAATCAAGATCTACATTTCTTTTATTATAAATACCTAAAGGTGTCTTAGCTCCATCTAAAGTACTTCTAATAATAGCCTCTTGATATTCATTTTCTACCATTACATTAACTCTAAAACTATTGCCATCTACTAAAAGCATATTAGAATAGAGTTTATGTATATCAGTATAGTATATATTAAGATAGAGTAAGTCTTTATACTTATCTTTAATTTCATTTAATAAATCATCTGCAGATGATTTATATTTATCTTCCAAGACTACAGATAAAGGATTTGGATCTTCTCTATCTCTTAAAAGATAGCTAATCGTTATTGGATCCTCATCTAGTATTCCTGGTATAAAGTATTTTGAATTTTTAAATTGAGACCTTAAAATATCGATAATAGATTTATCAGTATCAAATAAGGAATCATATTCAAATATAGGTCTTATACTTGCCATATAAACTTCCTATAAAGACAAAAAAAGAAGATAGAAAGCTTGTTCCTATCTTCTTTGATTTTATTACATATCATCTAAACTTGCACGTTTGAATCCACCACTAGATTCAGACCCACCATAATTAGAATTACCAGACATACCAGTGCTTACACCAAGTTTATCTGCAATTGCTTCAATATTAGCTAACATGGAGCTATTTACATATTGAGCTGTTTCATGAACTGCATATGCTTGAGCATTAGTCATAGACTTAGCATATTCCTCTAAGACAATAGCCAAGTCTTCCAAGTCCATATTTTTATAAGATTCGAAGTCTTTATCGCCATCGAATTTTTCCACATCAAAGTTATGAACTGCAAAGTGGAAATCAGTACGGCAAATGAATAAAATTTCTTCTTCTACTGCAGAAAGATCTTTATTCAATTTACGGATACAAACAACTGGTTGAGCCAAACCAAATTCAGAACCATTAGATATAGTGATGAATGTTTGCGCACCTGTAGTAATACCAGTGGATTGAATTTCACCAGCCATAAACTTACGAATTTCTTTAGCTAAGATATTAGCTTTAGTATGCTTCAAATAAGCACTAACTTCATGCTCACGATCTGGCATAGGATAATCTTGACCACTAACTACTTTGAGTGGCGCAATAGATAATTTAAGAGTACCTTGCCAGAAAGAGAAGCTCATAGAAGAACCACCATATTGACCAACATCTTTAGAGTTAGTCATACGATAATTAGAGTAAACATTGATTGTTTTCTTTCCAGTATTGGAAGAATTTCGATTAAAAACGCTTTGTCCAAGAGCCATTTGTTTATCCTCCTAAATATAAGAATATAATTATCAATATGTATTGATAGTAGTATTTTATTACATCCTAACGTGTTATTCTAGGATTGTAAAAGTATACTAATATGATAATATATTATTATTGTGAATATATGATGAGATTTATTTATGATATTAATTTAAGGAGGAAATCATCATGAAAATTAATAACGGTATTGCAGTTCCAACAACATCTTTAGAGCAAAAGGCTCTACAAAACTTAAAGTACAGTGCATTAGAGAAAGACGCAATTAGCCCACTATACTTGCCACTTGCAGATGAAAATATCTGCAATGGCACTACCCGCTTCCTGGATGAATTATGCATGTTGTACAACAATGACGGTCAACATAGTGGCCAAATCATTGATTGGATTGGCCGTCCTGATGGGGCGGTTGAGATCGAAGTACATTATGACGACGGTCATACACAAGATGAGGTTTTAGGAATTCCTAGTAACCTTGATGTATTGATCGCCTTTTATAAAGGCATCGGGCGTCATCGTAAGGCGTCGATGCTTGTTAAGAAATACAAAAAATTCATGTAATTTAAGAGGAGGAAAATAATAATGAAAATGTATGTTGGAGAGTTTTACTCTAATGGCATTAATGATCTACGTCCACGTATAGATTACACCCGTTATGAAGGATATGGGCTAATTGATAGTATCGATGGTACATTATCAGAAGGGGACATCCTATATCTTGGTGCAACTAATAATAGTGGCATGTCCGCTATAAGTAAAGATTTAGATTGGGTGAAAAGAAATTCTCTTCACCCAGATAAAATTCAAAAAGTAGCGTATAAGCCAAACGCATTCTTACCATATGAGGAGGTTTAAAAATGTATGTTGTATACGTTGGAGTCATAAATCACTTTAGATGTGATAATATGGCCGAAGCCATAGGGATGCTTGAATATTATGGATATCAAACTGGTAAGATATATAAAGTTAAAGAAGGCGGTAGACTAGAACTAGTCTATGAATATCATAAATAATAAAAAGATCCCCATGGAGTTCAACTCCATGGGGAACTTATATTATTTTTTTTTCTTAGGATTTAAATCTGGATAGTTGATATAAATTCTATTATAGTCAAAACGTAAAGTTTCTTTACGTGCTAATTCTTCACGAAGCTTTTCATACTTACTGTAAAGAATAGAGTATTTAGAACGTAGTTTATCATCAAGGTCATCTTCTGATAATACCCCATCGATAATAGATAAACGGGTATTGATAGAATGAAGCATAAGCAATGCATCATTTTCATCTTCTACATTACGTAAACGTAGTTGATATTCATAGAGATCATTTTCATAATCTCTGACTGCACTATATCTGAAGGATTTCGATGTGTCCCTATATTTCTTCATAGCCCAGTCAATAGGTCCTGCTTCTAGTAAAGAGTTGTCATCGATACGACTCAAAGCAGTAATTACACGTTCAATTTCACGTTTTACCAATCTAATAGAAGTATATTCTAAAGATTTACGTAATCCCTTGATTGTAATAATACGGTTAGACAATACATCATTATACACGGATAAGCACCATGCAATAATAGTAGATGTATCTTTCTTACCGCCAGTTAGATAATTAATATATCCATAATCTTTAAGCTTCTTAATAGAAGTTTCAAGATCCATGCCAAATCCACAACTAATGAGGAAATCATCAGCAAGTAACGTACTATGATCTTTGAACATCACTGAAGTTATCTTCCAAATAAGGTCTTTAAAGCCAAATGTCAATAATACTGCATAGTTAATAGTGCTAGCTCTACGGATAGTACTATTAGTTTTATCCAAGTATACATCAATTTCAGCTCTAGCAATATCTATAGCAGAAGATGAATTTACTAATGCTCCTACATCATGTAGGATTAAAGCTAAGATTTCTCTATTAGATAAGTTGAGGACTGGATCAAACAACTTAGAATCTAATTCTAAATAATACTTAGTAATTTTAGATTTATCTTGATGATCAGTATCGTATGCAAATGGATCACTTAAGATGATATCATAAATATCATTATCTTTAATGATAGGCATTACACAAATACCGAAGAAAGCTTTATCTGTATTACGAGTATATAAAGCCACGTTACAAGACGAACCAGTGAAAAACATATTTAACTCATGAGCTAATTGTCTTAATAGTTCTGGGTCTTGATTAGTGCGGAGTTGTTCAATAATAGATATACAATCATGAAAATCATATAGTATCAGGAATGTAAGTAGTGTAATCGTTCATGAGGTTACGTCCGATAGGATCAGTATTTTCATAACGAGTACGTAAACCAGTAGGGTTAATGATTTTTACACGACCTTGAACTGGTTGATAGCTTACCAATTTGAAACGTTCGAACGCATGAACTGCTGGCAATGCATAGTTTTGTGCGTTGCGAATTTCATTGGATAAGTACAATTGATAATCGTAAATGCAATAGATTACACGATCGCTATTACGAGGGTTTAACAAGATGATCAAGTTTTGGTTGTTACGAAGTTTATCAGATGCAACGAAGTTGTAAACGCGTTTGTCGCTAGTTACAACTGTACGGTTGAAGTCTAATTCAACAGGACCAATGGAACTTGGAGCTTGGTAAGTGTAAGTGGTAGGAGTGATCTTACGGATCAATGCAGGGTTACCAATTACAGAGATAGTGATGTTAGGGTCATTCAATACTTGGATCATTGTTTGAGCGTAGTTGTCCAAAGCATCCATGAATGTTTTGTGACGATATTCTACTTGATCCAATGCATAACCTTCTGGTGGAGCGAAGTCAAATACTTCAGCAATTTTGTTAGCCATAGGCATAGTTTTGAAGTCGTTATCTAATTCTTTATGAATTTTGTCATCTTTCCATGTACCTAAAGCTGTTTTGAACAAGGAAAGGATATTAGTCAATTGATCTTCGTTATAAAGAGCTTGAATATCTTTTACTTCTTCAGGGCTGATTGGTGTATTGATTGGGAATGCATCAGGGATTTCCACGATGTTTGTTTGAGAATCCCAACGTACAGAGCAAGTATTAAGCATTGCAGAGGAAGTATCACGACGTACAGACAATACAACTTTAGTTACATCTTGATCGGAGCAGTAAAGCATGAATTTATTGTCTTTCATGAAACCAGATAAAATGCCTTCCAAAGTTTTAGGAGCGCCTGCAGTTGCTTCGTAAGTAACGGAGAAACGAGTCATCATTTGACGATCGATTTCGCCATAGCTTGGGTCGAAGCGGCATTCTTGAATAGGAAGAGCTACTTCAATTGCAGCACCAGTAGCGATTTCAGTTTGTTCAACTGGTTTCAATTGATGAGTTGCTGTATCTTCTTTCATCATACCAGCTTTAGGAATAGCAGATACAATTACATGAGTTACTGCAGATTCGATAGAGAAGTTATCAATGTTTGGTACAAGACCAGAAGCACCGAAAACAGCTTTACGAATTTCAGTTTGTTTGTGGTCATCACCAGGGTTTAATGGCAAACCAACTACTACGTTTTTAGTAGGAGCTGCAGATTGGATCGCATCAAACATTTCATTTTGTTGAGTGAACATGTCGATTTCGCGACCTTCTGGAGTAACCAACTTACGAATTTTCATTGTAAGTGTGAATTTAGGAGTTTTAGCAACTGCTTTGTTGATAGCGCCTTTATCGAAGACGTTGTTCATCAACAAGTTTTTGTGCAATGGGAATACAAGACCCATAACTGGATTGTATGCAGACAAAGCGGAAGATTCCAAGAACGCATTGCGGTCATTGTCGAATTGAGCTTCCATCATTGCCATATGGTCAGCATAACCATCTGGATTACCCAATGCTGTAAATTCTTCAGCATCAGCGGAATTTTCAGTAAAGAAATTTTTAACAGTTTCAACACAAGTTGGATCCATCATAATACGACGCATGTCGGTAAAGAATTCGGAACCAGATTCGTGCTGAATATCTTCAGCCATTTCACGAATAGCTGTAGCGTATTGGCGAGTAGCAGGAGTCACATAACCACGACCCATAACTACGTCAGCGCGAGATTCACCTACAACTGGCATAATCATTTTCTCCTTTCGGGATGTACAATTTATTTTTATTATATTAGGTATCTATAGGGACACCAAAATATTTACTATATTGTTATATCGCATAATTCTATACCATTTACTTTTTAACAGGTTCTTCTGGTGCTATAGACTCAATTAGAACTACAATTCGATCTAAACACCAAAGTGCATAGTAAAAGTCAGATTTATTTTCGATATATGTCTTAGTATGATAAGTTTTAGTGATATAATGTAAAGTCATATCAGCTAGTTTATCTAAAGCATTAGATACTCTGATTATAATTTGCATATTATCACTATTCTTATTGATGTATTCAACTTTTTGTTTAAAAGATTTGATTAGATTATACAACTCTATAAATTTATCTTTCAATTCTTTATTTCTGATGGCTTTTTGTTCATCAGTTAAATCATCATAGATTTCGTTTTCTAATCCTTCTAATGGATCAGAAGAGTTACCGGTATCTCCGTCAGCAGAATCAGGAGAATCTCCATCTCCACTGTCTAAAGAATCAGTATCATCGCCACCATCAGATCCATCATCTGATAAATCATCAGGCTCCATATTATCAGAATCACCACCAAGATCATCTGGTTCATTAGATGAACCTGAGTCGTCAGATCCTGTATCATTATTATCTCCATCTGATAAATCGTCAGGTTCGTCCACTCCACCATCATTATTATCATCTGGAGTATCATTACCTTCTGTATCTTCAGTTGGTTCTCCATCGCCTAGATCATCTGGTTCATCACCAGTTTCTAGGTCATCAGGATTATCATCATTAGTATCATCTAAAGTGATATCTTCTTCCCCATCATCAGATGGTTCATCATCTGATAGGTCGTCTGGTTCATCATCTCCATCAGGATCATCTTCACCTAGATCTTCCGGTTCATTATCATCATCGACTCCATCACCATCTGCATCAGGATCGCCATCAGTCAAATCTTCAGGTTGATCATCTGGTTCATCGTCAGAATCTAATGGATTATCAACGACAACTGGAGGAGGAGTTTCCTCCTCTTCCTTTTTGTCATCTTTTTTCTTTTTTTTATCTTTATCATCATCTGCTTCAGTAAATACCGCAGATGTTAAAAGAGAATCTACATATTCAGAAAAATTCATCTATATTATCTCCTTATTAGTCATCATCGCGGTTACTATTACCAGGAACGTGTTCACCATGTTTAAATGTCATATTATAAGCAAGTCTTGCACGTTGAGTTTCAAGACGTTTCTTAATTTTCAATAACTCACGTTGTTTTTCTAATTGATTATCATCTTCTGCTTTCTTAAGATATCTCTTAGTCATTTCTAATTCAACATCAATCTCTTCAAGAACTTTTCTACGTTCCTTGGATTGCGCATTCATAGCCATGCCTAGATACCCTAAGATAGCAACAACAGATAATGCGGGATTGATTAATGCAGCAATACCACTAGTGATGGCCAATTTAACAATACGGCTAGCCTTAGGGAGAATATTGCCAGCAATAACTGCTTCTCTGTTTTCAGATTCAAATTCTTTATTATCAATAATACGTTTTAGTTGATCCATTTGGGCATCAAATTGACGGCTAATATTAACAACGCTGTCATCTAATTCGCCAATCTTAGATTTGATCTTTTGAGATGCAACTTTAATAGTATTAATGATATCCATTTCATTAACTACTGTAGGATATTTAGCAAAATCATAAATACAGTTGCTATATCCTTCTAATACTTTAAGATGAGCAATAGCTTCATCTATATTAGCACTATTATGATCAATAATAGAGCAATCTTCTACATTATCGTTATATTGTCGTAATGCTTCAGCTTTATCTTTTAGATTATCAATTCGTACATAGTCATCTGCAGTTTTATGCTTAATTGCACGGCAGTCTCTTAGATGACGTTTAAATACAGCAGATAATTCTTCTGGATCTAACAGAGAAGGATTGTGTTTAGCTATATTAGCAATATTTACAATAGTTTGAGTATCATATCTATCAATAGAATCTTCTACGCATTCAATTAGATTACGTTTATAGATATTTTCCATTGCAGAATTCATTATATCTAATTTTTCAGATAATGCATCTACATTAATTTCTTTATCTTTTGTAGTATCAGTACTAATGGACTCTACAGTAGAAATAAAGTCATCAAATTTAGCAGCTAAAGCTTCATCATTATCCATATTTAGATCTTCTTTATATTTAGCATATAAAGAAGCAATTAAGACAAGTTTACTTAATTTATCTTTACTTTTTTCTTCTAATACTTTATTATTAAAGTCTACTAGAATATTAGCATATTCAGTTAGATCTGCATTAATAGATTTTAGAGTAAGAATGATATTTTCAATAGAGTCAATATATACATCTAACCCTAAATCGGTGTAAATATTCTTCAATAACAGCTTAAAGCAATCAAGGCCCTTATCGAATCTGAATTGACCAATATATAGATCTACTTTCTTGCTGCCTAGATCGATAACCTCTTTAGGATCGGCTTCAATAATTGTACTTTTTACAATCTTACCAATATCACTATTAGAAAGAGGATTATATTTAGATAATTCTTCTAGAGTGCTTTCAAGTACAGCGGTAAATGCAGTTGGATCACTAGAATTGATTAAGAAGTAATCTTTCATAGCTTCAACTACAGAGCTAATTTCATATTTACAACCATTCTTAGTTAATACGTAAAGATATTCTTCAGTTGCAATCTTGAACTTTTGGATATCTCTCATATTGTAAGTATCAATTAGTTTTGCAACTTTAATTGCATTAACTTTAGCATCATCTGCAGTCAATACATTTTCAAGTACAATCTTATCTAGATCAAAGCGTTTACTAATCTTTTCATAGTTGAAAATGATGCGGTCATAAGTAGCAACTTCGCATGCTAATTCGAGAGCCATATTTAAAGTTTCCATTTGAACAGTTGTTGCTTGATCTTCAGATGGAGCATTAGTACCTAAAGCATCTTTAACTCCATTAGCTGCGTTATCAGTTAAGTCTTTAATCTTTTCAGATGCATCACTTATCTTCTTATTGATTTTATTTTTAAGACGGCCTTTATGTAGTGCCATCTTTCTTTGAAGATATGCTTTGAATTGAGATGCGTCTCTTACTTTAGTAATAGACTCTAATACTTTTTGTCGTTCACGATTGACCTCAGCAGGTGGTACATGGTTGTACAACTCAACTAGGAGATCCAACGATTTCATTATTGCCATATCATGATTAGAGTCCACTTCAAGAATATTTTTGAAAAGCATATCTGCTTTATTCATATCATGAGTTTCATAAACCATATCATACAGTCTGGCAAACGAGCCATTAGACTTGTATGATGTATTTAACTCATGTTGCCGTTTACGTATATTCGTTAGCATTGTATTTAAATCTCCTTTTTCACCTATTTATGGTCAGTTATTATTATAAAGTTCCAGTATTATATTGAATACTTTAAATAAATAAACCCAGATATAACTTATCCTGTCAACATAAGTAATAATAAATATTTAGAGATTAAATGGAGGTCTATAATGGAAAAGTGCATCCCATTTATTATACATGAAGCTCCAATGACTGTTGGAGAAACAAAGATTGTTGAAAATATCAATGATAAACCTATTGCACAAGGTATCCTTCAAGATACTGATACAGTAAACCGTAATCGCCGTTCTTATGCTACTAATGATATGAAAGCTCAAATTGCGTGTGAACGTACAAAAGAATTACTTAGAAGTGGTAATATGAAGGGTGAAGATGGTCATCCAATGGAATCCAGTGTTCAACGTCAATCTACTATTGACCCACGTTTAGTATGTGTTAAATACTTAGACATCTGGATGGAAGGCACTGATGTATTAGCTAAGTTTACTGGTACCAATACTGAATATGGCCGTAACTTTAATGAAGATCTCCTAGATGGAGAACTTCCAAGTTTCAGTCTTCGTGCTCTTGGTAATCTTGAATCTATGGGTGGTAAATCCTATGTAAAGAACTTAAAAGTTATTACTTGGGACCGTGTAATCTATCCATCTCATAAACGTGCATATACTACTAAACTTCTTAACGAATCTGCTGGAGATCTAGCTAATACAAATGAAGTTGTAGTTAAAGAATCTTATGCTGGTCGTATCATTCCTATCAATAATCCTGCAGTTATTAGCTATATCCAATCTGAATCTGCAAACGTAGATATGATTTCCGATGTAATGGAATTTGGTAAACGTAATATGCAAGTTCTTGAAAATGGTAATGTACAATTATTTGATGAATCTGGTGCTTCCTTGATTATGTCTCCTGAAAAATACATCAAAGACGAAATCATGGAATGGGCTAAGAAACAATATTAATCAAAAAAAAATAAATACAACCCAAGGAGTTAAACTCCTTGGGTGATTTTTATTTCTAAAGTATTTTTTAGATTTTCATCTTCAGTAGATTTTAATTCAATATTGAAATTCTTATTGATAAATAAGAATTCACAAATATCATTTAAAGCTTGAGAATTAATGTATTGTCGATCTTTGGCTACCATAACTCTACGATTATTTCCTAACTTATCTGTAAAGTCTAAGAATACATCGCCTTTAACGTATAACTTAAAAGATGGACCAATAATAGATTCCAATTTAACCATAGCTACAAGCTCTGGATATTTTTGGAAATAGATTACATTTTTTAGAGCTTCATATCTTGGTTCATACATTTCTCTAAATACTGGTAGTCCAACACTTTGGATGAATCCAATATTATCTAAAATATATTCACAAGATTTCTTAACACATTGCTCTTCAATACTTTGACGATATTCAATATTGTATTTAATGTGTTTTAAATCTATGAGTTGATCTACATGAGTTAACTCATGAATAATAATTTCCATAGCAAGATTTCTGATTGCATCAGTTGTATGATATGGATGAGTTGTAACTGTGTCATAGAATGCATCTAAACTCACATAGATGTATCCATAAGGAGAAGTCCGAGCTATATTAGTCATCTTCTCTAAATATCCAGAAACAAAAATCAATTTTGTATATGGATCAATATGATTAACTTTACCATTGAAAGTATCATATGTAAATTGCATTGTTTGTTGTCCCAATTCGATTATATCAAACTTATTCATTTATACAGGCCTCCTTCAACATTATAGTATATCATTAAAATGTGCTTTTTAAAAAGGAGCTATGACAATATATGTATAATAGAATGACAGATGTCGTAAATAAAATAGAAAGACGTTTAGGTACAGCTCCTTTGAACTTACCTGAACAATTACAGAAGAAAAACTGGGCTGACTCGGTTATTAAACCTGATACATTGACTACGTTTAGTCGATTCTTTCCTCATATGGTTAAAGTTCAATTAACTAAAGAAGATATGAAAGATGGATACTATCTATTAGATCGTCATATTCCAGATAATTATGAAATACTAGGAGTTAAGGATATTCTTTGGAGTGATATTGATAATGAACGTGCTGGTCTCCAACAATATTCTGGCTATGGCATCTATAATGTATTAGCTAGATCGATGAATGGTGATAGCATGATGCTAGCTCAAAGCTATGCAGATGTATCTTCATTATTTAATAGTGGTATTTACTTAGATTTTATTCCTCCTAATATGGTTAAACTCCAAATGGCTTTAGGCGGTAATACTAATAATCTAATGCAAAATGTGACTATTGGCGTATTCGTAAAACACCCTGATAATCTTATGACTATTGAGCCAACTAAGATGGAAACATTTGAACAACTTGCTCAAGCAGATGTGGCAGTATTCTTATATGAACATCTAAAACACTATGATGGAATTGAAACGGTATTTGCTAATATCGATTTAAAATTATCTACATTAGAAGCTAAAAAAAAATAAAAGACCCATAGGAGTTCAACTCCTATGGGAACTTTGTTTTCACTAAACCATTACATGTTTAGTATGCATTTCTTCAACTTATTCTCAAAGATCTGTACTTGATCTTCTGTAGAAAACGATGCACAAATCTTTCCATTACTATAGGCAATATATGATGGTCTAGCCTTCTTAACCTCTAATAATTGTAAATAAGCTAATTTTACTTTATCCATTATTTTATCCTGCATTTGACTGTAATATCGGTAGTTCCATCTATATTTAATTTGCCATCGATTACTGGTTCTGGGTCATTAATTACATACTCGTTTTCTTTTAAGCTATCAATTAATACTGTAATAAATGTATTGATTATAAAAGGTACGACATCATATCTAATAGGTTTGCCTTCTAGCTTGCGTGGAGTATGTTTTGCAGTAATAGTTAATTCTCTAGTTATTTCATCGAACTCGCTATTAGTATAGAATCCACAGTATGGTAGATAAGAAAATAATTTAGCAATAAAATCATTTATCTTTTCTTTTACTAAAGAAACTTTTTTGTCCATATAATCTCCTATCTAACCATACTTGTACGGTTACTTCCAAGTAGAGGAGTAGATGCCATATATCTTGCAATCGCTCCAGCATGTAATACTGGATTATAAGTCATTAGGAATCTACGTAATCCTCTAATACGAGATATTGGAATATCATAACAAGAGTCTGCGCTAAATCTAAACCTAATAGCCTCAGTTATATTACCAGTTGAATTATCAATCAAAACAAATGGAATCATATCTAATGTATTCTTCCATCTATCAATAACTTTCTGATATTTGACTTTAAGGCTATCACATCTGATATCTATAATTTCTCCAGTATCATCTATAATTCTCTGGAATGGAGTATTAGGATTATCTGGATCACAGATAGCAATAGATCTTTCTATAGCCATAAATAGATCATCATAATTATCCCAATCTATATATAAGATATTCTCTCTATCTCCTTTAGGGGATAGTACCAAACGATATCTATATTTAAGATTGGTTGTTATATTAGATCCACCTATGATAAACTCATTATGAAAATTTTCCTTAATTTCTTCGCCAATTTTCCGTTTTCGTGTTTCATTGAAAAGTACTTCGATCTTTAGAGTAAGTCTATAATCTAACTCGAAGACTTGCTCTACTGCTTTCGTATAAATATCGAAGCTAGCCACTTTACCACTCCTGAAATCTTAATTATTCTTTAATATTACCGGTGATATCGATTTTAATTTCAGCACCATTTGGATAATAGTTAGAATCGATTTCTACACCTGTTAATTCAAATCTATCAGCTACCTTTTTACAAGAGTCTTCAATATTCATCTTGACTGAATCAATTGCACGTTCGATAATATCTTTAGAATCACAATATTGCTCTAATTCTACAGGTGTATTATAATGATAAGTAACTGTAGTTTCTCCAGTTACAGTTTCTAATTCTGCATGCATTAAAAAATGCTGAAGTACTTCATTAATTTCGTCTAAAATAATATCTTCAATTTTTCGTTCCATTTTAATTACCTCCTATTAAATATAAGTATCAAAATGTGAAATGAAACTTAAAAAAATAAATCCCATAGGAGCTTGACTCCTATGGGAAATATAAACTATTTCATAGTACGTTCATGCAAATCCAGTTTGTTGATTTCTGGATAGATGTCGACTTCATATCTACGTTTGTTTTCTTTATCCACATAATTCAAACGTACCATCAAATCTTTACCAGCTTCTTTACGAATCAATTCATAACGAAGCATCTTTTCAGGTTCTGCACCTGGATTGAATTTGTTTACAAAGTTTTCAAATGCTAATGCATTCTTTTTATCAGATACGATTTTAGCATTTAAAGTTCTTACGGCTTTAAGAACTAATTCAGCATTAGATTCTTTAATTTTATTGAAAGAATCATAGTCTACATAGTTATTCAAAACCCATTCTACATCTGGAATTTCCACTTTTACTTTACGTTCACCATTTTCTGGTTCAGATTGTACAGTAAATTTTACTGGAGATTCAGGTGTTTCAATATTAGGTTGAGCTACTACAGAACTAAAGTTTACAGAGAATAGATCCCCTGTAGGATTTGGAGTTAAGAATGCAGGTTTTGGATCTTCAATGACCTCATTAATGACCTCATCTATTTCAGCACCAATTTCTTCTTCTGGTGCCAAATCGATATCTTCTGCATCATTATTTAAATCAAAGTTAAGATACTTATTTTGGAAATCATTTAAGAATTTTCCAGTTACATTTTCTAACCCCACTTCATTCTCAATGAATGATGCTGGGTCTTTAAAAATTAGTGTTCTTTCAAGATGGTTTGCCATAATACGTATTCCTCCTTGTGAAATACTATGCAATAAAAATAATATAAAAATGATCAATAGAGTGGTAGAAAGGTATTATAATCATTGCTACTACTATATCTTTTTAAAAGAGGTAACCACTCTATTAATCATAATTATAATATATCATCATTCATCTTTTTGAAAGTCAGATTTATTGAATTTAGGATCGTAGGAAATCATACCAAATCCTTGATCGTATTGCCATTTAACATTTTCACGAACTTTATATAACTCATCAGATTTATCTTGTAGAGTTTGGAAAGGAATCTTTATCTCTCTACATTCAGTGGCATATTTATTAAAGATTGGTTTCTTAGCATTGTAGAATCTAGATATTTGTCTAAACCCATCATCTACAACTTCGATACAATCTGTGTTATCATTACGAGTTCTACCAAGAACTTGCTTTGCTAATATTTCGGATTTGAATGGTTCTGCTAAAACTATTGTAGCTTTAAGATCTCTAATATCTAGAGCCGCACCAGCGGACTTAGTTGTTGACAATATAAGTTTCTTAGAAAGCTGTTCATGTTTAATATCTTTAGGAGTAAGACTTGTATATACTCCAATATTATCTTTAAACTCTGGATAGTTTTCTTCTATCCAAGCTTTCACTATATCTATAGCAGAGTTGGTTGCTATATAGATTAATACTTTACCATCAATCTTAATAACCTTATCCATAACTATATACATCATATCATAAAATGAGTTATTACATACGATATGATTTACATAAGCATTTCGATTTAAACCATATGCTTGGTTAGAGCATTCCCTCATATCTTGAGGAGTTGGTCTACTATTAAATCTTAATGCGGTATATCTAGTATGAGGATCTGAATCTTCATCAAATAAATTTATTGCAGGAATATTTTTGAAGTATAATTTATAGATAAAGTTTTCAGTTTCATCAGATCTACCAGGTGTAGCAGTTAGATATAAAGTCTTTCTAGTATTAGTCGAATAATCTACATAGCAGATATTATCAAAGTTAAGATGGGCTTCATCATAAACTTTAAGTTGAACTTGAAGTTTCTTAAATAGTTCTCCTATAGTATGCCAACCATTAGTATTACCAAAACTCTGTAAAGTAGAGTGAGTAACTAAGAATACCTTATATTTAGATACATCAGTGATCCCATTTAGTACTTTATGTATAGCTACAGAACCATTCAAAACTAATACTTCACGATTTTCATCAATATTAGTATATTCCCCCACACAATTCTTCCATTGATCTAACCATCCAGTTGTAGACGCAATAACTATAGTTCTAGCTCTCCAATAAGTTAGAGCTGCTATAGTTACATATGTCTTTCCTTTACCAGTTGGGAGATTTACTGAAAGTTGTGTAGCATTTTGATTAGAATAGTATTCGCCTTTACCTAATATAAACGCTAATGCTTCTTTTTGTACATCATCTCTAGGTAAATACTTAATAAGGATTTCAGGAGTTTGAAAGAACGGGTCGCTATTATATTCCCTTATAGGTTCTGATTCGACAAACTTCTTTATGAAGTATACATCTAATCCTCTAGGTAGAAATAATCTCCTATTCACTTCATCATACATCATTCCTTTATAGGATTTAGTATAAGTTATTCTATCAAATATAGTAAAATATGATTCTAATCTAGGTATATCTCCAAGATTATAATCATTAATAACTATAGAGGAATTTCTTAAAACTAATTTATTCATTAGAGATTATCTCCGAATCTAAATAAGAAGCAAATACTTCTATATTATCAAGAATATACATAAATGCACTAATTATATGAGATACCTTATCAAATCCCATTGATTCTTTAAATTCTAATGCTTCTATTAAATATTTTATATCTTTAGCAAAGTCCTCACGTACTTCTTTATCAGCTAAAACTTTAAAATTTATATTAAAATTATTTATAAGTCCTAATGTATGTACACTGATAGGTCGATATAATTCAAGGTAATGTCCAGTTATATAAACTTCGAATGATTTATTGGTTGATTTTTTATCATACATTATAGTTAAGTCATTTGTATTATAAAGTATACTATTATACAACTCTATATAATCAATTACTTTAGTTTTCATAAGTATTCCTCATAAAAAATTAAAGATAAAGAGAAGGGTAATATTACCCTTCTCTATTAACTTATCTTAATATATATTTCATAGCTCGGATTTTTACTCTAATAGCATTCATTCTACTAAGTGCAAATCCTAATTTTTTACATGTAACTTTATGGACTACGATACCATGCTCATATTCTTTAGAGGCTTTAATCTCACCAAGTACTGCAAATAACTCAGTTCTAATTCTACTATAAGCTTCTTTATCGATAAATATATAAGAATAGTATACATCATCTGCATTTTTTAAGATAGAGTACAACTCAAAAGATATAGTAGTATCAATCTTAATAGGTGCATCAAGTTTTTGTTTTTTAGTTAAAAGTCCGAGTTCTCGCTCAGACTTTATTTCTCCATCTTTCTCAATATTATTGAAATATGTATTGGCAAATAAATACTCTATACCATCTATGAATTTATTTCGATGATGTGCTATTGCCAAACTATTAGATAAAATATTGTAGTCGATGTTTTTCATATTAAATATCCCCTTTGAACTCATCATTGATCAAAGCACGTGTCAATGTAGTATTGACTTCGGCATTTGATTCTCTTACTAAGTCAGGAGAATTCATAAACTTTTGAGGTTGTTCTTGGAAGAAATAATCTATCGTAGAAGTTGCATGTTTCTCGAAAGATGATGGACTCTTTAAAATACGACCTAAGTTTTGGAAGTCTAATGTCTTAGTAATAGATGGATTTTCAGCTAATGCTTTGCTTAATGTAAGAATTTGATATGGTTCATATTTATTATTCCAATTAGGCATATCATAAATATTATAAGCATTTCTAATTTGATTAGATAACAATACTTCAATATGAGTTGCCTGCATGGAAATACCACCATCAATCAAAGCTTCCATTAAAGCTTGAGCAATTGTGTCTTTGTTAAACGATGCAGTCACATCAGATTTATCCATTATATCTTTAATCCTACTTAGAGTTTTGGAGAACTCATTATTTATAATAGGAGTATAGAATAATACAAAATCTTCTACAGATGCTAGTGCAGTCATTGGAATAATGATTTCGCCTTCATCTGTTTGATATCGTTTACGTTTGATAAATTTAGTTAACTCTTTAGATAGATAGAATTTATCTATTTTATCAATCTCAATCTTATATGGAGTATCATGATCAATGATATTGATTGCACTTACATAATCGTTATATTCTAACATATCATCTGTGCTATCATCGACATCATCTTCATTTTCCTTAAAGATTTCTTCTTGATTGAATACCAAATAGATATCTTTATAATTCTTATCTTCTACAAGAGTTATAGTTTCTTTATTCTTAACAAAGTTATCTACGAATTGTACAGGTAACTCTAAGTCAGGAATTTCTGTAGCCATTACGTGCTTAGCGGACAATTGTCGTTGAGTTGTATTAGACGTTAATTCTTCACCTGGACGTTTACCTGGATCAATATCTTGGTTAATGAAATAAAGATCGCCATAGCAATATCTACAAATACCATGACCTTCAGCTTTAGACTGACAAGTCATTGGGCTTCTTGTATAAATTGTTTTGCCAATTAAATGAGTATCAGTTTCTTTAATTGGGCCTAAATCAAAACCGTCTTCTTCTAGACGATAATATTTAGATGCCAATAATTCTAATACTTTAGCATCTTTAACTTCATATTTAACGAAGTTTCTAGATGTGCATTTATAGTTTGGATCTGGATTAAGTTTAGTTCCTTGGTTATTTAGACCCACTTTACGAGCCACTGCGCCAGAAGAACCTACATTAATCTTTGAAATGATTTGTGCTGTACGGCCAGCAGATGATTCGATGAAATAATCAACCAAATTATTAACGCCACCGTTGATAAAACTATTAGCAATAATATGAGGGAATACTCCACCATTACCATCTGGCTTAGTACCAATGGATACTGCGTATTCTCTAAGCTGTTTAGTATTAATAGACTCATTAGCTCTAAATGCATTAGTATAGATATGATCATATCCGATAAGCTTTTTAGAGTTTAATACTGCTTCACGCATTTTTCTGATATTATCCATACCAAAATCATTAGCTTTAGCAATATCTACATTAGACATATCTGGATGCAATAAATTATAATATTCAGGTAATGCATCCATCATCAATACATCATCTTGTAAGTTGATGCTATTGGCAAATAATGCCGCAAATTCATCAACCTTACTAATATAATATAAGCTATCAGCAATCATATTATTTTTAACGATAAATGGAATATCAGTTACATGATTACTGATGAAGAAGTCATCAATATATTTCTTTATAGACTTAGCAGTTATTTCTTTTGCTAAGAAAATATGTTTTGGTTCTACTAAATCTCCAGCCTTAATAATAAGAGACCAAAGGATTAGATTTAACCAATAATCATGAATGGTCATTTTTAATTCATGGCCACAAATAATCAAAGTTAGTTTAGATTTAGCCAAGTCAGGATCATCTATTCCATCCTTTAAGATATCATGAATAGCTTGAAAGTGATTTGACCAGTTTTCCTTACAAATATCTTTGTTTACGTCTACTAAAAATTCTCCTTTGTTTTTAATAAAATCAGAATAGATCCAATAATTTTGATAGTTTGTTATATTATCAAACACTGGTCTTTCTCCTTTCGTTTTAAAAACTTTAATATTAAATACTATTACTCACAAGTATAATATATATTCAAATGTAAAAATGACTGTAACAAAATAAACCCGCATAGGATCTTTAAGACCCTATGCGAAGTTTAATTTTTTATTATTTTTTAGGCAAATGTTTAGAACCTTGTGCAGCTTTAAGGTAATCACGTTGACCAGCTTTAGCTACACGAACAGCCATGTTGCTGTATTTTTGAACGATCTTTTTGATCAAAGCACGTTCAATAACGCGGTTTTTAACCAATTTAGTCCACAATGGATCTTTCTTTTCTTTTGCAACTTGGAATGCAGCCATTTTTACACGGCGAGCCAAGTCGTCTTTTTTGCTTAAACGTACCAAAGTACGGCGAGAGATCATTTGTTTTTCCAAAAGAGCTTGTGCTTCTTCAGATTCAGCGAATGCAACACGTTCATCTTGGGAAAGACGGGAAGCCTCAGCGCAAATTAATGCATCAGTATATGCATTAGGATTAGCCAATTCTTGTTCTAAGATTTGGTCTTTTTTGTCTGGATTGAAAAACATGTTTTCGTCCTCCTTAGAGATTATTTTTTAAATATATTTAAAAACGAAATATACGTTTTATTAACTTAATGTTGTTTGTATAAGTGGCTATTTAGAGGCTAAAGGTTAAAAAAGACCATATCGGAAACAATAAATTGTATTTAATTTGGAGGAAAATAATATGAATAGTGAAGTTAAGGCAATAGAATATTATAAAGAAATTGCAAAAAGAAACCTAAGTAAAGTATTTCCTACATTAAGTGAAGATGAAATTTTAACAGCTTTAGATATGATCGTCGATAGACGATATACTAAAAAAGACTGTACTTTAAATAATAACTATACTGAGGAGTATGTTGAAACTGATGTGGCTCAAATGAGTAACTATATTATCAATAAGTCTCCTATTATGGTAGCAAATGGTTGTTTATTCAAACAATATGAAAAAGAATTAACTCCAATGTATAAGCTTATTACATCATTTACAGATAACCGTTCTAAGTTTAAGAAAGAAATGTTTAAATATGAGAAGGGTTCTGAAAAGTTTAATAAGTATAACATGCTTCAATTACTAGCTAAGCGCGATAATAACGCATTATATGGTGTAATTGGTAACTATAGTAGTGCATTATATAATCTATATATCGCGACTGGTATCACAAGAACTGGTCGTGCGTTGATTAGTCATGCAATTACATTCTTTGAATCGTTCTTTACAAATAACGTAAAGTTCCATTCAATTAATGAAGCAATTACATTTATTGATCGTGTATCAAGAGAACCATCAATATTTCCATCTGAATTGGTATTAGATCAACCAGTAGAAATTGATGATGTATTCTATAAAATTATGGATACATTTGATAGAAACTACTTTGGTGATTTAAGAGAAGAAATGGAAATTATTTGGGATTTATTATTGAATCAATCTCAAGAGACTTTGAATAAACTCTTCTATAAAAATAATGCATTACAATTCTGTGATAATTCTTATATGAAGAATTATATTGCAATGACATTATCTAAATTGGAAGATACATTCGTAGATCCAAATGAACCACCAGAAGTTATTAAGGATAATTTAGACCACATGTTTGATATCCTTAAGGAATGGTGTTATATGCGTTATATTGTAGTAGATAAGATTGATCGTTCTGCTACTATGAAACGTGATATTAGTATTATCACCGATACAGACTCTACAATGCCATGCTTTAATAGCTGGTATACATTCGTACTTAAAGATGTATTGGGTGATTCTAAGTATAAAAGCGAAATTAAATTAATGAATCTTCCAGAGACTGAACCTCAAATGGAAGAAGATCGAATTTATAACTTTGAAACTAAACAAATTGAAACTAAGATGATTGATGTTTCGGTAGCAAGCAATAAAGAGCCACTAAGATTTAGTATTATTAATATCTTATCTTATATCGCCGGTCGTTTATTACGTGAACACTTTGACTTAGTTGCAGAAAATTATAATACTAAGAGTGATTATAAACCTTGTTTGATTGCAATGAAGAATGAATTCTTATTTGGGCGTGCATTATTGACTGGTGGTAAGAAAAACTATGCATCTAAACAAGAACTTCAAGAAGGTAATCTAGTTCCAGCTGGTAAAATGCTTGATGTTAAAGGTTTACCTATCAATAAATCTACGTTGAAAGAAAAGACACGTAATGAACTTAAAGATATCCTATTTAAGAAAGTTCTTAATGTGGAAACTGTAGATCAACTTGATGTAATTCAATCGTTAGCAAGAGTTGAATATGATATTCGCAAATCCATTGAAAATGGCGAAAAAGAATATTATAAACCGGCTCAAATCAAATCTTATAGCAACTATGATAACCCAATGCGTATTCAAGGTATTAAAGGTGCAATTGCATATAATGCTTTACGTGATAAGGGTACAGAAGCTATTGATTTGACTATAAGAAATCCTGTAGATATTGTAAAAGTAAATATTACAGAGAATTCTATTATCAGTCTTAAGGACACTGAACCAGATCTTTATGAAAAGATTCATAATTTCTTAAAAGAAAATGAAACTGATTATAAAGGCGAAATTACAAGTATCTCTATTCCAATTGATGCTGAGGTTCCTAAATGGATTTTGAAATTCGTAGATTATAATGACATTATTAATGATAATCTTAAGAATTTCCCATTGGAATCTATTGGTATAACTAAGTTTGATAAAGATACAGTAAACTATACAAATGTAATTAGATTCTAAGAAATAATACCCCTATGGAGTTGAACTCCATAGGGGATTTTCTTTATTAAAATTTCACAGGTTCTAATTTAGTTTCTGGCATGGTTAATGTCATAGCAAATATAGCCTGAATGGATTCTTTAGATGTTGATATTACTGGGGTACCACCTAAGTTAATGAAGTGAATATTACTATTCAACTGCTTTTTAAGCTCTTCATTAGCTTCATCAGTATAGATACCTTTAATAGTAGCCATATCACCATCATAGTCACCACCGATACTATCTAAGTACCCATTACAGATATTCAGAGTATCAATAAATGAGCTAGATGTATCTTTACCAATATCTTCAGGTCTAATCTTAGGATAATATGGATAGAAAACTCCATCTAATGTCATTGGTTCAGTTTCATTTGTAGATGATACTCTAATCATTGTGCCAAATTCATTATAGAATGTATCAATCGGGTAACGAGTGATTAGTACCATCTTACCTTTAATAGCTTCTTCGCAAGCTTGATAAATGATATCACACCAAGTCAACTTACGTTTAAGAGGTGTTTTATTGATATCAAATTTACCTTCTTCTTGTTTACCAGTAAATCCTCTGAAGGCTAAAGCCGCAAGTTTAGTAGTTTTACCGTCACGATATTCTACTTCTACAGGTCTAAATCTGTCAGAGTAACCATGGATAAATCTATCTAATTCTTTCTTCAATCTATCATCAGAGAATTGAAGTTGGTAATCATTAATTTCAGCAAATCCTTGAGAGCCATCTGGATTAACAATTGGATGTCGAGTATTGCCAATGAATTCATTTTCAAAGAAACGTCTCATGTGGAATATTACAAATGGGAAGAAGTTAGCAGCTAATGATGTCATAGGGATTACACTATAATCAAAGTCAGCTCTAATTTCATTCATATTCTCTACATCTAATTTAGGTGCAGACATTACTAGACGAGTAGCATAGTCAGTAGTCTTAGCCATATTAGCACGTCTAATTACACCAAATTTACCAGGAAGACCGCCATTAGGATTGGAATCTGTACCAGTACCGAACCATTTATAGATTTCAAGTAAACCTTCTTGAAGTCTACCTTCAACAGATTTACTTAAGCTAAATCCATAGTCTTCAGAGTCAGCTAATGCTTTAGCTGTTACGATAATATTAATATAGAGTTTATTAATATCACCTACAGAAATCTTACCACCATCTACTTTGATATCACGATAGAATGGTGGGATAACTAATAGTTTATCAGTAAAGAAATTCTTTCTGTTTTCATTAAGAAATTTAATATATCTTTCACGTTTAACAGAATCTGTTTCTCTAAACTTAATCTTATCGATATTCTTTCTTAAGAAATCAATACCATTATCTCCTTCTGGATCTTCTACAATATATCCAGATTTATCAATACTATAAGTACCGATACCATGAATAATAGATTTGAGTTTAGAGTCTACTTTACTCCAAATTCTATACACTAAAGGTTGAAGGAATTTCTTCTTTAAATCAATATATGCAAATGTAGTACCACGAGATTCTCTTGTGATACCAAATAATGTATTAGATAATAATCCATCATCTGTTGGATTCTTATTGGTATCAAATATTACAGGATTAGTAATTTCTGGTAAGTTATTTTTCTTAACGAAATCATCTATGTCTAATAGGGATACCTGGAGGTTTTCCTCCCTAAGTTTATCAGCCATCGTATACCTCCTTTTATATTATTATAATGTAAATAAAATAGGCTAGTGCTCAGATAGCACTAGCCTATAGTATTATATTTTATCCATTACGATACTTAATTCTCTAGGAGAAACTTTTATAACTTTCATGGATAGAGGGGTATTAGGATCTTCTATTTTTAGAATATTAATGTATTCTTGATATACATTATTGATTATATTGGTATCTTTTGATTTCACGATATATTCAATATGAGATACACCTTTTTGTATTTTAGTAATATCGCAATTTAAGATATCGTGCTCTTTAAGAATACTATATAATAAATTATTTTCGCCAAAATAATGTGTTATATAATCAAAATCTCCAGTGCCGAATTTACAGAAAAATTCGACTAAATCCATCGGTAGTGCCTCCTATAGCATATCTTCAAATGCATCTTCTAATCTAGCAGCTTCTTCACGTGTCATAGTTTGAGATTCAACTGGTTTACTAGGGCCTTGAGGAGTTCCACTTATACCAGCTTGTGGGTGACCGCGATATGCTGCTTGAAGATATCGCATTCTCATCATTTCATCTTTTTGTTCTTGTTTAGCTTTCTTCTTGGCTGCATCAGCTGCTTCTCGTTGATCCAATATAAATTTCTTTAATATGAGTAGATCACCTATAGGCATATTCATTGCCTCAATAATAGATAATCTACCCCTATATTCAAAACAAATTGAATCAATTAACTGCATTAGTCTAACATGCGAATCAACTGATGTCGTGTAAAAACCAAGTCCTGAGCAGACATAGGAATTGCTGGAATTTCAGCTCCACATTTAGGGCATACTGCCGCAGGTACTTGATATGTAATATTGATATTCTTATTAGTCTTTTCAATATATTCAGCAATGAAGTCTTGTAGTTCTTTGAATTCATATCCAGAAAGTTTAGAAAGTACTTTATAGATAGAAAGGATACGATATTTATAAGTCTTAACAATATCCGTAGATTTGGTTGTGAATTGAATTGGAATCAATTCTTCATCATCTTCATTGATTTCATATACTGTAGAAATACAATGGGAAAGATTAATGATACCAGCATAGTTATTTCGGAAGTCTTCATCTAAAAGACGTTCTTCAAACATGGAGTTGTACAATTTAGGAATTACAATACCAAATGCATATTTATCATTTGCAACGTAGAGTTCTTCCTCAAATGTAGGAGGTAAAGAAGGATCCAATTTAATAACTTTATTGAAGTTTTCTTTATCTCCATCTGTTTCAAACTTAACCATATCAATGATATCACGTTTTTCAGAATAGAAGTGATTGCATTTAGGGCAAGTGAAAGGAATAATATTAGAGTCATGGAAGTTAGCATTATATAATGCAAAGAATAAATGGTTTAGATCTTGGAAATCTAATAGTTTCATCCATTCTTCCATTTTCATATCACGGCAAGCTGGTGCCAAGTGTTTATAGATAGTATCAAATGTAGTCTTAGTACTAACGATATCATTACGATCTCTAGTATAAGGATTGATCTTATCTAATTCGATAGCGGATAGCGGGGAGATTGCTACAGAAATACCTGTTGCAAATAGACCCCAAGTAAAATATTGGGTTTCACTGCTTGTAGCTAGAACCTTAGTGAATGCTTTAGGACGTTTACGTACTTTGAATTTGGAGATATCTGGTTTTCTAGCACTTGTTTCACTTAATTGAGAGCGAAGTACTTTAGCGAATTCTTCCATATTCTTTTGGGTACGGCGTTCTTCTTTAATACGTTCAGCTTCTTCTAAATCATCAGTAAGACCAAGATCTTCAGTTAATTCATCAAGCTCATTAACTAAGTCTAATTCAAGATCTTCTTCATCATCAGAAGAATCATGTACAGTAGATTGAACTGTAGCGGCTTTAACATTTTCAGTTACACTTTCAGCAGTAGGAACTCCTTCCATGAAAGTATTAACTTTTTTACCATCAGATTCTGCTTCTTCTAAGCTTTTATTGAATTCTTCTTCGATATCTGCTACCGATTCAGTTTTCTTTTCAGTAGGAGCAGCTTCAGCAAGATCAACAATATTATCTTGATCTTCACGATCTTTACGAATCTGAGCTACTTCTTCATCAGTTAGATTTGGATCTAGATCTAAAGTTGGATCGAATTTAGATTTAACTTTAGGATCTTCTTCGCCAGCGGCTTTACGCATTTCGTATTCTTCACGCATATCACGGATTTCTTTCAATGCTGGGCCAAAACGTCGTTCTGCAACTGCTTTGATGCCATCATCTAAATCTTCCATGAGTTCTTCTTGTGCTTTCTTAGTTGCATCTTCTTTACCAGAAGGAACTAATTGAGATAGATCAACAGAAACCATATTGTTTGGATCAAATGCTGGAGCATTTGCACGTGTAGGTTCTTCTGCTGTTGCAATAGTCTCTTTTTCTTTGGAAGCTTCTTCTGCAAATTTTTCATTCATCAAATTATTTAGATTTATTTTTTCTTCAGACATTTATGGTTCCTCCAATTATTGCTCTTGATCAAGAGCTATCATTTTTAAAGTTACTTTATCACGATCAAAGTAATATCTAAATTGGGCAGAATTTATTTTCAAGTCCATTACCATTACATTCTGATCAGTAATATTTACATCCATATCGACAACTGCAGTTGGATCTATATAGTCTTTGATCTGATTTTTAACTTCATTAACAAAAGTATCTAATTTATCCGACTGCATATATCTATATTTACTTATTAATCCAACACCCATTTTAGGTGAATGAGTGATTGTACCTGGTTCTAATAAAATTAGACGCATGATTAGCGTTCCTAAAGCATTAAAGTTTTTATAGTCTAAAGGTGTACCATATGCATTTACGTCTAATGTATATTCTTTTAAAGAAACTGGATTTTCTTTTGTCTTGGCAGTTTTTAATACGATTTCTTCAGCCATAAACAGTCTCCTTTCTTTGAATATTTAGCAATTACTATAAAGTTCAGGCGTTAAAAATATACATATCAACCCATTTTCAACATAGCATTAAATTTACATATGCCTAATAAAAGGAGGAATATGGATGTCAAGTAATAGAAAAATTAGCTGTCCTTTTTGTACTAGAAAAGAGGAAAAAGAAAGACTAATTCGACATATTGAACGAAATCATAAAGAACTAATACCAGAAGGATACGATGCTGAACGTCTATTATTCGATAAGACGCATCCGGACTCTGGTAAATGTATAGTATGTGGAAATCCAGCTCAATGGAATCCTAAGACTGGTAAATATACAAGACTTTGCACTAATCCTAAATGTAAAGAAGCTTTGCGTGAAAAATTCAAGAAGAATATGCTCAAAGTATATGGTAAAGTGAGTCTTCTTGATGATCCAGAACAACAACAAAAGATGCTGGCTAACCGTAGCATTAGTGGTAAGTATAAATATAGTGATGGTACTATATTTACATATACTGGCAGCTATGAATTAGAGGCTATTAAATTTATGGACGAAGTTCTTCATTGTAAGAGTGAAGATATCTTAATGCCTGGTCCTGTTATTGAATATAAGGATAAAAACGGTATTACTAGACAGTGGATAACTGATATTTACTACGTTCCTTATAATTTGATCATAGAAGTCAAAGATGGCGGGAATAATCCTAATAATCGTCAAATGACTGAATATAGAGATAAACAAATCTCTAAAGAAGCTGCATTAATTAAACTTGGTCAATATAATTATCTAAGATTGACTAATAATAACTTTGTACAGCTTATGGAAACTTTAGCATTGCTTAAAGATCAAGAAATTAATCCATCTGACGGATCTGATCTTAATAAAATCATTAGAATCAATGAATCTGTATTATCCGAAAGTGTAAATTCAGATGCATATAATATGCAATCATCCAATTTAGGATTATTCATCAATATGGAAGAATTCGAAGAAGATACAGATAAAGGCCAATTAATCTTCGGAGTTAACAATACGGATATACTTTCCACTCTTAAACAGCTTAGAAATTATAAAGAATATGAAAACCTTAGAGCTATCGATTTTAGTCAAATTTATAGTTTTGCTAAAGGAGAAAAATATCAATCAGTTCATAGCGATTTAGGTGATGATAATGAAGGTGATTGGTTAATAGAACAATATTTGGATTTATATTATGATGGAGATTATAGTATCTTTATTACCTCAAATAGTGATTATAAAAAATACCAAGAATCTGATGATGTTACGGATATATATCCAATATTAGAAGATATGATTGATATATGTATGCATCATAAGGGATTCATACTATTCATTTCTTATAAATTATATTTTCATATATTAAATATTTATAATAAAGCATTATATATGCCGGCTATCTTTGGTGGAATATATTATGCATCTGAATATAGCAGAATAAGAAATATTATAGAAAATAAACCAGATCAAGATGAAATTGTTAGATTATCCAAATATATTAAAGAATCTGCATTATCCGAAATCGGAGTATCTGGTGTTAGTGGAGTTATGATTGGAACTATAGATGGAAATATGATGGTCCAATATGGTATGTATCCTAACTCATTTACTGGAGAACGTGATGGCTTCGGTGTAGTTACAGATAAAAAGCAAGATAAGATGCGTATCAAAGATGACAATGATAAAACTGAAATTGTTAATCGTGAGCCATTCTTGCAAGATAAATTCTATAACGCATATAAACATAGAAAACCAGATATTAATAAAGAAGATGCATCTACTCTTTATGAAGAAATGACTGGTAAAAAGTTATTATCTAAAGATCAAGTAGAATATGATAAAGATTTTGAAGAAATAGATATTGAAAGAAAAGATAAACATGGCTTTGGAGATGTTATCGCTACTCTTTCTAATGATGTAGATAATTCTTCAGAATTAGCTGATGATTACCTTCCTATCTGTGATAAGATGGAATTAAATCAAGCAAAAATGAAATTAAGGGAATTCCCTGAAGGTACAACTATCATGGAAGATTCTAAAGGTTATTTTGCTATTGATTTAGAATCTGGAATTCGTAGTAAATCTTATAAACATATTCACGAAATTGAATCTGCTCCATATAAGAAAGCTAAAATTATTCTAGATAAAGATTCTGATTATGTAGATAGTAGAGTCAGAGATATTAACGATACTGGCTTCTATAAAGTTCTAGATGTTGATTATGAATCTGAAGATAAACTCAATGATGATTGGAATGAATTCTTATCGTTACCTACAGAATTACGCAGACAAAGTGATGATAAATCTATTGCACTCTATGGTAAAACCAATAAGCAACGATATGAAGAATTATTATCTAAATATTTAGATAGTGATATTGAATATAAAGATCTTCCTCTAGCAGAAGGATTGCAATTATCTGATATTGATAAAGCTAAAGATTATGGTATTAACTTAGCTAATAAGAAAGAAGAAATTGCATACCTAAAAGAATGGTCTCTAAATTCCGGCATTTATTGTATTCTTCCATGTGACACAGAAGAAGAATTAGACGTTCAGTGGAATAATTTACAATCTATGAATATTACATTGATTCGTATTTCTGATATGCGAATGATGGAAGTATTCGGTTGCACTAATGAAACCATGTATAATTTCATGAAGGCTAAATTCGGAAATAATAATTATGAAGATGACTATAGCTTCGCATTGGTTGAATCTGCATTTGAAGATTTAAATGTAGACTTTAAAGAACTCCCTGAAGATTTACCATTCTATACTCCTTATGAAATTAACGCTTTTAAAGAAGCTAATACATTTGCCGATATAGAAAAATCTCCTGAACGAGATAAATGGCTAGTTGAATATACTAACGCATTTAATACTGGCGAGTATGATCCAAAAGCTATTCGTCAATGGTTAAGTGAAGTTAGAGCATTATCTTATCAACTATCAGTAGATAAAGATAATGATGAACTTAAACAAGAATTATTAGAATATGGTTGGAATCCTTATCTTGAATTTGATGATGAAAATAGACGTAGTGCTAAACGACGTATTCAAGAAGCATTCCATGAAAATACTATTCGTAAATTAATTCAAGAAGCTGAGTTCCCAATTCAATTTAAGAAGAATGGAGATCTAGTCGTTTCTAATATTCTTAAGAAGAGAGATTATGAAAATGAATATCAAGAATCTCATAGACTCTTAAAGCAATATGAAAAAACTGAAAATGTAGATCCTATGAAATATGAATTGGCTAAGCTTTTTTATATTAATAATAGAATAGAATCTGATATCTATTCTGAAAATAAAACTGTACCTAGAAAGAAATTGGTTGATATTCGTTCCAGAGTATTAAATGATTTCAATAAGTACATGCAGGTAGTAATGAAAAAAGATAAGCAATTTAACTTTGCCAATTACTACAAGAAGAGCCCATTTAGTGATGAATCAATCACTATTAAAGCTCCAACTTTAAAGTATTCTTTAGAGTACTTTAAACAACTATTACATCTCTTATAATTTACATATAAATTCAATAGTGCTACTTACTTAGTTAAGTAGCACTATTAATTTTCTAAATAAGTTATATATTATAACTCTAATAAGGAGGATATATAATGCATAATATAGGTAATAAACTTATAAAGAAAAATAAGGCTGGTCAAATTACAGAGTTATATAGAATAACTTCTAGATCAGAAAAAGACTATTATAAAGTAAGTCCGATTATAGGAAGTAGAACTCTAATCCAAAAAGAAACACTTGATGGATTAGAATCTATAACTCCACATTGTAAATTATTCATCGAATTATGTACTCTAAAGGATGGATCTAAAGATGTATGCTTTAGTATATATAATGAATTTGAAGGATTTAATTTCCCATACTTTGCAAGTAGATTGAATTATAGAATTACTGATTATAAGTTTGGTAAATCTATTTGTAAATATCAATATGCCACTGGCGGATTATATCAATCGGCATATGATATATTGATGTCTGATATAGTAGAAAAAACTAAGGCATATACAATAGATCTATATTTAAATGATTCATTGAAAAATATTATTTCTTTGATTAAATTGCAACCTTGGGTATGTGATGCTATCAGAGAAATTAGTGAATCATATAACGCCAACCTAAATGATATCTATCAAGGAATAGAAATAGCTTTAAAAAATATAGAATTCATGTATTGGTTCCACTATAACTTCAAAGTATTTAAAGTACTATTTGAAGTTAAAGCTGGACAAAGAAATTTAAGACCAGGTGATCTATTTGTTTTAGAAGCAATAGCTGAAACTAAAATAGTAGATTACAATATTTTGGAATATTATCATGATATTGAATTGACTAAGATACGAGGTAACTTCTTCTTTATTCAAGATAAAAATGATAGAACCTTTATAGTTAAATATGTATCAATTGATGATCTCCCAGGTCTACATCTTAATTAAGTAAATATATAAATATTTATATATTATAATGGTAGTTAGAGATAGTATTTTAATATGAATCTAACAGAAAAGTAATCTTAAGTTATTTTTTAAGGAGGACTGAAATGTCGACTTTCAACCAACAAGTCCCTCAACCTGAAAATGGCTTCCAAAGCCTAGCTGAAGTTTTTCAACGTGCATCCAGAGGGCAAAAACGTGATGCCGAAAAACAAGGTGAAGAAACTCGTAAGAAATTTGAATTGGATATTGAACCAGAAGAATTTAAATCCGATTACAAATCTCGCATGATCTCTACATCTGAAGTATGTGAACTTTTGACCCAACGATTGGGTGACATCTTTGGTGACTATGTAGGTTGCCGCGAATTATCCTATGTTAACTCTCCAGTTATCGGTATTAGCTTGGTTTTTGATCCAGCTATCAACCCTGAAACTAAGAGCTTGAAAGCATTGGAAACTTGTGGCTTTGATTCCGGTGCATCCGAAACCAAAGAGCAAGAGATGATTGCTAAATTCAATGGCATTAATGCTATTAAATCTAGTAGTGCTAATGGTATCGTTAGCGAAGAATCCATGGGATTCCGTTTAACTAATGATGCTATTGAGATCTTGAAGGAAACTGTAGTTGACTTCGGTCTCAATGACAATAAAAATAATGATACATTCCGTAAACAATGTGTTCAATATGCATTGTCTGCAGATGGTACTCATAATATCTTAATCGTAAATGGTGCTACAATTGAATCCGTTCTTGGTTTCATTTATGGCAACCAATATGATTATGTAGTAATTCCTGGCGCACCTATTAACAATGGTTCTTTCTCTGGTCGTCTTTTGGATGTACGTCAATTAGATCCAAAAGTGACTAAGAACCTTTTGAAAAAATATGTAAGCCGTCAAGTAGTATCTGATGGTTTATATCGTCCAACTAATCGATAATTAATTATCGACGAATATTAAGCCTGGGAAATAATTTCCCAGGCTTTTTATTTTTTGTTTGGAGGAGTAATAATGCCAGAATTCAAATGGAATATAAAAGAAGATGGAATAGATGAAGTCTTCGATGAACGTGGTAATAGCCTTCTAAAGCTATCAGAAACAAGCTGGAATGATCGTCCAGCTAAGCTTGAACTACGTAAATGGGTTATGGGGACTGATGGTTCTCTAACTCCAAATAAGGGATTCTCTTTTCTAACAGAGCAAGGTCCACATGATCTTACTCATGTTTTATTAGAAAAGGGTTATGGGGATAATAATACCATTAAAGAAATAATGGAAAAACGTGGAGTTAATTTAGATATTGAAACAGAACAAAAGGAGTCTAAGGATGAGAGTGGGGAGTTCTTTAACCCCTCAGAATTATTAGGTGACTAAAATGAACTCATACAATACTAAACAACTTGACACAGTTTATACTATTAAGAAAAAGCTATTAGAAATCAATTTCTGGAATGATATGGTAAATGATTATTTCCATGATTTTGAATACTCCATCGAAGGAAGATATGTATGGAGTAAAGAAATTAACCGCTCAGAAGGTGCTTGTCTTGAACAAGTGAGCAGAGCATATTCCGAGAATAAAGGAAATCTTCTAAAAGTGTTGACTACCCGTCAATATGATTTTTTAATGTCTAATATTCAACTTTTCCATTCTGTATATAGAATTGGAGAAAACTTATTAGTTAGCGTTATTTAATAAAAAAGAAGAAATAATATACCCCATGGAGTTCAACTCCATGGGGTATTTATCTTTATTTTTTTTGATTATTTATAAAGTTCACGAACTTCTTTTTCGTTTACTTCAAAACCAAATGCTTCAGATAATACTAACATAGTTAACATACATTCAGCGGTTTCAACAATTTTATCCATTTTAATGGAGTTACGATCATCTAAGAAAGCTTGATGATTTTCAGCAATAACTCGTTTAGAAAGATGGTTAACCATACATTCCAAAATATTCTTTTTGGAGTTTTTGATTTTATGAATTTCACGACGAGCTTTCATAATCTTAGATTCTTTGATTTGTTCAGCAACATCTGCATTTGCAGCTTTGATGCTTGCAACTTTTTCTTTAACATCATCTAAGATATCTTTGATTTGTTGACGATCTTCTACATTAGAAGCAATGAAATCTTCTACGTTGTTTGCTACATGTGTTTGAACCATAGCACCAACGTCTTCGATTTCTTCTTTTTGTTGAGCCATTTTATCAATGAAGGATTCACGATCGTCTACAGATACCTGAATATCTTCGGGGGCTGTTTCAGAATCTTTTAATTTTTCTTCATTTTCTTCCATAATAGCACGAGTAGATTCATTAACAAAGTTAGCTATATCTGTTAATAATACATCACGTTTACGGAATTTATTAAGAATATTTTCAACACCGTTTTCTTTAATGAAACCCATGATGATTGTATCCTTAGTTGTTTGAAGTTCTTCTTTTTCAATCTCTTGAACAGAACTTTCATTATAAAAATATTTAATTGCTTCGAATAAGAAAGCTTCTTTTAAATTATTGCGTACAGTTGTGCGTAGATTAAGGAATCTATTAGCACGTTTAAGAGACTTAGATTCATCGAATTCTACTACAGGAACAACTGTTTCATTTAACTGAGATTGAAGCTCATTAATTTTAGCCTGTTTAAGCATACGTAAGTTAGCAGACTCTCTAATGGCTTTTCTTGAAAAATGCATAATACTATGCTCCTTTCATTAGAATAAGGAAGATGCAGCAGAGTCTGGTAAACTATCTGTAACATCATCAATTTTGAATTTTTCTTTAGATTCTTTTTTAATATCTGTAGCTGTTTTATTTACAGAATCTTTGGAATCAATAGACAAGGTATCAGAGATACGACGGAAACGATCAACGAATTTACGTTGTTCTACCGCTGTTTTAGGGTCACCAGCCATTTCTAAGCGAGCCGCATTTAGGGAAAGCATAGATGCTTGTGCATCAAAATAATCAGCAACGCTTGTACGGCAATAATAGTAATAATAGATTACTTCACGAAGAAGAGGAATCAATGTAAAGATCAATGTAATAGATACACCAATAATAGCAATAGCAGATGTACCAACTAAATTCTTTACATTAACTTTTGTTACACTTTGAAGTAAAGTTTTAAGTTTGCCGCCACGACAAGAATTATTAAATGCTTCTAAAGTACGAAGAGCTAAAAGATTTTTACTATCTTTAAGACCTGTACGATCAATAGAAACTTCAATAGATTTACTTCTTGGATCTACAATGAAATCAATAGTAGTAGAAATCAATAAGGAGGTTGCACTAATAATAGATAGTACTGTTGTATTATATAGTACAATTGGTAGACTTGTGTTAGTCATGAATCCACGTTGGAATTCAATCTTAAGATCTTGTACATTTTCAACGGCTTCTAAAATTTCTTGAATTTCAGAAGTAGGTTGTTTGTATTCATTGTAAATCTTTTTCATATCTTCTAAGGATTCTAATACCATTTGGATATTATCTACTTTAGTAATGTCGCCTTTAGAAGTAGGAATTGTGCCAAAGTCAATATCTGTAACTTTGGCTTCAATTTTTTCATAAAGCTTATTAGTAATGCCTAATAAGATTTCTTTTTGTTCGGATTCATTTACAACCCCTATAGTCATATAGGTTTCTTTATCTGTAAAATCCATAAACTTGGAGGCTTCAACGAATTCTTTTAATTGGTATGCCATTTATTATCGTCCTCCAGCTAGAATTTGAATCATTTGTTTATAATCAACTTTGTCTTCTTTTTTCAAAGATCCAAAGGAATAGACTTCATATTCATCATCACCAGTATCGAAGATGAAACGAACTGATTCTGTAGAATCATCTACAACTGCAATTCCAATAAGATTATATTCATCTAAAAGTTGGCGAGCAACTCGAGAATCTAAAAGATCAATATCTTCATTTTTACGTAAGTATTCAACTTCATACATTGAAATTGCTAATGTAGTAATTGCAGTTGCATCATTACGAGAAGATAAAAGATGGTTAAGTTTAGATGCAATAGATCTACGTTCTAGAACTTTCCAAAGCTTAGAAGAAGAACCACGTCTAGTTGAAGAAATGGCATCGACTTTTGCCTTTTTAAGAGCAAAAATAAAATCACGCCAGAATTCAATTTCACCGCTTGTAGCTTTGATCAAATTATATAAGCTTAATTTATTTACTCGTTTAGATATTACATGATTGATGATATCCATAGAGTCCGCAGCATATAATTTAGTTTTGATACCGATAAATGCATTAGCATCAATAGGTTCGCCAGTTGCAGTGGAAACAAATTTAATTTCAACTACAGTTGGTTGAAGTTCATTTGCTTTCTTTACATCATTATTACTCATTAATGTAGGGAAAGTCATTTTACCAGCAACCATAGGTTGTGGATCTTTAGTTGCGGTGACAGCAAATTTATCAGAATCATTTCTATTAGCTTCTTGTGATAAGTGACGATTTCTAATTACTTGAGTTCGATTAGCTTCAGTTAAAGCATTTAATGGTTTACCAAATAGTCTTTCTCTTTTGTAAGACTCGTGAACCATCTTTTCACCAAGTTTATCTCTGAAGTATAATGGATCTAAAGATGCTGCTTCAGTTGCAGTCAAATATCCATCAACGTCAAAAAAAGAATCCAAATCTAGATTTGTGTGAATATTACGTAAATGCTCAACAGCATCCTTCGAAGACGTAATAGACAATGCAGATAATAGCATTTGAGTTAAAGTTGTAAATTTGCGTTCTAACGCTCTAGTAACTAACTGTGCACTTTTAGGTTCAATAGAGCTAGAAGCAATGACCGGGAAGATCATAGTTAAGTCTTTATTTGAACGGGTAATAGATTTAATCGTAGGGTTCTTACGAGAAATAAATTTTCCAATTTCAGAATCCTGAGCGATATCTAAAACGTCCGTAATTAAATCCTTAAGGATCATTATAGGTACCTCCTTATTAATTTATATAAATTTAATCTTATGTTGAAGAGGCCAATTTACAAAAAAAA
>PPYF01219125.1_pt1 | contig 58933 bp, 65 predicted proteins | sample 1559871 | NCBI WGS metagenome assembly PPYF01 (sample SAMN08240021, study PRJNA423297) | Human gut metagenome, whole genome shotgun sequencing project. | reverse complement strand
ATAACATCCTTAATATATACCGGATGTAAGGACGATGAGAGTGAACTGATTCCAAATACATTTGAAATCAGCAGTAGTGACCTGAACAAAGAGATTGACTTTAGAAGCACTACAATGTCAATCCCGGTAAAAACAAATCTGCGAACCAGCCAATGGAGCGTCAATTCCGACGAAAAATGGGCTACAGCTTTCCAACAGGATGATAAAATAATGCTTTCTATCCTTGATAATCAAGGAAAAACAAAACGTTATGCCAAATTAGCTGTTAAATCTGAGTTGGGCAATTATACCATTAATTTAACCCAATATGGAGTTAATGATGTTGATTTCAGAAACGATACTCAAATAGCCATAGTAAGTGGAAATGCCATCTCACAAGGAGATAACTGGAGCATCGAAAAGACATTCGACGGAATCAAAGGCTCACAGACACAAGGTAATGGATATCATTATCATTCTCCTTGGGATAATACGACTCATCCACTGCCTATAGATCTAGAATATACACTTCAAGGAGATAAACAAGTCGATTATTTTATCTATTATCCTAGAAACGGAAACGGAAACTTCGGAGCAGTCGATGTTTACGTTCAAACAGCGGATAATCCGAATTATGTTCTTGCAGGTACTTATGATTTCGGACAGCAGGGCGGGTTTGACGGCAAGACCGGAATACTAACTAAAACGGTCAAAGCCACTAAAGTTAAAATCACCGTTAAGACGGGTTTAGGAGGCTTCGCCAGTTGTGGAGAAATGGAGTTTTTTGAAAAAGCAAATTACAGAGATTTGAATGATCCACTCCTGACTGTCTTTACAGATCTTACTTGTAGTTCCTTGAAAGAAGGAGTTACCGACGAAGAAATCGATGCATTGGAAAGTGAAACTTTCAGACGTGTGGCCCATGCCTTAAAAGATAACACTTATGACGAATGGGAGAAAGATTTCCGTATACGCGAATATAAAGCATATAGCAATATCGACTACTGGGCAACAAGACTACAAACAAAGAAATACAGTAATCTAGACAATCCGACCGGAATCTACGTCAACAAAGATGAAGAAATCATAGTATTAGTAGGTAATATCCCGGAAGGACAAAAAGTATCATTACAATGTATTTGGGAGGAGAATGTCTATACAAGCGGTAGCTCCACTGACTACTACAAGCAAACACAAGCAACCGGAACGACCTACTCTTTGGAAGAAGGGGTTAACTTATTAAAAATGCAAGGTCCCGGTCAATTGTTCGTTATGTACAATGTGGATGGAGAACAGTTGCTTAACAACCCTGCTCCTATCAAAATACATATTCCTCTAGGACACGGTGTAGTTAATGGTTTCTTCGATTTGGAAGAACACAAGACAGATGCTAAATATGCAGAATTAATCAGTAAAGCCACCCACAAATATTTCTGTGTACGTGGAGAACGAATGATGTTCTATTTCCATCGTCTGAAAATGTTGGATGCTGCTCCGACTGAAATTTTATCCGCTATTCATCTTTGGGATGACATTGTCGGTTGGGAACAATCGTTAATGGGAATCTCTCAATACAGACAGGACGGAAAAATCAATAACCACATGTTTGCCATTTCTCCTGAAGGTTCGTATATGTGGGCATCTGATTATCGCATGGGATTCGTATATACGTATCTGAAAAATATTCTTTTACGTGAAAATGTAATGGCAGCAGAAGATAATGCTTGGGGACCTGCCCACGAAATGGGACACGTACATCAAGCAGCTATTAACTGGCCGTCGTCCACCGAATCATCCAACAATCTGTTCTCTAATTACGTAATTCGCAGATTAGGAAAATATAAGTCACGCGGACGAGGCTTGACATCTTTAGCCAATGCAATTTATAGAGATAAACAGGTATGGTGGAATATGGGTACTTCTACTCACCAGAATGAAGATACTGAGATTCACATGCGTATGAATTGGCAGCTATGGATCTATTATGACCTATGTAAAGGTAACGAACAGGAAGCTAAATTCTGGCCTAAAGTATTCGATATCATGCGTACAACATATAAAGATGTGCCAGAAAGCGATCCGGGAGCAAGACAATTGGCTTTCGTCAAAGCTGTATGCGAAGCTGCCCAGGAAGACCTTACGGATTTCTTCGAAACATGGGGATTCTTCAAAACTGTAGATAATGTAAAAGTAGAACAATACGGTACATGGACTTATACAGTAACTGACAAGATGATAGCAGATACTAAAGCATGGATTAAAACTCAGAATTATCCGAAGGCCGCTCCAATACAATATATTGAAGATCGTAAAATTTCAGATTTTACATCCGGCGACTACCGATATAAAGAGGTTGGAGACTTAGGATATTATACCCAGTTCCAGAACAATGAAAAGATTACTAAAACTCCAACCTATACAATGGTGGCATCTGTGACAGGAAGTGAAATCACAATTAAGAATGGAGAACAAGCCGTAGCCTTCGAAGTAAGAAAGCAATCAACAGACGGTACTATGGGCGAAGTTGTTTATTTCTCTAACTTCTTAAAATTCAGTGTACCGAGAAATATTCCTTTAATCCGTACAGGCATTTATGCCGTGCAGGCTGATGGAGAACGTATTCTTGTGAATAAAGAATAAGTTGCATTTCACGATAATTATTTATAAAAATGGCAGGTAATATATGCCTGCCATTTTTATTACCTTTGTAACGCACAATCTATATCAATAACACAATCAGACTTATATGAAAACATTCCACAAGTTTACCCTCCTGTTTCTATTTCTCTCTATTTTCAATGCAACACTGTCTTGCAGTTCCAACGACAAAACACTGCCTCAGCCTATACCTGACATCGAGGAAGAAGAGGAAGATACAAAAGATGTAATACTTCCCGAAGATATTCAGATTATACCGTACGGAGGAAAAGCCAGCGAATACCAGCCCGGATCTGACATTGACAAATCATACGATGGCAAATTTACTCAAGGAATCAGCTTCGAGTCACATTATCACAGTTCATGGGGTAATACATCCTTCCCTGTCACTTTGGAATATTTCTTCAAAGGAGATACGGAAATCAATTACTTTATTTATTATACCCGATCAGGGAATGGTAATTTTGGTGAGGTTGAAGTTTACACCTCTACCGATTCCGATAGAAAAAAATATACGCTTCAAGGAACTTATGACTTCAAAATGAAAAATACTCCGAGCAGAATCGTATTCAAGAAAGGGGTAAAAGCCACAGGCGTTAAGTTTGTTGTAAAAAGCGGACTTGGTAACTTTGTCAGTTGTGACGAAATGCACTTCTTTAAAAAGAATGAGGATAGCACTTTGGCAACTAAGTTATTGACCGTATTCAAAGATATTACTTGTAGCGAACTGAAAGCTGGTGTCACCAATGAAGCAATCAACAAATTGCCAAGCAAATATTTCGTCCACATAGCCGAAGCGTTAAAAAACAACGCTTATGATGAATGGGAGAAAGAATTTCGTATCCGCAAATACAACGCTTATAGTAATATCAACGAGTGGGCGGAAAAGTTAATGACCAAACATTACAGTAGCTTGGACAACCTGACCGGTATTGCTGTGGAAAAAAACGACGAAATTATCGTCCTTGTTGGCGATACCTATGGACGCGAAGTTTCAATACAATGTGTAGGAGAAGAAAGAACGAACTTTTGGGAACCGCAGGAATATGTACAGACCGCCGCTTCGGGAGACGTTTACTATCTGGAACCGGGTATTAACAAAATCAAAATACGTAATAGGGGCCAGTTATTCGTCATGTACAACTGTGACCTGACCAGCCATCCGAAACCTATAAAAATCCATATTCCATTAGGAAGCGGAACGGTCAGCGGTTTCTTTGACTTGAAAGAACACAAAACAAATGCCAAATATGCCGAATTGTTATCAAAAGCCACTGACAAGTATTTCGGAGTACGTGGTGATAAGATTATCTTTTATTTCCACCGGGATAAACTGCGTGAGTTTGTGAAAGATGAAATATTGTCCGCCATTAACCTGTGGGACAACATCATCGATTGGGAGCAGGAACTAATGGGTATTGAAGATGTGCGCCCTACTCAGGTTAATAACCACTTGTTTGCAATTTCACCTGAAGGTGCATATATGTGGGCTTCCGACTACCGTATTGCATTCGTATATACCTATCTGGAAAATATATTACTATACGACAAGGTGATGAGTGCCAAAGATAACGCCTGGGGACCCGCACATGAAATCGGACACATTCACCAACTAGCAATCGACTGGCCTAGTTCTACTGAGTCGTCCAATAATCTGTTCTCGAATTTCATTCTGTATAAACTTGGAAAATATTGTTCACGCGGCACAGAGCTTAATCTTCCTAAAGCGGCCGATAACCGAACGACTAACTCCGAAGGAAATATTACAGGAATGACACTTTCGGAAGCCCATTGCGTACTCAACCGACCTTGGTGTAACTTTGGCAGCAATTATCAGGGAGAAAATACAGAACTGCATATGCGTATGAACTGGCAACTATGGAATTACTATCATCGTTGCGGACACAAAACGGATTTCTGGCAAAGACTGTTCAAACTCATGCGGGAGAACCGGACATCCTCCAATAATCCGGGAGTTAAACAACTTCTGTTTGCTCGAATGGCAAGTGAAGCCGCACAAGAAGATCTGACCGAGTTTTTTGAAATGTGGGGATTCTTTGTAACCGTAGATACACAGATCGATCAATATGGCAGCTATCAGTATACTGTAACGAAGGAAATGATTGAAAATACAAAGAAAGCTATGGCTAAATATCCGAAAAAAGCCAAACCTTTCTATTATCTGGAAGACCGGAAGAAAGGAGATATAGGATTGGATACTACTCCACCGGATGTTGGTCATTATACCCAGTTTCAAAGGATAAGACCTATAACAAAGGATATAAAAGGAAATATCAACGGACGGGAAGTGAGCATTACAAACGGAGATGAAGCTGTAGCTTTCGAACTCAGGGAAAAAGACGCTAATGGAAAGTTACTCTATTTTTCTACCTTTATCAAGTTCGAAGTTCCCTTGACGGTATCATTGACGTACGCCAAATTATACGCTGTACAAGCCGATGGAAAACGTATTCCACTGGAAGAATGACTTTGCTTCACATAGACAGCCGATAAGAAGGCAAAAAGTTAAGCAATACTAAAAAGTGGTTCCTATTCTAGGAGAATGTTCCCATAGTGTGTCTTATATTTGAGTTGGTTTGAAATAGTAATAGTAAACTTAAACATTAAGAAATGCTAAAAAAAACATTAGTTCATAGGGGAACACCCCTTACGAGGTGTATTTACTTCGTACACACGGAAATATGACCGTCACAACATAAACGCATTAAGACCATGACAAATCTGAAAGAAAAAGTAAGACCTGTTTTCTACCCAAATAAGGGTAAAAAAACAAAATTATCTGTTATAATTATATGGAATTGACTAATAAATTACTATTTTTGACCGCAAAATGAAAAACGACAAATAACCCCCTATTAAAAACATAAAAAATATGATGAAAAAGCTATTCACAGTCGCAGCTATTGGACTAACCTTGTTAACCTGCCATACAAGCTGCACACAACAACAGAAGGCTCAGGAAGCCTTTGCTCCTATCAAAGTAGAAACTCCTGCCCGCCCTGCCGGACAAGAAGACGTAATCCAACTTGTTGCTCCCAAAATTGATACCGTACGTGTCGGTTTTATCGGATTGGGAATGCGTGGTCCTGGTGCCGTATCGCGGTGGACACATATTCCGGGAACCAAGATTGTAGCCTTGTGCGACCTTTCTCCCGAACGTGTAGAGAAATCACAGGAAATCCTGAAGAATGCCGGAATGCCGGAAGCTACTTCTTACAGTGGTTCGGAAGACGCATGGAAGAAACTATGCGAACAGGAAGATATCGACCTTGTATATATAGCAACTGATTGGAAGCACCATGCAGAAATGGGCGTGTATGCAATGGAACATGGCAAACATGTAGCTATCGAAGTACCTGCTGCCATGACATTGGACGAAATCTGGCAGTTAATCAACACTTCAGAAAAGACCCGCAAGCACTGTATGCAGTTGGAAAACTGTGTATATGACTTCTTCGAGTTGACTTCTCTGAATATGGCACAGCAAGGTGTCTTTGGAGACGTACTACACGTAGAGGGTTCATACATTCACAATTTGGAAGACTTCTGGCCTTCATACTGGAATAACTGGCGTATGGATTACAATCAGAAACATCGTGGTGATGTATATGCAACTCACGGTATGGGTCCTGCTTGCCAAGTACTTAACATCCACCGTGGTGACCGTATGAAAACTTTAGTATCAATGGATACGAAAGCTGTCAATGGTCCGGCTTATATTAAAAAGCAAACAGGAGAAGAAGTGAAGGATTTCCAGAACGGTGACCAGACTTCAACTTTGATTCGCACAGAAAATGGTAAGACTATGTTGATCCAACATAATGTAATGACTCCGCGTCCTTACAGTCGTATGTATCAGATTGTAGGAGCAGACGGTTACGCAAGCAAATATCCGATTGAAGAATATTGCCTGAGACCTTCACAAGTTGATTCAAACGATGTTCCTAATCATGAAAACCTGAACGCACACGGTTCTGTACCTGCTGACGTTAAAAAAGCCCTAATGGATAAATACAAACATCCTATCCACAAAGAACTGGAAGAAACAGCTAAGAAGGTAGGCGGCCACGGTGGTATGGACTTTATCATGGATTATCGTCTGGCATACTGCTTACAGAATGGTTTACCTTTAGACATGGACGTTTACGACTTGGCAGAATGGTGCTGCATGGCTGAACTGACCCGCCTCTCTATTGAAAACAATTCAGCTCCGGTTGAAATTCCCGACTTTACTCGTGGAGGATGGAATAAAGTACAAGGCTACCACCACGCTTTCGTAAAATAAAAATAGTATTTTTGCAGACACGAACATAAATTAATCCGGCTTCTCCCCCAAAGCCGGATTATTCATTGGTTCGTGTTTCAACATTTTATAGATTATCATAATCACGTTTATGAAAACAGCTATTCCAAAGCCTTCTAAGCAAAGCATTATCCGTGAGGCTAGAGACTATGTAATGATTGCCATTGGCATGATTCTGTACGGCATCGGGTGGACGGTATTTTTACTACCCAACGATATCACTACCGGGGGAGTACCGGGTATTGCTTCCATTGTATATTGGGCGACCGGCTTTCCGGTGCAATATACGTATTTCACTATCAACTTCTTCCTGCTGCTGTTAGCTCTTAAATTACTGGGATTGAAGTTTTGTATCAAAACCATCTTCGGAGTGTTCACCCTGACTTTCTTTTTATCCGTTATCCAGAAACTGGCGGCTGGGATCAGTCTCCTTCACGACCAGCCTTTCATGGCGTGTGTCATCGGAGCGTCATTCTGTGGAGGTGGAATCGGGGTTGCCTTCTCAGCTAACGGAAGTACCGGAGGCACAGATATCATTGCAGCTATCATAAACAAGTACCGGGATATTACACTGGGAAGAGTTGTACTTATCTGCGACATGATCATTATATCTTCCAGTTATTTTGTCTTAAAAGACTGGGAAAAAGTAGTATATGGATTTGTAACTCTATATATTTGTAGCTTCGTGCTCGATCAGGTGGTGAACAGCGCACGTCAGTCCGTACAATTCTTTATCATCTCAAATAAATATGAAGAAATAGGACGACGTATCAACGAATATCCGCACCGAGGCGTTACAATCATCAATGCAACGGGCTTTTATACCGGACGCGAAGTGAAGATGATGTTTGTATTGGCTAAAAAACGGGAATCCCCCATTATCTTCCGGTTTATAAAAGATATAGACCCTAACGCATTTGTTTCACAAAGTGCTGTTATCGGAGTTTATGGAGAAGGATTCGACCATATTAAAGTTAAATAAAAACGAAATGAAAAACCAATATTGAGAAACATGAAATTTCGACTACACCCCCTCTTATTAACTAACATTTTTCTGGGAATATTTTCCCTGATAGTAACCAGTGCCGTAGCTGATAATGCAAAAAAGCCTTATTGGCAAGATGTGCAAGTAGTAGCTGTTAACAAAGAATATCCCCGTTCTTCGTTTATGACTTACGACAATCGTGAAGATGCCTTGAGCGGGAAATTTGAGCGTAGTAAGTTCTATCGGTTATTAAACGGAACATGGAAGTTCTATTTTGTAGATTCCTACAAAGATCTTCCTGACAACATTACTGATCCGAGCGTCAGTACAGACTCATGGTATGATATCCAAGTTCCCGGCAACTGGGAAGTACAAGGACATGGAGTAGCCATCTACACAAATCATGGTTATGAATTCAAAGCACGCAACCCACAGCCTCCGATATTGCCGGAAGCGACTCCGGTGGGTGTATATCGCCGTGATATAGACATCCCTGCCGATTGGGACGGACGGGACATTTATCTGCATTTGGCAGGAGCCAAATCCGGTGTATATGTATATATCAACGGTAAGGAAGTAGGATATAGCGAAGATTCAAAGAATCCTGCCGAGTTCTTAATCAACCCGTACGTGAAACCGGGCAAGAATGTACTTACACTGAAAATCTTCCGTTGGAGCACTGGCTCTTATCTGGAATGTCAGGACTTCTGGCGCATCAGTGGTATCGAACGTGATGTGTATATCTACTCACAACCCAAAGTAGCAATCAGAGATTTCCGTGTAACATCCACGCTGGACGATACTTATAAAAACGGTATTTTCAAACTGGCAATGGATATCCGCAACAATACCTCACAGCCCTCTAAAGATTATGTTATCGGATATAAGGTGTTAGATCCGAAAACCGATAAGGTAATCGCTGCTTTCGAAATGAATACCGCCATAGGTGCGAACCAAACCATTCCTCTCTTTGAAGAAGTGAAAATAGAAGTCCCCAATGTAAAAACATGGACATCCGAACATCCCAATCTCTACAAATTACTGATGTACATCAAAGACGGAGATAAGTTTACAGAAATAGTTCCCTTCAATGTCGGCTTCCGTCGTATTGAGATCAAACCAATTGAACAAAAGGCTGCTAACGGCAAACCGTATGTTTGCTTATTCATCAACGGACAACCGTTGAAACTCAAAGGTGTAAATATCCACGAGCACAATCCGGCAACAGGGCATTACGTTACAGAGGAATTGATGCGTCGTGATTTTGAGCTCATGAAGCAGCATAACTTAAACAGTGTGCGCCTCTGCCACTACCCGCAAGACCGCCGTTTCTACGAACTTTGCGACGAATACGGGCTCTATGTGTATGACGAAGCTAACATCGAAAGTCACGGTATGTATTACGACCTCCGCAAAGGCGGCTCATTGGGCAACAACCCCGAATGGTTGAAACCGCACATGGACCGTACTATAAATATGTTCGAACGTAACAAGAATTACCCGAGTGTCACTTTCTGGTCGTTAGGAAACGAAGCCGGAAACGGATACAACTTCTATCAAACATATTTGTGGGTGAAAGAAGCAGACAAAAATATCATGGCTCGTCCTGTTAACTATGAACGCGCACAATGGGAATGGAACTCCGATATGTATGTTCCGCAATATCCAGGTGCCAGTTGGTTGGAAAACACAGGCAAGAACGGCAGCGACCGTCCGGTAGCTCCTTCGGAATATGCACACGCAATGGGTAATTCCACCGGAAACCTTTGGGGACAATGGCAAGCTATTTACAAATATCCTAACCTTCAGGGAGGATATATTTGGGACTGGGTAGATCAAGGTCTGCTCCAGAAAGACAAAAATGGTAGAGAATACTGGGCTTATGGAGGTGACTTTGGTGTAAACGCCCCTAGTGACGGTAACTTCCTTTGCAATGGGCTTGTCAACCCGGACCGCGGACCACACCCGGCTATGGCTGAAGTAAAATATGTACATCAAAATGTCGGTTTTGAAGCAATTGACGCTGCTTCCGGCAAGTTCAGAATCACTAACCGTTTTTACTTTACCAATCTGAAAAAGTATCAGATCCATTATAGCGTACTCTCAAATAACAAAACAATAAAAAGCGGAAAAGTTTCTTTAGACATCGCTCCGCAAGCATCCAAAGAGTTTACTGTACCTGTAAACGGCTTAAAATCCCAACCGGGGACAGAATATTTTGTAAACTTCAGTGTGACAACAGTAGAACCGGAACCGCTAATACCAGCCGGCTACGAAATAGCATACGACCAATTCCAGCTTCCGATTCAGGCAGAGAAAAGAATTTATAAAGCTAATGGTCCTGCACTGACAACAGCAACGTCAGGTGATGAACTAACCGTATCTTCTTCAAAGGTAAACTTTGTATTTAATAAGAAAAGCGGATTAGTCACTTCATATAAAGTGGACGGAACTGAATATTTCAAAGACGGTTTTGGCATTCAGCCTAACTTCTGGCGTGCTCCTAATGATAATGACTATGGTAACGGTGCTCCTAAACGTTTGCAGGTATGGAAGCAATCAAGCAAAAACTTCCATGTGACAGATGTCAAGATGACTACTGAGAATAAAGTTGTCTCGCTAAAAGCCACTTATTTGTTAGCTGCCGGCAACTTGTATGTTGTCACTTACAGAATCTATCCGAGCGGTATCGTAAATGTTAGTGCCCAATTCACTTCTACGGATATGCAAGCAGCAGAAACAGAAGTTTCCGAAGCTACGCGTATGGCTACCTTTACTCCCGGAAGCGATGCTGCCCGCAAAGCAGCTTCCAAACTGGAAGTTCCCCGTATCGGTGTACGCTTCCGTTTGCCCGCCCAAATGAACAATGTACAATATTTCGGTCGCGGTCCGGAAGAAAACTATATTGACCGTAATCATGGTACCCTTGTTGGCGTATACAAGACAACGGCAGATAAGATGTACTTCAACTACGTTCGTCCGCAGGAAAACGGACACCATACCGATACCCGTTGGATTGCTCTATCTCCTGATAAAGGGAATGGCCTGGCTATTGTTGCCGACAGCCTTATCGGCTTCAACGCTTTACGCAACTCTATCGAAGATTTCGATTCGGAAGAAGCCCTTCCCCACCCCTATCAATGGAATAACTTCAGCCCCGAAGAGGTTGCCAACCATGACGAAAAGGCTGCGCGTAATGTATTGAGAAGAATGCATCACGTCAATGATATTACTCCGAGAGACTTTGTAGAAGTCTGTGTTGATATGAAACAACAAGGAGTAGGTGGATATGACAGCTGGGGAGCACGCCCGGAACCCTTCCATCAGATACCGGCTAACCGTGATTATAGTTGGGGCTTCACCCTAGTCCCTGTCCGTTCGGCCAGCCAGGCTAATGAAGTAGCCAAATATGATTATCAATAACCTTATTATAAATTTTAAAGAAAAGACCCATGAAAGATTTATCTAGCATTGTTGCTAAATTCAAAGTACAAGGCACAGTGGAAGAAATCAAGCCACTAGGTGCAGGACTTATCAACGACACTTACAAAGTAAACACCAAGGAAGCAGATGCTCCCGACTACGTTCTACAACGCATCAACCATGCCATTTTTCAGAATGTGGAAATGCTTCAATCCAATATTGCCGCTGTCACAAGCCATATCCGTAAGAAACTGACCGAAGCCGGAGAATCGGATATTGACCGTAAAGTTTTATCCTTTCTTTCTACTGAAGAAGGTAAGACTTATTGGTTCGACGGCGACAGCTATTGGCGTGTAATGGTTTTCATTCCTCGCGCCAAGACATACGAAACCGTCAATCCGGAATATTCTAATTATGCCGGACAGGCATTCGGTAACTTCCAGGCTATGCTGGCTGATATTCCTGAGACTTTAGGTGAAACAATTCCCGACTTCCATAATATGGAGTTCCGCCTGAAACAATTACGTGACGCCGTTGCAACCAACGCAGCCGGACGCGTAGCAGAAGTACAGTATTATCTGGATGAAATAGAAAAACGGGCGGATGAAATGTGCAAGGCAGAACGTCTGTACCGCGAAGGCAAACTTCCTAAACGTGTATGCCACTGTGATACAAAAGTAAATAACATGATGTTCGATGAAGACGGAAAAGTGCTTTGTGTCATTGATCTGGATACGGTAATGCCTAGTTTCATATTCTCTGATTACGGAGATTTCCTACGCACGGGAGCCAACACCGGTGATGAAGACGACAAAGACCTTGATCGTGTAAACTTCAATATGGAAATATTCAAAGCATTCACCAAAGGATATCTGGAAGGTGCAAAATCATTCCTGACTCCTATTGAAATAGAGAATCTTCCCTATGCTGCAGCTTTATTCCCCTATATGCAATGTGTACGTTTCCTTGCCGATTATATCAATGGAGATACTTACTACAAGATTAAATATCCCGAACATAATCTGGTACGTACAAAAGCACAATTCAAATTGCTTCAAAGCGTAGAAGAACATACACCGGAAATGGTAGCATTCATCAATGAATGCTTAAAAAAGTGAGAATAGAAAATTGAGAATGGAGATTTTACTTAGTGAAAACTCCATTCTTCCAATGATAAACAATTGGGCGGCGGAGGAACGGTTTTAGTTTTTCCGCCGTTTCTTTTGCCATATAGTCAGGAGTGGTCAATGTAAGAGTCAGTTCCGAATTATCTTTGCTAAAATCAGCCTTCATCAGCAACATATCAGCAGAACGGCAAGCCTCATCAAAATCATAAATAGTTGTCGAATCAGGAGTACTCAAAAAGTCACTCATCACCGGTAGAGAGATAAACTGAGAATCTGCAAGTGGTTTCCAATCGGTCGTATAGAAACGCAGACTGCTATCACATGCCGGAGCACAAGCAGTAGAGACCAGACATACCACTTTCGTCGTATCGCTCAGTGCCAACACCTTCATCTGCCAAGATGTTTGCGGAGACATTTGCATACGGACATAATCCGTACCAAGCTCTGTCATTTCCGACTTTTTACCAAAACGGTTTTCAACTTGCGCTTTCATCTTGCTTTCCAAAAAGTCAATACAATCTTCACGATTTACTTTAGTAAGCAAAGGAGTTAATGAATCCGGGATATTCACAAACAAAGTTTTAGCTTCCTGCGCCTGAAGAGAAGCCAGCGAAAACAATCCTACAACAAAAAAGAATATAGCGGAAACGAGTCTATTTATTTTCATATCAATCTTATTTAACCTATAATAGTCAGATTATGAATCTGCCGTTTTAACTTTTAGACCCCAAATATAAGAAATTTGGAGTTATTTTAAAGCAATCATTTACATATCAAACAGTTAACCTTTATCATTTTAAGCCATTGTAAATCATTAGTAAAACCGAAGCTAAAAAAGCATCAATATTGAATGATTTTCTATGCAAATATAGTGAATACTTTATAGAATAAAAACAAAGTCAGATATAATCAAAAAAAGCAGCTCATTCGGCTGCCTTTTCTATCTTCTCCGGCTTGATAAATCCAATTGGATTACGTGGCTTACTCATGACTATTTTACTTTGATGGTTTCTTTTTATGAGTGATTTTCTTTATATCCTCATCTAATTCTTTAATGCTATTCAAATGCTCTAATCTCTTTTGGGCTTCCTTATATTGGGCATACTCTTGACCTACTTTTTTAACCGCCAGTTCATGAGATATGGTACCTGCACATTCTAAGATTGTTTTTTCGTTCATAGTTAATACCATTCTTAATTTATCTATCCAATCTTTCATATACATTGGCTTGTGTTGTAAAGCTTGTGTTTCCGCATAAGCTAGATATTGTTCTACTATCAACTTCAACACGCCTATTTCTTCTTCATTCAAATAGTTTTTGCCAATAAGTGCATCAGCCTTCGTTACTTTTCCCGGTTTTGAAGTGGAAGTAAGCCCCATCATAGGTAGCGTAGCATTAGAACGATAATATATGAGTTCTGCGGCTGTTTTCCCACTTACAGCCCAAAGAAGTTTATTTTGCACTTCCTTATAAAATGTCAATGTCATCTCATCGGACGGATCATAATCTATACTTGTAGCGTAGATATCCTTCACCTGTTGATAGAAAACCCGCTCCGATAGCCTTATCTGTCTGATTCTATCTAAAAGCTCTTTAAAATAGTTCATGGAAGAACCGGAAGTAAATCGCTCATCGTTTAATGTAAATCCTTTAATGATATATTCCCGTAGTCGTTGCGTTGCCCAAATACGGAACTGTGTACCTTGATGGGATTTAACACGATAGCCGACAGATATGATAACATCCAAGTTGTAATAGTTAACTTCATGGGTCTGTATTTTATTTTCAATAGCTCCATGCTGAGTGGTATTTCGGATTTTCCGAACAACCACTTCTTCTTGCAATTCTCCTTCTTCAAAAATGTTTTTAATATGTTCGCTAATGGTAGAACGAGATTTACCAAACAAATCACTAATTTGCGATTGTGTCAGCCACACTGTATCGCCTTCAAACAAAACATCTACTTTAATGTTGCCGTCTTCCGATTTGTATATTACTATTTCTCCGTTTTTCATACTCATTCTACTTTAATATTAATGCTCTTTCCGCAATGGGGACAAGTCAAAGATGCACCGTCTTTCTTTGGTTGCACTTCTTCCGGAGAAGCAAAGAGTTGCCACATAGGAACATTCAAAGCAGTAGCAATCTTTTCATAAGATACTATGTTTGCAGTACCATTTATTTGGGTAGATAATGTCACCCGGCTTATTCCCATCTTATCAGCAAGTTCATTTATAGTAATACCTTGCTCTTTTAATACTTCCTTTATTCTATTCATGGTTCAACAATTTTAATACAGTGCAAATATACATTAAATCTACAAACGTAAAACAAACTACTTACAAAATATTGTTAAACGAAAGTATTTTATTTATCACGCGTTTTGCAATGTAAAATAAACTACTTACATTTGTAGCATCAAAAAGGAAATAAAGTAATAACAACTAAAAAATAAAGATTATGGCAACAAAGAAAATGCTTGAAAACAATTTATCAAAAATAGCAGGTATAAACGTTGAAATAACATTTGCTCGCACAAATATGATAACAATAGCGTGGGACAATAAAGATGATAAAGTATTCAACCGTTTACAAACATACTTTAAAGGTAAGTTATTCGGTTATGAATACGATGAAGAGTGTGATATGTCAGTTTGTTGTTTGAATATATAAGTTTAACCAGCAGGGCGAAAGCCCTGCATAATATCTCCATAACTATAAAAATCAAAATAGAGTTGTGTCAGGGGACTCCGGTTCCGGCACATTGAAAGTTGACGCCAATCAACAAGAAGGGGAGTTACTAAGCTCCCCTTTCTATTTTCTCTCTAAACAACCTCAACTGATCAATCGTCGGATGAAACGTAGGATTCTCCCAGTTCCTAGAGATAACCGAAATCATTGAATCCAGATACTTCCCGCAGTCGAGAATCTTCGCACATTTATCCAATTGGAACTCTCCGGAAGGATATTTCTTGCTGTCAAGAACATCCTTAGCCCATGTCAGTAACTCATTCACCGAGTCGTGGTTGTATTTATTTTCCTCCGCCATAATAACTTTGTTTTCGGCAAAGGTATAAAAAATCCCGGCATATTTGATACACCGGGAGGATTCCATTTTAAAGAGGCAGTTATAATGGAAAGGAGCTATTCACCAAACATATAATCCTCAAAGTACAAGAGATTCCTTTTATTGAGGATCATGTACGCCATATATTTTGGCTGGGAGAGTAAAAGAAGGGAGTCCTGTGCGGACAATCATATTTTGAATATACTCTCTAAAATAAGGCCAGATAAATACTGATAAACTTATCTCTTTAAAAACATCAAAGAAATCTTTTGTTATTGTGACCTCTTTTAATTTACTATATCTGACTTTAAACTCTCCAGATATAGTAAATAGTTTCTCCGCATTTTCTTGCTCGCCAATTATACCTTCAAGCTTAAAGGAAGCTATAAAACAAGCATTACTTTCAGATTCAGAAAACGAGTATTTATCTTTAAAATTTAAATTGATAGAGCCTCCTTCTGATACACACTCAAACACCTTAACATTTCCATCCGAAAGAAATATATTATCTAATTTTATGGAAGTTAATATTGAAGAATATTCTTCTGGGGTAATTTTATTTTTCATATTTATATAACTGATTTAAATTCGGTATGTTCATAAAAACGAGATTGAGTAGCATTACAAAACAAGGTATTTGTTTTGTAATTAATTGAATTAAGGTTCCTTAAAATCATATCATTTTGGGCAGTAATCTTTTCATCAATCTCATCTATTTTTCTTTCACATTTCAATGAAACATCATGTTGTCCAATTCCGTATGCTAATAATTGATTAACATAAGAATTGAGGGAAACACCATTCATTTTAGCTTGTTGTATCAACGAAGAATGAACCCATGAGGATGTTCTAACTGAAAATGTACCACTTGAATTTTGCTCCTCATTTACAACTTCAGGGATAGGCTCTCCTTTTTCATACAACATTTCTATAAAAGCATCTTTTTCTTCAATAAAACTATTTAAAGCAGATACTTTATCTTCTCCTATCCCATGACAAGCATTTAAACCAAGCTCATTGCAGTATGCAACATACCACTTTTCGCCATCAAGTTCTTCTTTTTTAATAATAACATTGTACTCCAATGATTTGTAGTACTGTAAATCTTTTCGTGACATAATTGTATTGGGTTAGTGAGTTATTGCTTTTTCTTTATCCTTATTATTTCAATTAACACTGGATAAAGATACTGTTTAAAATTAGTCCTCTTTATTAGGACTTCATTGCCACCTTTATGGACAACGTGTACTCCAAAATATTTGCCAGGTGTTGGGGCTAAAGGGTGATAAAATCTTTCCATAGAACCACGTGGGCTATCTTGTAATTTTGATCCAAGAAATTCCGCAATCTTAACCACATGATTAAAAGGCAGATCCACCACAGGCGCACTATAAAGATTTTCTAGTTCTTTTTCCGCATCCTCAATAGTGGTATCATTCGTTATTTTAAACTTAAATTTCATATAAAACCGAATTTTGGTTGCAAATATAATACCAATATTCCAATTTATAACAGAAAAAAGATAAAAAAGTTCTTTTTCTTACTCTATTTATACTTATATTCTTTTATAAATATATATAAGAATCCCCGACTACATAGTCAGGGACAAACACAAAGATATAACCCTTGCAATAATAGCAAGAGGAATAAGCCAGTATAGCCACTTTTCTAGGCGTTCCATAGCATTACTAGCAGAAGCCGGCAGAAATCCGAGTGGTATCGGTCGTCTGCTTGTGAAATCAAATCATCTATGTAGTCTTTTTCTCTCATTTTCGCCTGTATTTCTGACAAAATGCCCCTTAATATCTTCGGCATAAGTTCTTCCTGCAATGTTCACACAAGAAGTTCTTCGCTATTGGAAACATCTTCTGACCTACCTCACCGGAAAGATATTGGGCTTCCTCCCCGTAAGGATCAATATTGAATACCTGTGAGATATGCCGGCACAAGTGCCCTTTTTCGTGGTCCCATGAGTTTTGAAACTCTCCCGGGGAAGAAGTGAGAGCAATTACCATCACAGTCTCACGGTCCTCAAAGTTCGAATAAGTAAGACCGGTATTGAGAACCCCGGAAGAGAGGTTTCTGTATGCCTGTTTGAAATCCTCTCCTCTACAACCGATACGGTGAAGTGCGCATAGAATATCACTGGTCCAGTAAGTCGTTACGGCATAGTACACCTTAACTATCCAATCATATTTCGGTATGTAGAAATCTTGAACTATCATAATCAGAGCATATCATCCCACATTATAGGTGTGCCACTTCCGATACAATCCGCATAGAAACGGGTAAAAGGAAGACCGTCATACCCGTCAGGATCATCTATGTAATCCTTCAAGAATAATGCCAAATGGGATTCATCTATAATGGAACTCTTATAATAATCAGCTTTCGCCATATTAGCTACATATACGCAATCATACCCAGCATCTTTCTCCAGTTTAATTCCGTACTTTTTCAGAAGCTCTTCTACTTCCTCCTTTTTGATCGAAACGAGTTTTTCCTTCTGCTTGGTAGCCTTGTTCTCAACTTCCATTTTAGAAACAGCCCATTCACACATCTTCTTAGAGAAGTGCCAACCGTATAACGACAGATAATTTTTCATTGCCGGAGGCATCTTGTCATACGTATCTAGTCTTTGTCCCATAATTAATTGCTTTTTAGGATAAGAGGGGATTTCTCCCCTCATACGATTAATAGAACTCACCGTTTGAGCGTCTGCGTCTGCGCTCTCCCATATCTCCGTATATAGGGGATTCCGGGAAATAGCCTGGCATACGACGTTCGTTCATACCGTCACTATCGTAACGTCCATTCTCACGGAATCCCATTCCACCGCCACGCATTTCACTCATGGCCTTTTCATAACCATGACGGCAACCTTCACGATAGGCTTCTTCAACCTCGTTTCTTCCTCTCATTCCGAAATCACGATCATATCCATCGTGTTCTTCTCTTATCGTCCACATTCCCATAATTATTTCTTTGTTTTGGATGTTTCAATTACTCCGAGCTGTTCCATTAACTTCTGATTCTGTACAATGAGGTCAGCCATATTTCTGCTCATCTCCTGCATGTTCTTATCCATATTGGACATTTGCCCTTTCAATGCGGATATTTCCTGCTCCTGCTGTTGCTTGGCTGCAAATTCAGGGTTAAGCATGGCAAGCATCTGGTCACATACCCCAAGAAAGTTCTGATGATATTCCACGCTTTTTAGAACATCCTCACTCTTCTGTTTCATAGTAAGGACCTCGGTATTCATCTCGTCTCTTGACCCTGTAATCAGCATTCCTGTTTTAACATCATCAGCAATATTGGCATTAGCCGGTATCTCTTGCAAATTGACATTCTGTCCGTTTATATTCACGACAAAATCAATAACCTGGACAGGCTGTGGATAAGGCATGTTGGGAACAGTCTTATATATAGTTTTTATAGGGCTTACATTAACGACCTGCCCACATTCCAAACTTGGATTTGCACCTCTGTGAAGAAGATATAACGTACTGTTTACTCGTAAGTTCTGAAACATGATTGTTTAATTTTAAAGGAGTGTGGCTATTTCCATTTTGGAAAATACCACAAAACTCCATGTTAATTATTACTTGCTCCGTAAAGAAGCGGTTTCTACTGTAGGAGCCGGAACCGTTGTCGGTCTGTATCCGCCATTAACAAGATACAATTCGTTGGTGTACTTGTTGTAATGAATCTCATAGATGCCGGTTCCAGCCAAGTTTGCAACAGTTACAGGCTCATTGTTATAAGCCATCAACGGTCTTGTGTCCCCGTTAGTCCCTATCAGTATCGGGAGTGTTGCAGTCGTACCGGCAGGGATCGCCTGACGAAGATTGACATAGAACCCTCCGACATAGTCCCTGTTGCGGAACGCATGGTTAGGAAGCTCCAAAGTCACATTTTCAGTACCGACAGTTACAGCCACCGTAGGAAGAGTATTGAAATTCGCTCTTCCTATTGACGGAAACGAGAACGGAAATCCTGTAAAAAAGTTAGGCCACATAATTACCTCCTTTCTTACCAGAATCAACCCCAGTAGTTATTACAACCGCATCCGCTACGTCCGTATGCTGAGTCACCAACATAAGCACCGAAAGCAGCCGCACGGTAAGTATCCATGTTTACACCAACAATGTTAGGGTATTGAACTGGAACTGTGTTAGGTAACTTGCATTTGATTCCATCAACATCGCTTTGCAATGCTTGCAATCCTGCTGCAAGGGGAGCAATCTGTTGACCTACCGCATTCAGGATTGTAGCATTCTGATTACGTTGGGAGATTTCAGCCGTAAGAGTTGCCTTTTCCGCAGTAAGAGATGCAATCTTATCCTGTAATGCCTGATTCTGAATTGCATCAAGTTTGGCAAGGATAGCATTCGTGTTGGCAGTAGCACCGTCACGTAATGACAATGCGTTTTGGTTTGCAGTATTAACCAATGTATTGGTCTGGTTGCACATTGCAAGCTGACTCTCATATCCTTGTGTGGTTACAAGCTGTTTCATATCGCAGCAACAGCTACAGATTTGAGATGTCAGAGCGTTGTTACCCTGCATAATTGCGGTAAGGATACTGTTGGTATTCTGTCCCATTTGGTTGCCAAGACCACAGATTGCCTGGGATACAGAGTTAATACCGGCAAGGATTTGATCGGAAGAAGTGTTCACGGCTTGTGCCAGTGATGCAATATCGACACCGTTTCGGTTAAGTGTCTGCATGATCATCTCTCTTCCTTCGTTTGCTCCTTGATTGTTATTTCCGCCAAAGCCGAAATTGCCATTTCCAAAAATAGCCGCAATCACAATAAGCGCAATGATGTCTTGAAAACCACCATTGTTACCAAAGAAACCACCGTTACCATTGCCGCCTCCAAGCAGCCCCATCAAGTATCCGGTATCAATTCCTCTGTTTTGCAAAGACGGAAGAATAGAAGCAAGCAGGCCGTTGCCTGAAGCCGCTCCACCGTCTTGGTTAAAAACATACGTTCTTTCCATAGAGATTTATACTTTTTTATCACGGTCAATATCAACCGCATCACAAAAGTATATAATAGAAACTGCGTAAATCAGAGCTCATTTTCAAGCGATTTACGAATATTTTGCAAATATATTGCAATCATTTTATTTGTTGTTTTTCGACTCTCAAAAGTAGATATCAGGTAACGTACACTGGCTGATGTTTTGTGAAGCAAAGTGGCGATCTGTTCAGGGTACAGACCGAATTCAGTAAGGAAGAACACTACAATGGAGCGGGCATCAACAACTTCAGTCACTTTACTTGATGAAAGGATTAATTCTGTGGAAACTTCAGTTTCTTTTCCTACAAGGTTCAATATTTCGGCAAAAATCTCTGACTTACACATGGTAATTAATTTTTTTGTTGTACTTTTGCCCTTGCCAATCAGTACATACACCAAAAGAACAAAAGCATACTTCGGAATGTTAAGGATATTATACCCCCTGACACAACCGATGTATGCTTTGGTGTATTAAAGTATTGATTGGCGTCAACTTTAATGTGTCGGGGGTTCTTTTTACTCTACCCCCAAAAGAGCTACATTTGTTATGATAACCGGCCTTCTACTTACCGGATAAACTTAGTGCTTAGTATCAATTAATGTCTCATTTTAGCCTCCTTTCTTAATGAACCTTTTTCCATTGGAAATTGTTATATAAGTAAAACTTAAACTTTTCATACCGGAAGCGGTCTGTGAAGATAGTACCGGCAATTTACCACATAAACAAGTTATAACTCACTCCGGCACCGAAATACAAACCTCCCGGATAACTGTATCCTGCCTGCAAGCCCAATCCCCAGCGTTTTCTTTTCTGTAAAGGTGAAAGAGTGATGATTTTATTGTCTCTGTACACCTCCATAAAATCAAGGCTGGGATTATATCCACTGACTACCGCCCGGTAATCATCGGTCTTATACTCTTTACTTGTGATCGGTATCAGTACCGGAATCGAATCTCCTTCTACGGTTCTGTCAGTTGTTGTATCTATCAAGATAGGTAGATATACCGTATCGGTACGTTTCAGATTCTCTTTTACCGGTTGGGGTATTGTGTCTCTTACTGTGTCCCGGATATGTACGGTATCTCCTTTAATATAAACCGGTGAAGGCTCGTGCGGATTACAACGCATCCACACGAGAACACCTATAAGCAGGCAGACTAATATCCAAGGGAGGGACTTCATAGGATCTCCTTGCTCGCCCAAGCCGGACTAGACAACAATACATTTAAATCCTCGCCTTCGTAGGTAGGATAAGGATAAATCGGTTCTTGCGGAGTTTCCTCATCCAATAACGGCATAGTCATGGTGCTCGGAAACAGCCTTTCGTAATTATCAACTTTCATAATCACCTGCGTACCGTCAACACTCTTTCTCGGAGCCAGGTGAAGTTCATCGAGCACCTCCTGCGGTATCGCATTCAAATCTGCTGTGGGGAATGTAATATACTTCATACTTTAAATATTGGGTTATTCAAATCAATTATATCGTCTCTTTCAAATAGGTTCTTAAGCATGTTGATAGACAGTATATCTATGGTCTTGGGGTAGAGCATTAGTTTGTAGAAGACTCCTTTCCAATATACAGCATTAGAACGCCCTATTACTAGACCTTTATTATCAGTATTAACAACATAGCTCATTTGTTGACCATTGTAATCGGTAGGAGTTACATAAGAAACATCACCTTCATTTAGAGTTATAGAATTAGCATTAGCAAAAATGTAATTAGCATAAGTTCCATTATCATAACGATATTCCATTAATAATGCATTACCTACTCCTTGGGCATATACTTTATCTCCCTTGAATAAGAACAAACCATTATCAGGTTGATCACCTAAGAATGTGCGCTTAGCAATAACAGTAAAATCAGTAAATGCAGGAATGTCAGTGTTCACCAAGCTATCATCTACTCCGTCTAATACAATCCCGTTATCTCTATATCCGCTATCTTCATTATACGCAGAATTAATAACCTTGAGAGTTCCAAGTCTTACTTCGTTACCTAGTAATTCAATGGTAAAACTACCATTACCAGAACCGCTAAATCTTGCTCCCCAACCGTCTACAATCGTACTGGAGGGAAGTTCAACTTCATATTCTCCGGCATCACGAGGTAATTCTAGAGTATTATATCCGCTATACATATAATCTAGATAACCGTTGCCGTCAGTTATAAATTTAACCTTCATGGCAGGAGTGGCAACTTTAGCTTTAATAGTGTTGCCAATACCGGTATCTCCACCCATTGCCCACGTAGTCAATGTTAATATGGTACTAGATGTAACAGCCCCCATGTCTTCCCAAACACTAGTATCTGCAAAATCAGTCGGATACTGAATAGACACTTCATCGTTAGCAAGGTTTACGATTTCATCTCTATCTGCGTCTGTATTAGTCTTTCCATAAGTATCCCAATAGTAAGGAGGGAACTCTATTTTAGGAATAATACCTACAATATTGTTCAAGTCCTTGATCTCTTGATCAGTGCTAATCTCATCGAATAGCATGAAGTCGTAGAAGGACATTTGAGCAAAATAACTATTTGAATAGCTACGTTTACCTATTGACGGAGTAAACGAATTATCAGCATCACAAGTCGCTACGACATTATGAGTAATCTTTGATAAATTACTACCGATGACATTATTATTTACAATGCCGTCAATATAAGTGTTACCGTTATTTTGTTGAGAATAAGCAATTACACCCTCAGCTGTGTAGATACCAAATGTTTTTTCTCCGGTAGCAGGTCTTTGGTCATACACAAAGCCATTTAGAGTACTCCAATTCACTTTCATCAACACCTGCTTACCTCCAACAGTAGTAGGAATAGAGATGAAGTCGTCAACACCATCTAACTGATATGAGCCATCAGCATTTACACCACTTCCGTCTGTATATCCAGAGTTGTTAAGTACACCATGATTGCCGTGACCTGATATATCAGGAATATAGCCTAGTATCTTGTAACTAGAGTTTGGTATTCTTAGCCTACTAGGAGATAGGATGCATTTGGGTTCATTAGATTTGAGATAACTACGTTCAGAAGTAAAAATCATAGACTTAGCTACTATAATCGGAGTGTTCCAATATATAATTGTTCCATTATATGATACTTCGTCACTTACTGTATATAAATCGGGAAGTAGATTAACGTGATTAACAAAAATAACTTCACTGCCTACTCTCAACTTATCTCCCCAAGTGATATCTCTGCCGTCTTGCTTCAAAGCAACAATTGCTGGATAAGGATGCATAATATCTTCGTATCTTATGTATTCATCAATTGTGATGTCTATCTTTTGAGGGGATTTACCGATATTATGGATTATCAAATCCCATTCATTATTTGTTTCTGACCAATTATCTTGTTTTTTGACTTCGGTGTAATTATTACCATAAGTAGCTTTAACTAATTCGGATGTATTATCATTAAGCAATATATTAGCTGTTACATCAACACCTCTGGGAATATAATCGCCAACATAAATTCTTTTGCTCCAACTATCACTATACCACTTTATCTCTTTTATCAAGTCAGTTCTACCACTAATTATTGGTCTAAACTCCACCATGCTCGGATACAGAGTGCCTAGTTTGTGCTTCTTTAGCTGGCGCTCGATTAAGAATTTACTCATAGAGTAATGAAAAAGCATAAAGGAATACAGCGCTAAAGCGGAATAACTGTTATTGATACCATACCTAGCGATTGTTAATCCTGTGCCTAAACTAGTAGAAGAACCTTTCTTAATAACTGTATCTTTATACTGATATGTTGACTGATAACAAATCTCTCTTTCCTTATTGATAGATATAGCAGTATTAGCTAGATAGGAATAAGTATATTCATCCTTAACTGCATCTATATGCTCTAACAAGAAAGGGGTATTGCTATTTTCACCAGTAGCATCACTTGTAGCAGTATATTGACGTTCGCTTACTATTGGATATGCTCTATCAAAAATCACAGTGTAATCCTTCAATCCCAAGTCACCTACAAACTGACCATAGTCATCTACTCCGTCAAAGCAAAGAGCACCTGCGAAGTCGGGGATTTGCTCAATAACTAACCCTGTCCAATCTAAGCTAGTGTCATTAACTTTAAACCCGTGACCATTACTACTCGCTCCTGAAGGCGGTAATGTATGTATTCCGTCCTTATCTAATCGAAAGTTTTTTAATGAACCATTGTCGTAATACCCATAGTCTACATAACCATTAGAATTAATACCAGATACTTTTATCTTAAAACTAGGCAATTTAGCTACATACCACATTAACCAAGTTCTTTTTAAACTACCTTTAACGGTAAAACTATAACTATTATAGCTTATATTAGATTCGGCATCTTTTGACCAAAGACCAAAATTAGTAACATATTTACCAATCCCACTTCCCGGATTCCAACCAATATTGAACAACTGCAAGTCTCGGCTATTACCACTATAATCAATCAGCTTATCACCAAACTGTGCATGATTATCGTTAGTAAGACCTTGCTTCTTCACATCGTAGTAAATATCAGGTTTAACATACTTGTCCAAGTTGAAGTAGGCGATTACTTGATTAATTTCGTCAGTGGTCAATGCTCGTTTGGCGATGAAAGTCCAGTACCAGGCAACAGAGGAAACCTCCGTAGGGCTACCGTCCTTGATATAACCAGTGACACTATAATTAATATCACTATAATTAGTTATATTATAACCCATTGCTTCGTAATCAGCCTTATCACCAAGTATATTGTCGATTAGATTACTTGCTCCCACCTCTGTATTACCTTTAGATATCTTATATCCATAGATACCTGTTTTACCGGAAGTCTTAACATTGGTTCTACTCCATATAGAACCTTCTCTTATATAATTAGTAAATCCATAGCTATCAGGGACTGGTGATATCTGGTGAATCATGGACACAACCGTTAACTCCTTGCTTCCGCCCAGCATCTCGGATACAGGATTCTGACTGACAATCATGTCGTTTACTCCGTCAGTAACAAAGGCGCCTTCGTGTTCAGGAATTTGTTCAAATATAATTGGATTATTAAAGGTAGTATTTTCAGCAACACTCACTCTAAAATAAATATTAAAAGTAGCTTCTGTATTTACTACATTTATTTCATAATCACCATCTTCGTAAATATATTGTGTCGTCTTATTAGAACTTATACGAACATCTGTCGCTTTACTTTCTTTGATTAATTTTGTAAGCCCGGTTATCCTTAATTTACCTTTATAACCTGAAATAGCGATGGCATTAAAATTCCAACTATTTACTTTAGCACCATTACAAATTATTTTATTAGATGTTTTTGTAGTAGTTTGTGCATCAATCCACCATTGAGTAGTATCTGTAAAATCATAGTTGTACACTCCATAACCACTATTTAACTTATACGCAGCATTAAGTATCTCAAAATCCCCTCCCCTGCCAGGAAGCTTGTTCTTGATGATATTGCGTTCGGGATCAGTGTTGCTCTTGCCGTCAGCTATCCATACACCTGCCAAGGCAGACAATACATCGGGAGAAATGTAGGGACGGTCGGTAGCGGAAGAAGCTCCCGGAACTCCCAACTTAATCGCATTGAAGCGGATAGGATCAAGCCCTATCGCATCAAGCCTAATCGGATTTAATCCTATCGCTCCCATTACTCTTCTGATTCAAAATATTGGGCCTTGACCGGCTGCGTTTCACATTCAATCTTGATGTATTGTCCGGGGATTATTCCGACAATCGGACGGGCGAACTTCTTATCGTAATTTCTGCTCTCTACAACAGAGAAATTTTCTCCGTCATAGCTTATATACACCCAAAGCTTACCTCCTTTTTCAAATGTGATCTGCAATCCTATTTCTGCCGAATTTACTTGTACAGTATCACTTATATAATTACGTTCGCCTTTAGCAAAGGTTATATCTGTTAATGCCATGATTGTTCCTCCTATTGATTAAAATTTATAATAAATCCCAACCGGCTTCTATGTCGCCCATGACAGCCGGAACGCCATTCTCAACCTGAGATATAGCAGAAGCGAAAGCACACATTGTTGCTTTATCCTCTATATCGGGAACGTAGCTATTAGGGACCTGCATTTCATTACATACACGGTTAATATATCCGGAAGTATTGTTTTCGTTTTCCGGAGCCCACCGCCGGATAAAGTCTGTAATAGTATGACAACCGTGTCTTTTCCGGTAATTCTGCAATGTGCGAATAAGGGCACGGTAACCCCATTTCATTTCCTTAAACTGAAAGAATGACTTATCTTCCTGTTTTTCTCTCAATCCCTGCCATTTATCCTTTGTGATCCGGATATTGCCCGGGTTATTATTTCTTAAGCCTCTTGGTAAACTCATATTTCTTTCCTCCTATAATATCAATGTTAATACTACAACCTGGATCACCTGACCAATAACTCCTCCTATTAATGTAGCAGCAATATCAAGCCAATCCCATTTATTCCCATATGCGCGGTCTTTAAATTCCATGCCGGCAGCCAGCCCCGCGACAAACAAGATCGTCAGAAGTATACCTGCCGGAATAGCGTAGAGCAAGTGCTTCATACGGTTACTTTCCCTTATCCAGCTCATCATTCTTTGTTTCTTTATTGTTCAGTCTATCAACTAAACTGTTAAACTTACCGTTAACATAGATGCCAATCCCAAATATACTACCAGCATATATCAGACATTGAGCAAAAAACCATAATACGCTATCATGGATCTGTCCTAACGGCTCTACAACAAAACCCGCAACGGATAGTCCGACTCCTGCAAACAACATTCCTACTGCGGTCCATACCTGTATATCTTCTTTTGTATTCTTCTTCATATCAAGCAAGTCAGATAAACAGTTAACAACGAAACTATCTCAATCCAGAACATCGGCTTCCTTTTGACAAGAGTCACAATGAAGTTACCCGTCCAGTGCTCACTCATGGAGATAGCCATGTAAGCGATAAATCCGGCCCATAGAAAAAGCCAATACCAAGCATTACAACCTACCCATATCTGCGAGAAGATTAAAGACATGGCAGCGCCAATACTATGTGATACCTTCTGACTTCCTTTAAAGTTGGGAGACACACCCAATACAATCATCCCGACAACCGAAAGGAATACAAGAAACTGGCTGTTCTCGGAACTGGCTTCCAATGCAGCCGGAAGAAGCAATGCACCGGAACCGACCATACAAAGAGTAAACCAAAACTTATGCGTCAGGGCGTAGTAGGTATCACTAATTGAATAAGGGATTTCTTTACCCTTCTTTATCATCGCGAAGATATACCCGGCGATGAGGATGAATGACATTAATACTAGTAGAATCATAGGTTTATCTGTTTTTTAAGTTATTGATTTACTTTTGAAAGTGCTTCGTTGACAGCCATTCGATCAATTACACGAGTAAATAGCTGTGTATACTTTTTTAGAGATTCCGCTTGTTCAGGCGATATATCAACTTCTCCTTCTCGGTGTATATCTTGTGCAAGATTAAATTCTCCAAGATCACCTGTATTTTGAAAAATCGCATTTCCAAATGATTTAGATACATCAATGGTACTCTTATTCCCTTCGAGATCCACTAGTTCAATTTTTCTAAAATCTATTTTCATATCTTTTAATAAAATAAGTTATTAACGCTATACGGGTTTGCTATTGTTGTATCAACTTTACTTGTAATGAACAGATGCATAGTACGCCCTGATAGCACATAAACAGTACTGTTCTTTTGGTTGACTACAATTCTTTTTTGGTAATCTGAATCATTACAAACTATTACCGCCTTGTATGCAGCAGAATCGCAAATACGCAGACCAAAATCTCCACGTCCGTCTAATATGATGCAATCAATAGGTTGTCCTGACTTAGCATACTTGTGATAAGTTGTATCAGTACCATAGGCATAAATGTGCGCCCAAAAGTCAGCGCTATTATCATTGGATTGGAAAAACATGGTAGTCATTTTCCGATGCCCGAATTCCCCTCTGCACCACAAATCAGATGTGTAAAATCTCCATGAGCGACCTTCCACAGAATTATACCCTTGTTGATATAAATCCCCAGAAATCCAAGTTCTTAAAAAATCAATATTAAGCGAAGATGAAACACTGTCTCCATAGCTTTCTGTATTAAAAGAAATCTTGCCTTGTATAATGCCTGCATTATCAATACCTTGCAATTCTTTAAAAGTACCCGTTGCTCCCTTTAAATTTTTTACTTCAAGAGTGTCAACATCAATAAACTCCGTCTTTATCTTCCCAGCTTCTATGAATGTCTTTCCGCCTACGGTCATTCCACCGGTTTCAGGAAGAGATATTTTACCGTCAGATGTCAGCTCAACACCTGTAACATTATGCTTGATTGCCCCCTCCGTCATTAACCAACCCTCTGTCTTCTCCAAATTACCCACAAATATCCCCGAAGTACCGAGCACATCAATAGTTGCGTTCTGAGCCAAAAGGACGTTGGTAGCTACGTTCACAAATTCACTGAATTCTTCCCACTTCGTTGAATCGAAAGAAGAAGTAGATGTATGAGTAATCTTACAGAGTTTGTTCTGGCCGTTATAGATTACAGTATCTATAAATGCATCATTATGATAATACTCAGTATTTGGTGCCCATACTCCACGCGGGCGGAGCATTGCACCGGGTAATCCAGTCTTTCCTTGGCTTCCAGTAATACAAACCGGATCGCTTTCCCATGTAGAATTGTCCGTATAAGTGACCTTGGTCTTAGACCATAAGTATTTGCCGTTTTGCCACGTGGGAGAAGTGCTAGACCAAGAACCACCAACTAAGGAACTGGAAGAAGTCGAAAGGTAGTATAAGACATCAACAGCACTTATCCCTACGCCATCGTTCCCGCTAGGCCCCTTTCCGCCTGTCACACATACGGGGTTAGTTTCCGTATAAGAATTGTCTGTATAAGTTATAATGGAACGTGTCCAGATATATTTACCGTCCTTCCATGCCGGAACAGTAGTAGACCATGAACCACCCGTAGTGGTGCTATATGATGTAGACAAATAGTATTGCTCGGAAACACTCTTAACGCCAATTCCCGTAGCCCCCTTACCACCCGTCACACATATCGGATCGGTTGTCGTTGATGCGCTATCTGTATATGTTATTACTGACCTAGTCCAAATATATTTCCCATTTTCCCATGTCGGAGGTGTTGTACTCCAAGAGCCACCAACCAAGGAATTAGAAGAAGTAGATAGATAATATTCTTCGACAATTCTTGAGACTCCCCTACCATTATCTCCAGTACTGCCTTTACCTCCGGTGATACAAGCGGGATTGGTTTCAATAGACGAACCGTCTGTATAGACCACTTTAGTTTTACTCCAAATGTATTTCCCATCTACCCAAGTTGGTGAGTTCGTAGACCATGAACCACCGGAAAGGGAGGTTGAAGAACTGGAAAGATAATAAAGAACATCAACTCTCTGTACACCTTTACCGTCCTTTCCGGGCTCTCCTTGTTCCCCTTGCTCACCCTTTATCTTAGACCATTTGTAATCAGAGAATACATTACTGTCATTTTTCTCAAAGTCGGTATACTGCCCAATCCATTCCCCTGAAGTTTCACCATTATTAGCGGTGAAGGTTTTCCCGTCATCAGAGTATTTGATGTGGAGGTAGCTGGTCTGCCCGTTCTCTCCATCTATACCGGGTATACCCTGCTCGCCTCTTTCTCCTTGTGCACCCTTAAATCTGGCCCATGTATATGATTCATATGAAGTTGGGGCCGTAGGGCTTGTAGTAACAGCCGTACCGATATAGGTATTGGGAGTATCTGTCATTGGATTACCGTTAGAGTTTGCCGAGTACTTGACATGAAAATATGAAGAAGTACCCGGAATACCCTGTGAACCCGTAGGACCCCGTTCTCCCTGTGGCCCTTGAGGGCCTTCAGGACCGGCTGGTCCTTGTGCTCCCTGTTCCCCTTTAGAGGTATACTTCAGCCAGTCGGTAGAAGAATCTGACGGCTCTTGCATAGTCGTAGATTCAATGCAAATCCATGTACTGCCGTTATGAGTCACTTCATCGTAGTACCAATACGTACCAGACTTCCATTCACCCTTGAATGCCGGAACGGGAACCTCAGTCACACCGTCACTGGACATCTGCCTGATAGTTCCAGTCATATAGACTCTATTGAGATATGCGCTATGACCGGACATATCAATGCCAAACAGCTTCAGGTTAGATAAGTCGCCTAACTGCATGGCTATCATGTCCTTCGTTATTTCCCAGTTATTAACACCCTTAAGGAAGCGGATGTAATTCTGTGTAGAGTAACATGACTTTTGGCGCTCAGCGTTAGTGAAATTACCGTATGCGACAAAATGCATCGCCTTACAAGGATTGAAAGTATATCCACTACGGAGGACGTATTTAAAAGAAGCGTTGTCTATCTTTTCTGTAATCCGAAAATACGCAGTTTGGAAACCGGTATCGTTATTGAATACTCCCTTACAGATATCATCAACCTCTACTTGTGATACCTCCCCGGGTTCCAGCTTTAAATGAACGGTCTTGTTCGCTGCATCTACTGATTCAATGATACCACCGCCGGGAGCATTCCATTCTTCACCGGATACAATAGACACACGGTTATACCGCAACTCCGGTACTTCCAAGAAATCACGCAGCCGCAAGGACTTTGCGTCAATATGACCTTCGGGAGTAATCAGCCAGCCTAGGAGATTCTGCACGTAGTCTTTTGATGATATTTCCTTTGAGAAAGTTGCGTCTTCGGCTATCAATTTCTGAATAACAGCCTTGATCTTAACATTAATACCGGCAAGGAAAGTTATCAACCCTCTAGCTTCATCATCCTCTATCTTGCTAAGATATTTGTTCCCGGATTCTTCTTCCGTAATAATTGGAGATAATCGATAATGCTTTCTACCGTCTTCTTCAGATATAGTATCATCCTTCACCAGTTTATACACGCCTTCGCCTATTTCGACAGAAATAATCTGACCGGCATACGGGAAATACTCTTCCGCGTCCGTATTGCGAGCATACGATGTCGCATCCTCCAATGTCTTGAAGGTTTCAGTGGAATCAATAGGTCTTCCCGTTGTTCTTTTATATTGTAATGCAAAACTACTTCCGTTTATCTTCACCATAATCTTATGCAGTTTTAAAAGTGAAAGTATCAGGGTCATTCAATCCGGGTGTCTGAATAACCCACATCTTATAACTAATAGCGGCACTTCCATTGGCTCCTTCTACGGAAATATCCACCGGGCCGGTAGTAATACCCGTATCTTCTATGAAGTTGCCCGGGTAAGCTGTCAATGTCAATTCTTTGATCACATCTGCTGGAATACACACAGCAATCGTTTTCCATTTATCTACAGAGAACTTATATGTGCCTGGGCCGCTATAAAGTCCACTTGTTCCTAATGCACGTACTTCAGCAGAAGTGGCGGGAACAGAAGAACATATACCGGCAAACCATTTACGGCGGACATTTACACTGATCTTATCAGTCAAGGTTGCTTCCGGAGTTTTCCCATCTTCACTTGCAGAATATACCACCGTAGCCGTATATGTTTCGTTTTTTACATATTGCCCTTCTAATATTCTGGTTGCCGTCTGTATGCCATTGGATTCAGGAGAAAATTCCATAACATTTTCTTCATCTCCGTCATAATACGCCTTTACGATCGTTCCCTGACTACCTTTATTGGAGGTATAAGTTATCATCCCCTTGCTTGTTCCATACTCAACGTCGTTAGGAGTTGAGAGACGGGAAACCAAGGAAGCGCTATTGACGCCACTAAATATTGCAATAAATATTTCTTCGTAAGACATTCCCTTTTGAAGAACCTTTCCCGGCTTTACATACCCTACCTGAGGAGAAGATACCGTAATATCCTGGCCTAACGAGCCCCCACCTCCTATTTCCTTTACGTTTCCCTTATCTGTTCGAACTACAATTCGCGGAGATGAATCTTCATCATGTATATATATCTCACCTCTATTTAACCCTTCCAAAGAACGATCTTCTGTCGGATCAACAGGTGCGGCAGGAGGATATACAGGTGCCCCTTTCTCATCCACCTCATTTCCATGCCATAATATTTTAGATATATTCTTTTTCATCATACCTCTATTTTGTTAGTATTAACAAAAGCAACTTTCGTTTCGTCATACTGAAGCATCTCACCATTCCTAGGATTGTCAACATTAAATCCGACAAGATTAATAGCGGAAGATTTTCCGGGTACTCCTCCAACTCCGGAGATTTCATTTTCCAATGGTTCCAAGATAATAGACACGGAAAACATCTGTCCGTCTTCCGATACTGGAGACATCTCAGGAGTAGAGTTTCCTGAACGTACATATCTTTTTCCGTTAATTCTGAAGTCGGACACACATAAGATTTTATTGATAAACTGCGCGAACCAGTAAGGGATTCCTGACGCATTTCCACATGTTAATGAAAATGTGTCGTATGGAATAGAATATAATTCTATAATTTCCTGCTTTTGGTTTCGGAATTGTTCATTTTCTATCTTAGGCGAAAATCCTCCCGGTTTAAAACCGGCTTCCAGCCTGAAATTAAATACCTGTTGTGCATCATCGATCCAGAAAATGTTATCAAACGGAGAATTATTATCCTTATGAGAGTAAGAAATAAGAGATGTTTCTTCAAGCATCAGGCTATCAGAGCAAACAGCAAAAGGCTCGCTTAAGACATAGAAATCTCCGGATGCATCCACAACTTCTATTTTGTAAACCGAATCCGATAACCCGGTTATATTAGAATAGTACATCTTAGTACTATCATTGACTTCATATTCTAATAGGCTGATACTGCTTTGATTCCCGACTATCAAATTCCTAAGATATGCCCTTACAGTATGGGAAGAATCATTTGAAAAGATTTGGATCAGAACGTTATCATTAGTATGAAAACGTTGAATATAGTCTATGTCCTGTTGGAATTTATTCTTTATAGGATTAAAGAACAATGGACAGATGTCTCCTATTTTAATCATACGGTCTTTTCGTTCTTAAGTGGGTAACAGTGCCACATGACACTTCACTGCAAATATACCAATAATCTCAAAAATAGCAAAAGATTTTCCTTTTTATTGCATATAAGCAACAGAAGGCACTTTAACAATCCTCTTATTGTTCTAACTCTTCACTTCTTTTACGATCAGCGTATATGTAGCGGCCTTCTCCTTTGCGACATTCAATGACATCTGCTTTATATACCCGGTTATTATTTTACCTTTATTGCTAAATGACACCAAACCGGTTAAATCGCTGGGAGTAGACATATCGCTAGTTTTCACCTCTACCTCCGATACTGTAAACAAACGTCCAGATGTCGGGAAATCGTCGGTCTCTTTCACACCATTGATAGCAACATCACTATTTCCGTCAGAAGATGTAAACTTAAGCATTCCAGTACAAGATCCTATATATTTTTTGTTCGCCTCCAGCATAAAACGTGGCGAATATTGAAAATTAAACATAGTCTCAGGACTTAGCAACCCGGAAAGCTGAGAAGGTGTATATGCCCTATACAATTTGAGATTCACCCCGTCTTGATCGCAACTTACAAAGAATACATCATTATCACTGTCGTTATCCGTAGTATCCTCGCCTCTTTTCTGAACCAGAAACTCTATTCCGTAGGCATCTGCCCTATACGGACTTATCAGAGACAAGGTATTGTCCCGCAAGTTAAGCCCGGTAGAAAATTCATTGGTAAACCGGAACTCATCACGGCCGTTAACACTGTCATAATCTTCTTTGTCATAACCAACCTTTACAGAAGAATATATTAAAGAGTCATTCACGGAGAACTCATAATCGTTTATTTCTGTTCCTAAATCTTTAACTACCGTTGAAGTGAACAGTTTATCACGATGCATGAAGGTCACAGTGTTTTCATTTATAACAGGTACATAACCAAACTCGGCCTCCATCCAATCGCAGAATTTTTTATAAGAAGTATATAGTTTTGCATTCGGAAGGCCACGGGCACTTTCCGCCGCCATGATATAGGAAGTAGAAAGCCTATCCATGCTCATACGTGGATCATAATCATCAATAAGTCCGGAATACGTTTCGGTACTATCGGTCATGCTATCCAGCAATTTTCCAAGAACTGTAATAGGCGAGATTACATCTATGTTTACAGTGTTAATTCTAGACATAAAGCTTATTCCCAATGAAAAGTTAGGGAAAACTACGTCAACGTTATTCGTTATAGGAGTACCAAAAGTCAACTCCATCATAAAATAGACCTTTTGTCCTTTTATCAAATCAATTGGTATAATTTCATTGATATATTTGTAAAATCCGTCACTATAATGCGACCACACGTCTTCGATAGCCCCACCAGGGTCTTTCTTGAAGACCCGAAGCTTAATACTATTAACTACTCCTTGATATATGTGTACATAATAGTCTGTTGTAAAATTAAAATCAACATGAACATCTGCTAAGGCTTCGGCAAAAGGTACCCCTTTCTCCAAACTACTTTTGGTAAATTGGGCGTCGCTAAAAATTATAGGGGAATCCAGAGAAGGAAGTTCGCTATTGCTTAATTTATATATAGGAATTGTATATGCATTAGTACCACTTGAAATACTTGTTATATTAACATACTGAACACCGTCCGATTCATAAGTACTTCCTCCTAATACATATTTAGCCTCATATTGAAACTTCAAGCCATCATAATTCAAACTTCTGGTATAAAGATCGGCTACCGGATATTCATACAGAATATTCCTTTTTGCCTTGATGATAGCAGCGAGATTATCGTCAACCGCATTGATAGAGACAACCATACCGTCTTCCGAATAAGTTCCAAAATCTAATGTGCAATGAAATATCTTATCCCAATTCCAGCTATTATTCCTTTTATAGAAAGCAATGCCGGCTTTAGAAGAAAGATAGTTTTTTGCAAACTCCTCCTTTAAAAGCTCGTAGGAGCGATTGACAAATTCGAATTTTGTACTAAACGACCGGATTACCCCGTCATAATTACTTCTCTTATAAGCCAATTCGAAATCATCCCAATTCTTAAGATCATCGGTCGCTTCATAAGATATTCCGTTTATTAATATCTGGCATCTGAAATACATAGGTTATTTATGTTTTATCGATTTGCTCATAGACTTTACATCTTCACACATACGCTTTAGCATGAAAGCATATTCCTTTGCACTAATCTCGTTCTTCCGGATTTGCATTCCAAAATGAGACATAACCATCACTCTTTCTCTTGCAAAGTAGTTTTTATCCATTTTTGAGTTATTTTCAGGCTTTTCCTTAGCATTTATTCGTTCAAGCATATATTTACTCATAGAAAGGATAGAATATACTTTCTTGCGTATCTTTTCGTGTTCGGAGGGAAAATATGAAAATCCAAACTCTGAAAGAATATGTGCAGCATCCTCCCAATCCTTGTTTTTAATCATAATTTCAACTCCCTTCATACACTCAATTTTTATGTGAAGGTTGATTAAATTGTTTCTTTGGGACATTTCAGACAGAAAAGAGGATCCTCCGATTATCTCTACATATTCGGTAATGAGTTTCTCCGATTGTTCGGACAGTTCTTCATCAGAGTGTTTTCCTTCGATAATAAGCTTGCTTTTATCTCCGGTAAATACATCTATGAATGTATCCAGTGGGATTCTATCTAGGTCGGTGTATAGCATAGTTTTTACGTGCTCCTTCACACGTTGATTATGTTATATTAATAAACAATTGGTTCATCATTAGTTAGATTTGGCGGGCGTAGTCCCTTTCTCATATCTTCTCGTTCTTGCTCCATCGCCCTTATTCTTTCAGCAAACCCACCTTTCCTAGATTGCTGATTTGGACTGTTTGCTTTTATATTTGAACATTCATTTTTTAATAACTTTTCTATAGCGATAGAACTAAACAGCATTTTTAAGACTACAGATTTTTCTCCTAGATCTTCATCATGTACGACGCAATCCTTACCTTTCATTTTATCCCACAATTCTTCAGACAGTTTATTCCCCGAAAGATTAAATATACAAGATATATCATCTCTTTCTAGTTCCACTTTTAATGTAATCTTTTCCATATCACTTATTCTTAGTTATTATAGTCTTCTTAAAATCGAGCGCATATCAGATGCTCTTGATATTTTTCTCAATGTTCGGTTAGTCTTTCGACTTTCTCCGTATAAATCATCAAATTTCCGCTCTAATCTTGTATAATCGTTATTGACATTGACAATAACCGGTTCTCCATTATTGTTTCTCATTTGTCGATCAAGCATTAGAGCATCAGAATGTAAAGACATCTTGCGATAATCGACCAAATTAGGGATAACCTTCGCTCTTTTGGGGATATCTACCAAAGTGGGAACAGAAGGAGTAATATACGCACCATTATCAGTTTCAATAACCTCCTGCCTGCCTCCATCACCAACAATAGCCAATCCACCGGGATGATTATCAGTCCCCTTTGCGTATTTAGGTATCGGCTGCGAGGCAATTATAGCTACTTGGGCGGCTCCCATAGCTCCGATTACAGCCGCAAGAATAGGACCAGCGAAAGGTCCGGCCTCTGCCAAAGCCTTCATTATAGCCTGAGAGGTAGCAATAGTCGTCTGAATAATGGAATTAGCCTTTTGCCACTTGGCCTGCTTTTGTTCCAAGTCAGCTTTTTGCTTTTCCAGTTCCTTGTTTTTATCTGCTGTTGCTTGCTCGGCAGCACGTTTTCGAGCTTCTCCTTCTTCTTTAGTTATAACCCCACTTTCTACCAAATCCTCAATGCGCTCTTTTTCTTCTTCACCAGCTTCTTCATTCTTTTCCTGCTCTTCTTCTATTTGCTCAATGCGAGCATCAAAGGCAGATGTCACAATAGAGGTTATTCCATTAAAGAGTTCGCCATAAGCTTGTAATATTACTGATGCTCTTTCCGTAGGATCTAAATCTTCCCACCATTTGGAAAAAGAAAAATTACCTGTTTCTGCAAATTGTTTTGTTAATATACCAATGACATTATAGAACGAACTAAATAGACTGGCTGTTTCTCCCAAATATTCTTCTGTTACATTCCTCATATTAGACATGGAACTTATAAATTTATCAGCCCAATCTTGCCTTTTATCCTCCTCATTTTCGTATTCTCGGTCCTCCAATTCCATATTTAGTTTTCTAATCTCAGACCTTACTTTTTCTATTTTTTCTCTTATGGCATCAGCTTTAGTATCAGCAGGATCAAGAGTGGCTAACTCTGCCTTCAATTGGGCTTCAAGCAATTTTAATTGTGCCTGAATAGAATCTCTGGTTATTTCGTATGTCTTTTGGCGGTATTTCTTTTCATTTATTTCACCTTTCCGATATTGCAATTCGACGGTACGAAGCTGATCTTCTGCTGAATTTTGGACTATATTTGTTTCTTCCTTAGTATTCTTTTCAATTAGACCGATTCTATCCAGTATATTCTTTTCTACGATATCATTTCTCTTTTTAAGATATTTGGCTTCTATTTCTGATACATCAGCATCTGTGTCTTTAGCAGCCTTTACTTCTGCATCTCTTAGTATTTCGTTTACTTGTAATTGGATGCTAAGCCTTTGATCCAATTCCTCTTTAGAATTAGTAGAAAGAGCCTCCAAACGGTTTTGTAAGTTAATCTTCTCTTTATTTTGATTATACGTATAGATCTTTTCGGAGAGCTCATCTTCCATGGCGACAACCAGATTTTCCCTCGTTTTAATCTCTTCTTGGGTATTCCCCTTAACAGCCGCAATGCGTTTAGTATAATTCAGGCGAATCTTTGCAAGTTCTTTTCCTAACCCTTCATCCATTAAATCAAGTTCGGATTGTTGATATTCTTGTTGGATGCGTAGACGTTCTTTTCTCTGTTTTTCTAATTCTTTTTTTTCTTCTTCTGTTAATTCTTTATTAAATGTAGTTTTATCAAATACTTGAGACTGCTTTAAATCTATTTTATTTAAATCTTCAATAATAGATTCAGAAATAGACGCAATAGCTTTTTTGCCAGCCGCAGCAGCGATAGCAGTATTAACATTATCTTGCATCTGTTTCCTGGATAACCCCTTTGAACTATTAAAATAAAACAAACCAATTTTAGCCAAATCTTCTTCTGCTTTTTTTCTATCTTGTATAGCTATTTGATAAGCTGTATTCTCATATTCATATTGACTTTGAATAGCTTGGATATATTCTTCTTTAGCTGCAACTGCCGCTTGGTCTGCGCTCATTCCTTCATTTATTTTTTCTTTATACAAACGAGCCATATTCGCCCGATGCTTTTCTAGTACATTAGAACGATTCATCTCTTTTTGTGCATTTGCAACCGCTTGATTATTCGCGTCCTCTTGTAACTGATCGTTTGATTTTAATTGCCTAGCTACTTCCCTAAGTCCCTTTGCAAAGAAGTCTAAAACATCCTTCATTACTCCTTTTGATCCATAGAATGATAACATAAATGCCTCCCAAGCCGAAGACAACCCAGCGATAGCTCCCTGAACATTATCACCCATTGTATCAGCCATATCATTTAATTCTCCTGTAACACCTGTTATCTGTTCTCTCAGTGGGACAATCTTATCAGCAGCAGTTAAAAAGGCATTGAAAGCTGCAACGCTACGTTTATCAGTCAGTTCTAAAGTGGTATTCAAATCAACGCCTTGCTCTCTCAATTTTTTCAAACCGGCGACCAATTCCGGCAATGTATTTACAGGACCTCCTAAAGCTTTTGCTAATTTACCACTTCCATCTGCTAGGTTCAACAATATATTTCTAGTTGCAGTAGCAGACATAGAGGCATCAAACCCTGCATCTGCAAGTTTCCCAAGTAAAGCTAAAGTATCTTCTATCTGGAAATTAAAAGATTTGGCAACTGGTCCAACAATAGGCATTGCCGTTTGTAAATAAGAGAAAGATAATGCACTTTTCGTTGTCGCAACAGCCATTGCAGAGACATAGCGTTCTGTTTCTCTAGTTTCTGCGTCAAACATTCTCAATGCCGCCCCTGCTAATGCAGCCGCTTCTGGTAAATCTGATCCGGTAGCCTGTGCAAATTTTAAAATTCCTTCTGTAGACTGGAGAATTTCTTTCCTTGAAAACCCTAACTTAGCTAATTCTATTTGAAGATTAGTTGCCTCGGCAGCAGTGTACTTTGTAGCAGCTCCCAACCTCCGGGCATCAGCAGTCATATCTTTAATATCATTTGAAGTCGTACCTAATATAGCAGATAATTTACTGTTGGCTGCTTCAAAGTCTACAATAGATTGAACTCCTGATTTGAATAATCCTATCATTTTTTGAAACGAGCCAATTATAGCTTGCGCTCCTATCATCCCTTTTATCATTGAGCCAACTCCGATTCTTACTTCAGCAAGGCCAGCCCCCATACTAGATTTCAATAACCCTCCAGTACTCTTGGCAAGGTTCCCCATGTTTTTAAGGGAAATATTTCCTTTCAATATTTCTGATGCGGCAGATTGAATATCTTGCTTATATCTCCCGACATTCATCTTTGCTTGAACCAATTCATCAGAGTTTCTCTTTAAAAATGCAGTATTTCTATCTATTACTGAATTAAAACGATTAACCGTTGTTTCCCCTTCTTTAGTGGTTAAATCAAGATCTTTTCTTGCAGAACGAAGAATCTTATTTTGTTCTTCCGCCTGTCTCATGGTTTTTATTTCTTGATTTAGGGCTTCATTTGCTTCCTCAATAGTATATTTGGTTTTCTTCCGTTCCTGATTTATTAACTTCTGTTGTTTTAATTCCTCGGTTTTAGCTTTTTGAGCCTTTAATTCAGCTGCTGCATTAAGGTCGTTAGCCCTTGCTTCAGCCAATATTTGAGCGACATTCTCTTTGGTTTGTTGGACTATTCTTTGAAGAAGAGTTTCATGTTCTTTCTGTAAATCAGCCAGCTTATTTTGGGTAGTAATAAGATCATTCAAAACCTTATTATAGTTAGCGGACTTACTAGATAATTCTTGAAGATTAGAGGGTTTGTCTTGTATACCCTTAGCGAGCAATTCAATGAAGTTTTTGTAGGAATTGTAGGATTCGTCAATCTCTTTTTTAAGATTCTGTAACTGAGTGATTGCTTTCTGATCGACTACATCAGTAATTTTTAATTCATTAGCCATATAACGTGCGAATTAAGTACCATGCCACTTGACATAGTTTCCGCACAAATATAGAAATATTTTGGGAGTTTTACAAGCTATTTAGAATGAATAAATATAAGGAGGGATAGCAAAAGAAAAGCGGAGGTTAGTCCGCTTCTATTTTGATTCCATATCCATTATGACATCTTTTATGGCTTTTACATATTCTAAATGAATACTTCTTGATATCAAATGGATATAAATATGTCTGTCTGCCTTAATCTCAATAGGTGTGTTTATTATATCGGTAATTCCATTTGACAACATATATTTATCAAACATTCTTGAGAACAAATTGCTTCTGAATTTTTGTGGAGTTACTCCTTTATCCCTTCTTAAAATGTCGTGTATGTCATCACAGTAGAAATATAATATCAAGTTCTCATTATCATTGAAAATTTCACCTATAACATTTGATATTTTTAGAAGTACTCCAATATCAGTGGGATTATCACCTTTTACTCTCTCAAGTGTGACATCTGCAATTTCAATACTATCTCCAAATATTTCCCGCACCTCACACGGGATTATATCCAAATTAAATGGAGATAATATTATCCGATACTCATCTTCTGATTTAGAATTGATAGAAACGGAAATATCCATTCAGGGAAGATTATACGTTGATTTTAATGGTACAGTTCTTTTTATTGCGTAATTTCTCCTGTTGAGACATTTTTCTATCTCTCAACTTATTTACAAAGTCCAATAGTGCTTTTGAGGGATTTTCTATAACAAATACCTCTTGTGTGTAAGATGAGGGTTTCATATTCAATTCTCCTTTGTTTTTTATAAAATAACAGTACTACTGCTATCTTTGTTCGTAACGTATCAAAGATACATTACTTTAATGTCGCAAATATAAATAATACAAATCAAGATTGATTGATTGATTGAACAATTAACTATATCTGTTATTGGTTTTTAACGGTTTTAACTTTTTAGAAACAAAAACCGCCCTTCGCAAGAGGGGCGGGAATGAGTTACAATGTTGACTCCGAGAAATCCAGTTCGTACACGATCATCTCATTATACACAAAGAAGTATCCTTCATAACATCCCCAAGTTCAGATAACGCAAATGATAAGGTTTTAAGTTCTTCTTGGGTAAAATCAGCAGGCTTGCCATTTATCAGATTCCCGTTTATCCGCTGATATAACCATTGGCGAGACTTACCAAAATAATGTTCTGCTATATAAGACATTGAAGCAAAATCCAAAACTTTATCTAGTTTTTCTTTTCTTTTTGCAATTTTAGCCAGTTTTTTTGCTTCATCTATAGCCTGTTCTGCACCTTTTTTAAACTCATTCAAGAACTCCTTTTTATCGGAAGGTGACAAAGAGTTTACATACGCATTAAAACGCTTCTTGTGCTCCAATTTTGCTTGTTCGGTCTTAGCCTTTGCAAAATCATCTTTCCACTTTTTAAGTTCTTCCTTTGCATTCATACGCATTATTTTTTATAAATTAAAGAGAAAATGGTAGCCCCTTATGGGGGACTACCTTTTTCTTTCAGCTTGTTTTTGGCATCAATCAAATCGTCTAGCGCATCATTGATTCCTTCTTCAAGCTCCTCCTCTGAAATCCAATCAGTTTCCCTTATTGCATCCCAATGGAGGGAAAAGAAGCTTAGGTCTTGCTCCGCAGCTTCAATCCGAGCCTTTAGCTCTTCTTCATCAGTCATATAAAGATCGCGATTCTTATGACACCACAAAGATAATAACCATTTGGTAATTAAACAAGCTTTTAGGAAGATATTTCAATGCAATATGAGATATTTAACTTTTGGGAAATAAAAAAGCCCCGAACCTTAATTGGAACGGGGCGGGAAAAATTTTATTTTTTATCCCAGTATTTATTAAACAATTCTATCTCATTTCTTTTGAAAACTCCAACAATCATTCCCGATGCTTTACATTCAAATTTCCCATCATTTGTAATGTTCTCCACCCTCATCTGCCTTTCCGTCTTTAATTCAACTACAAGATCTCCTTCCTTTATACCATCAGCAATGACTGTTTTACCAATTTCCATATCTTGTTCCTTCTTATTATTCAGAATGCGCTTTATTTCAGCAACATTATTAGTCATTCCCCATAACTTAAAAAACAAAATAATCTGCAATACACCAAATACGATGATTACAATAGATACGAATAGTGTCATTCCTTCCATAACTGTGTGTTTTATGTTATACAATATGACAAAATAACTGACAACTCTTTATAAATGCAAGAAAATCACCATATATCTTCATGCATCACGCAAAAAAGTTGTTTTTTCTTGCATTTTTCAAAAATAGTTTGTATGTTTGCGGTGCTTAACATATATAAATCACCTGTGCGAGCGGAGCTTGCATTAATCATGCGAGCATTTTTTATGCTTGTACTTAAAATATTGAGGTATATTGTACCCCCGTGTGGAACTGTAATGGAACCACAGCATAGGTGATATGTGTTAAGCAGCGGGAAAGGCAATATACCTTTTTTTTATTGTTTATGCTTAACAATATCACCAATCAAAATCAAACGAATAATAGTAGTTTGATGGCGACGTTAATCCACGAGACGGATAGAATGAGTTCGCTTGAAATTGCGGAACTCACAGGAAAACAGCACGCACATATTATGCGTGATATCAGGAAGTTACTCTCACAGGGTGTTACTGCATCCAATTTTGGATTGAGTGAATACAGAGACTCTACCGGTCGAAAACTCCCCTGCTTCGAACTCACAGCAAAACGCCAAACTCCAGCCAAAGGCAGCCTTTGCCGACGCAGCTTTTGCCACCGACGACAAGGTAGACATAGGAATGTCCGCCAAGATACTAAAGCTAGGATTCGGGCGCAATACCCTATTCGACAAGCTAAGGAAAGCGGGCGTATTCTTCGCCAACCGCAACGAACCCAAACAGAGGTTTATTGATGCCGGATACTTCGAGATGAAGGAGAAATTCATCGAGCGAAACAATCATCCGGGATTTGTCGTAACCAAAGTGCTAGTTACCCAAAAGGGATTGGCTTATCTGAACCACCTGTTTGGAGGAAAACCTTCTGACGGAAAGCTATCCAAGATAGTATAACACACATCGCACATTTACAGCAGTCCGTTTCAATGCCGGACAGCCACAACTATATCGAAAAATTAAACGAATCACACGAATCACACCATAAAAATATATCACTATGACAGATACATTGTTTGACATCAAAATGCTTATAGAATCAAATAAAATACTCCGTGGCAAACTGAAAGAAGCGCAAAAGCGCATAGATGAGTTAGAGGGGAGAATTACCCCGATAATGAAGTGCAACGTTATTAGCCACGATTTCACAAAAAAGGCTTTCCAAAAAGCAAAATAAGTTAGTGTTAGGGGATTTCGGTTCCGGCACATTAGTTGACGCCAATCAGCGGGAAAGGGTAGCTTAGGGCTGCCCTTTCTTTATGTATAGTCTCTCATGCAACGTTTCGCTCCCTGACCATATTTGAGATAATGGCGTAAACCTTATCCAAGATATTATTTCTTTCCGCTATTTCAAGTTTTGTTTCTCCCTTGAACTTCTTCTTATAGTTACTAATAGAAATGTGATAGAGGTAATATAATTGCTCATAAACTTTGTGCCAAACGTCCTGTTGTCTAGTGTTGGTTGCCGAAGCATATTTGTTCACCAGTTGGCGGATCTTATCACGAAGAGAAATTTCCGGAACCTTTTCCGATGAAACAGCAACCGCCAACAATAATTTCCCGTTTTCTTCTCTCTCCTGTTCCATTGCATCCAGTCTCTTTTCTACGTTTTCAATCCGTTTGCTTTGTTCAAGCAAAGCTTGTGCGGACTGGACCAATATCTCAAGCTGGGATAATGGCTTCTGTTGTTCTTTCAAGCTTTTTTCCATTGAATCAAATGCATCGTAGAAGTCGTTCTTGAATCTTAGGGCTTTTACTCCTGTATATCCCATAACCAAGATAGAAAACCCCTTACGATTCATAACATATACAGGATTACTTTTCCCCGTTGAATCCTCGTAAGTAGTTGAAACAAAGGCTAAACTCATTTTTGAGTTCAGCTCTTCATCTTCTGTATTAAGAAGTTTTTCAATATCTCTAATCACATTTGCATGTCTTTTCCCGAACTTTTCAGCCACCAACAAGCTACTTGTTAGCGCTTGGTTGTTCTCACCTTTAAATACTAAATCGTTCATATTATTAAACATTTTGTTCTATTTTTCCTATATTTTTTGTATAACCCCCGTGATTTTTCTAACAATGCACACCAAATATTATTCTATTCTTCGTATTACGGATATATGTATTCGACGAAAACACCTTTGTATTCTTCTCCCTCTTTTGCATACCAAATACTGCCATCCTCTTTTTTGAATAGAACATACACTGATTTCTCCATTTTAGCCGCCTTCTTTGCGATTTCCCGCATTTTCTCTTCAGAAGCAAGCCTCTTATTGCCTTGACACCAACAACTCATAATACGCCAAATTTTGAAAAGTAATTTTTGAGAGCCGGATTAAGTACATATTTGAGGAAGTATTCACGAGACTTCCCTCCTACTCCCAATATGGCACTCCCATACTTCCTTTCTATATCCGGGCCTATGTCGCTTCCTCTTGTTTCTATCTTCAATCCCTTTGAGGACGAAGAGACACGTATAGAATCATAGAATTCGCCTGTTATAATGAGGTTGGGAGTATAAATATCTCTAGCCGGATAGCCCTGGAAAGAGGGAGTAGGTTTTGTTATTCTCTTCTTCATCTTAGCGTACCCCTTTGCATTGTTCTTCCACTTCCCGGCTTCATCAGTAGCAAACCAAGGGTCATTCAGATAGGTAGGACGAATAGGTTTATCATTCCCATTTACACCTGAATACAACTGCTCTGTCACAAATTCCCTAACAAGAGATTTGTTCGAATCCATGGTATTTTGAATCTCTCCTTCAAACCCATTAACAAAAGCTGTCACATTATCTAATGCTTCTTTTATTGTAGCCATATTCAATTGATAAATAATAGAAAAAGGGAAGGCTACAGCCCTCCCTCCTCTGAAAAATAACCACTTTAAATAATACTCTCTGAAGGAGATCTGACACCTACAATTCTATCATAGATATCAGAGAGAATACTTTCCTTTTCATTTTCAGTCCGACCAGAAAAAAGGACTTTATGTTTAGCAATAAACTCTTTTTTCTTCATTTTCCGCACTTCTTCATCTACGAAATTGATTCCCTCGACTTTCATGATACCCATTGTTCAATGCCGACAACACCATTCTCTTGTAGAACCTTCGGAGACTTCAAGGAAGGAGTACCGGTTGCTGTGATAACCAAATTTCCATTCTCAAATTTAACAGCGGACACCTCACCATCAAAACAAGTTGTTGCACCTTCAGCCAGTACCGCACCAAAGAAAGAAGTGACATCCAGATTTCCAAAGTGCTCTTTCAATTTATAATTGTTCTCTCCGGTATCCAGTTTTACAAGTTCAACATATACAAGGCCTTTCAAGGCTTCCACTACATCGAACTTATATACACGGTAATCAGCATTTTTCACATACTTCTCATAGTCCTTGAACATTGTGCCTACCGTTAAATTAGCCTCGGTACCGGACGAATCCCAATCTTGGCCACCCGGATATATACCAGCAAGAGGAATACCGGCTAAAATATCAGTCCCGTCATTCATCCCATAAACAACATTGTTTTCATCCACGAAATAGGCATCAAAAGCCACTCCTTTAGCAGCCATGATATTTGCCTTTAAACTGGCGTCATATTCATCGACAGTCCACACATCATCTTTTGCTGAATACGAAGTGATTTTATTTGGACCGTAACCGACAGCGTTTTTATTCGCTTCACCGCCAGAAGGTGCGTATTCAATAATGGTTTTAATCGGAAAGATTCGATTTGGTCTATCATCGTGACAAGCAGCCTCCAGTAATTCAGCAGTCGCATTTGCCGGTAGCTTATAACCATGCATAGTCAATATAATTGCCTTTACCTTTCCGGGATCAAGCAAACATTTTGAGGAACCGGTATTAAACTGAGCTATACCAGCACATTCTCTAAGTTCTATCGCCATAACATTTATTATTTTTGATTTTTATATTCAAATTCTTTATCTCAATAGCATCAATGAAATCTCTAAATGGTTTTCCGTCAGCTTCCACGCCTTTTCTGCCATATCGGTAGTTTTCCGTATACAAATGGGGAACTATACCGCTATATTCATTAATCAGGTCAGGAGAGGATAATATGCTACGAATAAATGCATCATACACTGGCCGAAGCACTCTTTGAAAAGAAACCTTCTCTCTTTCCTCGTTAGTATACCCTTTTTGAGTATCAATCATAATAAGAAATTCAAGAGTTGCACCGAAAGTTTTGGATGTACGATCTTCGATATATGGTGAATACAGACATATTATAGGGAATTTTAAGCAACTTGTTTTCTGAGACTCACTCCATTCTGTCAATTGACCTGCAATGTATTCCCAATCCCCAAACATGTAAGATACGTTATTACCGTATATCTTAGCAGTATCTGCAACAACATCTCTAAATATGTCATTAATTGATTTCATATTCCCATTCCATTAATACATTCAAGCATAGTGCAGTTGAAAGAAAAACCTTCATATTCCTTATCTGATTCAAGAAAGTCATACAGGTCCTTATTCATCTGCACCATATCGTTCCAGGCAGAAACCAAAAGAATATTAGGATTAGCCTTCTCATCGCCAGAAGCATATACAGTTCCTACCGGAGTCTGTTTTATGCCACATCTTCTTACATAATGAAAATATACATAATTAGCCACCGGACTATATCCCCGAAAAGAAAGTTTATCCTTCAATTTTTCCCATTTATCGACCTCATCTTCTTTTGATGAAAGATATTCAATAAATTTACGGCTCATACTTTCCCCTAAAACAAGTCGGAGATATTCTCTTTCATACAAATCAATATATGATTGCAAATTATCTCTTTCCGCTATTCTGGTTGGTGAATCATTATCTATATCCCAGATAATGCCAATATTTAGAATCCCCGTAAAGTATGAACCGTCAATAATCATGAATTAGTCTTTTTACGTTTTGTGAAAAGTTCTTCGCATCCTAAAGCCTTGGCATCATTAACCAATTCGCTAGTCGCTTCAATTTTACCTTCTGCATAAAACTTGCTGGCAAGAGACATACCTACCATAACTTCCTCTCCACTTTTATACATTGTACCATCTTTGATAAACGTTACCTTGTAGCGTTTTGTCAAATTCATATTATATTCTCTTCCCATACTTTAATCAAATTGATTTGGTAATACCTTCAATAACTGTATTGAATTTGTCCTTAACAAATGCTGTCTTATATTGCGACTTGATGTAACACATCAGCCTTTTTTCAGCAAGCACCGTTACAATATTCTTTCTGAAATCATCGTTTTCCCAACCTAGAGAAATTGAAAGAGCCCATAAGTCACGAATATTCAAATAAGAGAAATCTCCCATGATAAAGTCCCCCTGTGCTACTGCGGTAGTAGTTTCAACTCTTAATCCCTGAATCAACTCATCGTTGTATCGGAATGGGCGTAAGTACTGTCCGTTAGCATCTTTCGTTAATTGCATTGAAGCATAATCCAAAGGATTCATCAACACCAAGTTTGGACGATAAGCCATTTCACTAGTGGAGACGATTTGAGAATAAGCAGCAACAAGAGCGTCAAACATATTAGCCTTATCAATATAGAAGTTTGTCAAAGAGAAAGCCGGCATATCTGCGGCCACACCTTTGATTTCTCCAGACGATCCTGTACCTTCCAAAATTCCCTGTTCTTCCTTTATACCAAGCTTATTGACCATTTCCGTTTGTACCTCATTCACAAAGCTTGGAAAATCAGAAAGAGTTTCCTCTGTGAATTTAGCAGCAATAGCGACCTTGGCTGCCGTAACGGTCTTTTCTGCTAAAGTTGCATCCATTAACGGTTTTAATCCGCCTTCGGGAACCCAAGCTGCATCACCATCTTTACTAACATATTCTGCATAAATAAGCGACCTGCTGTTAGTCCCAGAAACACTTGCATAATTACGAATTACAGTTTGAGATCTTGGATTTACAGATAAATTGGGATCGATCTCAACACCATAATGAGGGGCCAAAGAACCAGACGATATAACCGCAGCATCCTTTGTATTTACTACCAGATTCAACTCTAACTTATTGCCCGGAGATGCTTTGCATGCAGACTTCAAATCAACTGTAGAACAACCATTTTGGTTTTCGGTAATATAAGCTTTTAACTGTTCCCGAAGTTGATCTTCAATAGACTTTAATTTATATGTCCCTCCTTTTGTCTTTTCGGTGGCCGCCTTAATGCGTACAATTGTTTCTTCAAAAGATTTTAAGCGTTCATTGATAGATTCACTATCTGCAAATCCTTTTACTTCTTTCTTCAACTCCTCAATAGATTTTGTTGCATCTTCGATTGATTCCTTCATGGACTTAGAATCAATTTCATCTTTCATAAACTGATCAAAGAGAGCTTCCATATAGCCGTCAAGCCCTTTGGAAAACACATCGAAAACCTTAGATTCATCTTCGGACAATCCTTTTGTATCAAGAAAGTCTTTAAACTCAATCTTTTTCACTTCTTTTCCCATACTTACTTTAATTTTAAATTTTTGAACATCGATTTCACCTTATTGCCATGCATGTCGGCTTCCTTTTCTTCAAGTGAAGATTCTTTCCGATTCTCCGGCTTGAAAGATGCAAGTGACATTGCTTTTGATATAATTCTTTGTATCTTCTGTTGCTTGGATGCGGACATTCCTGAACACATTTCAGATATTTCGAAATTTAATTCTTCATAAGCTTTTTCAGTATCTTCTATAGATTTTAACCCCAAATATTCAGTTTCCCCATTGCAACCGATAGAGACTACCGATATCTCATAAAGCTTTACCTCTTTCACAATGAAAGCGTCTTTTTCCGCATCGTATTCGCAATTTTCCCACACATATTGATAACCTATAGAGAACTGGTTTAAAGTTCCAGATTCGAGCTGTTTTATTGCCTGTTCTCCTCTCGGTACTTCATCTATTATTGCTTCAAAATAAAGCCCCTTTTCATCTTCGTTCAATACTGTAATCCGACCTATAGGTTCATTCATGTTATGCATCCACAACATGATTATCTTGTCATTTGCAGAACTCTCTGGACCTCGATCTTGGATACTCTTCGAGAAACAACCCTTAACCAATATATCTCCGGCTTTATCTTTATTCCTAAAGACCGCAGCATAACCGCTAATAGTACGGCTTTCGTTGTCGTAGTTTACTTCTTTAGCATAAATGGAGAATGTCTTATACTGCATCCCCATTCTTCCGCTATATTTATTAGTTTTATCCATTTTCAATAGAGTTATTAGTTTTTAATTCACCTTTTGGATTATCAGGATCAATATCTATAAACTTTGCTAGTTCATTTCTGGATTCATCAAGAGTTATTTGACCTTTTTCAACTAACTGAATTAAAGAAGAAGCCATTTTCTGAAATGCAGAAGAAGATGATGATTTATCCTTTTGAAGGCAGTCTACATGGGTATAATCCAGCTTTATAAAAACACCCTTAGGGCAAATAGCGTCCGTTAAAGCTTCTGCAACTTTTTCAGAATCAGGAATAATAAGACCTTGATAAGCTGATTTTTCAGCTATGCTTTTATTGTCATATTTAGATTCATCAAATAAGCTATAATCAACTCCTACCGCATTGCATATCTTTCTGCTACATCGTTCATCCTCTTCATGAAGTTTAAGCTGGGAGGAGTCATAATTCAAAGGAATCCAACCAAGTTTTATCTTTGATGTCAGAATTGGGAATTTATTGAGAATACCATATTTTTCTTTTAGTTTAGATTCCAATATTTCTTTTTCCTCTGGTGTCATAACTTGATTACCCATCTTATCGGTATAATCAGAATAAATAATACCTTTGGGACCGCCATTTACGATTAACTGATAACTGGCTGTCATCGCTGCAATCCAGTTATTAACCGGCATAGAAAGGGAGTCTGTAACAGAAGAGAATTCTATATCTCGATTGGAACCATTAACATTTGCAGAACTATCGTAAATTACAAAGTAGTCTTCGTCTGATAATTCTTCCCGCAAACCATCCCACTCCAAGTATACGCTAGAAACAATATCCTTTATATCATACTGGCGAAATAGTTTCCCAGAAGAAACCATGTGAAATATCTGTGCAGGTATGACATACATTGCGAGTGGCAATGATTTTTTTGTTGCTCTTACTGTAAAAATGGGACAATATCCGAAAAGTTTAAGAGACATCTCAATCTCTTTTAAAAAACCAACCCTTGTTTGAAGTGGATTAGGACGTGACAACAACTCTCTAATGTCGTTATATCCCTCTTTTTCATTACCTTCCTTGTCTGTGACATATATTTTCCCATTCGCAAAAAGAGAACCTATTTTATTTACAACAGTAGAAAACGGGGTACATACAAGAAGAGAATCTGCTTTATCCCTATCCAATGTTAGATCATAATCATTTTTAATTTTACCAGATGGCGAGAAGAAATTGGAAAGATACCAGAAATTCCCATTAGAATCCTTTTCAATAGCCTTTACTGTCTCTCTCATGGAGGGAACAGATATATTAATCCTTTTTTGAAACCAATTTCCTAATTTAGACATAAAAAGAATGATTATCTGATTTGAGATAACCATTCCCTACGAAATGAAGAGGTCTTTACGGACAAAAACACTAACGAAAAAATCCGATAGTATAAAAACGTATAGGTTCCGTGCGTCTTCACACGAAGGGATTGGTAATCCTCACCGCAAATATATATATTATTTCTATTTAGTCCAAATAAAAATAGATAAATTATTTATGATGAAATAGATATGTTTATATAAACAGAAAAAGCAGCTTTAAAAGCTACTCTTTCTTTTCGATGGCGTCAACTTTCAATGTGCCGGAACCGATGCCCCTGACACTGGTTTATTTCGATTTTTCAATCTTCATTTTTATTATCCTAGGAGAAGATGAATACTTCGTATTCAACTCCTTCTCCATTTCAGACATTTTTTCCTTTAGTTTTAGATATTCGTTTGTCAAAAGAACAACTCTTTGTAACAAGACTTCATACATATCCATAGTGATATATTTTTATGGTGTGATTCGTGTGATTATTCGATATAAATGTGTGTATTCCCTGTGTATTAATTAACACACAGGGGTGATGCAAATATGCTGTCGCTTATACAATCAAGCCAATTTTGTGAGTTGAAAGCCTAATAGCCCCAATAGTTCTATAAATTTATCCTCATACCACAAAGGTTGAGTACTTTTAGGATTGTTAGGGTTAACTTGATTTTCACCATACAAAAGACCTGATTCAGTTATGGATTTGAAAGGCTTGTCTTTACCATGTGACGATTTTCTTTTCATCTCACACAAGAATCCCTTTTGAATTGCTCTTTGATTAAACGCTTGTGCGCTGATAGATAATCCTTTTTCTTTGAGCAATTCAGTAGCGGATTTTACTATCCCTTTGCTTGGGGTATAATCGGGAGTAGGTAATCCGAGAGGAGTAGCTACTTTCCCAAGCAATGAAAGTTTAGAAGAATCGTTAAGATTAAGCAGCTCACTTACACCCTTTACCCATTCAAGACCAACACGAACTTTTATTGTTAAGGATGGCTCACGTTTGGGTTTGTTCTGATCTTCGATTGTTTTCTGGACAGTGTGGTGGAATACTTGTCTGTAAACTTCAAACACAGGTCTTACTTTGCGGGCGATGAAGTATTCCATACAAGATACAGTAAGTTTGTAGTCAATCTTATTGTTACCTCCCCAACCGTTAACAGAATCTTGCTTGCCATTTTGGGCAAGCGGATTACAATCTTGCTGCGCATCTTTGCGCACCGTCTGGTAATCAACACCTTCAATGAATTGCTCATTTGAAGTTAAAGCCCTTACTGCTTCTTGTCTTCTTGAATAGACTAAAGGCCAAACTTCGTCAAGATTAATTGGAAACTCGTCATCAGATTGTGACAACTTTAATACTGCGTTGAAATACGCTTTGATTTCGCTTTCGCTACTTTCCTTTGATAGAATAATTTCTTTTGCCATAATTTGTAGGTCTTTATTGGCATTATAGACAGAAAAACGGCTGTCCTTTCCCGATGACCTACACCAATGAATGGCAGGGAGAGCATTAACTTCTCCACTCGGGGGTAACAGCCGCTATATTATATGCAGCGATACAGGCATAAAAATAGCCCGCAATTAGCGAGCTTCCGCACGCCATTCATTATGTAGGTCGCTGCAAATATACTTCTTTTCCCTATAACGCCAAAGTTTTACATAAAAATTTTATTTGATTATTATTGAATGAATATTATTAAAATGTTCCATTTTTAAGACATTCAAAAGATTAGTTAGAAAAATGCCGAGGGTTATACAAAAACGAATGTTCTGTTTTTAAGATTATATCATTTCAGAAGACTTTACACGAGCACATACACAAGATAGCACATACATACTTTCAAAACTGTTAATTCCGTCATAATCAGACATATTAGCTATTAATGCACTAAATGAATCATCCAATTCTGGAAAACAGATTGTTTTAATAATTGATTTATAAGATTCAATCATGGTTTTCTTGTCTGCTGTTTCTTCTCTTACCCACAAATTATGATCAACACGCCTTCTATAATCGTCTGCATAATGTTTCATCTCAACAGGTATCTCCATTTGTGCATTCCCGTCTATTTTATTAATAAGCTGGTCAACAGGTATTAACGAATCAGAGAACAAACAATCAATCATGAATATCTTTCCGTCAACAGCACAATAAGAAACCATTATAAATAGCCCATTAATATTCGGGTGTATCTCAACAAATATATGGTTATTTTCTCCCATCTCTTCTTTCTTGTAGTACAGGACATCTATTTCACCTCTCATTTCCACAGTTCCTGTAAGAGCATCGCAAGCATCATCATAAGCATTCTTTCCTTTCTTCCTATATGTTTTCAGTTGAGACGCAAACTCCGGCCACCTCCTTTCCCAATCAGTAGGAAAATAAGTAAGATTTATCACCTCGGAAGATCTGGTAAAGATCCGAACCTCCTTATTTTTTGACTGATGAAACCAGCTTACTTGAGTCCTAGGATTACCAATTATCCGCATCTGTTTCTCTACATTCCTAGCAAATCCTCTTCCTCCATTATTGCTTTCTATATTCGCCTTGGATATTTGGTCTTTAGTAAGCATTTTAGCTGTTTCCGGCTCGGTAAATTCCATGTCCTTTTGTGTAAAAAGGACATCAAGAATGAAATTTCCTATCTCCGTATCAATATAATCAATAGAGCATAAATAATCACTCCCCGTATCTGCTGTATCTGTGTAATTCTTTCTTATTGCCCTATTTGTGATTGGTATAGTATCATAAGTTTTAAATTTACTATACATTAAGCCCTCCATAGGAGTAGGATTCTGCATATATTGAGTTTCAAAGACATAGCTGTTTACTTTTTGCATTCTATGCAGTTCTTCAAGTGTATGCTTAAACTCCCATAAGGCTTTCTCTTCCCCATTTTCATAGACTATTACAGGAAGTGACAAAACAGTCCATTCTCCTGGCTCCGTTTCCATTAAATATCCGCAAAGGTCATGCTCATGAAGCCTTTGCATGATGATTATGATAGGGGTATTCCGTGAGTTTACACGGTTTCTTATTGTTGTTTCAAACCTTTGATTTACTTTTTCCCTAGGAGTGTCAGATATCGCATCTTCAGGCTTAACCGGATCGTCAATAATCAATGCACCTGCAAATTTAGAAGAAGGTTTGAATTCTTCTAATGCTTCGGATAAATCGTTTTTATCATCGACAGCACCGGCTCCAAAACCTGTAACTTGCCCCCCAGCAGCCGTAGCGTACATGCCACCTCCTTCTGTTGTGTACCATTTCTTTTTTGCATCACTAGTTTTCTTTATGCCTACATAAGGAAATATACGCTTGTATTCTTCCGACTTAACTATATCTCTTACTTCCTCCGAATTATCATTAGCAAGATCATCAGAATAAGACAAATGAAGAAATTTGGCAGATGGATTGATTGCAAGTCCATACGATATGAAATTCTTAACTACTAATTCCGTCTTGGAATACCTCGGAGCTATGTTTATAATCAGTTTCTTTATTTTTCCGTCAATCACATCATCAAGAGCCTGGCATATCTTTACGTGATGGTCGTTTACTACAAATTTACGACCAAATCTTGCTTTAAAGAAATACCTCGTATAGTTCAATGTTCCTGACAAGCAAAATGCCCGTATGTAATCATATCCTTCCCCCATCATAAGTCTTCTATTATTCGTTTGGCTTCCTCTTTACTCATAGGAGATACAATGTTTATATTCATATCTTGAGGAGAATCAAAGCCAAGCATTTTGCAAATGCGCTGGATAGTCCATGTACGCCCATTTAGTTTTATTTCAATCCCATCCTTTCCTTGTTTCACGCTTTCGACCTGCATTGCCATTTCATTAGTCCAATCTTCGCTATCTTTGAAAATGACATTGCCGTTTTTTATGGTAAGGAAATTACGTATGTCAGCATACATAAAGCTTTTAAGCATATTTAATACCTCTTCTTTTGTAATGTCTGATTTCCTCTTTAGTTCTTCTTGAAGCTCTTTTACCCTTACCAAAACCTTGCCATTATCTAACAGAGCCGACGCTTTTGTCCATACCACTTTATCAGCCCAATTTTCACTACTTGGATATGCACGCCTATAAGCCTCAGATGCATTCCCGCACTCAATATAGTAATTGCAAAATTTTTCCTGTTTTACTGATAACTTCATGTCTTTTCGTCTGATTAGCTACATGCCACTTGACATGTAGCACAAAGTTAGTAATTTCAGTTTATTATTTTACACTCTTCCCCCACATTTCCGCATTATACAGGGCATAAGCATATAGCTTTATCTCTTCGTTGGTTTCCAGGAATTCCACTTTCATGGCTTCCTTCATACATTCCGCCAGTAGGTTGCTGTTTATCTCTTGCTTCATAATCATTTTAAAGGATCAATTATTTATTCTCTGTCTTCTATTTTTCTTTTAAGATTACTGTATTCATCCTCAATGCACTTGCTTATCTTGGCTGCATCTTCGTAACGTTCAGACTCTATCAGTATTCTTTTTATCTCTTCAAGCTGATTGATGTATACGATGTCATTGCGATCCGTTACGTGCTGAATATAACTTTTGATGCCATTCAGCTTGTCCTCCATGCGTCTGTTCCATTTGCTTATCAAAATTACAACAATGGCAACGGTTGTGGCATTGAGGATGAATAATGCGATTTTAAGTATTAATTCTGCTACTTCGCTTATTGGCATGGCTATTCCTCCTTGATTAATTCCGGGTTATCGTAGATGTTACCTATTACTCGAATTTCCCGTTTGAAATCATTCCACCAACTGGGAGAGACTTGCTGCCAAGGGGAAATCCATTTTTTATTTAAGTAGCTGATATTGGCTACGCAGAAACTCGCATACTCACCTATATATTTGACTAATTTGGGATATTTACCGTTTACACTGATTATATCCCCTTCATAGATTTCTTTTCCGTTCTTGTCGAATAAACCGGTAAACTGACCTACGGTATCTTCTTTAACACCAATACCATTGATTTGTACCGAAGAAATTGTTTTTGGAGAATCGGTTCTATGAACCAAATCACCATAAATCCATTCGTCATTTAAGACTGATTTTCCTCTGAATTTTATTGCACGTAATCCCATAATATTATTAATTAAATTGATTTTACTGACAATTTTATCATTCTCACAAATGTTAATCTACGTATTAAAAGAGTTAATTTAATAATTAAGTGCAAGATTAAGACTTATATTTGCACTGTGTTTGATTTGGAAGCTAACACCTCCAATCTGGCGAACTGTCATTCGCCTCCTTAGTCAATCTCCAAGAGAAGACATTAAGCCCATTGTCCTGCAAGCTTTGGGCTTTTTTTAGTTACGCTTGACAGGGTGTAGCTAATAACGAGCCTATCTATCTTGCAGGTGGTAGGCAAAACAGAAAGGAGGTGTTAGCTTGAAAAATCAAACACAAAACGAGGATTGCAAAACTCGCATTTTCTGTAGGTATATCGTGAAGAACGGTAAAAGGATTTATCCTAAGAGATCCAAGTACTTTTCTTTTTTGATAAACGATAAGAAAGTTGCTTAATGCTATTTTCGTAGGGATGTTGCAGGCATCCCTTTTTATTGTACGATTCATTTTATTCCTCCTCCAATTTTTCCAACAGTTCTTCTGCTAGCATTTTACAATAAGTGATATTATTGGGCATTTGATCTACATTGCTTATATCCGCCTTAAATCTCTTTATCACGATCCAACCATACCACATTTTCATTTCCACGTCAAATATGTGGTCAAACAAACCGTATCTGGATATTCTATACTTTCTCATCTAATTCTCCTTTCTTTATTCCTCCAATAGTTTTAGCAGTGATTTTTTATACTCGTCTATTTCCTTAATAGCATCTTCTTGACCTGATTTTGCATCATTTATCATAAGATCTGCTACTCCTTCCATTATTTCATCCTTATGCCTATTTAGATATTTGATAAAGTATTCCTGCATCAAATCAGTATCCATACTTGCTATATCCGAATATGAGCTTCCATTTCCATAACTGCTGGAAAGAGAAGAATAACAAAGATTCCTTATATTCATACTTTGCATCTCCTCCCTTTTGCCAAATCCATCTGTATGTTTATCTATTCCACTACGGCTATTACTTTGATACTCTTCTCTGATTTTAGGGAGAGTTTCTTTAATAAACTTTTTCAGTTCTCTGCCAGTAGTGATTAACTTACTTAATTCTTTTGCTGTCATCATCAATCTCCTTTCTCTTTAATCCGTTCTAGTACATCTCTGTTGGCTTCGAGTATTTCATCGAAAGAAGGGATAGGCATCCATCCGACAACATCATATACATATCCAAATCCATATATAAGCCAGCTCTTGTTTCTTAAATTGCAACAAGATTCACAGATTGACCCATTATTACGGACAACTAAAACACGTTGTTTTTCTTCCGGCAATCGTTCTTTCACGCTTATCCACGGTGATTGCTTCGACTGCCATTCTGCACCACACTGAAAATCCTCCATACAATTATCATGTCTGGAAACATAGTTATCTGCGTCCACTTCTTTTAGAACGTCTTTTCTGAATTTCGTTTTATGAGTAGCATAATCATACGCTGCTTCTTCTAATGTCTGTTTCATATTATGGTTTATTAGATTAATATTTCTTCCCGTGCATTTTTTCACGGAGTTCGTTATACTTCATTTTCTGCTCGATATGCCACATAAGGTCAATACTAAGATATTTAGCAATTCCAAAGATTTCAAGCAGAAGCATTTCTGGTACGACACACGAGCGTATAAAGACTTCATTATTTGAAGTAATAAACTTTATGATATGGAATATTGATTCTGTAAATGATTTATTACAGTAGGTCGCAGAATATTCTGATATTGTTTCCTCGTCGAATGCATCCTCGTCTAAGTCAATTCCTAGAAGTCCATATAAATCAAGCAGGCGGATAACGGCATCAGCAAGTTCATCCGGGACTGTATCTTTGACGCACTTTTCAAATGCACATTTAAAACGCCTGCTTTCTTCTACCAATGCAGGATAACGATTAAATTCACGTTCAAATGCAACTACACCTTTGAAGACTTTACATTTCCTATCCGCTTCCACAGCCTCCATTAGCTCCGATATTACTAGGCAAAGACAATGTTCATTGCTCAACTCCTGATCGTGAAATCCGTGCTCACAAGCGTTTTTGTAGGCCCTATCACGGAGGGCATTCAAATCTATTTTGCTCATCATATTTATCTTGAATTATTGAAATAGTGCTTGCTGTACTTGCGACAACACAAACTTCTTCGCATCAGCAAAGAACTTCTTCTTAATTTCGAATCCGTATGCCCTGCGTCCCAACTGGGCAGCAGCTAATAAGGTAGAACCGCTTCCGGCACATGGATCAATAACGACAT